>Ga0172369_10006007_pt1 | contig 14664 bp, 13 predicted proteins | sample LakKiv25m_FD_114539 | JGI IMG/M metagenome (GOLD analysis project Ga0172369, IMG submission 114539) | Freshwater microbial communities from Kabuno Bay, South-Kivu, Congo - kab_022012_11.25m | ecosystem: Environmental > Aquatic > Freshwater > Lake | place: Democratic Republic of the Congo...
ACCTTTTAAAATAAGACCAATTTCCGCATCAGGCCTGACCCGTGATTGACCTCTTAAATCCAATGAATCAGATAACCCTCCGAATGCAACTCGAATAAATTTCCTGCCCATTGCGTCGGCAATGGATTTGGCTAGCGTTGTTTTTCCGGTTCCCACAAGCCCAATAAGACAAAGAATGGGAGCACGTCTGGCGAGCATGCCGTGCACAAGACCAGTTTCTCCGGTTTTTAATTCCTTCTCTTCAATACCTTTCTCTTGTTGGAGCTTCAAAACTGCAAGATATTCCAAGATTTTGTCTTTGACCGGTTCCATCCCAAAATGGTTATGGTCAAGCATTTCCTTGGCCTTAATTAGGTCAATTGCATCCTGTGTTCGTTCGCTCCATGGGAGATTAACAATCCAATCTATATAGTCAAATAGCTGCTCGATATGGACCTGAGCCGCAATGTCCTCTTTCAGGCGGTCGATTTCTTCAAAATAACTTTTTACCCGTAGGTCGAGTTCCGGAGGAATATGTTTGTCAGAAAGTTTTTTTCGTAAACTAGTTAACCTATCAGACAGGAGTGACATACTTCTATAGTATCGCACTTCCCTATGATCTGTCACTTTCCACTTTAAAATCTACGCGGTCCGCGGTTAAAAGGTCGACGTGGTCTATCGCTTTGTTCTCGAGGTGGTGCTTTGGCAGCATCATCACCAAAAAGCATTGAAAGATTTACCCGTCCTTGATCATCTATCTCAATGACCCGTACTTTTACTTTTTGGCCAAGAGAAACCACATCGGCAGGATTTTGCACAAACCCGGTTGACATCTGGGATACATGAACTAGTCCTTCTTTTCCAGGAAGGATCTCCACAAAGGCACCAAATGCCATCATGCGTTTCACTTCACCCTCGTATTCCTCTCCTGCTTTCACCTCGTGGGTGATTCCCTCTATCCACGCCATCGCCTTATCCACAGCCTCTTGTTTCACAGATGTAACAAATACCGTTCCGTCGTCTTTCACATCAACGACAGCTCCGGTAACGGTCTGAATTTGTCGAATTATTTTTCCGCCTGGACCAATGATTTCTCCAATCCGTTCAACCGGAATCTTCATTGTCAACACTTTCGGTGCATATTGTGAAAGTGCTGGCCGTGAGGAAGCAATGAGCGCGTGCATTTTCTCAAGGATCATAGCTCGTGCGATCTTTGCCCGATCAAGTGCGCCTTTAACAATTTCATCACTGATGCCGTCCACTTTCATATCCAATTGAATAGCTGTTATGCCGTTTCTCGTTCCTGCAACCTTAAAATCCATGTCCCCGCCAAAATCTTCAACTCCCACAATGTCAGTAAGGAGCACAAATTGTTTTTTATCTTTTGGATTTGTCATAAGTCCGACGGAAATTCCTGCAACCGGCTCCCGAATTGGAACGCCTGCGTCCATAAGAGCGAGCGTTGATCCACAGGTTGATGCCATAGATGTCGATCCGTTTGACGACATAATTTCGGAAACTAATCGAATGGTATATGGAAATTCTGATTCATCTGGGACAACTGACAAGAGGGCCCGCTCAGCGAGTGCTCCGTGGCCGATTTCCCGTCTACTTGGTGTTCCTACACGGCCAGTTTCCCCAACCGAATATGGAGGCATGCTGTAATGGTGGATATACCGACGTGACTCTTCTCCTGTCGGGCTTTCAATAAGCTGCGCCATATCAGGTGATCCCAAGGTCGCAATGGTCAGCACTTGTGTTTGTCCCCGTTTGAACATGGCACTTCCATGTGTCCGCGGCAAAATACCGACATCCATCGTAAGATCGCGTACTTCATCAATTTTTCTCCCGTCAACGCGTTTGGAATGCATAAGGACATCTTCTCGGATGCGATTTTTGAATATATGATCAATTGCTCCCATAATGTCAGGGATTGAGTGAACTTGTTCATATTTTTCTGCTATTACTTTTGCAAGATCTCCCATGCCCGTATCGCCGCCCTCTTTTTCCGTTTGCTTTTTAAATTGGACATCAAGATCTTTTTTGAAATCTTTTAGAAGTTTTGCTTCAAGCTCGTCACTTGATGGTTTTTCTACAATTGCAACTTTCTCTTTGCCAACAGCTTTGACCAGTTCATTGATACAGTCAATAATTTTTTTGTTAGCTATTTTTGCCTGCTCAACTGCTTCAAAAACAATGTCTTCTGGTGTCTCACAAAATCCACCTTCAAGCATCATAACTCGATCTGCGTTTGAAGACACGATAAAGTCGAAATCACTTAATTCCTGCTGTGGCGCAGTTGGGTTAATAATGATGGCACCTTTATCTGTCCCGTCTTCTTTGGTGTATCCGACACGAACTGCCGCGACTGGTCCGTTCCATGGAATCGGCGATATCGCGATAGCAGCTGACGCTGCAACAAGGGCGAGTATATCTGGATCATTCTCTCCGTCAACAGAAAGAGTTGTAATAATGACCTGCACATCATGTTTATATGTTTTTGGAAATAACGGCCGAATCGACCTGTCTATGACGCGTCCGGCAAGAACTGCATCATCTGTTGGTCTTCCTTCACGCTTCACCCAACGGGAACCTTTGATCCGTCCTCCGGCATAGAGCCGTTCGACATATTCAACAGATAACGGAAAATAATCAAGTGTTGTTTCGCGGCTCGATGCGGTTACTGCTGCAAGAACCATTGTGTCGCCACTTCGTGCAACAACTGCGGCAGATGCCTGCTCTGCAAACCGTCCGACTTCAAGCGTTATAACTGAATTTCCGATTTCAACGGATTTTTGTGTTAGCTTCATATACTGTTTCTCGCCTACTTGAGGGGAAGAAGTTCTGGGAAGTGAGACAACTCGAATCTTTGATCATACGTTGAATTCAAAAATTCAAGACATCGCACTTCCAATGAGCTCCCGTACCGCAAGTATGCGGAGGATAAAATTACTTTGTTAACCCCAACTTTTTTGCAATTTCTTTATACCGGGGTTTTTCTTTTGTTTCGAGATAATTTAATAATCTTCGGCGTTTACTGATGATTCCCAAAAGTCCTCGCCTGGAATGATTATCTTTGTTGTTTGTTTTTAAATGAAGGGCAAGCTTTTCGATCCTGCTCGTCAAAAGCGCAATCTGCACTTCAGGACTCCCTGTATCTCCTGGTTTTACCTGATATTGCTCAATAATCTGTGCCTTGTCTTCGCCTGGGACCGGCAGAGGCTCTTCCACTTTTTTTGAGGTCTTTTCCACCTTCTTTGTAACTTTTTTCACAATCTTTTTAACAGCTTTTACTGCTTTTTTTTCTACCTTCTCTTCAATTTTAGCTACTTTTTTTGTTGTTTTTGGCATAATGGTTAATAAAAATGGAGCAGCTTTCTATCGCTCCAATGTGGGTATTTTACACTATTTGAACTAATTTTACAAGGAAGAAAACAATCTACAGCATTGTCGAACCTTTATAAATCTTTGGTTTGAGCCAGTCTTCCGGCGGATTCTGTGGTTTTGAAGGTGTTACCACTTCCTGTGGTTTTGAAATGGAAGGTACCTGTTCAACAACCTTCTGTTGCGAAGAAACGTGTGATACAGGAAGTGACGAATTTATCTGTTTTCCCCCTGCTTTCACACAGGCTGCTGCCACTTCAAATGTCTGTGCTGTAACATGGGCTTGAAATAAATTTGTTGTTTTATAGAGTGCATGAAGCATATTTGTCGCAATATCCTCGGTATAGGCAATTCCTAACGCCGTAAGAAATCTGCCGATAAGCTCTGTTGTTGTTCCATCTGTTCCCACAATATTTACAGATCCGTACTTCGCGTTATCTTCATGGCTGTCAATATTTATGATGGGATGTGTTGCAAACAATTCTTTATCTTCTTCATAAATTTGCCCAAGTTCTCCTAAGTGTCTCGTATCAACAGAAATTATCGTATCTACTGCTGTTCCAGCATGGCCATAGCTTACCTTATCCGCGGAAAATTCTGCAAATCCAGGACGAGGCTCGATAACAAGATTGAATTTACTTCCTTCGATATTATAGCTAACTTTTTCGATAGACCCGTCTTCGTAGTCAAGTGATATAACGAAGTTCTTTTTAGCAATTGTGGTCTGTACTTTGTTTGCTCCGACGAATTCAGAAAATTCTACAATCATGGGTGTGGGACAGGCAATAGTCACAGCTTTTCCGATTCCTTTGAGTCCGATATAGAGAGAAAGAGCACAACCCATGCTGTCATATGTTGGTTTTGCATGTGTGACAATGAGGATATCCTTTGCTTTATCAATAAGAGATTTCACTTGTGCAATATCATGAACATCGTCCATATATGTATATGCCGATTGAAGCAGGTTACCGGTTTGTGAATGCGATTATATCATCACCTATGGCAAACGCAACGTCACGATCAAATAAAATGCCACAATCATTCCCAGGTTCAATCTTTGTTTCTTCAGCTTTCCCCTTCCGGACTGATTTAATTTTTGCTTTCGCTATTTCTTCACTCCCCCTGAGAATTTTCACCTGATCTCCGCGGGCAATTCTACCTGTGCTAACTTTTGTTCCCGCAATACGTTTTCCGTCAAATGGGAATTCCGCAATAATGGTTCCTTTTCCGAGTTCCCGTTCCTGAGTAATAACTTCCATCGCGCCTTCAATAACATCACGAAGTTCATCTAATAGTTCATAGATTATTGTATATGTCCGCGTAATTACGCCTTCAATTTGTGCAAGTTTCTGAATCTCCTGTTTCAGTTTGACATTAAATCCAATGACAAATGCACCCGTTGATTTAGCAAGGAGAATATCTTGATCAGCAATATCTCCAACACCTGCTGTTACGATACCAACATCCCCTTTGAGTGCTTCAAGCACCACTTCAAGTGACCCAAACGTATCCGCTTTAATTATGATTGCTAATTTCTTCTTCTGTTCCATAGTGGAAAGAAATTGTTGCAGGGTTTGCTCTTGAGTAAGTGGTATGATTTCTTCCTTTATTACTTCTATTTGCTTGGAAACATCCGTGACGAACGTCCCAACTTGTGGAAGCTTGGTAAAACCCAGTACTTCAACCGGTTTTGAAGGAAGCGCTTCTGTAACCACTACCCCAAATTCGTCAAACATGGCACGCACCTTAGCTATCTGTTCTGATCCGTTAAACATAGCCATGCCGAACCGCAGAGTTCCTTTTTTGATAATCATTGTTGCAACAAGCCCCTTTCCTTTATCAATTCTTGTTTCAATGACAACTGCCTCAAGAGGTGCTTTTGGCTCACTCAATAATTTTTTCTCATCAGCAAGAAGTTTAATGATCTCAAGTAAATCTTTCACCCCAGCCCCGGTTTTAGCTGAAACGAGAACAAATGGGACTGTTCCCCCAAACCCTTCCACCTGTACTCCGGAACGAGCTAGATCCTGTTTCACCTTGTCGACATTTGCTGTTTCAACATCAATTTTATTAATTACCACGATCATGGGAACCCCAGCTTCAGTTATCATCCGTATGGATTCTTTTGTCTGCGGCATGACTCCGTCATCAGCAGCAACCACAAGAAGCGCAATATCTGATGCAGTAGCACCTCGTGTTCGCATTTTTGCAAAGGCTTCATGGCCAGGAGTGTCGATGAAGGTAATTCCGGGGATTTGGTAGGCACCAATGTGTTGGGTTATCCCACCATGTTCACGACTTGCTACCTGCGTTTTTCTGATGTAATCCAAAAGAGAAGTTTTTCCATGATCAACGTGTCCCAGTACCGCAACTATCGGCGGGCGTGCAATAGATTCTTCTAATATCTTTTTTCCTTTGGTCATACCTAATAATTTCTATACCTGTCCGTTTCATACAGATTGTTTTGTATCTGTTTGAACATCTGTCGGATTCTCAATCAATGTCTCTGGAACATCAGTTTTTTGCCCCTCAATAACGTCCTCAATAACGGATTCCTTTGACACTTCTTCTTTTGTGTCTTCTTTGACTTGTATTGTTTTTTCAGGTTCGATTTTCGCAACTACCGGTTTGCCTTGGATATCAATTTTCCATCCGGTGAGTTTAGCAGCCAATCGTACATTCTGTCCTTCGCGCCCAATAGCAAGAGATAATTGATCCTCAGGAACCGTCACTGTTGCTTCTTTTGTTTCTTCGTTTAATGCCACATCAATATCTTTTGCCGGAGCAAGAGCCGCGATAATAAATTCTTTTGGTCGATCACTCCATTGGATAATGTCCACTTTTTCATTCCCTCCAAGCTCGTTGATAACTGCTGTTACACGAACTCCTTTTTGTCCAACACAGGATCCAACTGGATCCACACCTGATTGTTTGGAAAAGACAGCAATCTTTGTGCGTCCCCCTGCTTCACGGACAACTGTTCGGAGTTCAACAGCTCCCTGGGCAACCTCCGGCACTTCTCGATGGAATAGGCCTTCAACAAGCCCTTTGTGCGCTCGAGATACGATAATTTCATTTCCGCGGGGAGTTTCCCTGATTCCTTCGATATAGAATGTAAGACGCTGGTTTAAATGATATCTCTCCCCTGGGTTTTGTTCAGATACCGGCATAACCGACTGAGTACGGCCAATATCAACAATGATGTTTGGACCGTCAAACCGAAGCACCATACCTGGAACAATAAGACCGATTTTAGTCTGATAATCAGAAAGCACTGCCTGTTTTTCTTCCTCACGGATGCGCTGTAAAATGACTTGTTTTGCTGTCTGGGCTGCGATGCGTCCAAATCCAGGTGGGGTAACATCTTTCCCCTCTTTGACTATTTTTGCTTCCCCGGTATCAGGATCAACAGTAGCTACTAATGTATCTATCTCATCTGTTCCATAATCTTTCCGATACGCAGCAAGTATCGCTGTTTGGATAGTCTCGAGGACGATTTTCGGGTCAAGACCCCGCTCTGTTGCTACCTGATTTAATGCAAGTGAGAATTCACTTCTGACTGTTGCTGGCATATATTCCTCTTTTTATAAAAAAAGGCGGGTACTTCCCCACCTCATCGCTACTACAATAGATATAGTATACTAATTTGGCTTCATTTCGTCAATGTTGCATCGTTTTGTCTAATTTTTCAAGTAGTTCCCGTTGTTCATGAGTGACATGTGTAGGAATTTTCAGTTGAACTTTCACATATGCATCTCCCCTTCCACCACCGCGCACATGCGGAACACCTTGACCACGAAGACGGATAAGGGTACCTGGCTGGGTGCCAGCCGGAATCCTGATTTTCACTGGTTTATCAATGGTTTCAACTTCTTCAATACCACCAATCACTGCCCGTACAAACGGTATTTCATGGGTAACAATTACATCATCGCCTTCCCGCTGGAAACGTTTACTGGGTTTCACTTCAAGAACAATATCAAAATCATCAAATCGAATCCGTGATCCGGTATCAACGCCAGCTGGTATTTTTATTGTTTTTCGTTCCGAACCTTCTCCTGCACCACCTCGTGGCACCATTACTTCTTTTGTCACTCCATGAACAGCATCCATGAAATCAATGGTGATTTCATACGCAGGGTGCGACCGTCCTCTTCCACGACTGGCTCCTCCAAAACCACCGCCAAAAAACTGCTCAAATATTTCAAAGGGGTCAATAAAATCATTACCAAAAGGACTTCCTCCGCTTGATGAATAGGAATATGTAAATGGACCTTGCTGCCGAAATCCTCCAAATGGTCCTTGTTGTCCAGCCCCCCCACCCATGCCGCTTCCCGGTTGAAATGCAGCATGTCCAAATTGGTCATACGTTTCCCGTTTGCTTTTATCCGAAAGAACCGCATACGCTTCATTGATTTCCTTGAATTTTTCATTCGCGTTTGCGGCTTTATTCCTATCCGGATGCCACTCAAGAGCAAGTTTCCTATACGCTTTTTTGAGCTCATCAGCAGACGCGGATTTGGAAACTCCTAAAATATCGTAAAAATCACGTTTTGTTGGCATAAACTAATTAATAACAAAATTACCTCACAAATTGAGGTAATGGCTTATAAAATAAATTTCTCTTATTTTATTCTTCCGGCCTGAAAATCATCGTGCAACTGTTTTATGTTCTTCCTATTTTCTTCGATAATGTCTTGAAACATATTTTCAGGCTTCACTCCTGCATCCAATCTTCTGGCATAAGTGTCAGCAATTTCATCTAAATCATCAGGCCCCCCATTAAGCACGATTGATTCCAAGGCATGAGTCGTATCTATTTTTCCTTTATCATCTCCCCAAAAAAATACTTCCCATCCTGACATCTGTTTTCCATCAGGTCCAACATTATGTGGTGCAACCGTCAGATGTATCCCATTTTTCACAAAATGGGCAACCCTCTGATTGTATCCATTTGGATAAAAATCCAGCTTAATCGGCATATTAACTCACAACTTCGCCTTCTTCAACTTTCTTATCGTCTTTTTTTGCGCCAGCGTCTTCTTTTGGCGTTTCAGCTCCTGGTTGTTGTCCTTGTTCGGGTTGCGTCTGTTGATACATAGCAGCACCCACCTTTTGAACAACATCAGAAAGTTCACTGGTTTTCGTTTCCAAGTCTTCTTTGCTCCCGGTTTCCATGATGTCCTTAAGCGCCTTTATCTTTTCCTCTATAGCGGCTTTTTCTTCTGGCTTTGCTTTATCTCCTGCGTCTTTGATTGTCTTTTCCGCTACATAAATAAGATTTTCCGCTTTATTCTTTGCCTCAATCTTGTCTTTTTTAGCGGCATCCTCAGCTACATGCTCTTCCGCTTCTTTCTTCATTTTTTCCACTTCGTCTTTAGATAATCCCGTGGATCCGGTAATTTTAATCGTGCTTACCTTTCCAGTTGCCTTGTCTTTTGCTGTAACATTTAAGATGCCGTTAGCATCGATGTCAAAAGTCACTTCAATTTGCGGAACGCCCCGCGGTGCTGGCGGAATACCCGAGAGAATAAATCTTCCCAGAGATTTATTATCCGTTGCCATTGGCCGTTCACCCTGAAGAACATTGATTTCGACAGATGTCTGGTTATCCGCTGCTGTTGAAAACACCTCGGTTTTACTCGTTGGCACTGTTGTGTTTCTTTGAATAAGTGGTGTCGACACAGCTCCTAATGTTTCAAGGCCCAAAGTTAGTGGTGTGACATCTAAAAGAACCACGTCTTTAACGTCTCCAGATAACACACCTGCCTGAACAGCCGCCCCAATTGCAACAACTTCATCTGGGTTAACTGATTGATTGGGTTGTTTGCCAAAAAATGCTTTAACAACTTCAACTACTTTTGGCATCCTAGTCATTCCACCAACAAGTACCACTTCGTCAATATCTTTGACGCTAATTTTTGCATCAGTCAGACATTTTTTGACCGGTTCGATGGATTTATCGATGAGATTCCCAACCAGTGACTCCAATTTTGCCCGGGTAAGTTTAGTTACCAAGTGTACAGGGCCATCTTTCCCTTGAGTGATAAACGGAAGGTTTATTTCCGCTTCCATCGAGCTAGATAGTTCTATCTTTGCTTTTTCTGCAGCATCACGGATACGTTGTAGTGCCTGAGGATCTTTCCTGAGGTCGACTCCGTGTTCCTTTTTGAACTCATCCGCAAGATAGTCAAGAATCAGTTTATCAAAATCATCTCCACCCAAATGCGTATCTCCGTTTGTTGACTTTACTTCATATACCCCTTCTCCAAGCTCAAGGATGGAAATATCAAAGGTTCCGCCACCAAGGTCATAGACCGCAATGGTGTGGGCATTTTTCTTATCAAGTCCATAGGCAAGTGCTGCAGCAGTTGGCTCATTAAGAATACGCATTACTTCAAGCCCCGCTATTTCCCCTGCTTGTTTGGTTGCCTGCCTTTGGCTATCGTCAAAATATGCAGGCACTGTAATAACTGCCTGTTTCACCGGCTCTCCGAGATAGTGTTCAGCATCCGCCTTAATTTTGGATAAAATTTTCGCAGATATTTCCTGTGGAGTAAATTCTTTTCCTTCGACTATGACTACTGCCATGTCATTTTTACCACCTTTAATCTCATACGGAAGCAATTTTTTGTCCAAGTCTACACTTTTATCCGCATTTTTTCTTCCCATGAGGCGTTTGACGGAATACACTGTTGATTTCGGGTGTATGACCATCTGGCGTTTTGCTACATCACCAACAATATTTTTAATTGGATCAACAACCGAAGGGAAAACGTTTCTTCCTTCAGCTGAATAGATTACTTTCGGACTACCGCCTTCCATGACTGCAACACAGGAATTTGTTGTACCTAAATCAATACCGATTATTTTGGACATATGAACCTCCTTATATAATTATTATGTTTTTTGTATACCTCCACCAACCTGTACTTTTGATGGTCTAAGTAATTTATCGTGCATCCGGTATCCGAAACTTACCACGTGCACAACGTGGTCTTTCTCCCCCTCAACAACTTCGATACATTCCATGATATATGGGTCAAATGGTTGTCCGAGAACATTAATTTTTTCAACGCCATATCCATGAAGAACCGCATGTAATTCTTTAATGGCAAGAGCAAGTCCCTCGTTTTTGACATGCTCCTGACTAATTTCAAGCGTATCAACAACAGGCAATAATTTTTTCAAAAATTGTTCTGTTGCGTACATCCTGACATCCTGCTTCTCCATTTCTGTACGTTTTACAAGATTCTGATAGTCAGCAAGTGCTCGCAGATATTTATTTTTCCACTCATCTTGCATATCCACTACTGGCTGATCAGCTTTTGGCGTATGCACTTTTTGTTCATCCGATGATTGTTTTGTTTGTTTCATAGTTACCAATTGCTCCCAAATTCCTTTATAAGTCCACCCATATAACGAACAATAGGGATGAGTCTTGGATAGTTCAGTCGGGACGGACCAACAACGCCAATTGCGCCTGATACATGCGGAGTTTCAAATTTATGATATACAAAACCACATTGCGTTAATGCGCCCCGGTCACCCATGTCTTCTCCAATTAATATTTCAAATGGTCCACTTTCCCGAGTAAGCAGTTCCCACCAGAAATCAAAACGGTCGAGGGCTGAAAACAGTGCATGCGTCAATTCATAATCATAGAATTCCGGCATATCGAGGATGTTTGCAGCTCCGGCAAAATACAGATCCCCATCTTTTGTCGCTGTTATTGCCATGGTCTTTGTACTATCGGCAAGCGTTTTTGTTGCCTCCCGCAGGAGTTTATCCACTTCCTGACGATAATCCCAAATCTTTTCTTTAACCGATACTTCTTCCGCAACAGACATGTCTTTTTGTTTCATGAGGTGTTCTACATAAAATTTAAGTGCGGCAGGAGTGGGCGCTCGACCAGCTGATGTATGCGACTGCTTCAAGAGTTTCATGTCGGTAAGCCTCACCATTTCATTTCTGATGGTAGCTGGTGAAACACCGAGATTATATTTCTTATCCAGCGTTTCTGATCCGACTCCTTCGGCAGTTGTAATAAATTCCTCAATAATAGCCTTTAGAATTGCAACCTGTCGTGGTGTTAAATCAAATGTTGTTTCCATATATTAGCAGTAATATATAACGAGTGCTAATTCATGTCAAGCCCCTCTTGTAATATTGAGTCTTTTTACCCCATACTGGATATAGGATGAAAAAAGTCGTCTTTTTTATAATTCTTCTTATTGTTCTTATAGTTGTTCCGATTACTGTATATTTTGTCGGACAACAACAGGAACTTCGAAGCCGCGCCGCTCCTGCAACGGTTCTTGCGCTTAATCCGGGGACCGTCACAAAAAATAACAGCGACACCTTCTCCTTTGATGTACAAATTGACACAGGTGGCAACAATGTTGCAATGGCAGAACTCCATCTTACTTATGACGCGACAGCGCTTGAAGCGTTAAGTATTACAAATGGTCCAATTGCTCCCAAAATAGCTGCATCAGGAGTTGTTGGGGGTGGTGCAGCATCGATAACGGTACGGGCTGAAAGTACCACACAACCAATCAGAGGGACAGGCACTATTGCAGTTATTCGATTTAAAGCCATTGGATCAGGCGGACAATCGCAGATAAAGTTTACAACATCAACATATGTGTCTGGTCTTGGTGAAAATAATCCAAATGTACTCGTCAATACTATCCCAGCAACTGTCCAAATAACTGGTTCAGGAATTACTCCAACCGTTATTCCAACCATTATTCCAACCGTTATTCCAACAATCCAAATAACACCACAGCCAACAGCCACTGACTCAAGCACAACATTACCAACAGAAAGTTTAACTCCGACAATTTCCCTTGAATCAACGCCAAGTGCGGAAGCAAGTAATTCTGCGATTCAGGTTGCTGTTGAATCAGATGAATCAGGGATGTCATCAAACACCCCAGTCATCAGAGGAACAGCTCCCCCTGGTTCAACCGTAACAATTGTCATTCATTCCGATCCAGTGACTGTCGTTGTTACAACGGATGAAAATGGACATTATATATATACTCCGACAGAACCGCTTGCAGAAGGAACACATACCATTGTCGTCACATCACAAAATCCTGACGGAACAACAGGGAGTGCAACATCTGAATTTACGGTTGCAGGTGGAGGAATCGGAAGCGCTGGAGGAGATGAAATACCAACCTCGGGATCCGTTACGTATACCATGCTCCTTATCGGTATTTCTATACTCTTATTATTTGGAGGAGTGATGATTCAGGTATCACGGATAGGACCATGACACCATTTATCAGGCAAGCAGCTCCGCCATCAATCAAAAATATAGTCATTATCATCGCGCTTGTCATATTTGCTCCACTTCTTGCCATTGGAGTCTCGCAATTAATGTTTGTATACACTCGGGCATCTGGGACAAAGGCAAATATTATTGTTGATGCACAGACCGTCTTAGAACCAATTACAACCACGTTCTACCACGCATTTGCCCAAGGAGGAGAGGAAGCAAACGATATGATCGCGCCGATTGCGAGTGAGACAAAGGCACTTTCTCCTCGGCTTATCCGTATTGACCATATCTATGACCACTTTGATGTGGTATCGGGCTCAAGCGGAAATCTTTCATATAATTTTGATAAACTCGACCAAATTGTAAACACGATTCTGGCAACAGGTGCAAAACCGCTTCTTTCACTTTCCTTCATGCCCTCTGTTATTGCAAAAGACGGTTCCATTATTAACCAACCGAATAATTGGGATGATTGGGCGGCGGTTGTTAAACGGACTATCGAACACTATAGCGGAAAAGGAGAAAAAAACATCAGTGGTATGTACTATGAAGTCTGGAACGAACCGGACCTGGACCAGTTTGGGAAATGGAAATTAAGCGGAGATAAAAACTATATCACACTCTATCGCTATGCGTCCCAGGGAGCAAACGCTGCCTCCAATGTTAATGGGTTTTCTCTCGGCGGACCGTCTACAACAGGACTCTATAAAAACTGGATTATTGCTCTTGCAAACGCTGGGGTCAGGATAGATTTTTTCTCCTGGCACACGTATTTAGCTGATCCCAAGCGATACATGACAGATCAACATAATCTTGCGAGTTGGCTCATCCCTTTTCCAAAACTTAGCCTGAAACCAACATTAATAACGGAGTTTGGATTTACCGGAGCAAAAAATACATTATACGGTACAACCTTCGGAGCAGCGCACACAGCAGCAGTTATTAGGCAACTTATATCTGGAGGACCAACCTATTTATTCTCTTTTGAACTTATTGATGGACCAAACCAAGAAGACGGATCAGGATGGGGACTTTTTACTCATTCAACAAATGGAAAAAAAGCAAAACCAAGATATTCGATTTATTCCTTTATTGATGTCATGCGAGGAAATCGATTACAACTCACTGGTGAGGGATCATGGGTTACTGCGTTTGCAACGAAACGAGACAATGTTATGCGAATATTCCTCGTTAATTTCGATGCCAAAGGATCACATAGCGAAACCGTACCTGTCACGGTTTCAGGACTTCCGAACGGATCATATGTATACAAAGAGCGTTTCTTGTTTGGACGATCTATTCAGTCAGATGAAACAGTCACAAACGGAGTGCTCACAAAGCAGGTATATATGCAAGTTCAAAGCATGGCGATACTTGAAATCAGCGCAAAATAACCATGAGACGATATGTGCAATTTTTTTAGGTATTTCATCTGTGTTTTTCTTCTTGTTTTCACATTTGGCATACGACCGGAGTTTATTGCTGCACAGGAATTGCCAACCGTAGGATTTGGGGAATTATCTGCTCAATACATACCTCCCCTGATACAAAACGAAGAGATACTTGGAATAATCGATGAAGGCCCAAATTCAGACGGAACGCTTGCGAAAAAATATATCGAGGTGGATCTAACTCAACAGAAAATGTATTTATTTCAAAATGGGATTATGAAAAAAGTCTATGCCATTTCTAGTGGTTTAGAGTACCCTACCCCGGTAGGTAAATTTATCATTTTCAATAAGGCCACGAATGCGTATTCAAATATCTATCACGTATGGATGCCATACTGGCTTGGATTTTATGTTGATCCAAAACTTCACGCATCACTTGGTATCCACGAACTCCCCTATTGGTGGAGTCGTGGAATAAAAATGAGGAAACCTAGGGAAAATATCGGCTCACCGCATACCGGAGGGTGCATAGCACTTGATATTGGAAAAGCAAAAGAAGTTTATACGTTTGCGGATATCGGAACTCCCATGTATATTTTTGATTAATCCCTAGGAAAT
>Ga0172369_10006008_pt1 | contig 14653 bp, 20 predicted proteins | sample LakKiv25m_FD_114539 | JGI IMG/M metagenome (GOLD analysis project Ga0172369, IMG submission 114539) | Freshwater microbial communities from Kabuno Bay, South-Kivu, Congo - kab_022012_11.25m | ecosystem: Environmental > Aquatic > Freshwater > Lake | place: Democratic Republic of the Congo...
TGCAAATGCCTTCGCGCGCGAACTTGACGGTCAGCTATTGACCTTCGTTTTTCAAAACGGGCGCATCGTGGATAAAGAGACGGGGAGCGAGTGGAATATTTTGGGGCAAGCGGTAGATGGAAAATTGAAAGGGAAGAGTCTCACTGCCATCGTCGCCATCAATCACTTTTGGTTTTCGTGGGCGGCGTTTAGACCGGAGACGAAAGTTTTTAAACCGTGAGGAGTCTATAGAGCAATCAGGATCGCGCCGAAGACCATGAGGCAAGAAGCAGGGAGTCGCTGTCTCAATCCTTGCTCCTTGAGAAACAGCGAACTCCAAATCACGGTCATCATCGTGCTGAGTTTGAACAACGCGGTCACAATTCCAACTAAGCCAAGACTGTAAGCGGTGTAGCCCAACATGGGTGCTGTCCCCGCGATCAAACTGGCAAAGAACAATGCTTGGCGATGAAGCGCTAATTTTTCCAGCACGGATCGTCCGCGAATTAACACAGCGGGAGTAAGCAGGATGACAAGTGAGGCGATGGCTACAAACGCGGTAAAGCGAGGGCTTTGCGGATCGGTATGTTGGATAGCAGCTTTCTCGAAGAGCGGCGTGATCGCCCACAACAAACCGGCGAACAGGACGAGCGCGACACCGGGTTTAAGCACAACAGATTTGAAGGGCGTTAACCACCCTCTGCCTGATTGACGATTGAGCCAGTAGCCGCCGATTAAAATGAAACCGATGCCGAGCAGACTGCGAGTGGATGGCAACTCATTCAGAAAGATCGCCGAGAGTAACACGGTGAAGACTGGACTGAAAATCAATAACGGCGTCACCAATGAAGCATCTGCCAACTTGAGCGCCTTCGTCGAGGCGAGATGCGCCACGCTATTCAACCCCGCTGATCCCATTATGCCAATCACAAACACGGCATCAATTTGCGGCAATTGAGGCGTGAGCGTTATTGTGAAGAATCCCAGCAAAGGCAGAGAGAGCGACATCACACTCCACACTGCTGTCAGAGGATCGGCGTCTTTCAATATGTGTTTGTAGAGGATGGGGTTGAAGGAAGCCAGTAGCGCCGCGCCCAGCGCGAGAAGAATCCACATACATTAGTCAGCGGTTGGCTGACTTGAGCTAGCCCAATGTCGAAGAACTGGCTCGGTGAGGCGGCGACCCGGATGACCACTCACTTTACGCAGTTAATAGACATTACTTAAACGTCTCAAACGCGGTGACAAGATCGTTCTCTTGGACGTAGCCCAACCACTCTTTCACTATTTTGCCGTTGGCGTCAAGCAAAAAGAAGTGCGGCTGGGCGCGATAGCCTAATGCGCGCTTGAAACCGGATGTGTTGGGATCGTCAACATCAAGATAGGTAAATTGAATCTTGTCTTCATACTTTGCTTGTAACCCATGAACCATGGGTATTAATGATTTGCAAGCGCTTCACCAAAAGGCGAAAAACTCTACGAGTTGCGGTTTGCCAGCGCTGAGCTTTACGCTTTTAGGATCGCTCGGCGTGAACTCAGTGCTGATGGGTTTCGTGGCTTTGGTGGTCGGTTGGAACGGAGTGTTAAGATCGGCCGGCGCTGGCAGAGTCGGCTCGGCTGTTGAACAGGCGGTGATCAAGATGGCAGTAATCAAGATCATAAAAAGTGTTTTCTTCATGGGTCTCACCTTCTTCCTCTCTTCACTCATCGTGCCATCGTTGTGGATTCTAATTCCTTGATCAAGCCGCGCACATTACCTAAACAGCATGAACCTTGTGGATTTCGCAGATCGCACGCGCACTGCCCGGCTTGGATGCCGTCGTTGATGTCGCCCATGATTGCTATATGTTCTGTGGAAGGCACTTGACGTATCTCGCCGACGGTGTGGCGGAAACAGTAACAAACGAATACGTCGTCAGCCCCCGGTTCTTTTTGATACACGCGCTCGCGCACTTGATCGACGGTGAAAGTTTGCTTGCCATCAAGCGTGAAGTAAACAACCGGGCAGGTCCTTGTTTTGCAGAATAAGTATTCTCCTACTTGCACTTCTCGCAAACTTACTGACAACATCGCTTTAACTGTTTGCCCCTGAATGGGCTTGCCGCTTTGATAACATTGCGGGCAAGTACTTGTCGCGCGCGGCGGACGCGCTACCGTTTGTGAGGGCAATTCGCAAACGGCATTTCCGGCTTGGGGTGGGCAACCACAGGAATCACTCATCAGGTTTCTCCTTCGGTAATAATCACCTTGCCGCTTTCGCGGTAAGTTTTGATCAAGTAGCACACACAATGCTCGCCGCGCACATCGTCCAGTGGCAACGTCGCCCCTTCGCTTTGCAGTTGACGGAGTGACTCGCGAAGAGCAACTAAATCGGCGATGCGCTGATCGATCTTCGCCAGCTGTTGACCTAAGGTATCCAGCACCCGCTGGCAAGGCGGCAGCCCCTTGTCGCGCGTCGCCAAAATTTCAGCAATGTCATCTAATCTGAAATCTAACGCGCGGGCGTTGGCGACGAAACGCAATCGTTCCACATCCGCCTGAGTGTAGGCGCGATAATTGTTGTCGGCGCGTTTGGAGCGCGGCATCAATCCAATAGATTCGTAATAGCGAATTGTTTTGGTTGGCACGTTGGTTTGGGTGGCTAAGTCGTGAATCAACATGACAGTTACTCCTCACTCTACACCTTCCAGTGACTGGAAGGTCAAGTGGAAATGTTTTCTTCAAGTATATGCCACGTCATTATGTTTGTAGACGCTTGAGGACAGCCAACAACTCATCTACGGCTGGGCGGTCAGCCGGATCGTAGCTGCGATAAGCGAGTCTGAGAATGCCGTGTGCGTCCACGATGAAATCGCCGCCGAGTTGAGAAATGTCTGCGCCTTCGTCTTTGGAGATCCATTTGCGCCCAGCCGCGAGAAGTTTGACGTACGTCCAAAGGGTGCGCGGACTCCACGAGCGCAAGCGGGAGCGATCCAGTTGATACGCTTGATACACCGCCCGATCCGGGTCGAGCAGCACCTCAAAGGACGCGCACGTCTCGCGCATCCAGTGTTGCAGCGCAGGCAGCGTGCCGAAGGAGATGATCAGCACGCGCGCATTTAATTTTTGGAATTCCTCTTGGCGCTGACACAACTGTGCCGCATGTTCGCGACAAGGCAGTCAGCCCAAGTGACGCAGAAATACGAGCAGCACAGGTTGCGCTTGTTGGGAGAACTGATCTAACGAGACTCGCATGCCCGTCACTGTGCGGAGATTAAAATTGGGAGCGGGTTGTCCGGGATTAATCGTTGGCATCGTTTTGTGAAAAAGAAAAAGTAACGTTAACGCAAGTTACGCCAAGCCCAGGCGAGTCGCTGCGCGGCAGTGAACAGCACCAGCACCCCGAAGCCGACAAATAAAATAGTCAGCTGATCGGTCCACAAGAAGAAAGCGCAGTAAGTTAAGATCGTTTCTGTCCCGCCGATCAAGCCGTCGGGCATGGCTACAGTAGTCAACGCGCGAGAGGCGGCAGTATCTTCGGCTCGGTGTGTATGGTGTTTTTCCAAAAGAACAAGGGGAAGCCGCCGCCGGCTAACCGATGCGAGCGCAGCAGCTCCAAATAGGTGGCGCGGTCTTGGGCGCGGAAGCGATTGGTGATCAGCCGCAGATATTCCAGATACGCCCCCAACAACCACAACACCGAATAAACATTCCACAATTTGTAGTGGCTCCACGATTTGAACGAGCTCGCCACTAGCCGGTCATGCATCTGAATGTAATTGAGAGTCAGAGTTTCCAACGGCGCGAAAGCTTGAGCCGAGTAGTCGCCGGTTTGTTTTGCCTTGAGCAATAAATCCGCCAACAAAAAAATGCTGACGTGAGTGACATATAACCCTTTGGAGTACAGTGGATCAATGAACCCGGCAGCGTGCGCCAACAATGCGAACCGATCGGCCACAATGTGATGAGCAGAGTATTGCAAACGATCAATACGCTGCCACTCGCGCACAGGGCGAGTGCCTTTCAGTTGAGCGTGGAGATCGGGAAATTGTTGAATGAATTCGTGGAACTCCGCTTCAGGCGTCAGGTCGTCGCGCTGTGGGTAGAGGCGCGGGTCGAGTTGCAAGCCTACACTGCAAAGTGGGTTGGTGGAATTTTTGTGATTGTTGAACGGGATGATCCACAACCAGCCGCCTTTGAAGATGTGATGCAGGGTACCTTCAGACAGGCGATAAGGATGACCAAATTCTTGACGCGACGGGCCGATATTGTTGAAACACGGCGCGTCAATTATATGGGTGAAAATTGTGCGGGAGTGAGTAAGGCAGTCGCGGTGTCGCCAGTTGAATTTCTGGGCGAGCAGAGATTTCATCCCACTGGCGTCAACAAGATAGTCCGCGTGATACGTTTTATTCTTGTCAGTGATAACATCCACCCCGTCAGGTTGGACGTGGATGTCTTGGATAAAGGTATTTTGCAGCACGGTTGCGCCGTAAGAAATCGCCACCGAAGTCAAAAAGTAATCTGCATCTTGGCGGTGGATGTGAATCTCATGCCCGTAAGGCATTTTAGGGATGACGGCTTGCAAACTTTTTTGCGCGTCTACTTTTTGATATGGAGTATGATGCACAAAACTGAAGTGACGCTTCACGCCGTGTGAGGAGCCAATATAATTATAAAAATTTTCCGAGCTGTAATAGGCGAGTTCAGGCACATCATAAAATTCCGCCAGCGCCCGCATCACTTCAGATGTTTCCAGAATCATGGACTCACCAATTGCAAAACGCGGGTGCGCGCCGCCTTCGAACACAATGACCGCCAAACCCTGCCGCGCCAATATGGTCGCTAAAGTGGAGCCGCCCATGCCAGAGCCGATGATGGCTACGTCGTATTTTGGGGGTTCGTTAGCCATACCGTTATGCTTGGGACACGGCTTTTAATAATCCATCCACTTTGGTTTTGATGGTCGGCGCGGGGGCAGCGCCGACGAGGCGATCTTTGATCTGCCCTTGGGCAATGAACAACAAAGTCGGGATACCCTGCACGCCATATTTCATCGCCCATTGTGAATTCGTGTCCGTGTTAACTTTGACGACGAGAACTTTGTCGGCATACTCGGCGGCAATGTTTTCGAGCACAGGCGCAATCATCCTGCAAGGTCCGCACCAAGGCGCCCAGAAATCTACAACGACAGGTGTGGTAGATTTCAAAACTTTTTCTTCAAATTCAGCGTCGCTAATATGTATAGGTTGGCTCATTTCATGGCTCCTGATAAGTAGATTTTTTCTGCAAGCGCTCACGCTTGCAGAGGATGTGCTGACGGTAGGTAAATTGAACTTCCGCCTACAAGGATTAGACGCACTGTAGGCTGAATCTATTACCTCACGGAAAAACATAGGCGGGTAAGAAAAGCCTCCCCTGAGTTATCTATACTATGAGGGACTCTCTTCGTCTCCACAGCGACTCTTAGACGAGTCATCCAAGCACATCACTCGCAATCTGCAAGGAAGGTCTATGGAAAATACAACCAATGTCTTGCCGCAAAAACGCTGGTACGAAGCGCGCGCTCAAAAGTTCATTGCCCTGTTCTTTTGGGCGATTCTGTTTAGCAGTTATCAAGGGTATTCCTACCGTTATCAATTATCTCCATGGCAAGTCGTACAACAGCTGCTCTCCTTCCTCACCGATAGTTTTTGGGGTCCGGTGGTTTACATTTTGCTCTATGCCATACGCCCTTTGATTCTCTTCCCGTCCACCCTGTTAACGCTGGCGGGCGGCTTCGTCTTCGGTCCTGTGTGGGGAGTGCTCTACACCATTGTCGCCAGCAACACTTCGGCAATGGTGGCATACATTGTCGGGCGCTATTTTGGGCAAGGACTACTTCCAGAAGGCGAGTCTAATAGTCTGGCGCAACGCTATGCGGCGCGTCTGCGTCAAAATAGTTTCGAGACCCTCTTGGTGATGCGCTTCGTTTTTATGCCTTACGACCTTTTAAATTATTTAGCGGGCTTCTTGCAGATCAAGTGGCTGCCCTTCATCGTAGCGACGGCTCTCGGTTCCATCCCCGGCACCATCGCCTTCGTCTGGTTCGGAGCGTCCGTCGAACGCTTGGATGGCACTGTGCCTTCGCTCAACCCAACTATTTTGGCAGCGTCCGTTGCTATTTTTATTTTTAGTTTGCTGCTCTCCAGAGTCTTTAAAAAACGCGAGGGAATTTCCCAATGAGCGCCGAGCATTTTTCAACGATTGTAATCGGTTCGGGATCAGGCGGGATGCCGGTGGCGGTGAACAAGACATTGCGCTCAAGGCAGTAGACCAAGTAAGGTTTACTCTGATCGCGGCGTCTATATAAGTGAAGGGGCTCGACACATTCGCTATTCAATCATGGGAATTACTATGAACCAAACTTCAAACTCTAATTCTATTGTCGTTTACAGCACCGTGTGGTGCCCGGATTGCAAACGCGCCAAAAAGTTCTTTGGTGAACAACGCGTGCCTTACATTAACATTGATATTGAGCAAGACGCCGAAGCGATGGCTTTCGTCGAGAAAGTCAATAACGGTAAACACATCATCCCCACCATCGTCTTCCCCGATGGTTCCAGACTCGTTGAGCCGTCGAACGCGCAATTAGCCGAGAAGCTCGGCTTGCAAACTAAAGCGCAACGCACTTTCTATGAGGCGATTGTCATCGGCAGCGGACCGGCTGGACTCACCGCCGCACTCTACATGGCACGCGAAGGAATCGAAACACTCGTCATTGAAAAGGCAGGGCTGGGTGGTCAAGTAGGCATCACGCAAACGTTGGATAACTTTCCTGGCTTTGATGAAGGAATTTCTGGAACCGAGTTCGCCGAGAAACTAAGCCGACAAGCCCGGCGCTTTGGATCCGAAATCTTACAGGCTCAGGAAGTCACAGGCATCTCGGCTGACGGTCAATATCTATGTGTTCGCACCGGAGATGGGGCGGAGTACGGCACCAAAGCCGCGCTGTTAGCGACGGGCGCCCGTTATCGAAAACTCGGTGTGCCGGGCGAAGATGGTTTAATTGGCACGAACATCCATTTTTGTGCCACGTGTGACGGCGCGTTTTACAAAGGAAAGAAAGTGCTCGTCTTAGGTGGAGGCAACAGCGGTTTTGAGGAAGGGCTATTCCTGACGAAATTTGCTGCCCAAGTAGATATCGTCCAATCTTCGCCCGAAGTAAAAGCGAGCAAGATACTACAAACAAAAGTAGCCAAGCAACACAACATGACGGTGACCGTTAATCACGCGGTCAAAGAGTTCAGGGGCGCCCATCGGCTCGAATCTATTTTGGTGGAAAATCGAGCGAGCGGCGAGTTGAAGGAATGGCACTATGACGGGGTCTTCGTATTCATTGGGCTTTCCCCCAACAGTGATTTGGTAAAGGGTAAAGTCGAAACCGATCCCAATAACTTTGTGGTGACTGATAAAACCTTGATGACGAAGCTGCCCGGTTTGTTCGCCGCCGGAGATGTGCGCGCCGGTTCAACCCGTCAAGCCGCCTCCGCCGCTGGCGAAGGGGCGACAGCCGCGTTAATGATCCGCGAATACTTGAAGGAACTAGGATGATCCTATTTAAAAAATCAACTCCGCCAAATCTATTAGCGAATTTAGACCGTCTCAAAAAGCATACTATCAGCGACGACATCATCGCAAAACTGCGTGACTTCGTGCGCAACGCGAAAGATCATGAGCTGTATCGTGCCAATCCACGCCATTGGGCAAAACGTTTAGGGCTCGAGGAACGAACGACACTTGAACTAATCGTCGTGGGAGTCGTCGAAGGTCTGTTTGATCTCACTTGGCAAACTGCTTGCCCTCTCTGCAAGATGTACGACAAGGCAGCGGCTTCATTAGATCAGGTAACTCAATTGCATCACTGCGAAGAATGTGACCACACTTTTGAAGCAAACCTAGATGAAGGGCTTTTTGTCACGGTTTCAGTTAATGAGGGTGTTCGCCGCTTGACCGTTACGGATCGAGAGGATCCGATCTTTCATGACTGGGTAAACGCGCATCACGGCCTCGTCTCAGCCCTTGCCTTCACCACCATTCCCGCTTTCCAAGAATTCCTTGCCTATCAATCTCTGGCAGAAGGTCAATCATTGGGAATCAAAAAACTGGCGATTTTCTTTTCAGATCTGCGTGGCTCGACAGCACTCTACCATCAAGTGGGTGATGTAGAAGCCTATCGCCGTGTTTCCGAACACTTCAAGGTGTTGTTTGAAGCCGCCGCCCGACATAACGGCACGGCGGTCAAAACTATCGGGGATGGAGTTATGGGGATCTTCGCCGACCCGAAGGAGGCGTTAGCCGCTATCGCCGACTCGCTGAATGGGGTATCGGCACTTAATCAACAGTTGGGTCTTCGAGGCGATGAGCGCTTAATGCTCAAAATTGGCTTGCATGTTGGGTCCTGTATTGTGGTGACGCTTAACAAGCGGCTGGATTATTTTGGTGAGACGGTCAACATCGCCTCACGGCTGAGTGGAGTGGCGCAAGGCGACGATGTGATTCTGAGCCATGGTGTTTTGGAAGACTCGAATATCTGCACTCTTGCCAAGAGTCTGGGGCAATTGACTCCTTTCACTGCTCGACTTAACGGTTTGCCGCAAAATTTTGATCTCCATCGTTGGGTGATCGCTTAACTCTCAGAAGGTTCATACGTTGCGATTGTATTGATTCAGCACAACTGACCAAGCGCTGTACAAAGCAAAAAATAATGGACGTAATTGTGTTTGCGCGTGGCAGCCGGAATTTAGAGTATTACCCCGCCAAACATGATGATCCCCCATCACTTACACGTAGAAGAAGATGACCGAAGTTCGTTAGAACAGCGACAACGCCGGCTCGTTCACATCATCGAAACAAATGCCTTGCCTGCCGAAGAACGCGCCCGAGCGGGCAAGGCACTGGCGGCGTTGGGCGATCCGCGATTCGATCCCGCCGCCTATTACTTGCCAAAGGATACGTCATGGGGTTTTGTAGAGATTCCGGCGGGCAAGTTCATCATGGGAACTCGCGAAGAAGATATACCCGCCTTGATAGAAAAATTCGGCGGCGATATAAATTTGTACGGAAGCGAAGCGCCTCAACATACGGTGGATGTGCCGCGTTATTTCATTGCCCGCTATCCGGTGACAGTGGCGCAATTCAAATGCTTCGTCACGGCAAGCCAGTATCAACCCTGTGATAGAGATAGTTTGCGCGGACCTGATAACTGCCCGGTATGTTATGTCACTTGGTACGACGCGATTGCCTATTGCGATTGGTTGACGAAAACTTTGAAGAAAGATCAAGTGGCTTCTGAACCGTTAGCAAGTTTGTTGCGGAAAGAAAGGTGGCGCGTCACCCTCCCGAACGAGCCGCAATGGGAGAAGGCGGCGCGCGTGACGGATGGGCGGCTCTTCGTCTGGGGAGAGGAGTTTGATTCGGATAAAGCAAATATCGACTCAAACATTGGCACGACCAGTGCTGTGGGTTGTTTCCAAAAAGGGACGAATCGCTATGGGGTGCAAGACATGACGGGCAACGTTTGGGAATGGACACGAAGCGTATATGCAAAGTATCCATACGATCTAAAAAATAAAAAGCGAGAGACCTTAACCACGAAAAGTGATATTGCGCGTGTATTGCGAGGCGGTTCGTTTGGCAATGTTCAAAGGTATGCACGCTGTGCCTATCGCTTCAGGCTTTCGCCGAATGGCAGGAGCAGATACTACGGTTTTCGGATAGTGGCGACTCCACCCTCACCTTGAGCGCACCATGTCAAAGAATACTGAAATGCCTGAACTGCATCCGGGGTTGGTCGTTCTGTTTGGATCGGGCGAGACCTCCCCCAACGGAGGGCGCATTTTTGACTCGGTGGCGCAACGGCTCGCCGGACGTCCGCGAGTCGCTATTCTGGAGACCCCCGCCGGGTTTGAGTTGAACTCGGCGCGAGTGGCGGGTCGCGTCGCCGACTTTTTGAGTCAACGTTTACAAAACTACCAACCTGAGATTACCGTCATCCCGGCGCGCAAACGGAATACGCCCTTGAGCCCTGATGATCCGGAACTGATACGGCCTCTGTTCCAGTCGAACCTGATCTTTCTGGGAGCGGGGAGTCCGACTTATGCCGTTCGCCAATTGCGTGAGAGTCGCGCTTGGCACACACTGCTCGCTCGCCACCGCCAAGGTGCGGCAATTGTCATGGCAAGTGCGGCGACGATTGCCGCCAGCGCACAGGCACTGCCGGTCTACGAAATTTACAAAGTCGGCGAAAACTTGCACTGGCAGCAAGGGCTCGACCTCTTTGGCGCTTATGGTTTGTCATTAATCTTCATCCCTCATTGGAATAATGCCGAAGGCGGCGCTGAGTTGGACACCAGCCATTGCTTTATGGGGCAGGAACGATTTACGCAATTGCTGACGTTGATGCTGCCGGAGGTGACCGTCGTAGGGATTGACGAGCATACGGCTTTGGTGATTGATATCGAAGCTACGGTGTGCCAAGTAATGGGGCAAGGTGGAGTCACAGTTCTCCGCTCCGGGAAAGAGCAATTCTTTGCTTCACCGCAAAAGTTTCCTCTCACTGCATTGGGTCTGTTCAAGTTACCCCCACCCACGCTGGGCATTCCCCAAACGATCTGGGAAGAAACGCTGGCAGCTCGAGCCGAAATCGCTGAACCCACAATATCAGCCGAAGTGATAGCGTTGACAGAAGAGCGCCAATCCGCTCGTATCCGCCGAGATTGGCTGACCGCGGATGATCTGCGCCGACGCATTGCTACTCTGGGCTGGAATGTGTTAGATACTCCGGACGGCCCCCGTTTAGAACGCCGATAGCGATCCCTTAAACTTCCCGAAGGCGGTACACCTTCGGGAAGTTTTTTGGCTGAACTCGGTGAGGTCTATAATTGATTCGTATCCGCGCAAAGACTTCCGAAGTCTGGCGCACACTTTCTGCAAAAGAGCGAAGGTTTTATATGACAAGAGGTTTACATCGCCTAAAGGGGTTGACCGCAATTTCGGTGACTACGTTCCTGCTCACCTTTGAGTATTTGCGGCATGTGGTGTGGCCCGGTCTCTTGCACACCTTCCCCGCCTACTTCATCTCGGTCGTCGCCGTCTTCGCCATCATCCTCATCTTCAATCAGGTGATCTACGATGTGCTGGAAAAAATGCAAGAGAACTCTTACAACAGAATCGTCGCCTGTCTACGCTCAACGCCATTGCCGAGGCGGTGAGCCAATCCCTCAAACTGGATGAAACTTTAGACGAGACTTTAACCAAAGTCATCAACCTGACGGGTGTGGATGCCGCCGCCATTTATCTCGCCGAAGGGGATCGACTCCTTTAATCCTGTTTCCGTGGCGGTGCCGCGAATCAAGGCTAGCATCACGTCATATGTTCGAAGCGGTTGTCCTGCCCAATTGACACTAATCGCTCCAAAGAGACGATGTTCGATCGGATTCCATTTCGATGTTCCAGTTGGATAGTGGCAGATGGTCACTTCCAAACCTAATCGATCTGCCAGCAGTTCTTGCACCTGTTGCTTCCATAAGCGCAAGCGATATCCGTTGCTCCCCCCGCCATCACATAAGATCAATAATTTGTTCGTCAGCGGATAATCACGGCACCCCACCTCCTGCCACCACTTGGCAATCATCTCCACCGCAAATTGCGCGGTGTCCGCCGATTGTCCCACATAGACCCAGCCGCGATTCCGTCCGACATCGTAAATTCCGTAGGGCACGGCTTGACCGATAGCGTCGCTCACAAAATCATGGTCCTTGACCTCGTCGGCCGCTTGACACCACTTCTGCCCAGAGTTCTTGAAGTTGCCAATGGCTTCCTTCTTCTTCGCATCCACGCTAATCACGGGTTGTTTCGCCAGCAAAAAAGATTGCTTCTGCTGTTCGATATAGACAAATTGCCGGTCGCGGTCTGGGTGGGATTTACCCGCCAAACGTTTGACGGTGGCTTTCAATGAATAGTCCATTTCCTTCAACAAACGTTCAACGGTGGTGTGGCTGATCGCTCCCTGCAATTGTTGGCTCAAACGTCGCAAACTACTGCGTTGCCACTTTTGCTGACTCATTGGATTCCCACCTGTTTCAGGTTCGACCAACGCTTTCAGTTGCCGCACGAGCTCGAGTTCTTTTTTTTCAACGGGTAGTTGCCCGCCTCCGGGCAAACGCACGCGGTCAGGTGGGCGCTCGGCTAAGTCGGATGCCAATTCCTGGCGGCCGCGACGAATCGTTTCGACATCCAAGCCCGTGATTTGAGAGAGTAAAGTGTCACCGCCATGCCCCAAGCGGTTCGATTCGAGGGCAACATACCACCGTCGCTGTTGTTCATCCAATCGACTGAGAAACACATTTATCTGATGATGGAGAGACCAAGTTTGATGGTGGAGTTATTCTTTTACAGCACCCTAGCTCATCTACTGGGTATTAAGTTGATGCCGCGTATTCGCAACTGGAAGGATTTGATCTTCTACCGCCCCACCAAAGAGGCACACTACCATCATCTTATGCCGCTCTTCAACAAGGGATACATCGATTGGGCGTTGATCGAAATGCATTGGCAAGATATGATGCAAGTGGTGTTGTCAATCAAGGCGGGTAAGGTGTTGCCTTCGACCTTGTTGCGTAAGCCGAATAATTACAGCCGCAAGAACAAGCTCTATCAGGCGTTGCGCGAGTTGGGTCGTGTGATTCGTACCATGTTTTTGTAATGATCCGGACGAGCAAGAGAAACGGATCAAGTACACCGATGTCGTGGCGAAGGCGGCAATCTTTCAGACGGTGGTGGACATGACTCAAGTGCTGGTGAAATTGGGTCAGGAAGGTTTTCCATTCACGCGTGAAGACTTGGCGGCTCTAAGTCCGTACCTGACTCATCACATTCGGCGCTTTGGAGATTACGTTGTTGACTTGAGCCAAGCGCCACCGCCATTTGAGGATAAGCTGGTGATTCCTGATGCTGGATTGCCTAAGCAAGCCAAATGAAGTGATAAATTTTTGCCCGTATCTTGAATGTACCCCTTAAAGACCTGTCAGGTGTTATCGTGTAAATGTACCACCTCCTCCGCCCCCTGCTCTTTCAACTCGATCCCGAAACCGCGCACGATTTAACTTTGCGTGTGCTTCGCCTCTCGTCGCACTTACCAATTACCAATTACTTTTTACAACGCCTCTTCGCCATTGACGATCCGCGTTTAGAAGTCGAAGCCTTCGGGATTCGATTTAAAAATCCGGTGGGGGTGGCGGCAGGTTACGACAAAAACGGGATCGCGGTTAAAGGGTTAAGCGCGTTGGGCGTTGGGCATATTGAGGTGGGAACGATCACGCGCTTGCCGCAAGCGGGCAACCCGCGTCCCCGTGTGCATCGGCTGGTTTCATCGCAAGCCATCATCAACAGCATGGGCTTCCCCAACAACGGAGTCGAGTCGCTTAAAATCGAACGCGGCGCGGCGCGAGTCGGCGTCAACATTGGAAAAGGGAAAGACACTCCACTTGAGCGCGCGGCGGAAGATTATTGCGATCTCCTCCAACGTGTTCACGCCGCCGCCGATTACGTGGCGATTAACATCAGCAGCCCCAACACGCTTAACTTGCGCCAGCTTCAAGCGCGAGCGATCTTAGAAAAATTGTTGCGCGCCGTCACACAAACACGAAACGCATTAACGCCGCGCGTGCCGTTGCTCATCAAGATCGCGCCTGACTTAAGTGAAGGCGAGATTGACGACGTGATCGCGGCGGCGGAGTCTTCCGGGCTGGATGGAATCATCGCTACCAACACAACTGTGAGTCGGGAAGGCGTGCCGCACTACGCAAAAAATTTAGCGGGCGGCTTGAGCGGCGCTCCCTTGCGCGAACGATCTACTGAGGTCATCCGTTATCTTGCTGCCCGCACGCGGCTGCCCGTCGTCGGGGTTGGCGGCATCACCTGCGCGGCGGATGCGCTGGAAAAAATCGACGCGGGGGCGACGCTGATTCAAATCTACACTGGGCTGATCTATTCGGGGCCGGCGTTGGCGCGGCAGATCAATCACGAAATTTTACAAATCGTACATTGACCCTTTGCCCCGCAACGAGTAAACTTTTAAGGCATGGATATTCTGTCTCTGCTTATCGGGCTGGTGGTCGGCGCAGTTGCCGGTTACTGCGCGCACCGTTTTTTTTACGGGCAGCGCGCGGTCAATAATTTGCGGGCTGAACTGGATGCGTCAAAGGCGCACCATGACGATCTCATCGGGCAGTTGGCTGAAGCGAAACGGGGTCGCGCTGTTATTACAACTTACCAAAACGAAGCCGAGCGGACGAAGGCAGAGGCGGGCAAGGCGCGCGATGCGGTGATGGAAGCGCACACCGAGATCGCCGATCTGAAAGCGCGGCTGGATGAATCGGAAAAACTTCGGATGACAGCCGCCACTGCCGCGCATAACGAGATTGCTTCGCTTAAAGCGCAACTGCAGAATCTCACCAAGATACGCGAAGCGTCTGAGGAGGTGGCGCGTTTGAAAGCCGAACTCGCCGAAGCGGACAAGATTCATGCCGCGCACGAAGAGATCAGCCGCCTCAAGGCGATGATAGCGCAGCCGAGATCGCCGAACAACAAAAGGAAGAAACGACGGGGGAAAGTAACTCTCAAGAAGCCGCGCCGCGCATCTCGAAAATAAAAA
>Ga0172369_10006011_pt1 | contig 14649 bp, 12 predicted proteins | sample LakKiv25m_FD_114539 | JGI IMG/M metagenome (GOLD analysis project Ga0172369, IMG submission 114539) | Freshwater microbial communities from Kabuno Bay, South-Kivu, Congo - kab_022012_11.25m | ecosystem: Environmental > Aquatic > Freshwater > Lake | place: Democratic Republic of the Congo...
GAGGAAACTGAAACCGTCCATGGCCGGCATTTCAAAATCAAGCGTAATAAGGTCAGGTTTTAATCTCAATGTCTTTGCCATTGCCTCTATGCCGTCAGAGGCTATGCCTATAACTTCGACGCCGGGTTCTGTTTCAAGCATCTTCTTTATCGTCTGCCTGCTGTAGGCGGAATCGTCAACAACAAGAACTCTTGTCTTTGGATCATTTGCAATCATCTTATGCCTTGTCCCCCCATACTATTTTAACAAGACTCTCGGAGGATAGCGACATCGCGAGTTTCGGGGGCTTCTGATACACCATATCATTCTTAAAGTGCTTCAGCGTAAAGGCTGTGGATACGTTCATCAGAGATTCCGCGTGGCCTAAAAGCAGATACCCTCCGTCCGTAAGCCTCTCATAAAAACTTTTAATCACTTTTTTCCTTGTCTCCTGATCAAAATATATCAAAACGTTCCTGCACAATATCACATCCATGTGCCCGACAAATTTAATCTTGAAGGGGTCAAAAAGGTTGAGGCAGCTGAAGCTTACGAGCTGTTTTACATTATTGTTTATCTTATATGAGCCGTCCTCCCGGGAAAAATACTTCTCCATGAAATGTTCTTCTGTGGTTCTGAATGAATTCTTTCTGTATACGCCCTGCCTGGCGTGCTGCAGGACCCTCTGGTTTATATCGCTGCCCAGTATCTCTATGTCCCAACCCAAAAGATGCCCCTGCTCGAGTATCATCATAGCAATGGTATATGGCTCCTCTCCCGTGGAACATCCTGCGGACCATATCCTTATCTTTCTCGTATCCCTGTTTGTGTTTTTAAGCTCCGGCAGTATTTCTTCGACCAATGTCTTTAACTGGCTCAGTTCCCTGAAGAAATAAGTCTCATTAACGGTAAGGACGTCTACAACAAAGGAGAGCTCATCTTCCCGCCGCTTATCATAAAGCAAAAGCCTGTAGTAATCCCTGAAATCATTCAGGTGGCAGTTTCTTACCCTCTTGGACAGCCTTCTTTCTAAAAGATATTTAGAATTGTCATCGAAATAAATGCCGCAGTAATCCTTTATGAGGTCCCTGAGAAGCCTGAACACATCGTCCGATAAGGGAAGGGTCTCTTCTTTTTCAAGCATTAAGGCATTCCTCTACGGCTTTTTTAACGACAGGGTCTTCTTCCCTGTCCAGCATCCTTTCAAGCTCAACCTTTACAGCGCCGGCCATCGCTCTGCCTGAGGCGGATGCCTTCATGCCGAGGGCCTCAACAGCCGCCATCCGCGTTGCCCAATCCTCATCGTTAAGATACGGCAGAAGAATCTCTTCTACGGCTTCAAATGAGACAAGTGCCCTTATGGCAGTCCTTTTTATCTCTTTATCCTTTGAAGAAAGCATTGTCAGCAGCGCATTCCTCGCGGCATTGCCCCCTATTCTGCTCAGAGCCTCCATTGCAGCGGTTATGACAAATCCGTTCGAATCTGAAAGAGCTTTAACAAGATGCGCTGTCACAGTCCTGTCTCCTGATTCTCCAAGCGCTTTTAGCGCGGCCGCCCTTACAGAGTCATCCACATCCGCAAGCAAAAGGATAAGAGATTCGGTAACAGCTTTTTTCCTAATCAAACCAAGGCTCAATGCCGCGGAAACCCTTATATCGGGATTTTCATCCGTGAGCGCAAGCATAAGATACTTTACGGATTCATCCGTCTTTATCATTGACAGGGCATTAACAACAGCGCGCCTTACCCTGATATTGCCGTCTTTTAATGCAAAGCCTATGGCATGCACTGCTCTGACATCGCCGATTTTTCCGAGGACAAGGACGGCGTTTTTTCTAAGCACCGGGTTTTTATCGTCAAGCATTTTCATAAATTCATCCGCTCTAATGTCTGCCTTAAGATTAGACAACGCGGTAACTGCGGATTCCTGAACATCTTCATACATATCCGCCAAAAGATTCTTTATGGGTTTTATCGCCCTCGCATCCCCTATCATGGAAAGCCCGATTGCGGCAATCGATCTGATGTGGCCGTCCTCATCGCTTAAAAGCGTTTCCAATACGCCATAGAAAATAGGCGATGCAAGCTCTCCTGCAACGCTGCATACAAACCGCTTTTGATAAGAGCTGACCGTATCGAAGAGGGGGAGAATGACTTCAGGCTTATCTTTTCCTATAAAGATAAGCGCCCTCTTCACGTCGTCCGCTAAATCTTCTTCGAGCGAAAGCTCAAGAAGCGGCGCAAGCGCCCTTTCGTCTTTCATAAGGCCAAGTAAAAGTATTGCTGAAATCCGCACTTCAGGCTTATTGCTCCACGCATGAGAGACAAGCATGTCAATAATGCGGTCTTCGAACAACTTCTTCATCTCATTCTCTATAAATTCCTCTTTTACCCCGTTGTGATAGAAGTTTTTTATCGCCTTTATCGCCATTTCCTGTATTGTCTTTGAAGAATCCTCAAGCAACGGAATTATATTCTTAAGGGTGCCGGGATCTGAAAACCTGCCAAGCGCCCTCAGCACCGGTTCTCTAAGGGTTTTTATGGAAAGGGCCTTAATAAGCGACGGGATTGCCTTTGAGTCTCCTATCCTGCCGAGCGCATCAGCAGCAGGATATGCGGTCCAGAGGTCGCCGCTTTCAAGTATCTCGATTAGAGCGTTTACTACCGCGGGCTCGCCTATTTTCCCGAGGTGCTCGACAGCAGACGCCCTTACATTATCATCTTCATCCTTTAGGGCCTCGAGCATTAACGGCAGCGCCCTTCTGTCCCTGAACTCTCCCAGCACATCTATTATAAATTTCCTGACATCGCGGTTCTCGGTATTAAACGCCTCAAGCAAAAAAGGCGTAGCTTTTTGATTCAGTTTTATAAGCGTTTCTATCGCCGAGTTTCTTGCCCCTGCATTATCATCTATATAAAGAAGGGCCACCAAACCGTTAATATACGCATCGATAGAATAGTCTTCGAGCAGGATTTCAACCGCTGTTTTCCTTACCCTCCAACTGACATCTTTCATTGCCTTAAGAAGCAGGCTTATGGAAGCCTCGGAAGCCCTGCCTCTCAATTTTTCTACGGCTTCTATTCTTACCTCTACATCTTTATTATCAAACAGTTTTTCCAGTTCCTGCATCTTACTCCTCTATCGGTTCAGCCCCGTTAGAGATAGAATCTCTAACGGGATCAGCGGATTCTTTGAGCGCTATTTTCTCCTCTGCCGTAAGAAGCTTGTCAATATTCAGGAGTATTATTATCCTGTCCTCCTCCTTGCCGAGGCCCGTAAGATACTCTGTTTTTAAACCCTTAAACATCGCCGGCGGGGTGATTATCTTTTCGGAAGGAAGGGATATTATCTTATCTATCTCATCCACCATAAGGCCTATTTTCTCGTCTCCGGAACGTATTATTATGATGTGCCAATTTTTTGCATCGGCAGCAACGCCAAAACGCTTCCTGAGACTGAGCAGCGGTATCACATCCCCTCTTACGTTTATAACCCCTGAGACAAAATCAGGAAGTTCGGGCAGAGGATAAACCTTCTGGGATTTCAGTATCTCGACAACCCTGGCGATGTCAACGCCGAAATTTTCGTTCCCGATTTTAAAAACAGCAAATTTTTCCATGCATCCCTCTTTAGCGGCAGTTTTTAGTGTCGGTTCACTGTCGCTGTTCACTGATTACCGGCACTATTCGGCTAATCACTGTGTCTTAAACGTCTCCATCTCTTTTTTAAGGGCCTCTATTTCTTTATAAAGCGTGGACAATGAATGAGACACGTCTTCAACATCCCTCACCGTAGCCATTCCTATAGTTCTCATCTGTTCCATCGCAGCCATAATATCATCGCTTATCTTTTTCTGATTTGACATGGACCGGCCTATCTGTCCTATTTTTTCATCCGCAAGCTCGAAGTTGTTCGATATTGCCTTAATGCCTGCGGCTTCTTCCTCTGTGCCGTGCTTAACGATATCTGCGACATCTCTTACATCGCTGACATTCTCGAGAAGACGCGAGGTGCCGGCCTGCTGCTCCTGTGTTGCCTTCGTCATATGGATTATCATCTTACGGACATTCTCTATCGAGATCGAGATCTGGTTAAGGCCCTTGGCCTGTTCCTCGGTCGCCCTTTCTATCGTGTTTGCCATTGTTGCAGACGTCTGAGCAGCCTCCAACGCCTTAGCCATATCCACCCCTGCCTTTAAGACTAATTCATTGGTCTCATTAACTCTGTTCATGCTGCTGCCTGTTGCTGTCACAGCCTCCGATATCTCGGATTGTATTGCCTTCACTATATTTGCTATCTCTTTAGTAGACGTTGCAGTCCTGTCGCTCAGAGCCCTTATCTCATCCGCAACAACAGAGAAGCTCTTGCCGTATTCTCCTGCCTGCGCCGCAAGTATCGCCGCGTTAAGGCTCAAAAGATTTGTTTTTTCCGTAACGTCTTTGATAACCCCGAGCATTTTTTCGATATCCGCAGACCTGTTGCTTAACCGTTTCATTATCTCTGAAGACTGTTTCACTTCCAGCAACAAATTGTCCATGCCGTTTATGGCGTCTGAAACCGCATCCAAGCACTGGCCGCCAAGCAAAACCCTCGTATTTGCCGCCAGGCGCGTGGACTCCTTCGCGCTGCTTTCGATTTCCTTTACCGAGGCATTCAACTCCTCGACAGAAGCGGATGTTTCCTCAACAGAAGCAGACGTCTCCTCCGAATTTGCCGCAACTGCTTTTGCGGTCTGGGATATCTGCGCAACCACGGAATAAGCATCCTCTGTTGCCTTAAACAGCCTGCCCGTGCTCGAAGTAATCTCTTCTGCTGTTGCCTTTATTTCAAGCAACGACGTTACATTCTCATTGGAAAAATCTATCAATTTCCCCGAGTCGCCCATTATCGTATCCTGAGCTTCTCCAGCCTGTTTTATAAGAGTTGTTGCCGTATTGATTGATTCAGCCTGCTGCTGGATGCTCTGAGTCACATTCTTGAAAGTAAGGGTAAGCTGGCTGATAGCCATTGAAACATCCTCGGACATAGACCTTAATTTGTTAAGAGTAGCTCCCAGCCTGTCAATAAGAAATCTGCAACCCTCCGCAATGCTTCCAATCTCGTCATCTTTAAATCCTGAAATTTTCGCGGTCAGGTCGCCTGCTGTTGCCGCGACAAGGGCGTCATTAATTCTCTTCACAGGCTTGCCTACCTTTTTCTGGAAAAATTTTATGATGGCGAGAATGATAACAAGAAATGTTATAAACTGCATAATAGGCGGTATCACAAGAAAGCGCCTCATAACCTCATTCACCGTCGTGCCGCTGTAAACTATTTCCACAGCGCCCCCTGATGCCATAGGGAGGCTCAAGGTATTCATATCAGGAGTGTAAAACATGAAAAATGGGTTTATCCCTTTGGCTGCAATTTCCTTAACCTGCGCTGTCTTGACGGCAAGCGTATTGCCTTCTTTATCAATAATCTTTATAGAGAGAAAAACGCCTTTTTTTATAATAGCGCCCAAAAGCACGTCCATCTGTTTATAATCATGTTCCGATGTCGCAAGCATGTCTCTGATATGTTCTGCTGTCGCTGCAACTTCGCTTTTCAGTCTCTCTTCGAGATATCCTTTCTGGTAAAGCATAAGCCATCCGTACAATATGCCCTGTCCGACAATAAGGATCGCTAATATCATTGTTGTAAAATATGCCGTAAGTGAATTTCCGAAACCTCTCATCTTTGCACCTCCCTTTAAAGGATTGCCACTCCTGCGAAAATCAACGCGGATGAATGCCTTATTTTTATCATCACAGCATCCCCAGTTTTGACATCATAAGCCTTACATTGTCATAGTCTTCGTCTTTTGCGTCAACAAAACCCGTGTAATTCTTAGTTATAGAGTGAAGCACAAGGCTGCCCTCCGGCGTTGCATCGGTCAGGGTAGTTAATGCCTTCCTTAACATGGCGACATCCTCTTTGCTCAATGACTTGTTAACGCATATATTAAATTCGGGGATGTCTTCTGAAATCTTCAGAAATCTTAAGCCCTGTTCCTTAAATTTATTTGCGGTGTCTTCCATAATCCCGCCTGCATCGAATTCGCCTTTAAGCACGGCCCTAGCAACATCGTCGTGATGCCCCAGGAAGTCGTAGTAGTGGAGGTCTTTCAGGTCTATGCCTGCCTCGAAAAGCATAGCCCTCGGGACAATATGGCTCGACGTTGAATGAAAATCTCCAAAGGCAAATGTCCTGTCTTTCAAATCTTCCAGAGAATTTATGCCCTTGTCCGCCCTCGCGATTATCACGGAGTGCTGATAAGGCTTGCCGCCCCTAAGCGCCTTTGCAATTACATTGATCCCGTATTTTTTGTGCGCCTCTATATAAGTGGACGGCGTCATATAGCACAACTGTGTGGTGTTTTTGCCTATCTCCTCGATTGCCTCCTCAAAGTTCACAGCCACCTTCAACTCCATTTTTCTGGCAAGTTTTTTACCGAGATATTCCGTCAACGGGCTGAACTTTATAAACATATCGGCCGGAGATTCCAAAGGCACGACTCCGAACATCAGCACGGACCCTGCTCTTTCTTTAGAAAACTCGAACCTCTTTATTTCCATGTTGATCAAATCAGCATCCTTATGCAGTCCCCTTAACGAACTGTTCACCCTAAAGGCAAGATCGCGGTTCTCCTTTGGAATATCCCGTATCTTCTCTACGGACTTCCATATCTGGTCCGAACCTATCTTCTGTTCATAAATCGCTTTTGAAATCTGCTGGCTTTTTTCAGAAACCACCTCAACGGCCTGTGATATATGCTTGCTGCTTGTCGCTTGTTCTTCTGTTGCCGTCTTTACATGATGAGATATGTCTCTCATTTTTTCTGTTGCGCCCATAATCAAACCAATGCCCCTTGCCTGCTCTGACGTAGCCTTGGCAATCAGGCCTGTCATATTCCTGATGCGTTCCATCGCCTCTGACGCCAGCCTTGTCGCCTTTGCCTGCTCGGTTGTAGAGCGCTCGATGGAAACCGCCATTTCAGAGGATTTCTTGGAACTATCCACGATTTTCTTTAATGCGTCCCCGGCTTCTTTTGACCGCTTGAAGCCCTCCTCGACAGAGTTAAGCCCGTCGCCCATCGCCTGAACAGTGCTCTTGACCTCCTGCCGGACAGACTGTATGAGAGCACCTATCTCCTGAGTTGAAAATGCGGTCCTCTCCGCAAGGTCTTTAATCTCATCCGCGACAACCGAAAAGCCTTTGCCATGCTCTCCTGCCTGCGCTGCGAGTATGGCGGCATTCAGGGCCAGAAGGGTTGTCTGATCCGTAATCTCGTCTATTACATTGAGGATCTTGCCGATCTCTTCCGACCTGCCGCCGAGTTTCTTTACGAATTCATTGGTCCTTTCAAAAGAAGATTTTATATTCTTCATCCCGTCTATCGTCTTGTCTATAGACGCCATGCCGAAGGTTGAAGCGTCATTTGTAACTTTTTCAGACAGCTTTGCCGACTCTTTTGCATTCGCCTCTACCTCTTTTACGGAAGACGTTATCTCTTCGATGGTAGAGAGCGTTTCATCGGTCGCGGCAGAGAGGTTGTCGGCATTCTGCGCAACCTCTTTTATTGTGGCGGAAAGCTCTTCGATGGACGACGACGTCGCATCAACAGCCCCTGAAAGGTCATGGGTATTGTTTGTCACCTGAATTATGGCGGTGGACATTTCCTCCACCGAAGATGCTGTTTCTTCTGCCGAGGCAGCAAGCTCTTCAGTGCTGCCTGTAACCTCTGAAATAGCGGCGTTAAGCTGTTCAACCGAGCTTGAGATTTCCGATATCGCCTCTGCTTCCAGTTGAGTGCCGTCCACAACTTTTTTAGAATCTTTTTCGATAGAGTCGGTGACCGTCGAGATCCTTACCGAGACGTCTCTGATCCTCTGAAGTATTCTCCCCATCGAATCAAGGGATTCTTTTACGGATTGGCTCAGCCTGCCGATTTCATCCCGGCTTTTTATATTTACGTCAAATGACAGGTCCCCCTGGGAAAGCTTTGACGCCGCTGATTCTATTGCCTTTATCGGAGATATAACCATCTTCCTGAGCATAAGCCAGAGCACAAAACTAAAACCTAACGCTCCGAGGAGCGTCAATACCAGCACGGTTATTACTGATCGCAGCGCTTTGTTATATTCTTCTCCAATGGATATAATAACCTTTACGGCTCCGAGTATGCTGCCTTTCTCGGCATGGCAGCCCTGGCACACAGAGGTATTTTCAAGAGGCTTATACAAAATAAATTTCTTGTCGTCCTTTCTGATGATCGGCTTATTTGTAGCTATGATTTTCTTTATTGCGTCTGATTCGCCTGACGGCGAGTCTTTCTGGAACGCCTCTCGGCCCTCAGAATTTATGACATGCACCTCTTCTATCCCCCGGGTCTCGCGTATGGTGTCTATAAGCTTCCTTGTAAGGTCAGGCCTGTTTTCAACCATTGTCATTTCGATATCTTTTTTTATAATTGTCGCGGTGGTGCCAGAATTCACCTCGGAAATAGAATAGAGCGTGGACCTTTCTATAAGCATGGTCATGAGCCCGCCCAAGGCCACGCCTATCAGAAGCATGACAAGGACGGTAATGATAATTTTCAATTCAAGCTTTTCTCTCATAATGCCTCCATCGGAAAAAATTCAAAAAGAATAACACCCGGTAAATCGGTGAATTGGTGAATAGGTTTTTTGCGATTTACCGATTCACCAAATACCGATTCACCATAATATTTTTTCATTTTAAGTTCATGTCTAATACCTTCCCCACCCGTATAACAGAGATAAATCTGTTGTCATGCAGAACAACCCCTTCAATAAATGCCATCTCCGCCTCTGCCAGATGAGCGGGCGGTTCGCCAATCTCCGGTGATGCAACGCGGATTACTCCGTTTATTTTATCTATTACAGCGCCAAGATGTCCCACATCGCCTTTCAGCGTCAATATCTTTTTGCGGGTGTAGGCTGCTCCGTCGTCTGCAATCAAAAGTCTTTTTTTCAGGTCTATAACGGGCATTACCTTGCCTCTCAGGGAAGTAATGCCCAGGATATAATCAGGCATCCTCGGAACAGGCGTAATCTGCTGGAGATTAAGTATCTCTTCAATATCAGAGACCCTGAAAGCGAATTCTTCCACGCCTAACTGAAACGTCAAAATTTCGATTATGTCTTCAGGGGTATCAGCCTGTTTATCGGTTTTTGGCGCAGGCTTGCCGGGAACATCCGCCTCAGGCTGAGGCGCTGAACGGCTTTCCTTCTCTGCGATTTCAGGCACTGAAGGCTTATCGGCCTGTTTATTCTCCGGTATCGCTTTCTGCGCATCATCAGCCTCATCCCGCATCCCGTCCCGGCTTGTCGGGACTCAGACGGAGGCGCAGGCAGAAGAACCGCGGCTTTTTCCTCGGTTTCGAGTCGCAACGACTTCTTTTCTTCTTTAATTTTTTTTCTAATTTTCGCTATATCCATTTAAACCAAACTCCCCTGCAGCCTCGTCAATCAGATGCCGTTCAATAATCTTGTAATCACTGCCAATTCCGCTCAAGAGGGCGCCTGTTGCCAGTGTATTAATCAGCCTCGGTATGCCTTGTGAATATACATAAAGCATCTTTAGCGCCTCATCAGTAAAAAGCATCTCCTCACGGCCTCCCACCTTTAATCTGTGTTCCACATATCCCCTGATCTCATCTTCGCCTATGGGCCCGAGATGGTAAAAGAGCCCTATGCGTTGTTTCAGCGGCAGATATGCCTTATGGTTTAATCTGCGCCTTAGATCAGGCTGCCCGACAAGTATAAGGCTCAGCATATTCGTATCATCAAGCTGGAAATTCGTCAGCAGCCGTATTTCTTCAAAGGTTCCCTTATTCGGGATAAGCTGGGCCTCGTCTATTATAATGACAGGCGTGATGCCTGCCTCGTAATCCTCATATACTTTTGAATAGATTGCTTCGAGAAGGTCATCCTTGAAAGTGCACGATGCCTCTATATCAAGGCGTTTGGATACGGTCCGGAGGAACTGCGCGGGAGTGAGTCTGGGATTAATTATCAGGATAACCCTGTATTTCTCTCCGAGCGAATCTATAAGCGCCCGCGTAAGCGTGGTCTTTCCGCATCCGACCTCTCCCGTCAAAAGAATTAACTCCTTTTCTTCGACAGCATACTGCAATCTCGCAAGCGCCTCTTCGTGCGTCCTGCTCATGAAAAGAAAACGCGGGTCGGGCGTCTTGGTGAACGGCCTGAGTTTCAGTCCATAAAATTCTTCATACATTTACAAGACCCCCCCTTCCGCCTGGGGCAGACGCTGAGAACCTTTTGTTTTTTGCTTAACAACGGATTCATCCATAAGCGCATCAACATCTATAACAAGTATGACTTCATGCTTCCCTATCTCCGCAGCTCCGGCAAAACCCCGTATGCCGGCAAAATATTCTCCGAGAGACTTTATAACTATTTCATACTGGCCGAAGAGCTCATCTACCACCAATCCGTGCTTTCTGCTGCCGGAACCGGCAACAACCGTAAAAAACTTTTCGGATCCGTTGTCCGGCAAAGCAAAAACTTTCCCTATATTGGTCAGGGGAAGCAGTTCCCCTCTCAGATTATAAACCTCTCTCCCCTCGACTGTCCGGATATCATCTCTCATAATAACAAGCGTCTCGGATATAGAGGTCAGTGGAATCCCGAATCTCATACCGCCGACTCTTACAATCAAAGCCTTTATAATCGCAAGGGTGATAGGAATAGTCAGGGCCGTCGTAGTTCCCTTATATCTCTCCGTAGAAACCTCGGCAAAACCCCCGATAGACGAGAGCTTTTCTTTTACAACATCCATGCCTACGCCGCGACCTGAAACCTCGCTCACAACCTCTTTTGTGCTGAAGCCGGGAGTGAAGATAATATCTATAATCTCTTTCTCATCGAGGTGCGCGCCTTTTTCCAAAAGACCCTTTTCAATTGCTTTCTCCTGCACCTTCTGGATGTCAATTCCGCCCCCGTCATCTCTTACCTCGATGATGACGTGATTGCCGCGCTGAGACGCCTTCAGGATAATAGTCCCTGATTCTTTTTTGCCCCTTTCCTTCCGCCCCTCCTGAGACTCTATCCCATGGTCTATTGCGTTTCTTACAAGATGCATCAATGGGTCAATAACCTCTTCCGCAATATATTTATCAATCTCCGTATCCTCGCCATACATGATTAACTCGATAGGCTTTCCGACCTCTCTGGAATATTTTCTGATAACCTGAGCAAGCCTCGAAAATATCTGCCCTATAGGCACCATCCTTATCTCAAGCACCTGTTCCTGAAGCTCTGCCAGCCTCCTTTCAAGGGTCTGTGATATCTTTCTTACATCAATGACAATGGCCGAGTGCCCGTATATCTCTGTCATCTCTTCGCTTATTCTCTTAACAGCTCCCTTGGCAAGGGTAAGCTCGCCGATTGTATTAAGTATCCTGTCCAGCTTCTCTATATCCACCCGCACAGTCGTGGTTGTGCTCTTGAGCGTTGTTTCATGAGTCTTTTGCTGCTGCAAAGGAGCAGGCTGGATAATTTTGGGATGTATCAGGCTCTCAATGCCGTATCCTATCGCTTCCTTGAGATCCTCCATTGGCATGGAACTTCCAATCATAAGATTAAACCCTATGGAATCAGGAGGGACATCGGATGAAGTCGGCAGGGTTGATATCAGCTCGCCGTTCGCTTTTATTATCTTTGTGAGTTCCTCAAGCGCTTTATCGAAATCCGCAAGATGGAATACTGCCTTTGCAAGATAAATCCCCTTGCCCTCTTCGATATTTACCTTTAAGCGGTGTTCTTCATACTCGGATAAGACCATCAGCAGCGATTCGTCAATAAGCCCTTTAAGGTCCGTGCTCTTTGCTCTGCCTGCAAGGGAATTCCTGAATATCTCTATATTCTTCAGATGCTCCGATACGTCCAGTTCTTTATCAGAGTCAACCGCTTCGATAAGCGACTTGAGAACATCAATGTTATTGAAAAGGAACTTTACAACATCTTCGGTTATATTAACCTTGCCGAGCCTTATCTCATCGAGAAGCGACTCAAGGCTGTGACTGAGGTCTGCGATGCCCTGATGCCCGAAAAGCCCCGAGAGCCCTTTAAGCGTGTGTATGGAGCGGAAGAGCGCATTAATCGTGTCAGGATTGAGCCCTGTCTGAAAGGTATCCTGTATCTCAAGAATCAGCCTGTCTGATTCCCCGAGCAGATCCTCTGCCTCGGATATGAATTCTTGCTTTGAAGAACTCATAGGTTCAGGAGTTTCCTTATAGTATCCTGAAGTTCCATCGCCTTAAAGGGTTTTGTGACATAAGCTGCAGCTCCAAGCGCCATCCCCCTCTTTTTATCTTCCTCGCTCCTTTCAGTGCTGACTATTATAAGAGGTATATTGCTGTATCTTGGATTGCTCTTAACGAAGTTTATCAGTTCAAGCCCGTTTATATCAGGCATATTAATATCCGTCATCACTAAATCGAAATCCTGAGAAGGCAGGATTTTTAAGGCGTCAAAACCCGTAGGGGCTTCAACGATGTCAAAGTCCCCAAGTTCTTCTATAACAGCCCTTATCAGTGAACGGGTTGTCGCCGAGTCCTCAACAATCAAAATTGTTTTCATTTACGCCCCCATAATCTCCCCTCGCCCTTTCGGCAAAAAGGATAGGAAAATTAAATATATGAATTCTAACAAATAGCACTAAAAAAAGCATTACATCCCGGCTTTATTTTTCATATCAACCTGCATCTCATTCAGGCGGCGCTGGAGAAGCGCTTTTTCGAGGGCGAGCCCGGCCTGACTGACAAATATTTCAAGCCCTTCTGTTTCTGCAATAACCTCGCCTGTCGGAAGATTGTCGCAGTAAAGTATTGCCGAAACTTTCCCTTCTGCAATTATAGGGAATATAGCAGCCTCCGAAGGCCACCCTCCTCCGAGTTCTTCCATCATAGATTCCGTAACCTTATCCTTTTCCAATTCTCCTCTGTAGGAATGCGCTTCATTCATAATCCTTGTCAAAAACGGGCTGTCTTTTAAGGAGATCACGGTTTCCCTTATTTTTTCGTCAGCCCTCTCTATTTCAAGCCCGAACTGGCCAAGTCCCACAACTTCATTATTCCTGGTCATAAATAAAACACCCCTCTGAAAAATATCGCTCGCAAACCTGAGGAGAAGAAGCGTTATCTCGGAGATTGAATTCGGGAACCTCAATTCCTGCGTAAGGGACTTGAGCGCCGTGATGTCTTTCCTTTCCGCGGCAGGCGGGCCTCCCCATTCCGATTCCCATCCGCCTTCTTCGCCTCCGCCTGATATTTCTTCATGCGAAACGTATTCCTGCTGCGCGGATTCGTCATATACCCTGGCGCCTTCCATAAGGAGATATTCAGGACTTATTCCCTTAGAGACTTCCCATCCGAAATCCTTGACTTCTATTTTGCCGGCTATATCGAGATCGTCAAGCTCGAACTGGAAATCGCCTTCCTGCCAGAGCAGAAGCTGGTAAACAACTTTTTCTATCCGTTTCTTAGAGAACCTCTCCAGTATATCCTTGCTTACCGCGCCGATGTCAAAAAGTATTTCTGCGATTGATTTCGCAGGCAGCTCTTCTTTCACCTCCAGAGCCATTTTCAATGCCGATTCTTTTATCGCCCCGCCACGCAAAAGGTCATGCCCCAATGTGCCGTTAATCGTCGTATTCTCCGCTCTGACGACAAGCCCCCCCTTAAACACAATCACGGCGCTGCCTGATGAGCCTCTGATTACAAGCGCCCCTGTTTTTTTCCCGATGCTCAGTATCTGAAATATATCAGAGAGAGCAAGGTCTTCGAGCCTTCCGACAAGACTCATCCTATTTCCACACCTTTAGGAATAACCACTATTCCCTGAGCGCTGACATGGAACTTCTTCATGTCCTCTTTAATGTCATAACCAATCACAGTCCCCTCCGGCACCGATACGTCTTTGTCTATTATCGCTTTTTTTATCCTGCAGCGCCTTCCTATCTCGACGTTTTCCATAAGCACGGATTCTTTCACGTCCGCCCAGCTGTTAACCCTGACATTAGGAGAGAGCACGGAATTCTGCACCCTTCCGCCGCTTATAATGCATCCATCGCATACAATAGAATCCAATGCTACTCCAAGCCTTCCGCCTTTTTGCTCCTGTGCGAAAACAAACTTGGCGGGAGGATACTGGCTCTGATACGTCCTTATTGGCCATTCCATATCGTAAAGATTAAACAGCGGGTCAACAGAGACTATATCCATATTTGCCTCCCAGTATCCGTCAATGCTACCCACGTCGCGCCAATATTTTGCCTTTTTTTTATTTTCATCTTCAAAGTTATATACAAAAAGCTTGCCTGTTTTAATCATGTCGGGTATGATGTTCCTCCCAAAATCATGGGCCGTAGAACGGAGGGCATCGTTTCTTAGTTGGCTTATTATATCCTGCGTATTAAAGAGATAGACCCCCATTGAAACAAGGGACTGGTCGGGATTCCATGGGATAGGCTTGGGATTTTTCGGTTTTTCTTCGAACCCTATTATCTTTGAATCCTCATCAACCTCGATAACCCCGAATGACGATGCCTTATCTCTGTCTATCTCAATCGCTGCAATAGTCCCGACAGCGCCCCTGCCCAA
>Ga0172369_10006012_pt1 | contig 14647 bp, 16 predicted proteins | sample LakKiv25m_FD_114539 | JGI IMG/M metagenome (GOLD analysis project Ga0172369, IMG submission 114539) | Freshwater microbial communities from Kabuno Bay, South-Kivu, Congo - kab_022012_11.25m | ecosystem: Environmental > Aquatic > Freshwater > Lake | place: Democratic Republic of the Congo...
GGCGTGGGCTCCGGGTGCCCACGCCAACAACAACAACCTGAGCGCCGCAGGCGCTCAGCGCCTATCGGGCGCTCGCACGGCGTGGGCTCCGGGTGCCCACGCCGAAAACAACAACGTGAGAGCATGTGTCCGACGACATGCTCTCACCCCACGTCCTTCTTCACGCCCAGCGGGTAGTACGGGATCATGGACTGCTCGAGCCACTTCGTGGCCTCGACGGGCGTCTTGCCCCAGTTGGTGGGGCAGGTCGAGAGCACCTCGACGAAGCTGTAGCACCGCTTCTGCTGCTGCAGCGTGAAGGCGCGCTTGATGGCCGCCTTGGCCTTGACCGCGTGCAGCGGCGTGTGCGACGACACGCGCGTCACGAAGGCCGGCGTGCGCAGCTGGGCGATCACCTCGGCCATGCGGACGGGCCAGCCCACCTGGCCGACGTCGCGGCCCAGGGGGCTGGTGCTGGTCACCTGGTCGGGCAGCGTGGTGGGCGCCATCTGGCCGCCCGTCATCCCGTAGATGGCGTTGTTCACGAAGATGGTCGTGATCTTCTCGCCGCGGTTGGCGGCGTGCAGGATCTCGCCCATGCCGATGGACGCGAGGTCGCCGTCGCCCTGGTAGGTGAAGACCGTGAGGTCCGGCCGCACGCGCTTTACGCCCGTGGCCACCGCGGGGGCGCGCCCGTGGGCGGCCTCCTGGAAGTCGCAGTTGAAGTAGTTGTAGATGAGCACCGAGCAGCCCACCGGGCCGATGCCGACCGTGGTCTCTCGCACGCCCAGCTCGTCGAGGACCTCGGCCACCAGGCGATGGATGACGCCATGGGTGCAGCCGGGGCAGTAGTGCGTGACGGTGTCGCGCATGGACTCGGGGCGCTGGAAGGTCGTCTGCAGGGTCATGGGCTCCCTCCTCACGCGAACAGCTTGGAGGCCGCGTCGAGCACCTCCTCGGGGCTCGGCACGATGCCGCCGCAGCGCCCGAAGAACGAGATGGGCTTCGCGGCGCGCGTGACGCGCTCGACGTCCTCGATCAGCTGGCCCATGCTCATCTCGACCACCAGCACCTGCTTGACCCCCGGCTTCTGCGCCAAGGCGCGCAGCTCGGCCTCGGGGAAGGGGTAGAGCGTGATGGGCCGGAACAGGCCCACCTTCCGACCCGCGGCGCGCAGGTCGTCGACCACGGTGCAAGCGATGCGCGCCGTGGTACCGTAGGCCACCATGAGCACTTCGGGCTCGTCGTCGACCTGGTAGGTCTCGAAGCGGACCTCTTCGCGCTTCATCTGGTCGTACTTGGCCTGCAGCTCGTGGTTGTTCGCCTCGAGGCGCAGGGGATCGAGGAAGAGGCTGCGCACGATGTGCGGGTCGCGGCCCTTGCACCCGTTGGTGGCCCAGGTCGAGACGTCGCCGCGCGGAGGGGCCTCGCGGCCCTCGAAGTCGACGGGCTCCATCATCTGGCCGATCATGCCGTCGCCCACGAGCATCACCGGGTTCCGGTACTTGTCGGCCAGCCGGAAGGCCTCGAAGGTCAGGTCGACGGTCTCCTGGATGGTGCTGGGCGCGAGGACCAGGCAGTGGTAGTCGCCGTGCCCGCCGCCCTTGGTGGCCTGGAAGTAGTCGGCCTGACTCGGCAGGATGCCGCCGAGGCCCGGGCCTCCGCGCATGATGTTGATGAGCACGGCCGGGAGCTGTGCGCCCGCCAGGTAGCTGATGGCTTCGGCCATCAGGCTGACGCCCGGGCTCGACGAGCTGGTGAACACGCGCGCGCCCGCGGCCGCCGCGCCGAAGATCATCTGGCTGGCGGCCACCTCGCTCTCGGCCTGCAGGAACACGCCGCCCGCCTCGGGCATGCGGCGCGCCAGGTACTCGGCCACCTCGGTCTGGGGCGTGATGGGGTAGGCGAAGTAGGCCTGGGCGCCCGCGCGCACGCCGGCCTCGCCGATGGCCTCTGCACCCTTCATGAGCATCTTTGCCATGGTCGGGCTCCTAGTACTCGAAGTAGCTGTAGCGGCAGCCGTGCAGGCCGACGCGGATGGCCAGATCGGGGCAGGTGATGCCGCACAGCCGGCAGCCGATGCAGCGCTCGCCGCGTGTGACCGCGGCGAAGAAGTAGCCCTTCTCGTTGATGGCCTTCGACATCGAGAGGACCTGTTGCGGGCAGGCCGCCACGCAGAGCTCGCAGCCCTTGCAGCGGTTCTTGTCGATCAGCACCTGGGGCATCCGTGCCTCCCGGGCGGCCTTCACCGCCCTCGATCTATCCGTTCCGATCCGATCTGCAGACCTCGGTCAACGCGCGCCAGCGGTCCTGTCCCCGCGCCGTGGTCGTGCTCGTGCGTTTCCACGGCGGGAGCATGATGCGGTCGATGGGCAACACCGGCTCGGGCAGGCGCGCGGCCACCTCGGCGGCCAGCGCCCGCGGCGCCGTGACGAAGCGTAGGGGAAGCCCGCGCGCGGCGCCAACCCGGCGCGCCAGGTCGGCCCCCCGCAGGATCCCGTCGACCGTGGTCTCGTCCTGCAGGTGGGCGTTCGAGATGAGGCCCGTCATCTTCAGGCGGCTCGAGGCCTCGATCTCCTCGCCGATGCGGCAGGCGCCCGCGAGCGTGTCGGTAAACGGGCGATAGGCGTTCACCACCTGCAGCATCTCGTGCGCGCCGAAGAAGCCCGCGAAGCTGGCCAGCACCCGCGCGCCCACGTCGTCGCCGCCCACGTCGAGGAGGGCGGTGCCGTCGGCGCGCTGCAGCGTGCCCTTGATCTCGGGCAGCAGGATGGGCAGCTCGGCGTGGACCTGCTCGCCCGGGGGCGCGATGACGCGCACGCCGGCGGCGCTCATGAGCTCGGCGGCCTCGCGGCAGCGGAAGTAGGGGTTCACGATGTCGAGGTCGGCGATCGTGAGCCCCGGCACGCCGATTCGCGCCAGGTGCAACACCCAGTTGACGCTGACCTCGGTCTTTCCGCTGCCGTAATTGCCGGTGACGATCGCGACACGCGCGAGAGGAAGCAAGCCGTCTTCGGAGGCGGGCGTCTTCATGCCGCGTGCGTCATATCGCGGGGGTGCGCGGGTTGTCAAGGTCTGGCGGACGTCCACCTCGATCCCGTTGCGGGAGTCCGCCCCGTCGCGTACCTTCTCGGGAGCGCGAGGCGACCACGACCGGAGGGGAGGCGCGGCATGGCGGGTGGGTACGACGGCCTGGTGGCCTGGATCACGGGAGGAGGCAGCGGCATCGGGCGCGAGCTGGCGCTGGAGCTGGCCCGACGCGGCGCCGACGTGGCCGTGAGCGGGCGGCGGATCGACAAGCTCGAGGCCGTGGTGGCCGAGATCCACGCGCTCGGGCGGAGGGGCCTGGCGGTGCCCTGCGACGTGGCCGTCGACCTGCAGGTGCGCGAGGCCGCTGCCAAGGTGGCGGCGCACTTCGGTCGGCTCGACGTGGCGGTGGCCAACGCGGGCACGGGCGTGGCCGGGCGGTTCGAGAAGCTCGGCGACGCCGAGTGGCGCCGCCAGATGGACGCGAACCTGTTCGGGGTGGTGAGCACCGCGCGCTGGGCGCTGCCCGAGCTACGCAAGTGCCGCGGGCGGCTGGTGCTCATCGGCAGCGTCAACGGCATCATCTGGCTGCCCGGCACCGCGGCCTACGCGGCCTCGAAGTTCGCGGTGCGCGCCATCGGCCTCACGCTGGCGCAGGAGCTGCGCGGCTCGGGCGTGTCGTGCACGCTGATCGAGCCGGGGTTCGTCCGCTCCGACATCGTGAAGGTCGACAACCAGGGACGGTTCCACGCCGACTACCGCGATCCGCGGCCCAAGGCGCTGGTCTGGCCCACCGACCGGGCCGCGCGCGTCATGGCCCGGGCCATCCTCCGGCGAAAGCGCGAGTTCGTGTTCACGGCGCACGGCAGGCTGGCCGCGTTCGTGGCCCGCCACCTGGGCTGGCTGGTCCACCTGGTCGGGGCGCGCATCCCGCACCGGTAGGTCAAGGTCAGGACGTCCCCGTCACCCTTTCGCGCCACCGAACGGGGTTTCGACGCAGGTGCATCACGCCGACCACGAGGATCTCGTCGGGTCGGTCTTCGTACAGCACGGCGTACGGAAAGCGGTGCACGAGGCAGCGGCGGACACGTTCGGAAAGGCGCGGCCAGGCTTCGGGATACTCGACGATGCGAGCCAGGGTCGTTCGAACCTCGGCCGCGAGCTCGAACCCCAATCCTGCGCACTCGGCGTTGTAGAAGTCGATGGCGTCGGCCAGGTCGGCCTCGGCTACCGAGAGCAGGCGGATCGTCATCGCTTGGCGAGCCGCTCGAAGACAGCGTCGGCGCTGTCGGCGGTCAGGTCGCCGCGGTCGAACGCATCGACGCGAGCCTCGGCTTCCCGCGCCCAGGCCGCGTCGACGGCGCGATCAGGGGCATGGTCGAAGCTATGGAACAACTGGTCGATCAGTTCGGCGCGCTCGACGGGGTCGAGGCGCAGGGCTTGATCGAAGACAGCTTGGGCGGCGTGGGTCATGCGAGGCTCTCCGCGCTCTTTCGTTCCGCTCCTGATGATATCGGCATGACGGGATGAAGCAACCGGGGAGCGTTTGCTCCTGGGCAGGGGCTTCAGAACGTGCCGAGCACCTGCAATCCGGCGCCGCCGTTCGGGGTGGGGGCGAAGGTTACGGCGGGCCATCGACCCGTGCTTGATGGCATCGCCGCTTCGTCGTCGACCTCGTGGGTCGGGCGACTGGCCACCAGGCCCGCAATCAGCAGCCCGATGGGCAGGGCTTCGAAGGCGCTCAACAGAAGGGCTTTGCCCTGTCCCCGGTGGATCGCGTAGGCCGTTGGGCCGACGACCGGGACCGCGGCGAAGCCATATTCGGTCCACGCGGCGAACGCGCCGCCAACAACGACCGCGATCACGGTCAGCGGCGCCCCGATCGCGATCGCCATCGCGCCTCCGCGCCTCGTTTCCTCGAAGTCGATCGAGTCGACCGTCGCTGCATCGGTGGCGAGATTGACGAGCTGGTCGGGACCCTTGACCACGACGGAGCCCGTCGAGCCCTTCGCCCTTGTCACGAGCGACACCTGGTCGGTGCGCGAAAGCCGGAGCCTCACGCGCTCGCTCGAATCGACACGGGTGGCTGTGACGACGACCTCGGCGCGCTCGCGGATTTCCTCGACCACACGACGCGCTTCGTCTCGATCGACGTGATAGCCGTATGTGGCGCAGCCGACAGCGGAGAGAAGCGCTGTCACCACCGTCAGTAGACCGGGCTTCATGCGGTTGATCCTCGTGTCTTCTCGGACTGTAGCGGTATCCCGTTGCGCGTCAAGCCGTCCGGCTATCGGGGGAACAGGAACCCCTGCTCCTCGAAGTGCGCGTCGAAGGCGAAGGCGCGGTCGAGGCCTCGCGCTCGGAGGCAGGCGAAGCTGGTGCAGTCGACCAGGCTGAGGCGTCGGCGGTTGGCGGTGAGCACGGCCTGCAGCGCCGCGGCGTGCTCGTCGGGGCTCAGCCAGTGCACGTCGAGCACGGGCACCACGTCGGTGGCGAAGGCCCGGAGCGCGTCGAGGCCCAGGCGGTGCTGGATCAGGGCGCAGGCTTCGACCAGCACGTAGTTGGTGACCAGCAGCGCCTCGCCGGCGGTGAGCAGGCGTGCCCAGGTGGCGGCGGCCGCGTGGTGGTTGGCGTCGTCGCGGTCGAGCACGGCGTACAGGGCCGAGGTGTCGACGAAGGTGGCCATGTCAGGCGCGCTCGGCGAAGGCGTCGGCCAGGGCGGCGTCGTGGTCGGTCGAGCCGTCGGGCCGACCCGAAGCGAACCGGCCCGCCACGGCCAGCGCCCGTTCGACGCGCTCGCGCGGGCCGGGTCCGGGGGCGGCGCGAAGCTGGCGCTCGAGGGCTACTCGGATCAGCTCGGCCATCGACAGGTGGTCGCGAGCTGCTATGGCCTTCAGGGCCTCGGCTTGTGCTTCGGGAAGTTGAATCTGGGTGCGGACCATCTGCTGTCACTCCAGCACTTCTGCTTACATGATAGCAGATGCCCGCGGGCGATCAAGGCGTCGCGCCCGCTCTACGGCGTGGCCCAGAAGGTGTTGGGCACGCTGACCGCCGTGCCCGCGCTCCAGAAGAACCACCAGGCGCAGCGCTTCGCGGGCGGTTGGGGCAGGCCGAAGGCGTCGGTGGTGCCGTCGGCGTCGAGGTCGTGGAAGCGGCAGGGAACGGAGGGATCGGTGGTGAGGGTCAGGTTGTTCTCGGTCAGGTCGACCTCGCCGACGTCCCGGACCGGGTCCTCGGCCGCCAGGGCTTCGCAGGCGTCGAGGAGCAGCGAGACGGTCGCGGAGGGCTCGACCTCGACGATGGCGTTCGCGAACAGCTCGCAGCAGTTCCCGACGTCGAGGCAGGCGCGCTGGCCGGCCAGGGAGGCGCGCACCAGCTTCAGCCAACTGTCGACGTAGGGCTGGCTGTCGGAGCCGTCGCCGTAGACCTCGGGCAGCACGTTGCCCCAGAACAGCCACGCCACGATCTTGCCGATCCACAGCGTGAACGTGTGGGTCTGCACGTCGAACGTCCAGCCGGTGGGGCCCTGCACGGCTTTCGAGCCGAAGGCCTGGCCCAGCTTGCCGCTGCCCAGGTCGAGGAGGTCGACCTCGAGCCGGCCGCAGGCGTCGTCAGTCGTCGGGCAGGCGACCCGGAAGGGCCAGCGCAGCGAGGCCTTGTCCCAGGTCGCGCCGCTGGTCGAGATGGTGCCGTCTGCGGGGGAGGGGTCGCTGCCCAGGCCGAAGGTGGCGCCGAGGCGCACGGCCCCGAACGCGGTGTCGAGGGCGGCTTCCAGCCCCGGGACGCCGCCCGGTTGCCACTCGGGCACCTGCACCGAGACCCAGGCCTGCACGTGGTCGCGGATGGCCTGGCCGAGGGGCGTGAGGGCGTCGACGTCGGGCGCGTCCGGGGTCACGAAGGCCTGCTGGCACAGGTCGGCGGCGGCGGTGCCCGCCAGGTCGCAGGCATGGACGAGCAGGGCCGTGGACGGGTCGGCCAGCGCGGCGATCAAGAGCTGCAGCCTGGCCCGGGGGGCGGCGGGCAGGGCCCCGGCCACGTCGAGGTCGGTCTGCACGCGGTAGGTGCCCGCGAAGTGCGGCCGGACCTGCGGGTCGGCCTGGCACACCCCGTCGAAGCAGGCCGCCGGCGCCACGCAGGCGGGGTCGCAGCCGCCGGGCGGGGCGTCGGCCTCCGGCGCCGTGTCGCTGACCTCCAGCGCGGCGTCGTCGCTGCCGGCGTCGTCGCTGCCGGCGTCGTTGGCGGGAGGCACGTCGTAGGGCTCGATGCTCTCGAGGGCGTCGATAGTCGCGGCGTCGTCGCCAACCACGTCGGCGGTGCAGGTGCCGTCGAGGCTGCAGTCGGCGAACTCGGCGGCCGTGACGCACAGATCGGCTTGCAGGGCGCCCGCCGTCCGGTGCACGCACTGCTCGTCGTCGCTGCACGAGGCGGGCCCCGTGCAGGCCGTGTAGCAGGCCTGCTCGAAGCAGACGCGTCCGCTGCACTCGTTGTCGGATTGACAGGATTGCCGGCGCTTGGCGTTGCCGCCGCCGCAAGCGGCCAGGGCGAGGAGCAGGGCGAGCCACGGCGCGGTTCGGAGGCGGGGCATGCTGACCTCGGGGGCTACTTCTTTCGACGGAACAGGTCGAGTACGTCGGTGGCCGACGTGGCCGGGCGGGCGCGCGTGCGGGCGAACTCGCGCAGGTGCTTCACGGTCTCTTCGGCCGTGGCGTACAGGGGCACGGTGGCGGTGACCTCTGCGTCGAGGTCGGCCTCGGTGAGGTCGCGGCCGGCCTCGAAGGCCCGGTACAGTCCACCGATGACCACTTGCTCGAGCTCGGCGCCCGAGAAGAAGCCGGCCTTGCGCGCCAGGGCGGTGACGTCGAAGCCCTGCGGGTCGCGCCCGCGTCGGCGCAGGTGGATGCGCAGGATCTCCTCGCGCTCGAACACGCCGGGGAGGTCGAGGAAGAAGACGTCGTCGAAGCGCCCCTTGCGCAGCAGCTCGGGGGGCAGCCGGTCGACCGCGTTGGCGGTGGCGACCACGAACACGGGCGCGCGGCGCTCCTGCATCCAGGTGAGGAAGCCGGCGAGCACGCGCGCGAGGCTGGCCGCGTCGCCGCCGCCGGAGGAGGCGAACAGCTTGTCGACCTCGTCGATCCACAGGACCACGGGCGCCATCGCGTCGCAGGTGGCCAGCACGTCGTGCAGGCCGGCCTCGGGCGGGGCCTGGCCACCGAAGAGCGTCACGAAGTCGAGGCGCAGGAGCGGGAGCTCGAAGACCGACGACAGCACCTTGGCCGCCAGGCTCTTGCCGCAGCCCTGCACGCCGAACAGGAACAGGCCGCGCGGCTCGGGTAGGCCGAACGCGCGGGCCTCGGGCAGGAAGGCGCGCTTGCGGCGCAGGAGCCAGCCCTTCAGGAGGTCGAGCCCGCCCACGTCGTCGAGCGTCTCGGCGGGGTAGCGCACCTCGAGCGAGCGCGTGCGGCGCACGAGCTCGGCCTTCAGCCGGCGGGCCTCGGCCAGCAGGGTCTCGCGTGGGCCGTTGGCCTGCGCCACCCGGGCGACCAGGTGCGTGATCTCGGAGGCGGTCAACCCCGCCAGCAGGCTCGTGAGCCCCTCGACGACCTCGGGCTCCCACGGAGCCTCGCCGGGACCCGGGCTCGCGGCGACGAGCTCGCGACGCAGGGCCTCGTCGGGCAGGGGGAAGGCCAGGCTGGGGACGCGGCCCAGCAGCTCGTCGGGCACGCCCTCGAACTCGGCCGGGAAGAACAGCACGATGCGGCGCGCGACCAACACGGGCTCGAGGTCGAGCAGTCGGCGGCGCGTGCCGGGCGCGGCCAGGTGACGCAAACCGTCGGGCAGGCTCACCCAGGCGCCGTCGGGGACCTGCGCGACGTGGTCGAGCCACGCGTGCAGCGCGCGGCGGTTGGTCTCGTCGTCGGGTGCCGTCGCCGCGACGCGCTCGAAAGCGCGGCCCGCCTTGTCGGCTTCGACAGACAGGAGCGCCTCGAGCCGTTCGGGCTCGCGCGTGGAGAGGGCGATGAAGGGGCTGCCGGACGAGAGCGTGGCGAGGAGATCGTCGAGGAAGGTCAGCGCTTCTTCCCTCCCTTGAAGATCGACGTGTCGATCTTGATGTTGTCGCCGTCCTCTTTCTTTTCGCCGACGGGGCGGACGACCTTGGGGGTTGCGTCGATCTGCGCCTGCAGGGCGGCGATCTGCTGATCGCGCTGGGCCACGGCGGCTTTCAGCTCGTCCATCTCCTTGCGGAGGTCGAGGGCTGTGCGGCTGCCCATCTTGACCGAGCCCTCGACCTCGGTGGTCCTGAGCTCGGCGACCTTGATGCGCGCGCGCAGCACCGAGGCGTTGACGGCGTTGTCGAGGGCGAAGCGGTACCCGCCGAGCCCCGTGGGCAGGCCGGAGACCTGCACGAAGAGCGCAATGGCGAGCGCCGCGAAGACGAGCGCCACGCCGCCGGCCGCCGCCACCGGGACGATGGACGGCTTGCGCTCGATCTTGGTGACCGTCGACTTGGTGGACAGCACCTGGGCCACGGCCTGCTCGCGGGCGACCTTCTCCTGCACGACCTCGGCCGAGTCGGCCTCGCCCCCGTGCTTCTTGCGGAGCAGGTCCTGGCGCCGCTGGGTCTCCTCCTCGAGGCGCTTCTTCAGCTCCTCGCGCTTGCGGCGTTCCTCGTCTTCCTTCTGCTTGCGCAGGGCGGCCTGGCGATCCTGAAGCTGCTTTTCGAGCTTCAGCTTCTCCTTGTCGGCCTCGAGCTTGGTCTGCTTCAGCAGGTCGTCGAGCAGGCTGCTGCCGCCGCCGCTCGAGGAGCCTTCCTGGGGCTGCAGGGTATCGGTCTTCTCGTCAGACATGGGACACCTCCGGGGTGCGCCCTCCAGTATAGGAAGCGGGCGCGGGGTCTGTCAACGAAGACGAGACCCGGGCGATCTACCCTCTCGCGACGTGCACCGCCTCGCCGAGGGCTGCCTCGATGGACTCGAGCAGCGCCTCGGACAGGCTGGGGTGCGGGTGAATGGTGGCGGACAGGTCGTCGAGGAAGGCCCCCATCTCGAGCGCCAGCGCGGCCTCGGAGATGAGCTCGCCCGCGTCGCGACCCACGATCGTCACGCCCAGCAGCCGCCGCGTCGTGGCGTCGGCCACCGCCTTCACGAAGCCCTCGGGGGCGTTCAGGGTGAGCGCGCGCCCCGAGACGCGGAACGGGAAGCTGCCGACCAGCACCTCGTGGTCCCGGGCGCGCGCCTCGGCCTCGGTGAGGCCCGCCCAGGCCACCTCGGGGTCGGTGTAGATGACCGCCGGGACGACCACGTTGTCGAACGCGGCGGGCTCGCCGGCGATGACCTGCGCCGCGACCTTGGCCTCGCGATAGGCCTTGTGCGCCAGCAGCGGCGGCCCGACCACGTCGCCGATGGCATAGATGCCGGGGGTCGACGTCTCGAGGCGGTCGTTCACGCGGATGAAGCCGCGCTCGTCGAGCGCCACGCCCACCCGGTCGAGCCCCAGGTCGGCCGAGTTGGGCACGCGGCCCGTGACGACCAGGACCACGTCGGCGGGCAGGGAGAGCTCGGAGCCGTCGCTGGCGGTGGCGCGCACCGACGGGCGGTCTCCCTCGACCAGTCCCTCGGCCCGGGCGCCCACGTGCAGGGTGATGCCCAGCTGCTTCAGGCGCTGCTTGAGCGCGCCGCGCACCTCGGGTTCGTGCTGGCCGACCACGTCGGGTGCGGCCTCGAGCACCACCACCCGGGCCCCCAGCTTGGCCTGCACGCACGCCAGCTCGAGCCCGATGGAGCCGCCGCCGATGACCACCACGTGGACGGGCACGTGGTCGAGAGCGAGGGCCTCGCGCGAGCCAATGACGCGCCGGCCGTCGAGGGGGAAGCCCGGCAGCGGGCGCGGTGACGAGCCGGTCGCCACGATGGCCTGCTGGAAGTCGACGTAGGTGGGGCCGTGGGCGGTCGAGACGACCAGGCGTTTCGGCGAGGCGAACGCGCCCCGGCCCTGGATCACGCGCACGCGGTGCTTGGCCATCAGCTGGTCGATACCGGCCGTCAGGCGCTTGACGATGCCGTCCTTCCAGGCCACGAGGCGGGGCACGTCGACCGAGATGTCGCCCAACTCGATGCCCATGCTGCCGGCCTCGCGGGCCTCCAGCACGAAGTCGGTGGCGTGGATCAACGCCTTGGAGGGGATGCAGCCTTCGTTCAGGCAAACGCCCCCCAGGCGGGCCTCCTGCTCGACCAGGATCACGTCCTTGCCCAGCTGCGCCAGGCGGATGGCGGCCACGTACCCGCCGGGTCCCGCGCCCACCACCACCACGTCGCACGATTCGGCGAACTCTCCGACGACCATGGTTCCTCCCGGGGCTACAGGCTCGCGATCAGGCGATCGGGGTCGTTCAGGCGCGTGACCAGGTCGGCCAGGAAGCGCGCGGCCTCGGCGCCGTCGATGAAGCGGTGGTCGAACGACACGCTGACGTACAGGTACGAGCGGCGCCGGACCTCGTCGCCTACGAAGCCCGGGCGCTCCTTGATGGCGTGCGTGCCCACGATGGCCAGCTCGGGCTGGTGGAGGATCGGCGTCGCGAACAGGCCGCCCACAGGGCCGATGTTCGTCAGCGTGCACGTGCCGCCCCGCAGCTCGTCCAGGGACAGGCGGCGCTCGCGGGCGCGGCCGGCCAGGTCGTCGATGCGCGCGGACAGCTGCTCGAGGCTCAGGCGGTCGGCGTCGCGGATCACGGGGACGATCAGCCCCTCGGGGGTGTCGACCGCCAGCCCGATGTTCCAGTACTTCTTCAGGACCAGCTCGTGTGCGGCCGCGTCGAACGAGGCGTTCAGCTTGGGGTGCAGCTTCAGGGCCGCCACCAGCGCTTTGACGAAGAACGGCGCCAGCGTGAGGCGCGACCCGGTGGGGGCCAGCTTCTCGTTCAGGCGGCGCCGCAGCGCCAGCAGGTCGGTGACGTCGGCCTCGTCGACGTGCGTGACGTGGGCCGCGGTCTGCACCGAGTCGCGCATCGCGGCGGCGATCACCTGGCGCAGGTGCGTGAGCGGGACGCGCTCCTCGAGCCCGGCGTCGCCGGGGCGAGGCGGCGTCGTCGATGGGGCCGGCACGGGAGCGGCCGCGAGGGGGGCCGCGGAGGCCTCCGGCTCGGGAGCCTTGGCCTTGGCGAAGGAGGCGACGTCCTCGTTGGTGATGCGGCCGTCGCGCCCGGTCCCCGTGATGCGAGCCAGGTCCAGCCCCAGGCGACGGGCCAGGGCGCGCGTGTGGGGCGTGGCAGGCGGGCGGGACGGGGTCGCGGTCGACGGCGCCACGGCGGGGGCGGGCGCTCCCGGACCCGGCGCGGGGGCGGGGCTCTCGGCGGCCGACGTGGAGGCCGGGGCGGGAGCGGCTTGGGCGACCTCTCCGGCGAGCCCCAGCGTGACCAGGACGTCGCCCACGTGGATGGTCTCGCCCGCGGCCGCGTGCAGCCGCAGCACCGTGCCCGCGTGGGGCGACGGCAGATCGACGATGGCCTTGTCGGTCTCGACCTTCAGGAGCGGCTGATCCCGACCGACGGTGCCACCCTCGGCGACCAGCCATTCGACGACGCGGCCCTCGTGGATGCCTTCGCCCACGTCGGGAAAGCGGAACTCGTACGCCATGCTCTCCTCCCCTCGCAGCCCCGGCCCACGCCGCGGCCGTCCGCGCTCAGAACGCCAGGGCCTCGTGCACGCCCGCGATCACGCGAGCCGCCGAGGGCAGGTACAGATCCTCCAGCCGCGCGTAGGGCACGACCGTGTCGAAGCCCGTCACGCGCTGCACCGGCGCCAGCAGCGACACCAGCGCGCGTTCCTGGATCAGCGCCGCCAGCTCGGCTCCGAAGCCGACCGCGCGGGGCGCCTCGTGCACGACCACCGCGCGCCCCGTCTTGCGCACGCTCTCGAGCACGGTGTCCAGGTCCAGCGGATTCAACGTGCGCAGATCGACCACCTCGGCCGAGACTCCCTCCAGGGCCAGCTTCTCGGCGGCCTCGAGGGCCACCCGCACCATGGCCCCGTAGGCCAGGATGGTCACGTCGGTGCCCTCGCGTTTCACCGCGGCCTTCCCGAGCGGCACCACGTACTCGCCCTCGGGCACCTCCTGGCGGAAGGCCCGGTACAGGCGCGTGGGCTCGAGGTAAAAGACCGGGTCCTCGTCGCGGATGGCGCTGATCAGCAGGCCCTTGGCGTCGTAGGGGTCGCTGGGGATGACCACCTTCAGGCCCGGCGCGTTCACGAGCATGGCCTCGTAGGCCTCGCTGTGGTGCTCGGGCGCGTGGATGCCGGCGCCGTGGGGGCTGCGCACGACCATCGGTACGTGGAAGCGGCCGCGCGAGCGGTTGCGGTAGCGCGCGGCGTGCGCCAGCAGCTGGTTCACGCCGGGGTAGAGGAAGCCGAGGAACTGGATCTCGGCCACCGGGCGGAAGCCCGCCACGCAGAGGCCGATCGACGTCCCGATGATGCCGCTCTCGGCCAGCGGCGTGTCGATCACGCGCTCGGCGCCGAAGCGGTCGAGCAGGCCCTCGGTGGCACGGAAAACGCCGCCGTCGCGCCCTACGTCCTCGCCGAGCACGAGCACCTCGGGATCCCGTGCCAGCTCCAGCTCCAGCGCCTCCTGGATGGCCTGCACCAGGGTCAGCTTGCGGACGACGCTCACGCCGCCACCTCCTTCTCGAGGGCCGCCTTCTGCTCGGCCAGGTTCCACGGCAGCTGGGCGTAGACGTGGTCGAACATGTCGCCGGGCGAGGGCGGGGGCAGGGCCTCGAGCTCCTGCACCATGGCCTCGACCCGATCGTCGACCTGTTCCAGCAGCGCGGCTTCCCGGGCGTCATCCCACAGCGCGCGGGCCTCGAGCAGGCGCCGGAGTCGGGCCAGCGGGTCCTTCGCGGCCCAGGCCGCCACGTCGTCCGGCGTCCGGTAGCGGCCGGCGTCGTCGGCGGTGGTGTGGTCCTGCATGCGGTACGTGTGCGCCTCAATCAGCGTGGCGCCTCCTCCGGAGCGTGCGCGCTCCACGGCCTCCCGCGCGGCCGCGTAGACGGCCAGCACGTCGTTGCCGTCGACCTGCACGCCCGCGATTCCGTATGCCGCCGCCTTCTGGGCGATGGAAGTCGAGGCCGTCTGCGCGTGGAAGGGCACCGAGATGGCCCACTGGTTGTTCTGGATGAAGAAGATCGTGTTGGCCTTGAACACGCCAGCGAAGTTCAGCGCCTCGTGGAAATCGCCTTCGCTGGTCGAGCCGTCGCCGCCGCAGGCCACGGCCACCGTGCCCAGCCCGCGCTTGCGGAAGCCCCACCCCAGGCCGGTGCCGTGCAGGTGCTGGCTGCCCACGGGCACCGAGGGGGGCAGGCAGTGCCAGGCCGGGTCCAGGGCCGCGCCGCGCTCGTCGCCCTTCCAGAAGGCGTAGATCAGGTGGCCGGGCACGCCGCGGAGCAGCTGAAGCCCGTGCTCGCGGAAGGAGGGCACGATCCAGTCGTCGGCCCCCAGCGCCAACGCCAGCCCGGCCTGTGCGGCCTCCTGGCCCCGGAGTGAGCCCCAGGTGCCCATGCGGCCCTGGCGCTGCAGCTTCAGGGCCTTGTCGTCGAACTGGCGCAGCAGCGTCATGTCGCCGTACAGCGTCACGAGCTCGTCCCCGCCCA
>Ga0172369_10006016_pt1 | contig 14643 bp, 10 predicted proteins | sample LakKiv25m_FD_114539 | JGI IMG/M metagenome (GOLD analysis project Ga0172369, IMG submission 114539) | Freshwater microbial communities from Kabuno Bay, South-Kivu, Congo - kab_022012_11.25m | ecosystem: Environmental > Aquatic > Freshwater > Lake | place: Democratic Republic of the Congo...
ACATAGGGGATGTAGTAGGTCGCCTCCAGCACGTGCGCCGCCGACCGGAAGCCGTCTTCGATCGAACCCACTTCCTGCGTGGTCACCGGGTCTTCCGACGTGGTTCGCAGTATCTCCGCGATGTCCGGTCGACCGGGCTGCGCCGGCCGTTCGTCCCAGGTCGCCTGCACCATCCGGGCGCCCAGGTCGGCGGCTTCGTCCGTCTCCCCGAGCACTGCGAGCAAGCCGCCGTCGCGCACGACCGCGACCACCCCCGGCATGCGTTCGGCCAACCCGGTGTCGGCGTTCCCCAGCTGGGCGCCATACGACGGCGGCCGGATCACGCTCGCGAAGAGCATTCCGGGCACGGAAACGTCCCGCGCGTAGATGGCTCGCCCCGTGACCCGCTCGATCGCGTCGATGCGTCGGTGGTGCCCCCCCATGACCGTGAACTCGGACGCCTGGTTCAGCCGCACGTCGTCGTCGACGGTGAGCCGCACGGTCTTCCCCGAGATGAGGCCGCCATACGACACCGACTGAGCGGGGTCGCTCCGCGATACAACACGCCCGTCGCGCGCTTCCAGTTCTGCGACCGGCAGGTCCAGGCGGTCGGCGGCGAGGTCGAGCAGTCCCTGGCGGGCCGTCGCAGCCGCCTTTCGCAGCTGCAATCCCACCCGCGCGGTCGATTGGCTGCCGAAGGTGCCCATGTCCCACGGAACCCGCGCCGTGTCCGCCAGCACAACCTCCACGGCGCCGAGCGGCACGCGTAGCTCGTCCGCGACCTCGATCGCCAGCCCGGTGCGAATGCCCTGGCCGTATTCGACCTTTCCCGCGAACGCGGTCACGTGGCCATCCGGGCGGACGCGGATCCAGGTCGCGTCGCCTTGTGGCAACGCCGCGCCGCCATAGGCCGTGGCCGCATAGCCGGTCCGCGCCGCCGCCGGCATCGCGAAGGTGACGGGCCCGACGATTTCCAGCCCGTCGCTGGCGACGGGGGCGGTCACGACGACGCCCCGCCGTCGGCGGCGCCGGCGCGCACGACGGCATCTTCGATGCGCTGATAGGTCCCGCAGCGGCACATGTGCCAGGCGAGCGCCTCGCGGACCTGTGCGTGCGTGGGGTGTGGTTCGCGCTGGAGCAATGCCGCGGCCGTCATGATGAACCCCGGCGTGCAGTAGCCGCACTGGAACGCGGTCTCGGCGACGAACGCTTCCTGCACCGGATGCAGCCTCCCTTCGGGCGCCAGGCCTTCGATCGTCGTGATTGTGCCGCCCGCGACCGAGCCCACGGTCGTCTGGCACGAGCGCACCGTCTTGCCGTCGACGAGCACCGTGCACGCCCCGCACACACCCTCGCCACACGCGTATTTGGCGCCGGTCAGGCCCAGGTCGAAACGCAGGTAGCTCAACAGGTTCCGGCCCGGGACCGGCGCCTCGACTTCCTTCTGGTTCACACGCAAAGAGACCACGTCGCCCTCCTCCGAGGGATTCTACGGGCTTTCGGGAAACGGCGAGGCAAGGTTCGATCCCAGCCTTGGGCCAGACCGCGTAGAATCGCGCCACGACTCCGAACGCGAGGGACACCCGGATGACCACTCCCACCCCCAACGACGAGCCCCACGTCCTCTTCGAAAAGCGCGGACGCGTGGGCCTGATCACGCTGAACCGCCCCGAACGGCTGAACGCCTGGTCTGCACAGATGGCGCGCATGGTCAGCGAATACATCAACGAGTGCAACGGCGACGACGGCGTTGGCGCAGTTGTGATCACCGGCGCCGGCCGCGGCTTCTGTTCCGGCGCCGACCTCGCCGGCAACCGGCCCGCGCCCAACAACGGTGCGCCACGTCCGCCGCGCGAAAACGAGCCACTCCCCTTCTTCATGCAGCGCTCGAAGCCCCTCATCGCCGCCATCAACGGCCCCGCCGTGGGCGTCGGGCTCACGCTCACACTCTGCTGCGACATGCGCATCGCCTCCGACCGCGCGCGACTCTCGATGCGCTTCGTGCGCATCGGCCTCACACCGGAGTTGGGCTCAACCTACCTGCTGCCGCAGATCGTGGGCCTCGGCCACGCCGCCGAGATGATCCTCACGGGCCGGATCATCGATGGCGTCGAGGCCGGCCGCATCGGCCTCGTCAACCGCGTCGTGCCCCACGATCAGCTTCTCGATGAAGCGCTGGCGCTGGCCGGGGAGATTGCGTTCAACCCTTCGCAGCACGTGCGCTGGGCGAAGCGCCTCATCTACAGCAACGCCGCCAACGACAATCTCCGTTCTGTGCTCCAATCGGAGGACGAGATCTTCGGCCAGGCCGCCCGCACCAACGCCCGCGCCGAAGCCGGCCGCGCCTTCCTCGAAAAGCGCGAGCCCCGCTTCCACGATTAGGAGGATTCGACCAGTGCCACGAACAAGCCGGGAAGTTCACCTGGTGGCCCGCCCGAATGGAATGCCCCGCGAAGAAGAGTTCGCCATCGTCGAGCAGACCGTGCCCGACGCGGCCGAGGGCCAGATCCAGGTCCAGAACCTCTACCTGTCCATCGATCCCGCCATGCGCCCGCGCCTGTCCGCCGGGCAACCGCTGAATGAGGCCATGGGCGGCGGCGCCATCGGCCGCGTGGTCCAGTCGCGCCACCCGTCGTACCGGGAGGGCGACCTCGTCCAGCACCGCTGGTCCTTCCGCGAGTACTTCGTCTCCAGCGGCGAAGGGGTGGCGAAACTCCACGCCGACCCGACTCTTTCCCCCACGGTCTACATGCACATGCTCGGCGGCGCCGGGTTTGTCGCCTACGGCGGCCTGCTGGAGATCGGCAAGATGAAGCCGGGTGAGCAGGTCTTTGTTTCGACTGCCGCCGGCGCCGTCGGTTCGGCCGCGGTCCAGATCGCCAAACTCAGAGGATGCTACGTGATCGGCAGCACCGGCTCCGACGAGAAGTGCCGCTGGCTGAAAGACGAACTCGGCCTCGATGCCGTGATCAACTACAAGGCCGAACCGATCCGCACGGCACTCAAACGGGCGGCCGTGAACGGCATCGATGTCTACTTCGACAACGTTGGCGGCGACCACCTCAACGCTGCCCTGCCGCGCATGAACAACCTGGGCCGCATCGCCGTCTGCGGCATGATCTCCGCCTACAACAACTTCGGGTCCATCTCCGAACCGGTCACCACGCTTTCGAACATCATCTACAGCCGCGTGACCATCCGCGGGTTTGTGGGCACCGATTTCCCCCACCTGCGCGAGCCATTCGTCGCCGAGATGACCGGCTGGCTCAAGGAAGGGCGCGTGAAGTACCACGAGACCATCTACGACGGCATCGAGAACGCGCCGAAGGCGCTCATCGGCCTCCTCAACGGGGTCAACGCCGGCAAGATGATGGTCCGGCTTGGCACCTGATCGGCTGTCGCGAACCGCACCGTCACTCCCGGATCCTGTACCCTGTGCGGCGTGATTAACCGCGACCGCATTGTCCGCACCTTCCTTGACCTCGTCGCCATCAACTCTCCCTCCGGCAGTGAGGACGCCGTGGCTGCCGAGATCGAGCGGCGGCTGACCGCCATTGGCGTGGCGGCGACGCAGGACGCCCACGGGAACGTTGTCGGCCGGGTGCCCGGCCAGGGCGATCCCGTGCTCCTGTCGGCCCACATGGACACCGTCGAGCCGGGCCGTGGCATCAAACCGGTCTTCGATGGCGCCGACATCATCCGCAGCGACGGCACGACCATCCTCGGGGCCGACAACAAGGCCGGATGCGCGGTGGTCATCGAAGCCGTCCAGTCGCTGGTTGAGGAACGTGGGGTCCATCGGCCGGTCGAGATCGCCATCAGCCGCGGCGAGGAGGTAGGCCTGATCGGGGCACGCAACCTCGACTACAGCCGCATCGCGTCGAAAGTCGCGCTTGTCATCGACAGTGGCGGTCCGCCGTCAAGCGTCCAGGGCCAGGCGCCCTACCACCACACCTACGACATCGAGGTCTTCGGCCGGTCCGCGCACGCCGGGGTCGAGCCGGAGAAGGGCATCCCGGCGATCGCCATCGCCGCGGACATCGTCATGGGGCTCCCGCAGGGCCGTTTCGACCCCGAGACCACGGGCAACGTCGGCAGGATCCAGGGCGGTCTCGTGCGCAACGCGGTGCCCGATTACTGCCGCATCGAGGGCGAGGTGCGCAGCATGGACGAGGCCAGGGTCCTGGCGCTCGAAGCGCACGCGAAAGCCCGAGTAGAGGATGTCCAGCGGCGGCATCCTGAGGCTCGCATCGAGGCCGCGTTCCACCGTGAGTACCCGGGCTACCGGCTCACCGAGGACGACCCCGCCGCGAAGCTCCTTTATGGCGTCCTCCGCGAGTTCGGCATCGAGCCCAACCCGCACCCGGTCGGCGGTGGCACCGACGGCAACATCTTCCGTGGCCACGGCATCGCCAGCGTTGTCTTCGGCCGCGGTGGCTACAACCAGCACACGAAGGACGAGTACCTGGTCATCCCGGAACTCGTCCAGTGTGCGCAGGTGGTCGAACGGGCGCTGCGGTAAGGATCTGTGATTCGCTAACTCGCAGCCGCCTTCTTCTGAGCCTTCTTCGCCTGCTTGGCCTTGGTGCTGACTTTCGGCTTGTTCTTCGTATCGGGCTTTTCCTGACCTTTGGGCATCGAGGGGCCTCCCGTCCGCACAGTCGGCGGCGTCAGGTTCCCAATCTACTGGCCGCAGCCTCACTTCGCCAGCGTCAAGGCGCCATGTCGATGCAGATGTTCCCGGTCACCGTCTCGACGAAGCTGCCGGTGGTCATGTCCTCGGACGCAGATGTTCCCGGTCACCGTCTCGACGAAGCTGCCGGTGGTCATGTCCTCGACGGCGTCGAAGTGCAGGTTGCCGGTTGCCCCGGCGAGCTTACCCGCAGCATCGGTAACCGCGCCCTCGCCTATGAAGATCATCTGACCTGTGAGGGTGAATTCCATTGTGCCTGCCACAGTCACAGTCAGCGTACCCCGGTTGGTCGTGAACGTTATCGTCCCCTCAGAGAACGCGATGATCGGCGGATAGTTGGAGTAATCCGGGATGCTGCCGCTGAAGTCCCCATAGGTTGTGCCATGCAGGAGCCCGCCCCCGAGTATGGTGGCTGTTGTCTCCGTGTCAGAAACCTGCTGTCCAACGCCCTTGGCGTTGATCTTGTGACACGACTCTGCGGCGCGAGCGTCCGCAAACGTCCCCAGGGCGGGTGCGATCACGAGCAGAAGAAGCAGAACGAGTTTCGAGAGCGCTTTCATGGATTTACTCCTTTGTGTGACGAGTGTGGTCTGTCTGGGTGCAGGTGCTTGTCGCGCGGTGCGAGGCAGCCCCTGGCTTCCCGTTACTGGCTTCCGACGGTGGGCGCCTGTTTCGGATGCTCCTTGAAGAATGCCCAGATGAGTTCGGCGGCCGAGATCTCGTCCGTGGTGGGACCCAGCATGGCAAGGAGGACGTCGGCCATGACCTTGTCGGAGCCAGGCCAGGTGTGCCCGCCGCCTTCAACGACGTAGTGCAGCGTGTCCGCCTTGCAGCCGGGGTAGACCAGCTTCTTCACGTGGGCCGACACGCGCTGCTCCGTGGGTTGAGCCTCGCAGCCGTTGTAGGCAGCCCACTTGCCCATGGCCGTCATCACCCCGGGGAGCGCAGCCGTCCCATCGAAGGGCACGTTCTTGTCCGCCGTCCCGTGGAACTCGAGGATCGGCACCGGCTGACCGCCGCACTGCCCGAGCGGCCCGGCCACGCCCGCCAGCGGGGCAACAGCCGCCACCATGTCCCCCGCCACACAGGCGAGCCTGTTTGACATGAAGCCGCCCATAGAGATCCCAGTGGCGAAGATTCGCAGGGAGTCCACGCAGAGTTCCTGTTCGAGACGGCCCACGAGATCCCGAGAGAAGGCCTCATCGGCCCCGGCGACCTGCATCCAGTTCTTCTCGATGCCGTCGGGGCTAACGAGGACGAACCCTTCTTTGTCACTCAGCGGAACGAGGCCGGAGTACGTTTCCTGCTCGATCCCCATGCTGGTGCGGCCGTGAAAGTTCAGTACCAGCGCGACCGGCTTCGCGGGGTTGTAGGTCGCCGGGATGCGTAGCTGGTATGTGCGTTCGCGCCCGCCCGATGTCAGCTTCCGTGCCGTGGATTGCCCGGCTGTGATGGCCGACGGCAGCTTTGTCCCGCAACCGGCGGACGCGATGGTTGGTATGGGAGTCGCGGTTGGTGGGGCCGCCGTCGCGGCATCGGCGGCAGCCCCCGCAGGGGCGGCGGCGTTGCCGCCATCCCCGCAGGCGGCAAGGGGGAGGGCGGCGATGGCGGCGACCACGAAACCGAGAAGACCCGCCCTTCGCCGGCCGTGTCCGGACTGGACCTTGGAGCCATTGATCATCGCATTCCCTCTCAGCGTTCGGCTTGCTGCGCGGTGCCCCGGAAGGAGTCTGCGATTTCGGACGGCCGCTTCATATGGGTCGTCCGGGCCATTCTGGGAATGAGCGGAATCACCCTGCGGCGACCGTCGATAGTGCGTTCTCACTATCCCGCCGGGCGGCGGGAGACTTACTCGGCGAGCCCGTTCCGGACAGCCCACGCCGCGGCGTCAGCGCGATGCGCCGTGCCGAGCTTCTCGAAGACGCGGCTGACATGGTTCGCGACGGTGTGAGGACTGATCACGAGCGCTTCGGCGATCTCCGCATTGGTCCTGCCGCGCGCGACCAGGCGCAAGACTTCGGCCTCCCGTTCGGAGAGGCCACCGGGAAGGGCCGGGTGCTTCACGACCTGCGCCTTCGCCGTTTCAAGCAGCGCGAGCGCGGACTCCAGTGCGGGCTGCATCTTCATCTCACGGAATTCCGCGATGGCGAAGTCCAGGTGTTTCATGGCCTCCTGCAGTTCGCCGGAAGAGTGTCTGAGGAGCAGATCGGCAAGACCGAAGCGCGTGAGTGCGACTTCGGGTCGGAAGCGCATGGTGACGGCTTCGACGAGAGCGCGCTCGAAGTAACTGCGCGCACGCTCGGGCTCGCCGAGGAGGGTGGCCGCCGCGCCAAGGTGCCGCTTGACCATCGTGGTGTACCGCGTCCCGGTGGTGGCTGCACCACTCCCCCAGAGAGGGGCGGCGAACCATGACGTCAACTCGAGATCGGCAATCAACGTGGCCGCCTCGAGACAGATCGTCAGCTCTCCTATCGGCCACGAGTCAGGGGCACCCGAGGAGCCTTCGGGCGCAGCCTCCCGTCGTTGAAGTAACGCAGCCCGCACCTCCTCTCGTCGTCCCATCGCTGCGAGCATTAGACGGCGGAGCGGCGAGGGCGCTCGGTCGTCCGATTCCAGCGGCGACTGAAGGGCGGCCGCCCATCCTCCCAGCAGATGACGAGCCCGGGCACCATATGGCTGGGCGTAGCCAGCGAACGTAGCCGGCAAGGCCCCGGAGACGACATCGGACATAACTCGGCTGGCGGTTGTGGTCGCGGCTTCGAGATCCCCGTCCATATACCGGAACAGCACCTCGCGGAACTGTACGGCCAGTCCCGGGCCGTTTTCGGCCGGTCGCTGTGCCTCGAAGTGAGCCATCAAATCGACGACCCGTGAAGCCTCACTCCGGTCCCCCCACCTCAGCGCTTCGCTCGCGATTTGCACCATGGCGGATTCCGCGGCCAGGAGCGAAACCGCTCGCGGCAGCGTTACAAGCGACTCAGACATGTCCGAAGCGAGTCGGCGTCGCTGGCTGTCGAATCGAGGGCCCTGGCAGTTGAGGGCGAACGTGTGAAAGGCGGAAAGTTCGAGCCTTCGCGGCGCGGATAGCTGTTGCACCAACGAGAGTGCATGCAGGCAACGTTCCTCCGCTTCTTCCTCTCGGAGTTGGCTGCCGGTGAGGTGAGCCATCGCCAGGTCGGCCTCTATCCGTTGGACGGTCATCGGCGCGGCCAATCGATCGAGGCGCTCTGCCCACTTCTGGTAGTCCGGGCGCTCAAGCGCCAGCACTCCAAATTGCACCCGGAGACTCCTGACAACCTGCCCTGCAGCTCGCGCCGCCTCTTCCGTTGCACCGAGCTTCACGGCCAGTTCGTGAGCCTCGGGAGCAAGCGCCTCGTAAACCCGCTGCGCATTCCTGGTCGATACAAGTACCTCGCCCAGCGCCAACAGCACCTGGCAGCGCCGGTGGAGGTCGGGTGCCTTCGCGCCCTCCAGGGAATCGAGTGCCCCTTCGAAGTGGCTTGCCGCTTCTTGCCACGCAAACACTGCCGCTGCCGCGTCGCCGGCACGAACGGAGTAGTCGATCGACTTCTCGGGGTTCGCTACGGCGCCTGCCTGCCGGTAGTGGAATGCCAGTTCGGTGAGGTGGGCGTCCAGGTTCGATGCGTACACCGCCTCTGTGGCCTCTGCGACCCGGTGATGCACCCGCTGACGACGAGGCAGCGTCAGACCGCCGATCAGGGTCTGGCGAACCAGCTCGTGGGAGAACGAGAAGCGCACCTCGGGGCCGCGAGAGGTGTCGTGAAGGAGGGCTGCCCGTTCGGCCTCCTCGACGGCTTCGATCAGCGCCTCGGACTCGAGGTCGCCAAGCGCCGCGACGACCTCGAAAGGGAAGTCGCGGCCGACCACAGCCGCGTTGGTGAGCATCCGCCGGCACCCATTGCTGAGGCGACCCAGGCGCTGCTCGACGACGAGCCGAATGCTGCGCGGGACCTCCATCTCGCCGATGGAGACGCCGCTCGCCCACGTGCCATCCGGGTTGAGCAACTTGTGTTCCTCGTCCAGGTGGCGCAGCACCTCTTCGACAAAGAACGGATTGCCCTCAGTCTCGCCATAGACGAGGCCGACCAGCGCCGGCGGCGGCATACCCGCCGGGCCGTGCGCCTCGATCATCTCAGCGACGCCTTGTTCTGGCAGCGCGCGGAGCAAGACATCTCGGGCGAGACGCTGCCGGACCAGCTCCTGCAGCGTCTTCGCCAGTGGACGGGTCAGACCCAGTTCGACATCGCGATACGTGCAGAGAACCAGCACCGGCAGCTCGGCCAGCTGTCGCGCAAGGTGTTGGAGAAGCAGCAGCGACGACTCGTCTGCCCAGTGCACGTCGTCGAGCACCAGAAGGATGGGCCGGGTCTGGGCGGCCCGTTCGAAGAACCCGTTCCAGGCACGAAGCAGAAGGCGCCGGCCTTCCTCGGGAGGCACCTCTGCCGCGGCCGGAACGTCTGGGAAGAGGCGCCGCAGGCCAGGCGCGAGCCGAGCCACCTCAGGCGCGTCCTCGCCGAGCCAACCCCGGAGGTCGGCCGCCGGTACAACGCGAACGATCTGTTCCAATGCCTCGACGAAGGGCTGATAGGGCACCCCGCCTTCCATGTCGTAACAACAGCCGACCACTGTGAGGAAGCCACGCTCCTGTGCTTCCGCTGCGAGCTCCCCGCACAGACGCGTCTTCCCCACTCCCGGATCGCCGCCGATCATGGCGAGCCCACCAGAACCAGCAGCTGCATCGTCCAAGAGACGCCGCAACGTCGCCCGCTCGTCCTCACGTCCCACGAACGGCGTCCGTCCCTTTGCCCGCCTGTCGCCCTGGTGGCGCTGTGTCCCGGGTTCCGCGCTCACGCCCGCATTCTATGCCGCCCGGCAATCCGTCGTTTGCCCGACCCCGACCGCACGGCGGCACAACGGCGCGGCCGCGCTTTCATCCCGCTTTCTACCGCGCTCCGCGCGTACCATGGGTTCCCACCTGGACTCGACAAGCAGAATGCGATTCACGTGGCTCCGGCGATTCCTCGGCTACCTCTGGGCCTCCCCGTGTACCGCGATTGGCCTCGTGGCCGCCGCCGTCGGTGTTCCCTTCGGCGCCTCCATCCGGCTTCACACGGGTGTGATCGAAGTGGCCCCGGCGGGTGACAGAGCGTCTCTCTCGAGGATGCACTCGCTGTTTCCGTACAGTGCCATTACCCTCGGCCATGTCGTGTTGGGGCGCTCCGCCGATGCGTTGGAGCGCCTGCGCAACCACGAACGAGTGCATGTCGACAGTACGAGAGGTGGGGCGTCGTCTTCTTCCTTGCGTACCCACTTTCGAGCCTGTTCCAGGTTGTCCGCGGTCGACACGCATATCGGGACAACCGCTTCGAGGTTCTCGCTCGCGACGCCGGTGATCGGGTGCGTTCGCGCGGCGAGGCCTGACCGGTTCGACCTCCGATGCTGCGTCACGTGACCCCCGAGTGCCTTCCTGGGGCCTACCAAGACGGCGGATCGAATCTGGCAGCGGCCGTCGGCCCTCTCAGGCGAAGTCGTGGCTGGCCGGGGTGGGGGAGTGCCCGGAGGGCAGCGGACAGCGGTAAAGCCTCGTGGCGATGATGTTGGGGAAACCGGAGCGTTCGTTGTCGATCTTTCCCTCGATGATGACGAACGGCGTTGCGTAGACGAGCTCGCGGTAGCGGTCCTGCACTTCCCGGTAGATCACCGCGTTGGTCAGCCCCAGTTCGTCCTCAAGCGACATGAACATGAGCCCGGATGCTGTGCTCGGCTTCTGGCGGCAGACAACCATTCCCGCGGCGCGGACCGTCATCCCGGGCGGCAGCCGGTTTGCGTTTCGTGGCCCACCGATATGGCGAGAGGTCACGATCCCCTCGTGCAGCAGCGGGCGCACCAGCGCCATCGGGTGATTCGAAGAGAGCCCAAGCGTGTCGAAATCCCACAGCACGCCATCCCAGCCGGAGAGCGCCGGGAGTTCGACCATATCGGGATCCGTGGGCAGGGGTAGCGCCGGTTGCGTGGTCCTCTGCGGGACGAACAGTCCCAACTGCCAGAGCAATTCGCGACGGGAAAGCCCGAAGCTGCCCAACGCGTCAGCGCGGATCAGCGCCTCTGCTTCGTCGTGGGCCAGTTGCGCACGGGTGATGAGGTCGCGCAGCGAGGTGAACGGCCCCCCCTGGTTTCGCGTTGCAACGATGCGCATGGCGGCGCCATTGCCCCTGGTTCGCCAGTCGCCACCGAGCCTGGTTACCTGTCGCAGGCCGAGCTGGATACCGTCGTCGGTGGGCCATGCGCCTTCCCGGCTCGCGTTCACGTCTGGCAGCAGCACTTCCAGCCCGTGGCTGCGCGCGTCATTGCAGAGGGTCTCAACCGAATAGAAGCCCATCGGCTGGCTGTTGATGAGTGAGGCATAGTACGCCGAGGGGTGGCTGTGGCGGAGCCACGCGGATTCGTAGGCAAGCAGGGCAAATGCCACCGCGTGGGACTTGGGAAAGCCGAAGGCGGCGAACGCCGCGATCCGCTTCCAGGCCACCTGCGTCGCCGCGTCGCTGAAGCCCCGCGCCCGGGCCCGGTCGAAGAACGGGCGGCGCAGGGCCTGCATCTCTTCCTCGGAACGCTTGCGGCTCATGGCCCGGCGGAGCCTGTCCGCCTCGCCGGGGGAGAAGCCCGCGACGGCGATGGCCACCTGGAGCACCTGATCCTGGTACAGCACATGTCCGAGTGTTGGCCCGAGGATCTCCTTCAGTGGCTTCTCCAGCTCGGGGTGGCCGTAGTCGATCACCATGGGCTCGCCGCGTGCGTACTTTGCCCGGCGTTCCATGTAAGGCGCGAAGGCGCCGGCCATGATGGGTCCCGGCCGGATGATTGCCACCTGGGTGGCGAGGTCGTCGATCGTCGCCGGCTGCGTCCGCGGCAGCGACTGGATCTGCGCCCGGCTCTCGATCTGGAAAAGTCCGACTGTGTCGCCTTCCTGGATCGAGGCGAAGATCTCCGGATCGGCATGGTCGATACGGCCAAGGTCCGGCCGTATGCCCTTTGTCTCTTCCACCATTGCCAAGCACTCGTCTACCGCTGAAAGCATGCCCAGTGCAAGGAAGTCGATCTTCACCATGCGGGCGTCGTCGACGCTGTCCTTGTCCCACTGGCAGACGACTCGCCCCTCCATTCGCGTGGGCTCGACCGGTACGATCGATGACAGCGGCTCGGAAGCGATGACGATGCCGCCGACGTGCTGGCTGATGTGCCGCGGGAAGCCCTCCATCTCGGTTGCGAGCTCCACGAGGTTGCGCCATGCGGGTGATTTCGCCACCGGCCGCAGCTCCGGGATGCGTTGCATCCCCTCGGCGATTGCCTCCGCCCCGGCGTACATGCTGCCGCCGAGTTTTGTCAGGCGCGTGAGCAACGGTTCGGGCAGCCCCAGAACCTTGCCGATATCGCGCACGGCGTTCCGGAAGCGGTAGGTGGGGAACGCCGCCACCAGGGCTGCATGTTCGGGCCCAAAGTGGTCGGGCACCTGCCTCAGCAGCGCGTCGCGGATGTCACGGGGAAAGTCAAGGTCGATGTCGGGCAGCGAGTACAGCTCCTCGTTCAGGAACCGCTCCAGGTAGAGCTCCGACTTCACCGGGTCGATATGGGAGAGACCGATGAGGTAGCACACGATCGACGCCACCGAGGATCCCCGTCCTCGCGCCACGGGCCGTTCATCGGGGCGGAGGTTGCGTGGTCGGCTATGGAGCTCGTGTGCTACTTCTCCGGCCAGCTTGAGCAACTCCCAGTAGACAAGGAAGAAGCCCGCGAGCCGGTGTTTTTCAATGAGGGAGAGTTCCCGGTCGAGCCGGGAGCGGGCATCTTTCCGCTGGTCTTCGGTCACCGGGGCGCGGGGGCCGTATTTTTCTCGAAACGCCAGCTCGCAGATGCCGCGAAGATGGCTGTCCATCGTGGCTCCTTCGGGGACGGGAGAGACAGGCAGGCCGTAGGGGAGATCGGTTGCGAGGTTGAAGACGCAGCGTTCGGCGATCTGTCTCGTTGCGGCGATCGCTTCGGGGCAGTTCGAGAAACGCTCCGCCATGTCCTCAGGGGATTTCAGATAGAACTCAGAGTTCGGGCGGCGTAGCTCGTGCGAAGTATCGAGTGTGCGCCGGTGACGGATTGCGACCAACACGTCGTGGAGCCGGTGCCGTTCGCGCACGTGATAGTGGACGTTGTTGGTGGCCACAACCGGAATCGCTGTGCGCTGCGCGAGCCCGATCAGTGCCTCCACGCGCGGACTATCGCCGTAGACGTCGTGATGCTGGAGCTCCAGGTAGAACTGCGCTGCGCCCAGCCGCTCGCGGTACTCCGCCGCGACTGCTTCGGCGGATTTCGTGCTGCCCGCGTCCAGCAGCCGAGCAATCTCGCCTTCCTGGCAGCCGGAAAGGACAATGAGGCCGCTCCTGTGCGTGAAGAGTGCCTCGCGGCTCGTGCGTGGGGTATCCCGATCAGACCTGTAGGCAAGGCTGAGCAACCGGCAGAGGTTGCGATAGCCCTCAACTGTCTCCGCGAGCACCGTCAGGTGGCTCCCGTCCGTCAGCGTCAGCTCCGCACCGGTGATCGGCCGGATCCCGACTCCTCCCGGCGTGCCGCAAGCCTTCTTTGCGAACTCCATCGCTCCGTAGAGGCCGTCATGGTCGGTCAACGCCAGCGTGTCGTAGCCCAGTTGCCGGGCGCGTTCCAGCAGTTCCTCGACCCGGCTTGCACCTTCGCGCAGGGACCAACAGGAGTGCAGGTGCAGTTCGACATAGGGTGAGGCGGTGGGCATGGCTAGCTCGCCTGCAACCGCGCCGGCGCCGTGTATGGCTGCGTGTACCAGTCGCCGGTCACCCGGTCATGGAAGACCGTGGTGCGAATGCCGCCCTCGAGCTCCAGGGCAAAGTAATGGCGGCTGATCTCGGTCCGCCACCATTCCTCGTCGATACGCCAACCGTCGCTAATGGCCACCACGGGCCGCATCTTGCCACGCGTCAGCACCATCGTTGGCACGCCTGCGCCATCGGCGATGACGGCGGCGGGCAGTGGCAGGTTCAGGGGGAGTAGGCTGCCAGTGCCCGTTGGCGTTCGGGGATTCTTGACCACGGTTCCACCTCCACGACGCGATAGACCTGGGGGTCGCCGGTGCGTGCCCTCAGTTGTTGGATTGCCTCGCCCAGGATCGCCTGCCCACGCGGGCCGCTCTGCCAGAGCTGCTCCTGCCTGGCGTATTCGCTGCAGATGCCCGAAAGCACGAGCTCCATGCCGGTGGCCGGGGCGGGCAGCACCAGCCGCTCGATAGCGTTTCGGATGACGAAGAGCATGTGTGCCTTGTCCGAAGTCGGCTCGTGAAAGACGAAGCGCTGTGGCAGGCGCTCTTCGTTTTCCAGTTCCGCCACCCAGCTGGCCTGCCGCAGCGCGCGGTTATTGATCTCTTGCCGCTGCAGAGCCCGCTGCAGCAGGATCTCTGTGCCGAGAACGAGAGGGAGGCTGGTAACTGCGGGCGCCGGGAGTTCGATCCGCTCGGTGACCTGGATCTCGTCGCGGGCGGGTGTGATGCGGCCAGGTTCTTCGCCCCGGATGAGCCGCCAAGCGGACAGTCCTTCTCGCCCGAACTGCGCTTGTAACGCTGCCGGTGGCAGCATGCCTACCTGTTCGAGCCGTTCGAGGCCGAAGAGGTGGAGGCGCCGCACCATCTCGGTGGAGACCGGCAACGCCTCAATGGGGAGCGGCCCCAGAAGCGCAGGCGCCTCCCCTCCGGGAATGTACCGCACAGGATCTGCGAGGTAACCCGCGGCAGCATGTGCCACGAAGACCGTGGCTGCGCCGCCAACCCGCACCGGCAGTTCCGTTCGCCCCTGCAACGCCTCCTGCAACTGGGCCAGGTAATTTTCGGGGGCAAGGCCCGTGTACTTCGCCATTCCCCGCACATCGGCGTGGACATGTCCGGG
>Ga0172369_10006019_pt1 | contig 14639 bp, 12 predicted proteins | sample LakKiv25m_FD_114539 | JGI IMG/M metagenome (GOLD analysis project Ga0172369, IMG submission 114539) | Freshwater microbial communities from Kabuno Bay, South-Kivu, Congo - kab_022012_11.25m | ecosystem: Environmental > Aquatic > Freshwater > Lake | place: Democratic Republic of the Congo...
CCACACCCTTGACGTTAAGCAAGTGCTTAGGTATTTTCGGATCCTCTTCGATCTTATCGCGCAACCGTTGCATGGCAATGTTGACCAAATTGACCACCGGATCGGTAGCCAAGGGTTGACGTCGCCAACCCACTTGAAACAGCTCTTCGTAGGTAACATCTCTATTCGGCGAACCCATAAGATGTCGAAGTAGGCGCGCATCGGCTTTGCCAATATCAATCGGCTTGTTATCTTTTTCGACCACGCCCTTCTTAAGATCAAATTGAAAGCGTCCAACAGTCATCAAATGCCCTGTAGAGGCTGGCGGCGGCAATTTAGTAGTCAGCTTTTCAAGGCGTTGAATCAGGTCGGGAGGGGTGAAAGGTTTTGTAATGTAATCGTCGGCGCCAAGTAAGAAGCCGCGTTGAACCGATGTTGGATCGGCTAGAGCGGTTAGCATCAAAACCGGCACATCGGAGGTCTGACGTAAATTTTCCAATACCGCAAAGCCGTTCATCTCCGGCATCATCGCATCTAACAACACAACATCCGGCGCTTCTTGGGCAAATAATCTCAATGCCGTTTGTCCATCGGGGGCTTGGATCACACGATGCCCGGCTGCCTGTAGCGTGAGTTTAATTAACGTGGAGGTGTCCGCATCGTCCTCAACGATCAGTAATGATAGTTTTCTCATAGATCCAATCAAGCCTATTGCTTACGATTTTGCTCTAGCTGTTTATCCTCGTCTTCCATTCTGCTCCAGCGATCTAACAACTCGGGAGGTCCCCAAACTTGGGCAGCAAGGATGATCAGCCAGAAAACTAACATCAACAGGGCAGGAAGAGATGCGAAAAACAAATAGACTGCCACCATTGAGGTCAGCCATATTACAGAACCTGCTACCACCATGATAAATCGCCACCAATGCCTAAACTTCATAACGACCTTCGCCCGTGACAGCCCCCATGCTATCGAATGATTCGATAATATCTACTTACAATATCTTAGAAGAATTCTCGGTAAAGTGGTGATAAAGAACCGAAAAATTTCGTAAAGAATTTGATTTATTGTACGATTTGCACTCTATCACGTATTTTCGCTTATGGCAATTTCGTAAAGATATTTGATGGTTGTGTACTCTGCCATCGTCACGTGGCGTCTCTGTACCGGCTCCTCTCAAATGATGTTCATCCTACAAACCCGCCCCGAAAAATGGTTCGCGCAAGAAACCTGCTCTTATCAAAAATTGTTCCTGCCCCAAGTGCAATCCGGCAGGCAGCAACTGTTAACCTCTCTTTCTAGAAAATATCTTGGCAGGATTCAATCGTTGGACATAGATTTCATTGGGGTGGGTATCTTTGACGCTGAGGGTCGCCGCCACTAAATTAACTCCCAACGCGAACGGTGTGACCGTCGAACTCACGGGTCGAGTGTTCGGAGTCGCGTTGGCGATCCTAACCCTTGTCGCAACCGCTTACACCCAAATGGCAATGTATCAAGATTAGGTTCGATTGAAAATATTAAAACGGTTCTTTGCGCGAGCGGGCGCTTAAGATTTTTCCGACTCGTGGTGATGCAAGGAGGGAGTGGGATAGGCGTAAGTGTCTACCCCGGAAACACGACCCCCGTCGGCGATCCAACGCAGGGTGAGGAAATACGCCAAGACCGAGCCGCCTCCAACAAGAGACACAGCGATCCCTCCCAAGCTGGCGGTATTGACGACCCAATAAAAGAATTGAAAGATGGGATACTCCATCGGGAAGTTCATTGTGATCTCTCCATAATTAACGAGCGGCATTCCAGACAATAATCCAACCATGTCGGATGCCCGATCTGCGACGTGACAAAATCGAATTCGGCTTCGCTGATCATAGGTTGCCCGCACTGTTGACAGAGCACACGAGGCGATTGACGCAGCGTGGTGATTCTTGCCGAAGGGGAAGAATTTTGTGGAAGGTCACTCACCTTCAAAGCGTGTGTCTCGCAGACTCGTTCACACTTGCCACAGCCAATGCATCGTGAGGCGCTTAACCTCAACGCAGTCTCCGAATGGCTCTCATTGACACACAAGGCGCGGGTCGGACACACTTGAACGCAAAAGCCGCATAAGTTGCACTGAGCGACTTGAGCGATGTTCGGCAGTTTAGGAATGTGGAAGGACGAATGATGAACGACGGATGTCCTTCCACATTCCACATTGTGCGCCCCACACTGCCGGGCGATCTCCTCCATCCAATCTGCCAATAGTTGACCGATTGGCGCGTACACCTCGTCGCCCGATTGCGCCAACGCCCGCCCCAAATGCGGCAACCAAAGTCCCGCGTGCGTCTCGATAAATTTTTTCTCGTCGGGCAAGATTTCGTTTTGCCCAAGACGAGCCAGATGCGCCAAGAAAGCCAGCTCATTAGAAATATGATCGGGCAGTTCAGCACCAACAGTTTCTAAACCCGCCGCGCGATACAGCTTGGCTACTGCAAACGTCTCAGGACCCAACATGCGGTTGAGGGATGCCGACTCGTATAGCCAAAAGCGAGGACGACCCGTGCCGACAAACAATGAGGTGTAACGAGCGAGACGCGCTGAATAAGACTCGGCGGGGATGTTGGCAAGTCGCTTAAGACATTGCGCGTTGATTGCAAGAGCCGACGCGATCTCATACAAGGGCCATTCGCTTCCAGCCAGCGTTAACCACTGCGGCGGGTCGGCAAATGACTCGGCGAGGAAGTGATACAGATCGGCGCGAAGATTTGCCATATACCCATCAATTAGACCGACACGGTTCGCTTCACGACACCGCGTCGGTCTGAAGATCGAACTACTTCAACGCCGCGCCCAATTGACGAATGATGTCTAACGGAATGGGCAAGATTGTCGCGTTCTTCTCGCCAGCCATCTCGACCAATGTTTGCAAATAACGCAATTGCAAACTGGCCGGGGCAGAGGCGAGCCGTTCTCCGGCTTTCGCCAACGCTTCCGAGGCGATCTGCTCACCTTCAGCGTGGATGATCTTAGCGCGCTTCTCGCGTTCCGCTTCTGCTTGGCGTGACATCACACGCTGTAACGCTTCGGGCAGCAGCACGTCTTTGATCTCGACGATGTTGGCTTTCACGCCCCATGGTTCGGTTTGCCCGTCAATAATTTCACGCAAGCGATCATTGATCTTGTCACGATGTGCCAGCAGTTCATCGAGATCAGATTGACCTAACACACTTCGCAAAGTGGTCTGGGCGATCTGGCTGGTTGCTTTCGCGTAATTCTGCACTTTGACAATGGTATCGGTTGGGTTAACGGGTTGGAAATACACGACAGCATCCACTTGCACGGTGACGTTATCGCGCGTGATCACTTCTTGCGGTTCGACCACCAGCGTCTCGACGCGCATGTCCACCTTCACCATTTGATCAATGTAAGGCAAGATCACGTTAAAGCCGGACCCGCGTTCGCCAACCAACTTGCCGAAGCGAAAGACCACCCCGCGCTGATACTGCCAGACGATCTTAATAGCTGGCACGATCAAGAACGCCAGCACCACTAACACACCAAAAGCAATAAGATAGTTTTGAGTAGTCATATAAGACTCCTTTTGCGAATTATGAATTATGAATTATGGAGACTGTCCTCGATCCATCCTTCATAATTCTGCTTTCATCCTTTCTTGATTCCCCAACGGCGCAGCTGCTTTGCTTCTTCTGAGGGCGCGGGTGCGGGGATAGTGATCTTCGATTTCGCTTCTTCAATCACACGCCCTTCGGCGACTTCCCAGATCGAGACCGCCGGGAAAAGTTTGAAGAAGACGAGGAACATCAAGGCGAACAAAGCGAGTGAAGCCGCCGTGAGTGAGAGTTCGGTAAAGGTCGGTTGGTAGATCGATTCAAAGATCAACCGCGGGTGGGTCATCGTCGGGAGGATGATGTTCCACCGTTCCAGCCACATCCCTACCACCACACACGCCGAGGCGATCACCGACGCCGTCACAGGTCGTGCTTTAAGCCAAGGGCTGACTCCCAACCCGATTCCAATGATGAACACGATCAGCAGAATCCACCCTAACGTTTGCGCCGCCGCATCGGTGACGGCAACACCTGTCAATGAGGTGATGAGGACATTCAAAAGTGATGGCTGAGGCGTGTTGATCAAGAACAACGTGATCGCCGCCGCGCCACCCGAGGCGAGTGCGTAACGTCGGCGGAAGAATGGCACACTCTCTAATGAGGCGGGCAGCAACTTCGGAACAAGCAAAATCCAAAAGGCGACGATCATTAACACCACCATGACCCAGAAGGTCGGCGCGAACTCACCCCACAACTTGCTTGCCAGTATAGGGAACTCCTCGAGTTGTTGTCCGGCGGCGATGCTGAGCTGTTCGGCATAAGTGAAGTACGCCCAGATGGCGTTCATGGTGACGAAGAGCAAACCTAAATTGCGATATTGCCGTTCAGCGATGTAGTTTTCTAACCCCAAAACTTTTCTCACGGCGGTCATGGCGATGAATAACGCGCCGATGCCGGAGAAGATCGCGCCGACCACAAAGTAAGGACCAAAAATAGAAGAATGCCAACCTGGCTGCACCGTCGTCGCCAAAATCCACGAGATGATCGTATGAACGGACACCGCCACTGGAATGATGAACACCGCCATGAACGCGATGGCTTTTTCTAAACGCATCCATTGTTCGCGCGTGCCGCGCCAACCGATTGCCAGCACGGTGTAAAGCAATCGCTGCCAGACAGGCGCATTCGGCGGACAGTTGTCGCGCAGAATCGCCGCATCAGGAATAAGGGGAAGATAGAGGTAAGTGATCGAACCAAGAAAATAGGTCGTGACCGAGATCACATCCCACAAGATTGGCGATTGAATACGACCATAGAGGATGACGAAGATCAATCGATCCGGGCGACCCATGTCAATGATGATCTGCAGCGAGCCGACGACGAGGGCGAAAGCGGTGATCGCTTCGGCAACGCGCGTGATGGGACGCCGCCACTCGGCGCCTGTCACACGCAAGATGGCAGAGATGAGCGTACCGGCATGGCTGATGCCGATGAAGAAAATAAAGTTGACCATGTACACACCCCAATACGTCGGGCGATTCATGCCGGTTTCGCCCAGCCCCAAGATCAACTGCCGTGCATACATAAAGAGACCCCAAGCGACGATCGCCGAGAGCGCAGATGCGGCGATCCAAAAACGCGGTGTGGCGACGAAGAGAGGATTAATTAATTTTGCTTTGTCTTGCGGATCAACTGTAAGCATATAACTTGTTCTATCTCCTGGATGAAAGTTGACGATACGACTTTAACATTTTCGATGGAATAGGGAGTCCACTCTCATCCCCTTGCAGAATCCAACGAATGAGAATGAAATAGACGGCGCCTGCCAAGCTAATGACCAGCAGGACGAAAATCCCGCCAGGTCCCGGCTCGGTAAAGAAAGCGCTGATCAATGAAACGATTTGCTCCATCGGGTCTCCTACTTTGGCGCTGTTTTTCCAACCGTGCCCCAACGGCGGCGCGGCGCTGTCACTGTCTCGCCCGGCTTCTCTTCGGCTTCTTCGGCGGTTTCCCACACCGGCACAATGGGGAAGTAACGGGTGAAGGCGGCGTAGAGCAAAATCATGCCGCTAAAAAGAGCCGCTGTGATCGCTCCTTCGACCCACGTTGGCGAATAGTCGCCTAAGACCAACTCGTAGATCAAGCGCGGGCGGGTTTCGGTTGGCACAATCACCACGTAGCGCTCGAGCCACATACCCACATTCACCAACACACAAGCGGTCACCATCCAACCAATACGGTCTTTGCCCAGAAAGACAAAGATGAAAAGCGGAATGACGAACACCAGCAACACCATCAACCAAAACATCCCAGCAAAATCGTCGGTGAATTTTTGCCAGAAGACCAACATCTCCTCGGTGACGCCGCCGTAATAGATCGTGAGGTATTCGGCGACCATCATGTAAAGCCAGCCCAACGTGAAGACGATGAGCAGTTTGCGGAGCGAATTAAAGAGGTTGATGGGTAGAATGTCTTCTAGGTGATACACCCGGCGCAACACAGCCAAAGCGATGACGACAGCGGCTGTGCCGGAAAAAATTGCCCCAAGCAAAAAGAACGGACCAATCAGTGCCGTGTGCCAACCGGGTTGCAGGGTCATACCGAACACCCATGAGACGACCGTATGCACCGTCACAACCAGCAGGGTCATAAAAATCGCCATCCCATCCAACACCCCCTCCAGGCGATGATATTGTTCAGGGTTTCCTTCCCAACCCAAAGCAAGTAGGCGATACATCTGTCGCTGCCAAGCCGGCGCTTCGGTCAGACGATCTCGACACAAGGCAATATCTGGCAGCAGAGATAAGTAGAAGAACACGACGCTGGAGAACATATAGAGCGAGACCGCAGTGAAGTCCCACAACAACGGCGATTGGAATCGTCCATAGAAGATTATGTTGAACGCGCGTTCGGGGCGGCCCATATCTATGAGAATGCTGCTGACGCCAAAGGGCAGGCTAAAGATGGTGATAGCTTCGGCGGCGCGGACGAGCGGCTTGCGCCAGCTCGCACCCGCTAAACGCAAGATGGCTGAGATAAATGTGCCGGAGTGCGCCAGCCCGATGAAGAAAACGAAGTTGGTAATGTACACTCCCCAATACACCGGACGATTGAGCCCGGTGACACCCAATCCAAATGTCCACTGTTGGTAATAGGCGTAGCCGCCGACAGCGATAAGCCCAACTAAGATCGCCCAAAGCAAACGATCCGCGTTAGTGAAATCACGCAACGGAGCTAAAATTGCCGCTTCGTGTTTGTTGATTAGCCGGGCGCGCATGCCGATCAGCCTTCCTTCAGATAAATCACTTTAGGATGTGTGCCCACGTCTTCCAAAACGCGGAAGGCGCGCGGACTCTTGGCAAGCAGCGAGACGGTGCTGTTGGGATCATCCAGATCGCCGAAGAAGCGAGCTTTGCCGGTGCAGGTTTGCACGCAAGCCGGAATATATTCATCAGGACGAAAAGCGCGTTTCTCGCTGTCCGCCCGGGCGCGAGCTTTTTGCAGGCGATGAATACAAAAGGTGCACTTCTCGACAATACCTTTGGGCCGGATGGCGGGACCTTCGAGATCGCCATCGCCTTCGAGTCGATCCGGGTTAAGATGAGTCGCCAGCGATCCTTCCCACTCCGGTTCGTGCCAGTTGAAGTAGCGCACGCCGTAAGGGCAGGCAACGGTGCAGAAGCGGCAGCCGATACAGCGCGCATAGTTTTGCTGCACGATGCCCTCTTCGTTCTTAAAGGTCGCTTGCACCGGACATACTTTGACACAGGGTGGGTTTTCACAATGCATGCAAGGTCGAGTCAGGTAACGAGTCTTCACGTTGGGGTATTCGCCGGTTTCCTCCTTGGGATTAATGGGCAAAGGGAAAACGTCGTTCCAACGAATCGCCCGACCTTTGATCGCTTCGTCCGGTTTAACCACGGGCGTATTATTTTCAAAACGACAAGCGACGCTGCATCCTTGACAGGCTACACACTTATCGAGATCGATCACCATTGACCAGCGCATATAAAAAAATCCAAATCCCAAATCCCAAACTCCAAATTTCAAATTCAACATCGCTATTTTAGAATTTGAAGTTTGAAATTTGGAGTTTGAAGTTATCCTCGATACACTTTCACTCTCGTATTCGTAAACGCCGCAAGTCCCGAGGCGGGTTCGCTCTTCGGATTCAGCAAGGCAAGTCCGTTCACGCCGCGACCTTTCGCCCAACGCCCGACGGCGGTGTGCCCTTGATTGTGAGGCAAGTTCACCACGTCGGGGCGCAGCGCTTTCACAAAACGCACCTTTGTCTGCGCTTTGCCAAACGGACTCTCAACCCACACCGCATCTTTATCATGCAAGCCAAGGTGTTTCGCCGATTCGGGATTCATCTCAAGCCAGCTATCCCACGTCTCGCCCACTGTCATGCCGCTAATCTCTTGCAGAGTCGGCATGTTCGCCGCCGCGCTCACCGGGCCCAGGCCCATTAACGTGATCACGTTGAGGGTAAAGGGATATTCAGTGGCGGCGCCCGCATATGTTGTCGGTTCGTAATGGGAGACGTTGACCGCGTCACCGGTTTGTGAGAGTCCGAGCGCGGCGAGTTTGTTGTTGTCCATCTCACCGATCACCACATTCATCTCGCGGCTGTAAAAATCAAAGCGTCCATCGCGCGGAGAGTTGCGGCGATCTTTGCCGACGACTTCTTTAACCCAGCGCTCGCTGCCGCGCCGCGCGAAGCGATAACCGGGGATGAGCCACACGCCGAGTTCTTTCAACGTGTCCCAACTCGTCACGCCTTTCAAACGAAATTGCAAAACTTCTTCAAAAGTTTTCCACGGGAAGGCTTGCGCCACTGTGCCGCCCATCGCCTGCGCCACGCGCAAGAAAAAGTCGGCGGTGTTGAGTGTATCGTGCAGAGGCTTGATGACTGGCTGCCGCAGACCCACGCCGGGGTAACCCAAACCTTCAATGGCGTGATCTTGATACCGCTCCAGAAAAGTTGGTTCGGGCAGAACCAGATCGGCGTATTGCGCCGACTCATCCATGAACGACGAGAACGACACGATGAACGGAATCTTTTTGAAGGCTTCGACAAAGCGCGCACCGCCCGGCGTTTCGTAAACCGGATTGGCATCGTAGAGGAACAATGCTTCGAGGGGATAACCGGCGATCACACGATCGGCGACGGCTTGATAGGCATGATGTGCCAACGGGTAGACCGTCCCCGCGCCATCGGCTCGTTCCGCTTTAAGACCCTTTTGCGCCGCCGCATCCGCCGGAAGCGAAGGCCACTCGGTGTAAGGGAAGTAACGCTGCGTCATCACGCCGCCAGGCTTTTCGACGCTGCCGACGAGCGCGTTGAGAGCGTGAACCGCCATCGCCGCGTACACCCCGCCGATGCTGCCGTTGAGCAAACCGCCTTTGCCCGGCAAGATGGCGACGGCGGGTTTGTTTCCGGCGAACTCACCGGCTAAACGCGAGATGGTTGTTGCCGGGACGCCGGTGATCTTTTCGACTTTAGCCGGGTCGTAATTCTCTAAGACAAACGATTTAAATCCTTTTCGCAACTTGCCTTGATCGTCATTGAAGTCGTCGAAGCCAAAGCTGTAGTTGTGAATGAAATCAGTGTCAATTAATCCAGAGCGAATGATCACATTCGCCATACCCAATGCCAGCGCAGCATCGGTGCCGGGGATGATCGGAATCCACTCGTCGGCTTTTGCCCCGCTGATGCCCTGACGCGGATCGATCACCACCACTTTGCCGCGCTCTGCTCGGCCACGCCGCATGTACGAGTACCCTGTGACCGTACGCTGCACGACGGGTCCCGCTTCTAACAGATTCGCGCCAAACGCCAAGACGTAATGGCTGTTCTCTAAATCGTAAGCGGGCATGTCGTAAATGCCTTGGGTGAAATACATGCCCAGTTTGGCGGCGGCGACATTTAAACTTTCGTTGGAGATGATGTTGGGCGAGCCCACCGCTTGCATAAATCGCTCGAAGAAAGATCGCAATTGACCGCGCGCTTCACCGTGCATTAACGCCGCGCGCTCCGGTTTTCCGGCGGCTCGCAGATCATTTAATTTTTGCGCGACGAGTTGAGTCGCTTTGTCCCACGCAATCGGCTGCCACTGACCCGCACCGCGATCACCGACTCGCTGCAAGGGAGAGGGGAGTCGGTCGGGGTTGTAGAGCAATTCGGGGGCGGCTTGACCTTTGGGGCATAACGCGCCGAGATTGATCGGGTGCATGGGGTTGCCTTCGAGCTTGACGGCATCCCCATCGGCAACACGGGTGAGTGTGCCGCAGCCGCTTGGGCAGAGCGAGCATACGCCCGCCACGATCACATCTTCGGCAGAGGTGATCAACATGCCACTGGCCGAGGCGGCGACACTGCGCGAGATGAGCATACTCTGCACGCCGCCCATCGTCATCGCGCCACCGGCGGCAACCGCGGCGAGTTTAAGAAATTCGCGTCGAGTGAGTCCGTTGCTCATAGTAATTTCAACATCCCTTTTGTGGATCGCATTTGAAACGGGCAGGCGGGAGAAGATACGAATCAGGCAGAGGTTTGATCGTTCCATCCGACAAGCCGCTGACGAAATTAACCAGAGATTCTAATTGCGCTTCGGTGAACTGCCCTTCAAACGACGGCATGCCACTGCGCGGGATGCCGCGTTCGATAAATGAGCGCGCGCTGATCTTGCTGATGTCAATGCCGACGAGCCCAATCGCAAACAGACCTTCGGCTTTTTTGCCGTGACAGGCGGCGCAGGCAATATCAAAAAGTTCCGCGCCATCCGTCACATTTGGGGCAATCAACACGCCGGGCAGAGTCGGAACTTTCGCCGGTTTGCCGCGCACGGCCCACACCAATCCACGCAGGGTGCGCGGACCGCCGCCGCCCGGGCTGACGTGGCAGGTGGCGCATCCTTCGCCGGTGAGCGCAGCGTATTCGGGCAGGGCATGAGCCGTTGGCACGTCGCCGATCATCATGACACTCACCACCACGACGAACACCAAGGTGACGATAGAAAGAAATCGAATCAAACGAATGAGTCCAACAGAAAATCGTTTCATATCTTTTTCCCTCCCGAAGGCGACGAACCTTCGGGAGGGTTAGGAAAAGGAGAGGAGAATTCTCGTTTACTTTTGCGGCAGTGTTTGAGAAAAAGCCAGCACATCGGCAACATCTTGCATTGACCATCCAAGATTTAATCCGGAGGGCATGGGTTTGCCGGGTTGTCCATTAAGTGCCTTGTGGAAGAACTCCCAAGGATTGTCGGCGGCAATCGTGCCAACAAATTGTGGCGCAGCCGGGTCGCCAAACTTGATGGTCGTGCCATCGTTGCCGTGACATCGCGCACAACTCGCGGTATACAGGGTCTTGCCTTTCGCTGTGTCGCCTTTCACCGTTTTATCGGCGTTGATGTAGGGCTTGGTATCTGCCGTGCCTTTTTGGATGAAGGCGATCATCATCTTCATCTGCGCCTCGCCAAAGTAGATCGAGAAGTTGTGATCGGCATTCTTGCTTCCATTGAGCCACGCCAACAGATCAGCATCGTTCATCTTGGCGGCGGCGGCGAGACCTTTGACGCCGGTCTTGTGCGAGCCGGAACCGTACGCGCCATCCACGCCCTTATAGTCCCAACCGTGACATTCCTTGCAACGCCAAGTGTCGGCGCCTTTGCGCGTGTTGGTGGTCTGCTTCGCCCACAACGGTTGATCTTTCGCCGGTACGTCTTTCTTCAGAGCAGGCATCCAGTTGTCATATAGCACGCCGCCTTCAGTTACAAGCGATGAGGTGGGCAGAGATTGAGAATATGCCAACAGGTCTGCCAGTTCTGCTTTCTTTAACCCAACGGTTTCCATCGGCGGCATCTTCTCACCGGGTTGTCCGAAGCGAATTTTATGCAGAACTTCCCACGGATTGTCTTTGGCGAGGAAGCCTACATACTGAGGCGCTACTTGGTCAGCCCAATTGATGCCCAAGCCTTGCGGGCCATGGCACTCGGTGCAATTGCCATCGTAGTTGGCTTTACCTGCCGTCGCATTTCCGCTTAAGAGCGACTTGTCAGCTTTGATCAAGTCGGCGCTGTCCATCAGATACTTGTTCAAGAACAGAGCAAGGTCGGTCAACGCTTGATCATTCATCAAAGCAGAGAAATTGTGATCGGGGTTGGCGGAGCCTTTGAGGATGGCGAGAATCGCCGAGGGGTCTTTACCGGCAACGCCCATCACGCCTTTGAATCCAGTTTTGTGTGAGCCGGAGCCGTAAGCGCCGTCCACGCCCTTGTAGTCCCAACCGTGACACTCTTTGCAGCGCCAAGTGTCGAGACCGGCGCGGGTGTTGGTGGTTTGCTTAGCCCACAATGCCTGATTGCCTTTAGGCGTGTCCACACCTAACACTTTCACCCAGTTATCGTAGAGCCGCCCTCCGCGGATAGCGTCGCCCTTAAGTTGTGGCGCGGCGGTGGGAGCGACAGTGGGTGGAATAGGTGTTGCCGGCACAGCAGTGGGCGGCGCCGAGGTGGGGGCAACTGTCGTGGCGGCGGGGGCGCAGGCGGACAAGATAATCGCCACGCCCGCTGCCCACCCTAAGATACGAGTTAATGTTGAGTATTTATTCATTGCGGTTTCCTCTTTATTCAAAAATTTTGTGCGAATCTGTTTTACATCTTTTCCCCTCCCGAAGGTTACGAGCCTTCGGGAGGGTTAGGAAAAGGAGAGAATTAATCTAAGTTATTTGTGTACTTTCGCTACATCGAACTCTTTGCCTGCACCGTGACATACTTGGCACGTTTCGATTCCGGTGGAAGTCGTCATGAGGTCAAGATGACCAGAAGCTGGTTTGCTATCGTGGCAAGAGGTGCAGACTGAACGTATTGGCGATGACGTTGAAACTACTTGATTGGCTTGAGTGACGATGGTAGGGGTTGTCCCTGTTGGCAAGCCAAAGGTTCCGGCTTTGTGGCAAGTTAAACACGCCGCCAGATTTCCGGGGAAGACCACATTGCTGAAGTCAGCTCCGGCGATGGTGTAGGGTTTTTGCGTCAACTCCTGACCGCTGTGAATGCGGTGGATCATCACGCGCAAGTTGATGCTGGCTGGCGGCAGGGTTTCTTTAGTGCGCCGCGCTTCATCGGTAGCGGTGGTGTTGTGGCACATCACGCAGTATTGCGGGTTCTGCCGATTCGTGCCATGCAACGCTAAGCTGTCGTGACATTTGTTACAGGCAGCCCGATCCACCACTTCACGTCGTGGGGTCGGGGTCTTACCATCCAAAGCGACATAGGCCACAGGGTTGTAGCCAGCGATACGCACCGGATCTTTTACGCCTTCAATCTTTTCCATTACATAACCTTCCATGCCAACGCCGTAAGTGCCGCTCGCGTCTTGAGGAATCTTGAACGTGAAGGTGTAACGATAAGCACCGCCGCCTGCATCTTCTACCGCCTTGGAGAGTGGGACAGGTGTTGTCCCTGTCTTGCGAATGATCGTCTCTGACACCCGGTTCGTGTAATCGGTCGTGGGACCGGCAAACGTCATTGCTAAGGAATCCATATCGGCGGGAGCAATCACCTTGCCACTGTTATCCGTAATCTTAAAAGTGACCATAGGCGATTTGTTAGGAGCTGTGCCAGTGATGACCACGCTCGTAATTTCTAACTTCACACCTTTGACGGCTTTTGACTTCGTTGGGATGGTATGCGATCCGGTTATGGAAGAATCGAACTCTTTGCCGTCAGGTTCGTGGCAGCTGGCGCACTTCTTATCATCGCCTTGTTTGCCACCGGCGTGGTTGTCGCCGGTTGCCATATTCACGTTATCATGGCAGGAGAGACATGCCGCAGCGTTAGGCGCGGTCTTATAGTTGGCAGATTGTGCTCCACCACTATGGCACACCGTGCAGTTGCGCGTATCTTGAGGCCACGTTCCTTTGGATGGATCGAAGACGGTCTGATTGAAGCCGACAATCTGATAAGGCTTCTTGCCCACTGACACACTAGGCAACCGTGTGCCGGAGTGCAAGCGATGCACCATCACTTTAAAATCCAGCGTATTGCCGGTTTCGGGGTCGGTATTCTGATCAGTGTGACATGTAATACATAACCCCGTGTCACGCCGCACGCCGCCGTGCGCCTGAAGCGGATTGTGGCAAGTGTTGCAGGCAGTGGTCGCTACCACTTCGCGCGTAGTTTTTACTGCGCCGCCCGATGGCACAAAGCTGAACACGTCGTTCGCCACCGCAGCCCGATCATCTTTATAAGCGTATAAGCCGATGGTCGTGGTCAACGCCGGATTCGCCGGAGTAGTCACAGTGTTGGTGAAGGTGTAAGTGAACTTCACATCGTCAACCGCCGCCCACACGCCGCCAGAATCCGAGAAGGCTTGTTTCGCTTTCGCCATTGCCGGCTGCACCGTTTTGCCGCCGACAGTGTAAGGTCTGCCATCCACATCGCGTGTCAGCAAATTTTGATATTTGCTCAAGCCGGTTGCTTCATCCACCACGATCTGCGCGATGGTGAAGCTGTAGCTCTGAAGAGCTTTGTTGCTCATCGGGCGACCATCGGCGTCGGTGATCGATAGAGTCACTATCGGCTTCCCGTTATCAGGAATTTTTGCGTCAAGAATTTTTACCTTCAGTCCAGCGCCGGGGACGTTGATCGCCACTTTTCCGGCGGGACCTGCCGGCCCTGCTGGACCCGTCACGCCCGCGGGACCCGCCACCCCTGCCGGACCCGATGGACCAGCACACGCCGCCAGCAGCAATATCAGTCCAAGAGCAATGAACCCTAGGGTGATAATTCGATTCGGATCACCTTTCATAGACAGCCTCCTTGTATCGTCAATCTTTTTGGATCAAGCCGAGCAAGTCCTTGGCTTGCCCAACTATCCTTTGTTCACGGTGATAGACGATCAGGTTGTTATCGGCTAAGCTCAACCGCATGATTCGCATGTCGGTTGAACTGGCTTCCAAGATTTCTATCGCCTCGGCGGGGACACCGCCGCCTTCGCCCTCTTCGATCAAGATCGTATCGGCGCGAAGTTTCATTATTTGCCCATGTGCCGCCCCGTGATCAGAGGTCGCGCCAACCCATTCCACATCGGGGTGACTCAACA
>Ga0172369_10006022_pt1 | contig 14634 bp, 13 predicted proteins | sample LakKiv25m_FD_114539 | JGI IMG/M metagenome (GOLD analysis project Ga0172369, IMG submission 114539) | Freshwater microbial communities from Kabuno Bay, South-Kivu, Congo - kab_022012_11.25m | ecosystem: Environmental > Aquatic > Freshwater > Lake | place: Democratic Republic of the Congo...
CTGTAGCCCGACGCGTGGGCGCGGCGTTGGCCCCCGGCGTGCCCTGCCGGGTGTGCTAAACTAGTCCGCCTGAATCACTACGTGCGGAGAACCCTGCGACATCATGCCCGACGTGCGGTCCATCCTCGCCACAGACTGCGGAAGCACCACCACCAAAGCGATCCTCATCGAGCGGAAGGGGCCGGAGTACCGTCTGGTTGTTCGCGGTGAGGCGCCGACCACGGTCGAGGCCCCATTCGATGACGTGACGGTCGGCGTCCTGAACGCCGTCAGGGAGGTAGAGGAGCTCTCAGGACGCACGTTGATCGGCGCCGACGGTAAGGTGGCTACGCCGGAAACCGACGGCGGCGCCGGGGCGGACCTCTACCTTTCGACTTCGAGCGCCGGCGGCGGTCTACAGATGACCGTGGCCGGGGTCGTCAAAGCCATGAGCGCCGAGAGTGCGCAGAGGGCGGCCCTCGGCGCCGGCGCCATCATCATGGATGTGATCGCCGTGGATGACGGCCGCAAGGAGTACCAGAAGGTCGAGCGTATTCGCCAACTGCGGCCCGACATGATCCTTGTCTCAGGCGGCACGGACGGCGGGACTATCAACCACCTTGTCGAGCTTGCCGAGATGCTCGTGGCTGCCGATCCGAAACCGCGTCTCGGTATCGGACTGAACGTCCCCGTCATCTACGCCGGCAACAAAGACGCCTATCCGGCCGTTGAGGATCTCCTCACACGTCGCGTGGCCTTGCGACACGTGGACAACTTGCGTCCTACGCTCGAGGAAGAGAACCTGCTGCCGGCTCGAGAGGCCATTCACGAGTTGTTCCTGGAGCACGTGATGCAGCAAGCGCCCGGTTACAGCAAGCTCTCGAGCTGGGTCAGCACCGGCATCATGTCGACGCCCAACGCCGTGGGGAAGATCATGCAGACGATAGCGGCGCAGAGGAACATCGCGGTGCTCGGGGTAGACATCGGCGGCGCGACCACCGACGTGTTCTCGGTGTTCCGCAACCCCACGGGTGACAGCATCTACAACCGTACGGTTTCGGCCAACCTGGGTATGAGCTACTCGATCTGCAATGTGCTTACCGAGGCCGGCATAGACAACATCCGCCGCTGGCTGCCGTTCGATATCTCCGAGGAGGAGCTGCGCAACCAGCTCCGCAACAAGATGATCCGCCCCACGACGATCCCGCAGCGGCTGGCCGATCTGCACATTGAGCAGGCGGTTGCGCGCGAGGCTCTCCGGCTCGCGTTCGACCATCATAAGTCGCTTGCGCGGGGCCTTACCGGCATCCAGCAGCAACGGACGATCGGCGACGCCATGACACAGGAGGCGACGGGCAAGACGCTCGTGGACATGATGGCGCTCGACATGATCGTCGGGAGTGGCGGGGTCCTGTCTCACTCCCCCCGCCGCGGCCAAGCCGCACTCATGATGATGGACGCCTACCAACCCGAGGGCATCACCTTGCTGACCGTGGACTCGATCTTCATGATGCCACAACTGGGGATCCTCTCGACGGTCCTGCCCGAGGCGGCGACCCAGGTCTTTGAGCGTGACTGCCTGGTCTACCTCGGCACGTGCGTTGCGCCGGTCGGCGTCGGCAAAGCAGGTGAAACCTGCCTGACGGTGGTGCAGGGCGAAGGCAGCGAGGCAATCCCCTTTGGATCTATACGAGTCCTGCCTCTCGGCTACGAAGGATCCGGGTCAGAGCCGGCACGGATGGAGGTGACGCTCCAGCCGAGCCGCGGGTTTGACGTTGGTGCGGGGCGCGGTCGTCCCCGCACGATAACGGCGACGGGCGGGGAGGTCGGCCTGATCATAGACGCGCGTGGGCGCCCCATGCCGATGCCGTCGGACGACACGTCGCGCATTGCCAGAGTCCGTCAGTGGCTGGGGGCCATGGGGCTACCCTCAGACGCCTAGTCCTGGTGCACCGAGAGGCGGCTCCGGCTCGACGACCGCCACGATATAGGGAGGAATCCATGTTGCGACACAACCTGCGACACCACGCCTGCGTTGTAGCGGCTTTGCTCATCGCTGTCGCCGCGCGCCCCGTGCGCGCCCTGCAGATGCCGGCCATCTTCGGCGATCACATGGTGCTTCAACGCAACGTGCGAGCGCCATTGTGGGGCACCGGCGAGCCGGGCGAGACCGTCACGGTCCAGATTGGCGCGCGCAAGGTGTCCGGACGAGTGGGGACCGACGGTCGCTGGATGGTGCGGGTCGGGCCCTTCGCTGGGGGTGGGCCGCACGCCGTCACGGTTACCGCGCCGAGTGGCCAGATCCGGTTCCAGGACATCGCGTTCGGCGAGGTCTGGATCGCGTCGGGGCAGAGCAACATGGAGTTTCCGCTGGTAGCGTCCCGCAGTGGCGAGGCGGAAGTCCGGAGCGCCGCCAATCGGGATCTGCGGCTGTTCGTCGTGGCCAAGGCTGCGCTGGAGGCGCCGGCTTCCGACTGCAAAGGCTCCTGGTCGGTCTGCTCCCCGGAGTCTGCGCGCGGCTTCTCGGCCGTCGCCTACTTCTTTGGCCGCGCCCTTCACCGGCGGCTCCAGGTGCCCATCGGGCTGATCGAGACCGCATGGGGCGGCACGCCGGCCGAATCGTGGACAGCTCGGAAGTGGCTTGAGGAGGATCCCATCCTCTCGCCGATGCTGGCACGGATTCCGCCGCCTGGACAGACGACCAAGCCCGATAACCCTGCGAAGCCGGCCTGGGACGCCTGGACACCGACCTCGCTCTACAACGGGATGATCGCCCCGATCGCGCCATATGCCGCGGCCGGCGCAATCTGGTACCAGGGCGAGTCGAACGCGGGTCGTGCCTATCAGTACCGTACGTTGTTCCCGGCGATGATACGTTGCTGGCGCGAGGCCTTCGGGCAGCCCAGACTCGCGTTCGTATGGGTCCAGCTCGCGAATTTCATGAAGCGCAACCCCGAGCCAGGCGACAGCGCTTGGGCGGAGCTGCGGGAAGCTCAGACCATGACCCTCTCGCTGCCGGACACAGGGCAGGCGGTCGCCATCGAGATTGGCGACGCGAACGACATTCACCCTCGCAACAAGCAGGATGTCGGCATGCGTTTGGCGCTTCAGGCGCAGGCCCTTGCCTACGGCGACCGCGACCTCGTGGTGTCCGGCCCAATGTACAAGGCCATGTCGGTCCGGGGAGCGGCCGTGACCCTCTCGTTCACAAGCGTCGGCGGAGGCCTCGTGTCTCGCGATGGGCTGCCGCTAACAGGGTTCGCGGTAGCCGGCTCGGACCGCAAGTTTCACTGGGCGGACGCCCGGATCGTGGGCGATACCGTTGTGGTCACATCTCAGGCGGTAGCGGCTCCAGTGGCCGTCCGGTACGCGTGGGCGGACAATCCTGAATGCAACCTGGCCAATGCCTCCGGACTGCCGGCCTGTCCATTCCGCACAGACAACTGGCCGGGCGTCACGGTTGACGCGCGCTGAGCGTCTCGGGCGAACCGACGGTGGGCAGCGGGGATCCGGAGCCAACGCCTCGCCGCGCCACGCTGCGTCTCGGCGCGCGAGAGCGTGCCAGGCTTCAGGCGGGAGTGATCGTGGTGATCCTCGTCCTCCTCGGCATTGCTCTACGTCCGCTGTTGCTGAATCTGGTCGAGGTCCGCGACTTTCAGACATGCCAGACGAACGTGAGGAAGATCGCGCAGGCACTCGCCATATACAGCCAGGAGTGGGACGATGCCTATCCGGCAGCGGCGACGTGGCTCGACGCCGTGAGGGGCCGGATGACAGCGACCACAGGCACGGGCTTCCAGGCCGGCCATTACCTGCGATGCCCCAGGGATCATACCGACGGGACCTGCAGCTACCTCTACAACGATATGATGGAGGGATTGAGCCTGACCGTACGTCAGGACGACCCGGATAAGAAGGCGCGGCGTGTCCGCCTGCGCAGACTCGATCGCGCAGCCCTCATCATTGAACGGCATGGCGCCCCCGCCAACGACCACAAGCCCGTTCCGGACTGGGATGCGGTCCGTGCACTTATATCGTTGCCGCACCAGACACCGGACCCAACCGGATCGCTCATTCTGGGAAGCGGTCGCGCCTGGTTCCAGAGCCGAGAGGGCCTGAGGAGCTTGAGCGGAAAGAGGTTCTGAGATTGGGAACAGCCTACACGCCGGGGCTAAAGGTAAGCCCCAACACCAGGATCGCCAAGCAGCGCCGTCTGCCACTGAAGGGCACGGTGCTTGTCAAGGTCGGTGATCGCGTCGCGCCCGATACGATCGTGGCTCGGACTGAGCTCCCGGGGGCCATGCAGACGCTGAAGCTCGCCGAGCAGCTCGGCGTTGAGCCAGGCGACTTGCCTGGCGTGCTCCGTGTCGCCGTCGGCGACACCGTCAACAAGGGCGACCTGCTGGCCCAGACCAAAGGGCTCTTCGGGCTGTTCAAGGCAGACGTCAAGGCCCCTGTCTCCGGCACCATCGAGATGCTCTCGGAGCAGACGGGCCATCTAGGGCTCCGTCTGCCACCCACGCCCGTGGAGAAGGACGCCTACATTGAGGGCGCCATAACCCAGGTCCTGCCGGACGAGGGAGTCGTCGTCGAGTGCCAAGGCGCCCTCGTTCAGGGCATCTTCGGCGTCGGCGGCGAGCGTCAGGGCAAGATCGCGGCCGTGTGCCAGGGCCCCGACGAGCCACTCACGGAGCATCTGATCACCGATCGGCACCACGGATGCGTGCTCGTCGGTGGCGCCTCCGTCACTCCCGGCGCGCTTCGTCGAGCTGCGGAGGCCGGGGTCGTCGGCATCGTTGTGGGCGGCATCGTGGATCGCCACCTCATCGAGTACCTGCGAGAGGTGATGCGGGAGCCCACTTTCGATATCGGCGTCGCGATAACCGGCCACGAACCCATCGCCTTCACCATCGTGGTAACAGAGGGCTTCGGCGCCATACGCATGGCGGGCCGTACTTTCGAGTTGCTCTCGAGCCTCGAGGGTCGGTCGGCCTCCATCAATGGTGCGACGCAGATTCGGGCGGGCGTGATCAGGCCCGAGGTGATCGCACCGGCGACATCCCCCACGGCTGACACCGCGGGCGCGCCGTCCTCGAGCATACTGGATATCTCTACTCCCATTCGCATCATTCGTGAGCCCTACTTCGGGGCTCTCGGCAAGGTGACCGCCCTTCCACCCGAACTGCAGCAGGTGCAGTCCGAGACACACGTTCGCGTGTTGAGCGCGCTCTTGGACGACGGACGCACGGTGACCGTTCCGCGCGCCAACGTGGAGATCATCGAGCTTCGCTAGGCGATACCGCGCAGGGACCGTCCACAATCCGTGAAAACCTGCGCAGATAGCTGCGCGGCCTGCCGCCTGGGTCGGGTACACTAGGCCGTAGTAGGCAAGACCCAAGGGTAAAGCAAGACAGTGCCCTTCCGCAAACTGACCGCTTCTCACCGCAGCCCACGCCTTCCGAAGGCGACGGGCGCGCGCTCAAGGTCCCCGCTCTGCTTCGCCTCAGCTTCGGTTTCGCCGGTCCTGCAGGCGGCCGTCCGCGGCGCTTGCCGCCGCTCTCGGCTCGACGGCGCCGGCTGCTCCGCCTACTGCCGCACCACGTCAAGGAGAGGCTCATGAGTACCGTCGCATCCAAGGAGCCGGAGTCTCCGCCGCGACCCGCCCCACGGGCGCACCCGAGCGGAGACAACCGGTTCAAGATGCTCGAGGCCACGATGAAGCGTCACCAGTACCAGGCGGACGCCCTGATCGAGGTGCTTCACACGGCCCAGGAGTTGTTTGGCTTTCTGGAGACCGACCTGCTGCTGTACGTGGCGCATAGCCTGAAGGTCCCGCCCAGCCGCGTGTTTGGAGTAGCCACGTTCTATCATTTCTTCTCCCTCAAGCCCCAGGGCGACCATACCTGCGTGATATGCATGGGAACAGCCTGCTACGTCAAGGGCGCAGCCAACCTGGTCTCGACCGTGGAGGGCTTGTGCGGGGTGAAGCTCGGAGAAACCACCGCGGACGGCAAGGTCTCGTTGCTTGCCGCACGCTGCCTTGGCGCGTGCGGAATCGCGCCGGCGGTCGTCCTCGACGGAGACGTGTTCGGCAACACAGCGGCCGAGGGTCTTCATGAGCGCGTGAAAGGCTGGCTGTCCTGATGGACCTTACAGACCTGCTTGAGATCGCAGAGAAGGAGCGCAGTGCGCGCAAGCCCACCATGATCAGGTGCTGCACTGCCGCCGGTTGCCTCTCGCAGAACGGTCAGGCCATCAAGAAGGCCCTGACGGATGCCGTTGCGGAAGCCGGCCTAGCCTCGGAGGTGGAAGTGGTTGGCGTGGGCTGCATGGGATTGTGCAGTCAGGGTCCCCTTGTTCAGGTTGGCGCCGATGGCCCGCTCTACGAGAAGGTGACCACCGAGGATGCGCCGTCCATCATCGCTGCGCTCCAGGGAGGCCAGGCGACTGCGAAGACGGGCGACCCGCTCCATCCGTTCTTCACGAGGCAGGTGCCGGTAGTCCTGGAGAATAGCGGCAGGATCAACCCGGAGCGCATTGAGTCCTACATCGAGGTCGGAGGGTATCAGGCCCTCTGCCACGTCGTGCGCGAGATGCAGCCGCTGGAGGTCTGCGCCGTCATCACGGAAAGCGGTCTCCGCGGGCGCGGAGGCGCGGGCTATCCGACCGGCCTCAAGTGGGCGACCGTTGCCAAGACCGAAGCCGAGCGCAAGTACGTCGTCTGCAACGCCGACGAGGGCGATCCCGGCGCGTTCATGGATCGCTCCGTCCTTGAGAGCGACCCGCATCGTGTCCTGGAAGGCATGGCCATCGCAGCGTATGCTGTGGGCGCCAGCCAGGGCTACGTATACGTGCGCGGCGAGTACCCACTGGCGATCAGCCGTCTCAAGACGGCCATTTCGCAGGCGCGTCGCCTGGGCATCCTGGGAGTGGGCGTGTTCGAAACGCGCTTCGACTTCCGCGTGGACATCCGCATCGGCGCCGGCGCCTTTGTCTGCGGCGAGGAGACGGCCCTGATGCGGTCCATCGAAGGTCAGCGCGGCACCCCAAGGCCGCGTCCTCCCTTCCCTGCCGCACGCGGGTTGTGGGGCTTCCCGACGCTGATCAACAACGTCGAGACGCTGGCCAACATCGCGCCGATCGTGACAAGAGGCGCGGACTGGTTCGCGGGGATCGGCATGCCGAAGAGTAAGGGAACCAAGGTCTTCGCGCTGGCCGGGAAGGTGTCCAACACCGGTCTGATCGAGGTGCCGATGGGCACCCCGCTCCGAACCATCGTCGAGGAGATGGGAGGCGGCGTTCCTGAAGGCGGTCGCGTGAAGGCCGTACAGACCGGCGGCCCATCGGGGGGCTGCATCCCGGCCGACCACCTCGACACGCCGGTAGACTACGAGTCTCTGGCCCAGCTGGGCTCGATCATGGGATCAGGCGGCATGATCGTCATGGACGAGGCGGACAACATGGTCGAGATCGCTCGCTTCTTCATGGAGTTCTGCATGGACGAGTCATGTGGCAAGTGCGTGCCATGCCGAGCCGGAACGGTTCAGATCCACCGCATCCTGAGCAAGCTGTCGGCCGGCGAGGGCACGCGCGAAGACATCGAGACCCTCCGCGACCTGTGCGACATGGTGAAGCAGACCAGTCTCTGCGGCCTCGGCCAATCGGCGCCCAACCCGGTTCTCAGCACCCTCCGGTACTACCGCCACGAGTACGATGCGCTTGTCACCCAGACAGGGCCACCTGCGCCCTCCGACAGGCCGCAGGACGGCGCAGGAAGGCCGCGAGGCTCCCAGAAGGGCGAGGGCAGGTAGCGATGGCAGTCAAGACACTCACAATAGACGGCAAGCCGGTATCGGCGCGGGAAGACCAGACGATTCTGGAGACCGCGCGAGAGGCCGGCATACGCATTCCCACGCTCTGCGAGCTCCCCGGTGTTGACGACCTCGGCGCTTGCCGGCTCTGCCTCGTCGAGGTAGCCAATGTACCCAAGCTGCTGCCCGCGTGCGTCACACTGGTCCAGGAGGGCATGGAGGTCCTAACCAACACCGAGCGGCTGCGGCGGTACCGTCAGATGATCGTCGAGCTTCTCTTCGCGGAGCGCAACCATGTCTGCGCGGTGTGCGTCGCCAACGGGCACTGCGAGCTACAGGACCTGGCCATCCAGGTTGGGATGACCCATAGCCGGTTTGCGTACTGCTTCCCGCGCCTCGACGTGGACACCACGCATGGGAAGTTCGGCATAGACCACAACCGCTGCGTTCTGTGCGCCCGCTGTGTTCGCGTATGCGATGAGATCGAAGGCGCGCACACATGGGATGTTGCCGGCCGCGGGTCCAAGGCCCGGGTGATATCCGACCTCAACGTGCCGTGGGGGTCCACTACCAGCTGCACCTCGTGCGGGAAATGCGTTCAGGCGTGTCCCACGGGCGCGATCTTCCGGATCGGCGCGACCGTCGCCGAGATGGAAAAGGACCGCACGCGACTGGACTTCATCGTGACTGCCCGGGAGAAGAAGCAATGGGTCGGCTGAGAGTTGCCACCGTATGGTTCGCCGGATGCTCCGGTTGCCACATGTCCTTCCTCGACATGGACGAGTTCCTCATAGACCTGGCCGAGCAGGTGGACATTGTCTTCAGCCCCGTTGCCGATGTGAAGCAGTACCCCGAATCGGTGGATGTCTGCCTGGTCGAAGGCGCGGTTGCCAATGACGAACACGTTGAGCTGGCGCATATGATCCGCGAGCGCACCAAGGTCGTGGTGGCGTTCGGTGACTGCGCGGTTACGGGCAATGTCGCCGCGATGCGCAATCCGCTGGGCGCCGCGGAGCCGATCCTGCAGCGGATCTACGTCGAAGCCGCAACCCTTCATGGGCGCATCCCGTTCGAGAAGGGCATAGTACCGACGCTCCTCGACCGCGTCTGCCCTCTGCACGAGGTCATCAAGGTGGACGCGTTTCTGCCGGGATGCCCGCCGCCGGCAGACAGGATTCGGACGGTTCTCGAGAAGGCCCTTGCGGGGGAGCCGCTCACGCTCGAGGGCGCCCAGCTCAAGCCCGGCTAGTGCGTTGACGCTTGTGTTGCCGCTCGCCGGAGACGCGCCCACAGAAGGGCGACCTTCAAACGACAGACTGTACGGAGAACATCCATGGCACAACGGATTGTCATAGACCCGGTCACGCGGATCGAGGGTCATGCCAAGATCAGTATCTTCCTCGATGAGGAGGGACAGGTCTCGGACGCCCGGTTCCACGTCACCGAGTACCGAGGCTTCGAACGGTTCTGCGAGGGCAGGCCGTTCTGGGAGATGCCCGGGATCACCGCACGCATCTGCGGAATCTGTCCTATCAGCCACATACTGGCCTCAGCCAAGGCCGGAGACGGCATCCTGGCGGTCCAGATATCGCCAACCGCAAACAAACTGCGCCGCCTGATGAACCTTGGGCAGATCACCCAGTCTCATGCGCTGAGCTTCTTCCACCTGAGCGCGCCGGACTTCCTGCTGGGCTTCGACAGCGACCCTGCCACGAGAAACGTCTTCGGCCTGATCAAGGCCGACCCCGAACTGGCACGTCGCGGGATCCGCCTTCGCCAGTTTGGCCAAGACATCATTAGTCACCTCGGCGGGAGCAAGATCCACCCGGCGTGGGCCACTCCAGGCGGCGTGCGCTCAGCGCTGACGGATGAGGCCCGAGAGGACATTCGCGCGCGCTTACCGGAAGCGTTCGAAACCACGAAGATCGCGCTCGGCCTCTTCAAGGAGCTTGCAGGCAAGTTTGGCCGCGAGGCGCAGATATTCGGCAACTTCCCAAGCCTCTACATGGGCCTTGTCGCCGATGATGGTACGTGGGAGCACCATGACGGAGCGCTCAGGTTCGTGGACAGCGCAAGGAACGTGATCGCGGATGGCCTCCAGGCGCGGGACTACCAGTCCTTCATCGGTGAGGCGGTCGAGTCGTACTCGTACCTGAAGTTCCCCTACTACAAGCCCATGGGTTACCCCGACGGATGCTACCGTGTCGGCCCCCTGGCGCGCCTGAACGTCTGCGACCATATGGGGACCCCACTGGCGGATGCGGAGCTGAGGGAGTTCCGCGGCACGTCCGGCGCCGTGAACTCGGCGTTCATGTACCATCAGGCCAGGCTCATCGAGATCCTGTGCGCGCTCGAACGGATAGAGCAGCTACTGGACGACCCTGACCTGCAGGGAGACCGCCTTCGGGCAGATGCCGGCGTCAATGAGACGGAGTCCGTGGGGGTCAGCGAGGCGCCCAGGGGCACGCTGTTCCACCACTACCGGGTGGACAGGCACGGACGCCTGACGTTCGTGAATCTGATCATCTCGACCGGCCAGAACAACGTGGCGATGAACCGGACCGTTGCCCAGATCGCCAGACACTACATCCGTGGCCCTGAGGTCGCCGAGGGTCTGCTGAACCGTGTCGAGGCCGGCATTCGCTGCTTCGATCCCTGCCTGAGCTGCTCGACGCACGCACTGGGAACCATGCCCATCAGCGTGGACATTCGCGATGCGACGGGTGCGATCGTTCGCCACGTCCGACGCGACTAGCGCCCAACCGCCGACCAGGAAGCCGGGCGAGTCCGGCTTCCTGGTGATCGCTTACGGCAATGAGCTCAGGGGCGATGACGGCGCCGGACCGGAGGTCGCACGGCTATTGGCGAGCCCGCCGCCGGCAGACTGCGAGGTCATCGCCGTACACCAGTTGACGCCTGATCTGGCGGAACCGGTATCCAGGGCTTGCCGCCTCTGCTTTGTGGACGCTCGCGAGCCTGATGGCCGGCCCGACGTGCGCGTGGAGCCGCTCCAACCGAGCGTGCCGTCCATGGACCTCGGACATCATCTGTCGCCGAGCGCCGTTCTGGCCATCGCGGATGCTCTCTACGGCCATGCGCCGCAGGCATGGCTCGTTTCAGTCCCTTCAGTGAGCTTCGAGCTTGGGCTCGGCCTCTCGGCCCCCGCCGCCCGAGGCGCTCAGGATGCTGCGGAGCGAATCCGTTGCATGGCCCGTCACCGTGGAACCGCGCCGCATGCATGAGTTAAGCATTATGGAAAGCGTCCTGGAGATGGCGCGCGCCCGCGCGGCCGAGGAGAAGGCGGCGCGTATACACAAGATCGTGCTTCGTATCGGCGACGTCTCCGGCGTCTCCCTGGACGCCCTGACCTTTGCCTTCGAGGTACTTGCGCGCGACACTCAGGCGGCCGGCGCCGAGCTTGTTGTTGAGCGCGTGCCCGCCAGGTGCCGATGCGGCGAGTGCGACGCCGTCTACGAACCCGCCGATCCCCTTGCAGGCTGTAGCGCATGCGGCGCCCTCCGGGGCAGCCTCATACAGGGCCGCGAACTGGAGCTTTCCTCACTGGAGGTATCCTGACTCCATGGCCGACAGAGAGACCACGCGCACCATCTCCGTACAGGCGTCGGTCCTGGACAAGAACGATGCGCTGGCTGCCCGGAACCGGGCGCGCTTCGATGCCGCGGGGTCCCTCGCTGTCAACATGCTCTCCTCGCCAGGCTCCGGGAAGACCAGCCTGCTCGAACGCACGCTGAGCGATCTGGCGGAATCCGTGCCGATGGCCGTCATTGTCGGCGATCTGGCTACCGACAATGATGCCGCGAGGCTGCGGGAGCGTGGCGCTCCGATCGTCCAGATAACCACCGGCGACCTCTGTCATCTTGATGCCGCCATGGTTGCGCAGGCCATCGAGGCCTTGCCGGAGCCCCTCGCCCGGCTGTTGTTCATCGAGAACGTCGGCAACCTGGTGTGCCCCGTGGCATTCGACCTCGGAGAGCATGCCAGGGCAACGCTCATGTCCGTCACCGAAGGCGAGGACAAGCCACTGAAGTACCCGGCGGTCTTTCGGACGGCTGGCGTCGTGGTTGTCACGAAGATGGACATCGCCGATGCGGTCGGCTTCGACCGAGCTACGGCGATCCGCTGCATTCGTGCCGTAGCGCCGGATGCCCCGGTCATCGAGGTGTCCGCCCGCACAGGCCTGGGCCTGTCGGAGTGGTACAACTGGCTGATGAAAGGCACGCGAAGGGATTGCGTCAATGGCGACACTAGGCGATGAAGCCCTGCAGTACCACAGCAGGCCTCCGGCGGGCAAGATCGAGATAACGCCCACCAAGCCCTGCCGAACACAGCGAGACCTGTCACTCGCATACACTCCCGGCGTGGCGGAGCCCTGCCTGCGGATCGCGAAGAACCCCGACGACGCGTACCGGTACACCGCGAAGGCCAACCTCGTAGCGATCATCACCAACGGCACCGCAGTCCTGGGGCTCGGCAACATCGGCGCACTGGCTGGCAAGCCCGTTATGGAGGGCAAGGCTGTCCTTTTCAAGCGGCTCGCCGATGTGAACGCCATAGACATCGAGGTGGCCACGGAAGATCCCGAGGAGTTCATGCGAACCGTCAGGCTCCTTGAGCCGACATTCGGTGGGATCAACCTCGAGGACATCAAGGCGCCGGAGTGCTTTGACATCGAGCAACGCCTCGAGGCGGAGTGCAGGATTCCCGTCTTCCATGACGACCAGCACGGTACGGCGATCATCACCGGCGCAGCCCTCATCAACGCGCTGAGCCTCACGGGCAAGGAACTCGCGGACGTTCGCATCGTCTTTCTGGGAGCGGGCGCCGCCGCCATCGCCACGGCCCGCTTCTACGTGCTCCTCGGCGCACGGAAGGAGAACATCCTAATGTGCGACCGCGAAGGGGTGATCCACGAAGGCCGCAGCGAACACATGAACGCCGTGAAACGGGAGTTCGCCGCACGAACGGAGCGGCGGACAGCGGCGGACGCGCTCGTCGGGGCCGACGTTCTGGTCGGTCTGTCCGCCGCCGGCACCGTGACGCCCCAGATGCTCCGCTCAATGGCCGAGAGTCCAATCGTGTTCGCGCTTGCCAACCCCGATCCTGAGATCAGCTTTGAGGACGCCCGCGCGGCCCGCCCGGACGCCATCGTAGCCACAGGGCGCTCCGACTACCCCAACCAGGTGAACAATGTGCTGGGGTTCCCGTTCATCTTCCGTGGCGCTCTGGACGTGCGAGCTGCGTTCATCAATGAGCCCATGAAGATCGCCGCTTCGCGCGCGCTGGCAGCGCTGGCGCGAGAGGACGTGCCCGATTCGGTGATCAGCGCCTACGAGCTCCCGTCCCTGCGCTTTGGCCCGGATTACCTCATCCCGAAGCCCTTCGATCCCCGGGCCCTGTTGTGGGTCGCTCCCGCCGTCGCTCAGGCCGCCATGGAGAGCGGTGTCGCACGCATACAGATTGATCTCGACCGGTATCGCGAGGAGCTCGAGTCGCGCATGGGCAAGGGCCGCGAGATGATGCGCGTGGTGATGAACAAGGCCAAGCGCTCGCCGAAGCGTGTTCTGCTCGTGAACGGCGAGCACGACAAGATGATCCGCGCAGCCCACCAGTTGGCGGACGAGCGGCTGGCCCGGCCGGTCCTCCTCGGAGATCCGGCGGTGATCTCGGCTGCCGCCGACAAGCTCCAACTGGACCTTGCCGACGTCGAGGTCCTGGACCCGGGTGATGCCGAGTTGCGGAAGAGATGCGCGGACCGGCTGTACGAGTTGCGCTGGCGCAAGGGCGTCACCCGCACAGAGGCCGAAGAACTGGTGAACCAGCCCAACTACCTCGGCGCGGCCATGCTGGACCTCGGCGAGGCCGACACGCTCATGACCGGTCTGCGCACCCACTACAGCGACGCGCTCCGCCCCATGCTGCGGATCATCCGCGCGCTGCCGGACTGCCGGATCGCGGCGGGCGTTTACCTCATCGCCACTCGCTACGACGTCCTCTTCTTTGCCGACGCGGCGGTCAACATAGACCCCGATCCCGACACCCTCGCCAACGTGGCCATCCGAACGGCCAGGCTCGCGCGCGACTTCGATATAGAGCCGCGAATCGCCATGATCAGCTTCTCCGACTTCGGCAGTGTCAGGCACGCCCGGTCGGACAAGGTGAGGCAGGCCGTCGAGCTCGTCCGTCTCCGCGAACCGGACCTCATGATTGACGGCGAGATGTCGGCTGACACGGCCCTGTCCGCCGCGTCACTTCTGGTCACCTATCCCAACAACCGTCTCCAGCAACGCGCCAACGTGCTCGTGTTCCCCAACCTTGACGCCGGGACGGTCGCCTGCCACATCATGAGCCGTCTGGGCAACGCCGAGGTGATTGGGCCGATCCTCGTCGGGATGCGAAAGGCCGTCCACGTTCTCATGCGTGGCGCCGAGGTGCAGGATATCGTGAACCTCGCCGCCATCGGCGTAGTCCAGGCGCAGCAACGCGAGGCCAGCGCGCAGGAAGTCCACTGGGCGTAGTCTCCCGTAGACGTAATCGTGACAAGCAACGCTGAGCGTCGCCGCGACACCGACCAACCGACCCGCATACGAGCCGCATTCGGGGGCCTGGTCCAGGGCGTAGGGTTCCGGCCATACGTCTACCGGCTGGCCACCGATCTGGGGCTCGTTGGCTGGGTCGTCAACACCCCCCACGGTGCGCTCGCCGAGGCCCAGGGACCACGGGACCGAGTCGAGAGCTTCGTGCTCCGCGTCCAGGCCGAGCTGCCGCCGCTGGCATCCATTCAGAGCATGGAGGTCACCCACGTAGACCCGAAGGATGACGGCTC
>Ga0172369_10006025_pt1 | contig 14630 bp, 13 predicted proteins | sample LakKiv25m_FD_114539 | JGI IMG/M metagenome (GOLD analysis project Ga0172369, IMG submission 114539) | Freshwater microbial communities from Kabuno Bay, South-Kivu, Congo - kab_022012_11.25m | ecosystem: Environmental > Aquatic > Freshwater > Lake | place: Democratic Republic of the Congo...
GCCGTGAATTTTGCCGTACCGCCCATCATGCTGATCAGGTTGTCAATATCGTGCGGGACGAACCAGGAATAATTCCAGGAATTGATCTCGGCAAAATAGTCGCGGCATCCAGTGCCTCCCGAATTTTTCGGATCGAACGGTTCCACCCATGAACCATCCGCTTTGCGGGGAGACATGAACCCCGTAACCGGATTGAAAACGAATTTATAATTGCCCGAGCGGGTGCTGAAGAGTTTTTCGTCCTCGGTCAGCTTGAGTTGACCGGCCAACTGGGCCAGGCACCAGTCGTCATAGGCGTGTTCGAGCGTGACAGCCACGGCCTGCCGTTTTTCAAATGAACTTACCTGTTTAACGGTCTCGGTTTCACCCGGAGTCAGTGCAGGGAACCAGCCTTTTTCCCGGTAGAATTTATCGAGTTCCGTGGCGGGACCTTCCTGCCAGGGAATCATTGTCCCTTCCATAGCGTTCTTTCTCAGCAACTTATAAGCGCGCTGAAGATCATATCCCCTGATACCTTTCATCCAGGCATCCGCGATGATGGCTGCCTGGTGATGCCCGATCATGCATTTGGCGTCTCCTGAAACCTGCGGAAAGGTTGGCATCCAGCCACTCTGCTCACCCATCAGGATGTAGGACCTGATCATGTCCGTCTCTCGCTCGGGGCTGATCAGGAACCTCAGGGGATGCAGGGTCCGGAAAGTGTCCCAACTCCAGTCATCGACATAAAAGTCATGCGTCGTTTTGACCACCTTCTTGTTGTACGCGCTGAAATACCTTCCGTATTCGTTGATGTTCACCATTCGTTCCATGCAACGATACAGGGCCGTGTAAAAAGTTATCCGCTGGTCATCGGTCCCCCCCTTGACCCGTATTTTGCCGAGCTCATGGTTCCAGTCATCCCGCCCGTCGCTGACCACCTTGTTGAAGTCCCAGCCCGGGATCTCCTGAAGCAGGTTCTTCCCCGCCTGGCTTTCATCGATCCAGGAAATCCCGTAATTCATCTTGACCTGCTCGGATCCGTTGAATACGACAAAGAATTTCAGTCCTTTGCCTTTAGCCTTGGACTTGTTTACGATTTTTCCGCCGGGATCCATATATCCTGATTGTTTCACCGGCCGGTTGAACCAGATGTTCACATATTCCCGTATCCCGTTGAATGCTTCGCCACCAACCAGGTTCTGCGCATTTTTCAGCTCAAAATTTCCATCATCCGTGGTCTGGAAAACCAATACCAGTTCATCGGTCGTTTCAGGAGTAAACTGGAAAAAACCGCAACGGCGGGTCGGTGCAAAATCCACGGTAATCCCCGAATTTTCCAGCAAAACCGAGTACAAGTACGGCGTAACTTTCTCAAAATCATGATCGAAAGCGGAACTCAGGTCCCGATTTTGGAAGGCACCGGTACCCATCAGCGGCATGACCGTGATGGCAGCCCTACCGCGGTGTTCAGGACGGTTCAGTGGAAATCCATGGATTCTTCCACCCAGGTAGGAATCCGATACACCCGGACTCGTGACCGGGTAAAAGCGCACCATTCCATAAGGCCTGTGAACGGTCGGAAAGGTCGGCATGAGCACGTGGCTGATGCCGCCGATCCTTGGATTGACCAGGTCGACAGGACCGGAGGCTTCCTGCGAAAAGGATGGCAGAGCCATCAGGATGGCAACAGCCAGGGAAACCAGGGCTCGTGCATCCGGGGCCAAAAGGGCGTTGGTGCATAAGGGCTTTTTGAGAAGTTTCATGGGTCTGCTTTTATCGGTGTAAAGATAATTTCTCTCAGGATCGGATGACAGGAAGTTCATTTGGAAATCCGCGCTTGTTGTGGTAATTTGGCTGTACTTGTTCGCTTAAACCTGACCTGCTATGAAAATCCTGAAATTTATTTTCCCGATGGTTCTGTTTTTTTCATGGCCTTCGGAATCGTCCGGCCAGTTCGTGACCCATCATAACGCCATTTACCAGGGTGATATTGCCCAGCCGGCTGTGGGCGCTCCGATCCAGGATCCGGTTTTCGGCACACCGGTGTTGCGGCTGACGAATGCCCGGCTGGACGGGATCCACGGATTATGCCCTGACTACTCAAAGCGCCAGGCCTGGAACAGCGATGAATCCCTGATGCTGCTCAGGTCGGGCTGGGGCGATACTTATCTGTATGACGGGCAGAACTACCAGTTTATCAAACAACTCGATGGAGTTGGGGGGGACGATGTGTTCTGGCACCCTGCGAATCCCCATCTGGTGCTCTATGCCCCCGACAGCATCCTGCGTTCTTACAATGTAACCACGGATGAAATCCTTCCCATACATGATTTTGCACCCTATACCTTGGCAAATACCAAGGGGGAAGGAAACCTGTCCAACGACGGACGGTATTACGCGGTGGTCGGGCAGTCGTACAATTATAGCACCGGAGAGACTACGTACCTGGATATCCTGGTTTATGACCTCCAGGAAGATGCCATTGTTGCCACCATGCCTCTTCCGCCTGATCAGTTGCTGGATTTTGACTGGGTTTCCGTTTCCCCGCTGGGGAATTATGTTGTGATTGATTATGCTGATAAGCTGACTGGCAGATATCACGGTATAGAGGTGTATGACCGGAACCTGAATTTCCTTTGGCAAAAACCGCTTGGTGCCGGCCATAGCGACTTTGGCCTCGATGCCAACGGCAATGAGGTGTTCATCATGGATGTTTACAAGGATGACCCTAACCTTACCTACATCAATAAATACATGCTGTCTGACGGGACGGAAACCCAACTTCTGTCGATTTCTCCATTTTTTGACGTCCATCATTCGTGCCGTGCATTCGGAAGGCCGGGTTGGGTCTATGTCAGCACTTTCGATTTTTCAGGAAGGTTGACCGACAGTGAAGCCTCCTGGCTGCCGTTTGAGGACGAGGTGTTTGCGGTTAATATGGATGGTTCCGGAAGCGTCCAGCGATATGCTCACCATCACAGCCAACGCTATTCCGAAGAATTTTCCGATGGTGATCTCAGTACCTATTATGCTGAACCCCACGCAACTGCAAGTCCATCAGGAAACCGGATATTGTTCGGGAGCAACTGGCGCATCCGGATTGAAGAAGATTATAGCGTCGATGCCTACCTGATCGATCTGCGGGAGATGCTTTCCGGAATACAGGATGACAGGGTTGGGATCGAACACACTCTTTATACCGTTTTTCCCAACCCATTTTCGGATCAGATAACGGTTCATTCCAGCCTATGGACGGGCTATTACAGGATCAGGATCATGGATCCGCTGGGCCGGACAGCAGGGGACTGGACCGTGGATCAGCATTCTGCACGGTTGGATCTCTCGGCTTTACAGGCCGGTCTGTATTTTTACCGCATCAGCGCTTCGGATGGTACCCATCTGGATCAGGGGAAACTGATCAAGCAATAATATCGGGATTGACCTTGATCAAACCTTTCAGGATCAACCGCAAATGGTGAATTCTCCGATGTCAGCCGGTACGGAGCTCCTTCTCATAAATACGGTACCTCCTCAGCGGTTTGGCATTAAGCTTGGCGATCGCATTGTTCATCGGGTGGTTATCTTCAAGGACGTAATTGATTTCCATCCAGATGTCCGAAGTATAAAGGGACTCATACAGTGCCCGGTAGATCAGGCTGTCGATCCCTTTTCCTATATATTCCGGCGCAACTGCCAGGGCAAACAACCGGTAGGAGCGGAGTTTTGGCAATCCAAGTAACAAGGTGAGCCAGCCCAGGGGGAAAAGCTTGCCGTTTACTTTCTTTAACAGGGTGTTGACATCAGGAAGAGCGATTATGAATCCGATCGGCTTGCCCTGGCGATCTTCGGCAAACAACACGCCTTCCGGGCGGATCACCTGTTTCAGGTCGCGGGCCATGGCATCGGCCTCGGCATCCGTAACGGGTGCATAACCCCAGTTCTGCAGCATGCTGTGGTTGGAGATATCAATCACATGCTGGACATCCTCCCCATATCGTTTCATATTGACGCGGCGGACCGTAACTCCGTAACGCCTGGCCACATGGTCCGTGAGCGTGAGTATTCGTTCGGGGATCCGGTAGCCCTCTTTTCCCGAGATATAGTAACAAAGCAGGTCTTTAACCTTCTGGCAACCATAGGCTATCATATGCTCGTTATAGAAGGGAGGATTATGCGGCGACATGATCACGGGAGGAAGCTCAAATCCTTCCAGAACCAATCCCCACTCCTGAGAGACAAACGACCAGGGTCCCCGCATGCATTTCATTCCCTTCTCCCTAAGCCAACCGGTGGCAGCATCCATGAGCATTCCGGATGCCACCGGATCATCCGGGCATTCATAATAACCGAAAAGCCCGATATCTTTTTTCCAGAAATCATTGGCAAGTGTATCGTAAAAGGCTGCAATTCTTCCGATTACGCGATTATTGTCTTTCAGGAGGAACAGTTGGTATACCGTATGGTCCAGGGTGGGATTCTTCCTCCGGTCAAACTGGCTTTTCAGCTCCATCCTGAGCGGCGGTACCCACATCGGATCATTCCGATAGATCGTGTAGGGCAGGAAAATGAATTTCTTATAATCTGCTGGGGAAAGAACAGGGTAGATTTTCATCGTCGGGAAAAACTGGGTAAATAATCAGGCTTGATCAGGCCTCTTTTTTTCATACATCCATATCGTTGCTGAACCGAACCACACCAATGTCAGCACCATGAACCATGTTTTCATCGGTGCAGCTTCGATCCGGCCAGCCAGATACATCCCGGCAACAAACAGTACCCCTGCCAGGGTAAGCAGGGCAATGTATTTCGATATGCGCTTCAGAGTTGTCATGGCGTTGTTGATTGTTTGGAAGTGATGATGTTAAGATGTGGAGTAGTTATGATTGTTATGATTGTTGTGATTGTTACCTGTTACAATCCCCCCGGATAATCATCCGGGGCTACTGATCACTCGCCACTGTTTTCACAGTTTTCTGATAAACCGAGGACAGTCCCATATAGAGCAACGCTGCTACGAACCATCCGGGCAGGCTGACGAAGAATATCTGCATTCCACCAACCTTGACGAGCAGCAGGCAGGCAACCAGGGTAAGAAACCAGGTTAGTCCTGCCGCCCAGTTGAACGATCTGCCTGAAACCTCGGCATAGTATTGCTTCAGGCCGAGTTTCGGGAAGAGCCAGAAATCAACGAAGATCACTGCGCCCATGGGCATCAGGAGCATGCCATACAAGGCCACAAAGTCCAACAGTTTCATGGCAATGGCCGGAAAAAGTCCGGCCAGTGTGGCAATCCCTCCGGCAAGCAGCGTAATCTTGAACGTCGATGCTTTTGGGACGATAGCCTGGAAAGCCAGCCCTGCCCTGTAAATAGTCGGATTGGCAGTAGTCCAGCCCGCTATGATGACCAGGATCAGTCCGGCCACCCCGATCGCCTGAAAAGTCATGGGACCGGGCAGGACATCCGTGTTGGCCGGATCGAGCCATAACTGATGGGCGTACAGGATGGAAGCGCAGAGCCAGGCCAGAAAATGTCCCAGAAACATGCCGGCAGCAGATGCGACGGCATACCATGATTTCCTGGCGTAACGCAGGACCGAGAGGTCGGACATGCCCACATGATGGGCCATGTTGCAGAACCAGGCAAAGAACATTACATGCCAGAAAGTGAATTTTATCTGTCCCGGAAGGGGATCCCCGCCTTTCCAGATCTGGGTTTTCGCCAACTGCCAGAGATCGCCTGCTGAATGAATTTCAACGCCGGTGGAAACCAGGAAATGTCTTAACCCGATCAAACCAAGAGCAAGGAATAGGAGAACCATCCATGGAGCCGCGATGGAACCGATACGGGCTACTGTTTTATAGCCGTAGGCAGCCACGATCGAGATAACTGCCCCTACGCCCAGCACCGTTACCACCCAACCGATACTGTTCGGCAGCATGTCGCTCAGCCCGGGCATCGGAAACTTAAACCAGATTCCGACGGCCGTAGCCGAGACGGTTATCATGGCTCCTGCCAGGAAACAGAACATCACCCCGTTGGCCAAGTCATAGATGGTCACCAGTTTGCGGCCGGTGATTTTTTCCAACTGGTAATAAAGGGTCATCCGGGTCCGCGTTGCAATAGGTGCGGTCAGAAAAAGCCAGCTTAACACGGCCAGCAGGTTTCCGACCAACAATCCCACCAAGACATCAAAAGCCCCGACACCGGCAGCCACGAACAGCGGGCCGATCATCAGCTCGGTCCCGGCCGTATGCTCCCCGGCATACATCCCGAGGAAATTTTTAAATCCCAGCTGTGACTCAGCCGGAACCGGTTGACGTTCAAATTCGGATAGCGACATCTTTATGCGGTTTGTTCAAATAGCGTCAATCATCAGTCATCCTTACATTCTCCCGCCAGTCCCCTCATGATCAGGTATTGGGCAGCGATGTAGGTCAATATCACCAGGAATCCACCACGTGGTATTTCGGTTACAAACTTATTGATGGCTAACAGGCTGTCCGAGACGAGGAACATCAGGGCACCGGACATGACCAGCACGAACTCCCGGTTCTTGACCCTGCCGTGCCGGTTGACAGCCGCGATCGACATTCCGATCAGAGTGACCGCATAGATTGACACAACGGGAATCATCATTCCCTCCAGATCGGGCAAGAGGATGGAATATAACAGGCCGAAATAGAGAATGAAGGGAATAACCCAAACCGGTTTGAGCTGGATCAGGCCCCTGCCGGGAGCCAGTCGGTATGTCAGGAAGACCAGGATGTAAGTGACCTGGGAACAGAAAAAACTCCCGACACCTGCAAAAAAGAAAAGGTCGTTCTTCCAGGCAAACATCAGGAGGAGATCTCCGATCCAGGAGAAGAAAAAGGCAAGCACTACCAACCACCTGCGTGCGGCAGGCCGGGTATTAAGCAGGAAGAAAACGGCAATCCACAGCAGGATAAGGGGTTTGGCTATATATTCCAGCGTCCGGCTTTCGATCCAGGATCCATAAAGCTGAACAACCGCAATGACTAAAAAAATAAGGTGTAGAATCAGGTTCCGGGATTTCATATGATCAGGTTTGATATCCGAAATCTACTAAAACCCTACATTAATAAAAAAATCCTGGCCGTCAAATATACGACCAGGATTGAACCTAAACCGTCGCGGATATTTTAACCCTCGACTTTCTGAACCTCTCCTTTAATTGTTAGCACATATTTTTGACCGTCATTCAGCTTCACTATTGCAGACTTGTTAAAGAAACCGGAGATTTTGGCGTCGTACTCCAGGGAAACTGTCCCTGTTTCACCCGGTTTGATCGGTTCCTTGGAAAACTTGCGCGAAGTGCAGCCGCAGGAAGTGGTCACTTCCGTGATCGTAACGGGAACGGTGCCATTATTCGTCATCGTAAACGTCGTGCTGGCTGGTTTCTGGTGCAGAATGGAAGTCCCGAAATCATGGTCGGTCTTGTCCCAGCTACAGGTCAGCGGCACATTCACCGGAGCCGGTGCATTGGCAACGGGCTTGCCCGTCTGGGGAACAGTGCCTTGAGCCACATCCTGGGCCTGTTCAACCTGGTTTTTCTTTTCAGCAGCCTTGATCTCGCCAAGAGTGAGCCTCTTTTGCGCCACAGATGGCAACGACAGGAACAGTGCCATGCCGGTCATCAGGATCCACACACCTGTTTGTTTCATTTTTTCAAGATTATTATTTGATGCAAATGTATTTCCGATTCGGCTTTGAAACAGTTAAATGGTCTTTAATAATTGTTAACGGGTTGTTAAGCAGGTTTGAGGGTGAACGGTTATTCCGGTATCTTAGTGCCTGTGAACAGGAATGCAATCAGGTGGGTACTGTTTTTCGGGATCCTTTCCATCGTCGGGATCCTGGGAGTACAGGTTTTTTTCATCCGGCAAGCTATTTCCCGCGAAGACCGGCAGCTGAACCAGACGATTACCATAGCCCTGAGCGCCGTTGCTGAGAGATTGGCGGAATACAACGATGCGGAGTTGCCTTACCAGAATCCGGTTTTCCGGTATAGCCAGGATTATTATATAGTTAATGTTAACGGTGATATTAATCCCGATATTCTGGAACAATTTCTCGTCACTGAATTTCAGACCCGGGGTATCAAGATAGATTTTGAGTACGGTATTTATAATTGCCGGACGGATGAAATGGTTTACGGACGTCTGGTAAGGTTTGGTGACAATGTCAGGATCCATCCCATGGACCAGGCATTCCCCAAACATTCGGATTATCTGTATTATTTCGGGATTCATTTTGTCGGACGCTCCGATGCCCTGGCAAGTTCCATGGGCATTTGGTACTTTTTCAGCCTCATCCTGATCATCGTGGTGATCTTTTTTACCTATACACAGTGGATTATCCTCAGGCAAAGACGGTATGCCGAGATTCAGAGGGACTTTATCAACACGATGACTCACGAATTCAAAACGCCCCTTGCTTCCCTGGCCATGTCGGCGGATGTCATTTTGAAACCGGAGATTGTCACGGAACCCGAGCGGCTTAAAAAATACAGCCAGATTATCCGGAGCCAGGTAAACCACCTGCTCGGCCAGGTTGATAAAGTCCTTGAAATGGGTGGGCAGTCAGGCGACAAAATGATATTGAACAAAGAGCCCGTTAACCTCGAATCCCTGGCCAGGGAGGTGATTCAACAAGCCGAAACGCGCCTGCATACGGGGCAGGGGACCATCAGACTGAATTATCATTCCGGGATTTTAACTGTTCAAGCCGACCGGCTGCACCTGGCCAACGTGCTCCTGAACCTGATTGATAATTCGATCAACTACTCGGGTGATCACCCGGTTATTACCCTGACGGTCCAAGAGAATGACGGAGGGATTGAGATAACCGTCACGGACAAGGGAACCGGAATTCCGAAAGAGTATATACGACGCGTTTTTGACCGGTTTTACCGTGTCCCAACCGGGAACATCCATAAGGTAAAGGGATTTGGCCTGGGCTTGTATTATGTCAGGAATGTGGTCCGTGCCCACAGGTGGAGAATCAGTCTGGACAGCGAGCCGGGCAAGGGGACACGGATCGTGATCAGGATACCAAAAAAAAGGTTTTGAATGGAGAAACCTTTAATACTTTACGTGGAAGATGATGAGACCCTGAAATTCATCACTTCGGAAAACCTGGAACGAGCCGGTTTTGAGGTGATATCGGCCACTGACGGGATTGAAGCCTGGAATCTCTTCACTGCTGAGGATCCCGATGTCTGTGTGCTCGATGTCAATCTTCCGAAACTGGACGGATTCTCCCTTGCCCGGAAGATCCGTGAGACCGACAAGGATGTCCCGATCCTGTTTGTAACGGCGAAAACCCTTAAAGAGGACAAGATAGAAGGTCTGCTGCTGGGAGGTGACGATTACCTGGTCAAACCGTTCAGCATCGAGGAACTGATCCTGAAAATCCGCATATTCCTCAGGAGATCAGGCATTTCAGTCAATGCGGACCTTCCGGAATCCATCCGTTTCGGAACTTTCGAACTCGACAAAGGCAACCTTCTCCTGCGGCAGGGTGAAAAGGACAACCTGCTAACCTTCAGGGAAGCCGAATTGCTGGAGTATTTCATCCAGAACAAAGGGAGGCTGATGACTCGTGAACAGATACTCGAAGCTCTCTGGGGAGGGAATGATTATTTTGCCGGCAGGAGCCTGGATGTCTATATCTCCCGGCTCAGGAAGTACCTGAGTCCTGATCCTTCCGTCAAAATCGAAAACCGCCACGGTATCGGCTTCATCTTTAAAGCCTGATCCTTTCCTTTTTCCTTTTTCCTTTTTCCTTTTGCCTTTTGCCTTACTTCGGCATCCTTCCGAACCACCTCTTCAGGTTCCCGTGAAACTTGTGAAAACTGTGAGGTTTGTAATGCATCAGGAGGCATTGCTTGTAAATCAGGTTAACCTCTTTGTCTTTTAGGAGGTCAAGGGCTTCCGGAGTGTCAGAGCTTTGCTGGATCCAGATATTCCTGATGCCCCTGTCGACAGCCTGCCTGACCACGTCCAGCGTGTTTTGCTTTCCGGTCAGAATCCACAGGGCATTGATTCCGGGGGGCAGGTCCGAGACACTCTTATAACAGGTCATCCCGTCTATTTCCGGCAGGTTTGGATTGACAGGAACAACGTTCAAGCCCTTTTTTCCGACCTCCTGAAAGGCGGTATAACCGAATTTTTTCGGATTTCGGGAGACACCTGCAACCGCAACTGCTTCTGCTGCCAGGAATTCTTCTATTTGTTTTTTTGTGACCATGGATTAATTGAATTTTATCGAAGATATGCAATTCCTGAATCCGTAATCTTCCAGCTTGTCAACCGATTCGGTAAAGGTCCTGCTGCTGCCTCCGTAATGGATGCCTTCATAGACCGTGATCCGGACGCCATTCGCAAGGTAAATGGAGGACGCTTTGTTGTTGGCATTCGGGGAGCCGAGATCCGATAGGTCTGAATAGCTTTCCCTGGCCCTCCACATCGAATGCTCCTCGAAGGGGGCTTCCGTGCTGTATTTATGCCAAAAGTTAAGATCAAAGATGATGATGTAAGGATTTCCGAGGTCCAGCACCCCGACACCCCTCAACTCTGTTTCATCCCAGATATTGCGTATGGTAATATTCACCACGGATTCGGTTTCACTGCCCCCGGTATTTCCTTCGACCACAACCACATCTCCGTGCCAGATGTCTTTAGTGTTCAGTACGGGCCCAAGAATCAGCATCGAGTGGCCTTCGTTGTCACCCGGAGTTTGATCCTGATTCAGATAATCGCCGATCTTCGGGGTGTAGGAATCCCGGTCAGCGCCCACGGTATAATCGATGAATTCCTCTTTGTCAACAAACCAGGTCCGAATGTCGTCAAACGTATCGTGGCACCAGAATTCATGCTCCCCCAGGTGCAGGGGCATCCCGGCCTTGCGGTAAACATAGCTGACAAATTCGGTGCACCAGTTGCGGTATGTTCCGTCATCACGCTGGAATTTTCCGGCACAGTAATCGTTAACTTCCGCAATCCGGAGTGACGTGTTATTGTACAGGTCATGATCTTCCCAGGTTTTGAATATTTGCGCAGCAGCGATGACGAGGCGTTCGGTTGCCGTATAAATGCCGGTGTTTCCGTCCCAGAAGTCTTGGTTATACCAACCCATGTAACGTATGTCGTTCACCAGGTCGATATCATGAAGATGCCTGGCGTAATAGATCAATTTCTCCAGGTTGGTCAGGCCATCTTCGGGACACTTGCAGCCCTGGTCGGCAAAAGCATGATAGCCATCTTCGCATCGGGCATTGCAGGTTTCGGGGCCCTCTTTGTCGCAACCTCCGATGATTATCAGTCCAAGGATTACAGTTAAAAGTAACACATTGGTTTTCATAGGTGAAGCGTTCATGATTCTCAAAGTTAAGCTGTTTTATTATTTGATCTCAATTCGTATTTTTAGAAAAAAATTCAGATGCAAACTCAAGATTTCTCTGTGGAGAACCGTGAAATACAGGATGTCACCCGTGTCATGCTCAAGGATTACGGGCAATTGTTCATAAGCCAGGGTGAAGAGGAGAGCCTCCGGATCGAAGGGGACTCAGATGTGCTTCGTACGGTCAAGACCTGGATTAACGATGGTGAGTTAATCCTTGATATCGACGAGGGATGGTTCCAGAAAACCTGGAATGCGGTGGCCAGTGCGATTGAAGGGCGGTCCCTGAAGTATTACCTGATGGTTAAAAACCTGGAAGGAATATTCGTCCAGGGTGCTGCGCAGGTCAAAATGCAGGGGTTGAAAACCCCCTCCATTTACCTTACGCTCAAGGGTGCCGGTGAGATTATCCTGGCGGGCCTCGAGGCAGGGTTGACAGACATCGACTTGCCAGGAGCCGGCGTTGTTTCCGTTTCAGGTCGTACGGACCGGCTCCAGGTATCGGTCAGGGGAGCAGGAAGTTTTGATGCCCCCAGGCTGGAGTGCCGCGATGCAAAAGTCTCCCTCAAAGGGGTGGGCAAGGCTTCCGTCTGGGCTACCGGCATGCTCGATGCTGTTGTTGACGGCGTGGGTGCCATCGAATACTATGGAGAGCCCCAGCTCAGGCAGCAGGTTTCGGGACTTGGGAAAGTAATACACAAAATGTAAGGCAGAAGGCAGAGGGCAGAAGGGCAGGAAGGAAAGGCACAAGGATCAAGGATCAAGGTAAGAATTAGAGGTTTCTGTTTTTTGCTTCAAATATCAGGTCTGTCAGCACTATGGCCGTGACAGCCTCGACCACCACCGGCACCCTGAGAGCAATGCACCGGTCGTGCCGGCCGCCGATAACCAGCGGTTCAATTTTACCGGATTCGAAGTTCATTGTCTCCTGTGGCCCGGGTATGCTTGGCGTGGGCTTTACGGCAACGCGGAATGCCAGCTCATTGCCGTTGGTCAGTCCTCCGTTGATCCCTCCGGCGTTATTGCTTTGAGTATTTCCTTCAGAATTGATTATCAAATCGTTATGTTCAGATCCCTTCATGCGGGCTGCACGGAACCCGCTTCCGAATTCAATTCCTTTGATAGCTGGAATAGCGAAAATGGCATGGGCCAGCATTGATTCAACCGAATTAAAGAAGGGTTCCCCGAGGCCCACCGGTAACCCGTTGACCCGGCACTCGACCAGGCCTCCTATCGAGTCGTTGTCTTCCTTCGCTTTGCGCAGGGCTGCATCAATATCTACCAGCCCGCCAGCTTCTAAGAGCTGAGCGCTGATCGTGACCGTTGGCAGGATTTTTTTTGCCACCACTCCGGCGGCAACCAGCGGCAGAGTGAGCCGCCCGCTGAAATGACCGCCCCCGCGGGGATCATTGAATCCATTGAATTTCTGCATGGCTACCCAGTCGGCATGCCCCGGGCGGGGATGTTTTCTGAGTGATGCATAGTCATCCGGCCGGATATTCCGATTTTCAAAGAGAATGGTTAAAGGGGCACCGGTTGTGAATCCGTTAAACCATCCCGATACCAGCCGCGGTTCATCGGTTTCGGTCCGGGGAGTCGTTCCCGGGGCACCTGCCTGCCTTCTCCGTATATCGGGTAGAAAATCTTCAACGGCGATCGGCAAGCCGGGCGGACAACCATCAATGGTTATCCCGATCAAAGGTCCGTGGGATTCTCCGAAAATGCTGATTCTGAAAAGATTACCGAAGCTATTCATTCAAGCGCCCTCCAATCTTTTTAAGATCTGAAAAAAATCCGGGATAGGATTTAGCCACACAATCCGGATCGGAAATCCGGACAGGGGTTCTGGAACAGGTGGCAGCAACGGCTGCCGCCATGGCAATGCGATGATCACCGTGGGGATCCATATCACCGGTTTTTGTCATCGAAGGCCCGGTGATGTACATGTTGCGGGAATCCATCCTGACGGTGACACCTATCCTGTAAAATTCCTCCTGCAGGATCTTCGCCCGGTTGCTCTCCTTATGGATCAGCCTCTGGATTCCCACAATTCTCGATGTACCCGCGCAATGAGCTGCCAGAGCGACCAAAGGTGGAAAAAGGTCGGGACACTGGGTGGCATCAAAATCAAATGCATGGAGTTCCTTCCGGTAAACCGTGACCTTCATTTCTGCCGTTTCAATACCGGCTCCGGCCCTTCCCAATGCAGTCAATACCTGTCTGTCGGCTTGACTGGAGCCGGTTCGTAAACCGGTAACCGTGACCGCCCCGCCCAGGGCTCCGGCAACGAGCATGAAGGCTGCCCCGCTCCAGTCTCCTTCAGCAGTGAAGACGCCCGGCCGGAATTTTTGCCTGCCGGGGATTCGGAATTCGGCATAGTCCGAATGATCAACGCGGATATCAAATTGATGAAGCACCTCCAATGTCAGGTCGATATAAGGGCGGCTTTGAAGATCAGTCACCTCAATGACCGAGTCACCTTTGACAACGGGGAGGGCAAATAATAATCCGCTGAGAAGTTGGGACGAAACCGAGCCGTCAATCCGGATCCTGCCGCTTTTGAGCGGTCCGCGGACCCAAACCGGCACCAATCCGTTTTGGGATTGGCACCGCACTCCCAGCTGGTTTAACGAGTCGGTCACCATCTGGACCGGACGCTTAAGAAGGGTACCGCTGCCGTCCAGGATCATGGTCTGGTCTGACAAGGCTGCAATGGGTGCGAACATGCGCAGGCTAAGGCCAGCTTCGCCACAGTGGAGTTTTTGGCCAACGGGATGAAAACCTCCTTTGATCACCAACCGCTCTCCCTCGTCCTTGATCAGGGCTCCCAGGCATTCGATGATTTGCAAGGCTGCATGGGCGTCATCGCTCCGGGAAGGATTGATCAGGGTGCTGGTGCCCCTCGCCAGCAACGCACCCGCCAGCAACCGCTGTGTGTGGCTCTTTGACGCCGGTGCAACTATTTCACCATAGATTTTAGACCGGTGAACCGTCAACATATCTAACTTTTTGGTACAAATATAACCCGTCACCCGTCACTCGTCACTTTTTCACCGTTCACTCTTCACTCATCACTCCTCACTCTCATTCATCACCTTAGTCTGTCTGTTGATAGACTCCTGATGTATCGCCATGAATAATTTTCTGATGAACTCTTCCGTAAAGCCTTTTGCCCTGCCTGTTTCCAGGTATCTTGAAATGATCTGGTCCCACCGGGCCGGCTGGAGGA
>Ga0172369_10006030_pt1 | contig 14619 bp, 13 predicted proteins | sample LakKiv25m_FD_114539 | JGI IMG/M metagenome (GOLD analysis project Ga0172369, IMG submission 114539) | Freshwater microbial communities from Kabuno Bay, South-Kivu, Congo - kab_022012_11.25m | ecosystem: Environmental > Aquatic > Freshwater > Lake | place: Democratic Republic of the Congo...
ATGACCGTCGAGGATGCCATCCGCAGGACGGGCGCGACGAACGTGATCGTCGCCGGCGGACTGCCCATCAACGAGGAAACGCTGGCTTCGATACCGTCGGCGAAGCGAATCATCTGCAAGTGGGCAGCTCATCAATACATCGGCGGCGCAAATGCGGTGGACTACAGCGGCGCCTCGTCAGCGCTGGCGGGGGGAAATCGTCTGGCTGCGACGGATAGCCGCATCGAGGGTTTTCATCTGGATGATTTCACGGAAAGCCTTGATGCCGGACTGAAAAGGGAAGATGTCGCGCGACTGATGTTTGAGAACGCTGTGGCAACGCGGAGGTTGCCGCTAAGTGTCACTATCTATCCGTATCTGCTGGACCGCCCGGACATTCCGGCGTTCCTGCCGTATTTCGATATGTGCCTGACCGCGCTCTGGCACGCGGACCGGATCGAGAGCTTCCCGGCGGACATTGCCCGTCTGTCCGAGATGAGCGGCGGCAAGCCCGTTCTGCTGTGCCTCTACAGCTACGATTTCGGTGGCCAGCGGCTGCTGCCTGGCAGCTTGATGCGCCGTCATCTTGAGGTGGCCGTCCAACTCCTGTGCGAAGGGCGCGTGATGGGCATCTGCATCTGCGGCACGTGTATGATGGATTTGGACTGGGAGTCGAACCACGTCCTGTACCAGTGGTTGGAGCGCGAAGGCGACTACAAACTGGGCCAGGCTTGAAAGGCGGACTCGTCGACGAGATCCTGGGGGTTGTGTCGTTTGCAGCGGCCGTAAACGCAGCACAGCGGGGGTGGCCCCTATACATGCGTTCCACCGCGGCCACACAATCAGGAGCGACTATCTGGAACAGACAGAGTAGAGAGAGGAGACCACTTTGAACATCGACACACAGCACATCGCCAACGTCCTGTCGCCCGACCTAGCCGGCAAGGTTGCCGAATTTCGGCACTTTCTGGGCATGCAAATCGCGGGATACCGGGACCGCGCCGTCGAATGGCATGGCGTCGTGCCGGCGGGCTGGGCGACGTTCCCGTCGGTGCCCGTCCAGCGCAGCCGCGTCTACTCGGGCAAGGCGGAATCCCACGCGTATAGCCACCACCAGTCGATCTGCAAGTTTCAGGATCGTTACGTGGCGGCCTGGTCGAATGGCTTAGCTCACGAGGATGCGCCGGGCCAGGAGCCGCATTATGCCTGGTCGTATGACGGCGCAGCGTGGAGCCCGGACCAACCCATCGTGCGCACCGATCCGGCCAGCGGCATTGTGCGCAACATGGCCGGGCTGTATGCCGACGACCGCTATCTCTATGCGCTGGTGGGACAGGCCCGATCGCGCGGTATCGCCAAACCCGGCATGATGAGCATCGTCACCAGCGTGATGCAGCTCGATCTGTACCGCACGGAGGACCTGGAGACCTGGGAAGCATTTCCCGGCATCATGGACGACATCTACCTCTTCGAAGGACCCCGCCGCACGGTCGGCGGCAAGCTGCTCTGCTCGGGCATTCATCAATCGCACTGGGGCGAAGCCACGCTGCTGATCTGGGATGACCCGTCCGATCTCACGAAGCCGCCATGCACCAAAATACTCTCCGGTGAGGCTGAGGGCATCGTCCCGGAGCAAGGCACCTGGTATCAGACGGACAGCGGCCGCATCTACCTGTGGCAGCGCGACGGCGGACACCTGACCCGGCTGGCGTTGAGTTGGAGCGATGACGGTGGTGAGCAGTGGAGCCCGATGATCAGCACCACCTTCCCCAATTCCTACTCGCGGGCGCACGCGGGACGGTTAACCGACGGACGCTACTATCTGATCGGCAATCACTGCGATCAGTATCTGAATCGCCATAACATGCACATTGCGCTTAGCGACGACGGTGAGTGCTTCGACCGCATGTATACGCTACTCGAAGGACCGACGACGCGACGGGTGCCGGGGAAACACAAGGAGGACGGGTATCACTACCCGAACAGCATTGTCGATGGCGATAAGCTGCTGCTCATCTACTCGGTGAACAAGGAGGATATCGAAGTCGCGGTGATCGACACGACGACGATGCCTTGAACGATGAATTCACGTGAACGCCACAGCGAAGGCTATATCCGCGAAATCATGCCCGACCTGATCGACATCGGCGTCGACGCGCTGAACAGTCAGCTCTTCTGTATGGATATCGAGGAGATTGCGCTAAATTTCCGCGGCCGGCTCACCTTATTGGGTGAGGTGGACCGCCAATACGTGCTTCCGTTCGGGTCCGTCACAGAAGTGCGGCATGCCGTACATCGGCTGCGCAGTGCCTTCGGGACCGAATCCGGCGGCCTGATCGCTCAGTTATCCTGGGGGATATCCGATCCCCTGGAAAATAGCGAGACGGCATTCGAAGCCTTTGCGTAAGGGAGGTATTCCATGGGTCTTCACACCATCCGCGACCGCTGCTGGCTGTGGGGCATGAAAGTCAACGTGCTGCAGGCGACGGCTTCCTGTGGCGGAGAATATTTTGCGACATCTACCATGACCGTCGAAGATGCAATCCGGAAGACGGGCATTACGAACGTCTTTGTCGCCGGCGGCTTGCCCATCGTCGAGGAGACCGTGGCCTCGATGCCGTCAGCGACGCGACTGGTCTGCAAAACGGCGCTGCATGGGCATACGCCTGATGGTGTCGTCCTGCAATTCGACCAGACGATCGATACGTTGATGGCCGCCAAGCGCCTGGCCAGCCGTGATCCGCGCATCGATGGCTTCCATGTCGATGACTTCAGCACGGGCGCCCTCGACGCCGGCGTCATTCCCGCGCACCTGGCGCGGCTGCAGTGGGTGAACGCGCTGCACGCGCCACACCTGCCGTTGGGGGCGACGATCTACACCATGAGCCTGGACCGCCCGGAGCTGCCCGCGCTGCTGCCGTACTTCGACCGCTTCGTGGTGCCGCTCTGGCATGCCGACCAGATCGAGGGCGTGCCGGCGGCGGTTGATCGTCTGGGAGCGCTCAGCGGCGGCAAGCCCATTCTGCTCTGCCTGTATACCCATGACTTCGGCAACGGCCGGCCCATACCCGCCGCGCTGATGCGGCGGCATCTGGAGGTGGCGAAAGCACTGATCCGAGAAGAGCGGGTGACCGGCATGATGCTCTGCGGCACCTGCATGATGGACCTGGACTGGGAAGCGAACGCCGTCTATTACGATTGGCTGGCGCGCGTCGGCGACGAACCTATCGGCGCCTGAAAGCGAGGATACCATGACCACTGAGACTACACACCGGCTGCGCATTGGCGACGGCCTGGATTGGCACTTCGTTAACGGCGCCTGGGAAGACGGAGCGGACGGGCTCATTACCATACCCGATCCACTCCGGCGCAGCGACGGGCCGAACCTGCAAGGGCACCATTACGCCTTTCAGACGGCGCAAGCCTACCGGGACGTGCGGATGCGCTTCGCCTTCCGGCTGACCGGGCACAGCGACGCGGGGATTATCCTGCGCGCGGCGGACGAGTCGCATTTCACGCTGGTGCATTTCCCCAATTGCGGGCAAGGCTCGCGCGCGCAGCATTTCTGGGCCGCGCTCTCGCAGATGGACGCAAGCGGCTACCTGCGCTGCCGGAAACTGGAGATGGTGCGCCGGGTCCCGAGCAACAGCGGGCTCTGGCTGACGGCGGAAGTCGAGCTGACCGGCAACACGCTGACCGTGCGCATCGGCGACCATGGCCTGTTCGAGGCGGAAGTCGATACGGAGATCGACGCTGGCGCGATCGGCGTCTACACCGTCGGCGGCGCGGTAATGCGCGATGTCGAGGTGACCGGCACGCCGGTCACGCCGTTTGCCTGGAATGCGCAGGTGCGCCAGCCGACAAACTGGTTCTACCCCTGCCCGCGGACGCCGGCCATCTGGCAGAAGATGCGCGACCTGGTGCGCCTGCCGGACGGCGAGCTGCTGCTCACCTACTCGGAGCAGAACCCGCCCTACAGCGGACTGTCAACCGAGTGGCTGGCGCGCTCGCGGGACGGCGGGCGCACCTGGTTGGCGCCGGAGGCGTTGAGCCTGCGCGAAGGCGGCGACCAGTGGCAGCGCGCGCGCCTGCACGTGACGCCGGCGGGACGGCTGATCGCCTGGCTCTGCCTGGACAGCGAGTTCCAGATCGCAGAATCGTGGGACGGCGCGCTGACGTGGAGCGCGCCTGAACCTGTGCAGGTCGGCCCGAAACCGAAACACCTGAAGGCCATGCACGTCGGCCCGCAGGCGTTTTGCAACTGCCGGGACGGATCGATGCTGCTCTTCGTTTACGGCGGGTGCGACCTGGCCGCGGAGGATCTGGGGATTCACACCTGGGGGGCGCTGCACTGCCAGGCGTTCGCCTGCCGCTCGACCGATGACGGACGCTCCTGGTCGCCGCCGGTGAATGTGGACCGGGCGGCCTTCGGCATCGACGCGGAGCCGGTGGAAGGCAACCTGGATCTGACCGAAGTCTGCGGCGCCGAAATGGGGCAGGACGGGCGCATCATGGCGCTGGTGCGGCCCGTTTATTCGCCGTGGATGTGGGAGACCTGGTCGCACGACGGCGGCGCCACCTGGAGCCCCTGCGTGCGCGGGCCATTTCCAGGTTACGCCACTCCCAACATGCTGCGCATGTCGAGCGGCGCCGTGCTGGTGGCGCATCGACTGCCCTCGCTGACCATCCACTGCAGTCGTGACGACGGCCACACCTGGGACCAGGGGACGATGATCGACGGCGCCCTCTGGGTCATGGGCGGCATGGTCGAGGTGGAACCGGGCCTGGTGCTTTACGTCTACTGGGATTCGCACGAATCGCTGCTGCGCGGCCAGCTCATCTGCGTCACCGCGCACGGATTGGAGCCGGTGCCGCGATGACACACGTTGACGCCCCCACGCCCGACATGGTCGTGCAATGCTGCCGCGAGACCGGCATCCACCTGCACCGGGGTCTGGGCGCGCCCACGCATGCCGATGTCATCGGTTACCGGCATTTTTGCGACGGTCATCGCCGACTTGTGACGACAATTCCGAAAGAAGGATGCGCGTTATGCGCTTGATCAACATCGACATGTATGTGACATACCGCTACTGTAGAGGAGGCCAGCCAGCATGAAACCCAGGCCCGACCTGCTCTATCAGCATTCCCCTACGGGGATCGAAGTGTTTCAACTGACGGATGAGCCAACGGTGCCTTCCGCGCATATCTACATGGAAGTGCAGACCTTCACGCCGGATTCCCCGCGCTTCATCCTGCACCGCTCCGCCAACGCGCACTGTGATTACCAGTACCGCTTCGAGAGGGGGCGGCTTTTGCGTTGCCTGCCTGGAAGCGCCAGCACTGTTTGGAAGGTCGGCGATAGCCCCGCGCCCGCTACGCGAGACAGAGGTAACTGTTCCCGCATCATTATTGATCACCAATAACGAAGATTAAGTTTCTTAGCAGGACTATTGCTTGCCGATTGCGAATGTAAATAAATGTTATATTCGGCGATCCTCCAGCGGACCTGAACCGCGAGCTGCCGCTGCTGAAACGCCCCTACCAGGACAGTATCGATTATGGACAATCTCTTTTTTGAAAAACCAATCCTTAACTCTCCTTACGAATACCCGTTGCGTCACTGGGAGCTTGATGCGGAAGGCCAGCCCACCCAGCGCATCATCGATCATCGTCGCCGTGCGGAATTCATTACGCCTATTCCGAAGCCGCGGAAACACGCCGGGGGCGCGGAGCAGCAACGCATTGTCTTCGATGAAGGCAAAAGGCTGTCTACTACCGAGCAGGAATACGACCTCACCGCCATCATCAACACCGTTCGGCAGCAGGTGGATCAGTGGCGGAATCTGCCGCAAAAAGACTGGCGCGTCACCCCGGAAACGGCGCGGCTCCTACAGCACTGGCGACAACACCAATTCAGCGATATTCGGCCTTTCTTTTGCCAGGTCGAGGCTGTTGAAACAGCGATCTGGTTGACGGAAGTTGCGCCTCATACGGTCTCCGGCCGAAATCTGCTGGAGCACCTGGCCCGCGCCAACAACGACGCCAATCCGGAGCTGATGCGGCTGGCCCTCAAGCTGGCGACCGGGGCGGGTAAAACGACGGTGATGGCCATGATCATCGCCTGGCAGACGGTCAATGCCGCCCGTCGGAAAAACAGCAAGAAGTTCACCAAAGGCTTTCTCGTCGTCACCCCCGGCCTGACCATTCGCGAGCGACTGCGCGTCCTTCAACCCAATGACCCGGACAGCTATTATAAAAGCCGGGAACTGGTGCCGGACGACATGCTGGACGATCTGAAAAAAGCCAGGATCGTCATCACGAACTACCATGCCTTCAAATTGCGCGAGCACGTAGAACTGTCGTCTGGCGGTCGCGCTCTGCTGCAGGGTAGGACCGGCGGGGAATTGAATACCCTCGAATCCGAGGGGCAGATGCTGCTGCGGGTGATGCCGTCACTGATGAGCATGAAGAACATCATGGTGATCAACGACGAGGCGCACCACTGTTACCGCGCCCGGCCCAGCCATGATGAGGAGGAGCTGAAAGGCGATGAGAAAAAGGAAGCGGAGAATAACAACAAGGCTGCCCGCCTGTGGATCTCCGGCCTGGAAATCGTCAAGCGACAGATCGGCATCAACCACCTCATCGACCTGTCGGCAACCCCCTTTTTCCTCCGCGGGTCCGGATATGCCGAAGGCACTCTGTTTCCGTGGACAATGAGCGACTTCTCGCTGATGGATGCCATCGAGTGCGGCATCGTCAAGCTGCCCCGCGTCCCGGTGGCGGATAACATCCCCGGCAATGAAATGCCCCGGTTCCGCAACCTGTGGGAAAACATCCGCAAAAAGATGCCGAAAAAGGGCCGGGGAAAGGCGAACGCCCTCGATCCCCTCAGTCTTCCGGTCGAGTTGCAGACCGCGCTGGAAGCATTATATGGGCATTACGAGAAAACCTACCGCCTGTGGGAAAAGGAAGGCATCTCCGTGCCGCCCTGTTTCATCGTCGTCTGCCAGAACACCTCAGTCTCCAAGCTGGTTTACGATTACATCTCCGGCTTTTACCGGGAGAACGAGGACGGCACATCGGCGCTGGAGAATGGCCGGCTGTCCCTCTTCCGCAACTTCGATGAGCATGGCAATCCGCTGCCCCGCCCACGCACGCTGCTCATCGACAGCGAGCAGCTCGAATCCGGCGAGGCGCTGGATGACAATTTCCGCTCGATGGCCGCGGATGAGATCGACCGCTTCCGCCGCGAGATCATCGAGCGCACCGGCAACCGCGACCAGGCAGAAAAACTCACTGATCAAGATCTATTGCGGGAGGTAATGAACACCGTCGGCAAGGAGGGGCGCCTCGGGGAGCCTATCTGCTGTGTCGTTTCCGTTTCCATGCTTACCGAAGGGTGGGATGCCAACACCGTCACCCATGTATTGGGCGTCCGCGCCTTCGGCACCCAGCTCCTCTGCGAGCAGGTCATCGGGCGGTCGCTCCGTCGCCAGTCATACGACCTGAATGAGGAAAAGCTCTTCAATGTCGAGTATGCCGACGTGCTGGGCATCCCCTTCGATTTCACCGCCAAACCGGTAATTGCGCCCCCGCAACCGCCGCGCGAGACGGTCCACGTAAAGGCCATCAGGCCGGAACGCGATCACTTGGAGATCAGGTTTCCGCGTGTTGCCGGTTATCGCGTCGAGCTGCCGGAGGAACGGCTCAAGGCCGCCTTTAACGCGGACTCGGTCTTGGAGCTCACTCCCGATCTGGTCGGCCCCTCCATCACCCATAACGCCGGCATTATCGGAGAGGCCGTCGATCTCAACCTCAAGCACCTGGCCGACATGCGGCATTCGACGCTGCTGTTCTACCTCACCCAGCGGCTGCTGTATACCAAATGGCGCGATCCCGGTGAGGAACCGAAGCTGTACCTGTTCGGTCAGCTCAAGCGGATAACCAGGCAATGGCTGGACACCTGCCTGGTTTGCAAGGGCGGCACCTATCCGGCGCAGTTGATGTACCAGGAGCTTGCCGACTTGGCCTGTGGGCGAATCACCTCCGGCATCACCCGCGCTTTTCTTGGGGAAAGGCCCATCAAGGCGATGCTCGATCCTTACAATCCCACCGGCTCCACTCTTCATGTTAATTTTTTCACCTCCCGAAAGGATCGCTGGCAAACCGATCCCCGGCGCTGCCATGTCAACTGGGTCATCTATGACAGCGATTGGGAGGCCGAGTTCTGCCGGGTGGCGGAAGGGCATCCCCTGGTTAAGGCTTACGTGAAAAACCACAACCTGGGCCTGGAAGTGCCCTACCGCTATGGCTCCGAAACGCGGCGCTACCTGCCCGATTTCATTCTGCTGGTTGATGACGGACATGGAGAAAAGGACTTGCTGCGCTTGATCGTGGAGATCAAGGGTTACCGGCGTGAGGACGCGAAAGAGAAAAAGGCCACCATGGAAACCTGCTGGGTGCCGGGCGTGAACCACCTGGGCAGCTATGGCCGCTGGGCCTTCGCTGAGTTCACCGAGGTTTACCAGCTCGAAGAAAATTTGACGGCCATTGTGGAGGCCACGTTCGATAATATGATCGATGATGTAACCAGCCCGCCGGCTGTTCGAGGATAAGATGATGGCAAAGCAGCAAAATGGAAAATCCGTCGAAGCATTAAAGCACATTGAGGCCACGCGCAAGAACATCCCCTCTGCCGAGTATCAATCGGTGATGGATGTGGAGCAGCAGCATCCCGTGCGTATCGCCTACCAGCGGCGCAACCGCGACCTGGACCCGCAACTGGTGTGGCGCGGCAAAGATGCGCAAGACTGGTCCGACCTGGTGGTACAGGCCCCGCCGCTCTACATTCAGGAGAAGATCCACCCCAAGGTGCTGATCGACGACCTGCTGCGGCGGAGCAAGGCGAGTTCAAAGGCCGCCGCGGAGCAGATCGACCTGTTCGGCGATTTCAACGGTCTACCGAGCGAGGCCGCCCGCACCGAGTTTTACCAGCACGACGCCAACTGGTCGAACCGCATGATCCTCGGCGACAGCCTGCAGGTGATGGCTTCGCTGGCGGAGCGGGAGGGGTTGCGCGGTAAGGTGCAGTGCATCTATATTGACCCGCCTTACGGCATCAAATTCAACTCCAATTTTCAGTGGTCAACCACCAGCCGGGATGTGAAGGACGGCAACCGGGAGCACATAACCCGCGAGCCGGAACAGGTGAAGGCTTTTCGGGACACATGGCGCGACGGTATTCACAGCTACCTAACTTATCTCCGTGACCGCCTTACTGTCGCGCATGATCTGCTTTCGGATTCAGGTTCGATCTTCATGCAAATCGGCGATGAAAATGTCCATCGTGTTCGCGCATTGATGGATGAAGTGTTTGGGGACAATAACTTCATAACTTGTATCAATTACGTAACGACTAGTGGATTCCCCTCCCTGACGCTAACTCGTGCTGGTGATTCAATAGTCTGGTATGCCCGAGACTCAAGCAAGGTAAAATACCGACAGCTATTCGAGAGCAAAGCAGCGGGCGATGAAGCATCTGCAGAGTATAAATGGGCGATGCTTGAAGATGGCACACTGCGGCCACTGACCGAAGCTGAGTATGGCGGCAAAGAGCCATTGCCAATCGGAGCAAAGCGATGGCGATATGGCCCATTAACTTCATCTGGAGCGAGTGATGCTGGAACAGTTGATTTTGAATTCCAGGGAAAGAAGTTTCATCCGGGAGTTGGAAACCATTGGAAAGTCAGAACCGATGGATTGAACCGTGTCGCAAAGAGCGGTCTATTGGTCGCTAGGAAAAACAGTATCGCCTATTACCTTTTTGCTGAGAACTATCCGGTTCAGCCGATCACAAATCTCTGGGAGGACACGAAATGGGGGTTTGATGCTTCAGAAAAGGCGTATGTCGTTCAAACAAACTCCAAGATTATCCAAAAGTGTCTTCTTATGGCCTCCGATCCCGGCGACTTGGTGCTCGATCCAACTTGCGGCTCCGGCACCACCGCCTACGTCGCCGAACAGTGGGGACGCCGCTGGATCACCATTGATACCTCCCGCGTCGCACTTGCACTGGCTCGTGCCCGCATCATGGGCGCCCGCTATCCGTATTACCTGCTGGCCGACTCGCCGGAGGGGCAGCGCAAGGAAGCGGAAATTACCCGCTCCGCGCCGTCCAGCCAGCCCACGCGCGGCGACATCCGCCAGGGGTTCGTCTACGAGCGGGTGCCGCATATCACGCTGAAGTCCATCGCCAACAACGCCGAAATTGACGTGATCTGGGAGCAGCACCAGGAAATACTGGAGCCGTTGCGGCAACAGCTCAACGCGGCGTTGGGCGCCGCCTGGGAGGAATGGGAGATTCTCCGTGAGGCCGGGGGCGGCTGGCCGGAAGCCGCGAAGAGCCTTCACGCCCAATGGTGGGAGGAGCGCATCGCCCGGCAGCGGGAGATCGATGCTTCCATCGCCGCCAGGGCGGAGTTCGAATACCTGTATGACAGGCCCTACGACGATAAAAAGACGGTGCGCGTGGCCGGGCCGTTCACCGTGGAAAGCCTGTCGCCCCATCGTGTGCTGGGAGTGGACGAAGACGACAACCTGCTCGACGGCGTGGCGGAAGCCGGCGTCGAATACGGCGAAGAGCAGAACTTCGTCCGCATGATCCTGGAGAACCTGAAGACCGCCGGGGTGCAGCAGGCGCATAAAGACGATAAAATCTCCTTCACCTCCCTCGCCCCCTGGCCGGGCGAATATATCTGTGCCGAGGGCCGCTACCTGGAGGGCGGCGTGGAGACCGGCGCCGAGAAACGCGCCGCCGTCTTCATCGGCCCGGAGTTCGGCGCCGTCTCCCGCCCCGACTTGGTCGCCGCCGCCCGCGAGGCCGGCGACGCCGGCTTTGACGTGCTGGTCGCCTGCGCCTTTAATTATGACGCCCTGTCAACCGACTTCGCCCGGCTGGGCCGCATCCCGGTGCTGAAGGCGCGGATGAACGCCGACCTGCACATGGCTGACAACCTGAAGAACACCGGCAAAGGCAACCTGTTCGTCATCTTCGGCGAGCCTGACATCGACATTCGGGACGCCGGTGACGGCCAAATATGGGTTGAGGTGAAGGGCGTGGATGTCTTCCATCCCAACACCGGCGAAGTTCGCGCCGATGGCCCGGAAGGCATCGCCTGCTGGTTCATCGACACCGACTACAACATGGAAAGCTTCTTCGTCCGCCACGCCTACTTCCTCGGCGCCAGCGACCCCTACGGCGCCCTGAAGACCACGCTGAAAGCGGAAATCAACGAAGACGCCTGGGCCACCCTGCACAGCGCCATCTCCCGACCTTTCGATAAACCTGCCACCGGGCGAATCGCGGTGAAGGTGATCAACCATCTGGGGGATGAGGTGATGAAGGTATTCAAAATTCAAGGATCTGGGGTATACTAGGGCAAGCTATGAGTGAATCCGAGATGCATTTCGCGAATCCCCCAATAGTGGAGGCGATAATCGATATCGATTGTGATATGCCTCCAAATTTCAACCTTGCGGGACTGGAGACGATCGCGCAAGAAGCATTTCATGTTCAATATCCAAAGTCGCGGCGTCAATACCGCCAGCAGCATCAAATCCAGCGAAGAGCGGAGGAGACAGAGGTACAATCCGCGGAACCCGTATTGCATGCGCTGCAGTATTGGCAAAACGATAACACACAACTCGTCCAAGTAAGAACAAAAGGCTTTTCATTTAACCGGCTGAAGCCGTATGCTGGTCTTGATGCCTATCTACCGGAAATCAAGCGTATATGGGATCTCTACGTCGAACTGGTCAAGCCGGTACAAATCCGAGCGATTCGACTGCGCTTCATCAACCGTATAGAGATACCCCGTAGTGGCGAGATGATACTGCTTGAAGAATATTTTAAAGTGTGTCCCAAGCTACCCGATGAAGACAAGCTGGTGCTGACTGGCTTTTTCAATCAGCATACAGCAGTTGAAGAAGAGACTGGGCATCAAGCAACGATTATATTGGCCTCCCAGCCATGGGAAGATAATATAGCTCCGGTTATATTCGATATCGGTGTCGAGCACATAGAGAGCAGGGAACCTGGCGACTGGTCGAATATACTCGAGGTGATACAAGCATTAAGACGCCTGAAGAACCACATTTTCGGCGAAACGTTGGAGGGAAAATGTACGGATCTCTTTCAATAAGACATGACGATTACACAGGTTATACGGCTTTGACGCCATATATTCGAAATACCAGCGCTGTGTCCTCCGAGGCTGGAACTCTTGAGAAAGTGGCAACAAAACAGGTCGAATTTTCCGAGGAGTCACAAGCATTATTTGGTGATAAAGTGGCTGCGTTATCACAACTCTGGACGCTTGCACGGGAATGCGGCCAACCCGATTGGGATGGAGCAGGCGCCAGTCCAATAGATATTAATGCGGTAATGAACTCGCATATTGTGATCTGCGCTCTCCCTGCCAATATCCCCATGCCGGAATTGGCTCCCGATCCGGATGGCGAAGTGTCATTCGATTGGATGCCGTCACGCCATAGAATTTTTTCCGTCAGTATCGGCGCTGGTCCGTTATTGGCGTATGCCTGGCTCGATGGAAACGACAAGGGCCATGGAGTCGCCCAGTTTGATGGAACTACCATTCCAGAACGAATCATTGAAGGAATTCGCAGGATCTTACGCTATGGCAACATTACCGTCAGGCCTTCCTTTCATTGTCGATGATGAAGAAAATATTGCCCGTTTCCTGTATCATCGAAGTCTGTATAGCACATTGGGTCCGAAAACATCGGCATTTCTGCCGCATAAACAAGATCGTGAAACATCGGTTTTTCGACATGGCAGCGAGCCGCAAGAGCAGTTGTGGGCTATTGGTTCGGATGTTGCCGGTGAGCGATACTTATACGGCGCAGCGATCGTCAAGACTAGAGATGTGAGAGAAGCGCGGTTGATCGTACATGCAGATGAGCCGCCACCGAGACATGCCGTGATTACCGGATGGCCTTGGGATGAGAATGATCAGAAACTTCAGAAAGCAAAACAAAAGGAAATTGCCGAACTGCTTGTGAGTAAATCAGCATTGCTGGTGCGTTAGCAACAGGACAATATGGACTTCCGTATCGCCGATACCTTCACCGATAGCCTCGCCAGATTGACCGGGGACGAGCAGAAGGCCGTCAAAACCGCCGCCTTCGATCTACAGCTTAATCCGGCCAGCCCAGGCATGCAGTTCCATAAACTCGACCGGGCCAGGGACAAATATTTCTGGTCGGTGCGGGCGGGCAGCGACCTGCGCATCATCGTGCATCGCACCGACGACAGCCTGCTGCTGTGCTACGTCGATCACCCCGAAATATCCAACGACCCTACAGCGTCCTGAAGACCACGCTGAAGGCGGAGATCGACGAAGACGCCTTGGTCACCATACACAGCGCCGTCTCCCGCCCCTTCGACAAACCTGCCACCGGGCGGATCGCGGTGAAGGTCATCAACCATCTGGGAGATGAGGTGATGAAGGTATTCAAAATTCAGTAATCTGGGGTATACTGGATTAAGCTATGAGTAAGCCGGGTTTGCAACTTGCACATGCGCCAATCGTGGAGGCGATAATCGATATCGATTGTGATATGCCGCCAGGATTCGATATTGACGCGCTGGAGGCGCCCGCGCGCGAAATATTCCAGCCGCAATATCCGCTGAAGCGTCGCAAATACAGCCAGCTGTTTAAAATTGAACAACGGTCGGAAGAGATGCCGGCAGTACATTCCGCGCAGCCCGCGCTCGAGGCGTTGCAGTATCTGCGGAACGATGAGAAGCAACTCGTTCAAGTAAGGATGCAAGGCTATTCCTTTAACCGGCTGGCGCCGTATACCAGTCTTGATGATTATCTTCCGGAAATCCAGCGAACATGGAACCTCTTTGTAAGGCTGGCTATGCCGATACGGATTCGAGCGGTTCGCCTGCGCTATATCAATTGTATCTTGCTTCCTGGTAAAAACGGTTAATGCGGGACAGTTACCACTGTCCCTGATTTCCGCTTTTCCCCTCCACTGGGGTGATTCGCAGGCTCATCTGTGATTTAACCAACAACAAGTTGCCGGATATATATAAATTAACTTTGTAATTTTATCAGCCCGCCGCCATATCTCCTTCACCGCAACCCACCGATTCCACCCCCCAAACTCCCCAAACTCCGACCTGCGAACTGTTTCACGTGAAACACTTATAAGCACTACTAGGTAATAATCATTATTACTTGATAATCATTATTAGGTAATAGCCGTTCTAACTGTTTCACGTGAAACAATTCCCAACATACCTCTCATACCCATCGCGCCGCCACTCACCTTTTCGGAACTCCTCCCAAAACCGAGTATCTGCGGTGATCTGTGTTTATAATAGTGAATGGTGAATGATTGAACGGTTGATTCACCATTCACCATTCACCACTCACCATTCCCAATTCCACTTCTCCGTTACTTCGCCGCGTACAGGTACGGCCTGGCGGTGAGGCCGCGGGTCATCGAGCCTACCGAGGCGTGGAGCACGCGGAGGGTGATGACGTTTTCCGCGCCGGGCTGGAGGTAATCCTGCACGTCCACGCTCTGCCAGTTGAAGCCGCC
>Ga0172369_10006035_pt1 | contig 14615 bp, 11 predicted proteins | sample LakKiv25m_FD_114539 | JGI IMG/M metagenome (GOLD analysis project Ga0172369, IMG submission 114539) | Freshwater microbial communities from Kabuno Bay, South-Kivu, Congo - kab_022012_11.25m | ecosystem: Environmental > Aquatic > Freshwater > Lake | place: Democratic Republic of the Congo...
AGCGGTGGCAAGCAGATCACCTTCCGCCTCCCCGACGCCACGCTGTTCAAGCTGCAGGTCGAGCTGCCCGCCGGCCTCGCCCCGCCCCTCCACGAGGGCGACCTGGTACACCTGTACGCCAAGCGCTTCTGGCCGTGGTGGGTCGACTTCGTGGTCGTCGTCTGGCCGACCTACGGAGGCTGGCCGCTCTTCTTCGCCGAGGCGGCGGCCCAGTCGTCGCCCTGGTACGACTGCGACGGGACGACCTACTGCCCCTCGTCGACCTTCCTGCCGTCCGACTGCGAGCCCTTCGAGATGACCTGCGGCGAGGGCGTGCAGCCGCCGGTGCAGCTGCTGGCGGCGGGCGAGATCACGGCCAGCGAGTGGGGCGCGGTATTGCGCCAGGGCGAGATCGTCGACGGCTATCCGGGGTACACGTACGGGGTGGCCACCGCGTACGACCTGACCGACTACCAGTGCGCCGACTACCCGACCCCCTGGAACGCCTCGTTCCTGGTACGCACGTACGACGCGTGGAAGATGGCCTTCGACCAGGACAACCCGGCCAAGTTCGAGTTCTACGAGCTGTGCGTGAAGAAGGACGCCGCCGACCTCGAGGCCACGGTGCAGGCCGTCGACCCGACGCTCTACTGCGGCGTGGCGGGGGTCTTCGCGGGGTGCCACGAGCTGGACGAGGTCGGCTGCCACGGAGACCTGGAGTTCGTGGGCGATACCAAGGTGCTGACGCCCGCCAAGTGGGCCGAGCTGAAGGCCCTGAGCCTGCTGGACATCGTCGCGCGCATCGGCGGCGGCTACTGGCTCTGACCCGCGCGTTGAATCCACGCCCCCGCGCGCCTATACTCGTTGGACCTGCCGTGGACGGTCGCATGCGCCGCATCGTTGCCTGGAGCCTGTTCGTCGTGGCGGCCCTCGCGGCCTGCTCGGGCGGCGACGGCTCCACCGACTTCCAGTTCGCCGACGGGATCGTGCCCGAGGCGCGCACCGACGCCGACGCGCTGCCCGACGTTCCGCCGGTCGACGCGGCCCCCGACCTGCAGGCCCCCGACGCCCCGCCCCCGGACGGCGCCACGTGCTGGCCCGGGATGCACTACGGCTGCGCCGTCGACACCCTGGCGGTACTCGTGTGCCTCGACGACGGCAGCGGCCTGGCCCCCGTGCCCTGCGTCAGCGAGACGGGAGGCAACGGGCGCTGCCTCGACGGGGCGTGCACGCGCTGCGCGCCCGCCGAACGCACCTGCCGCAACGAGGACGAAGTGTGGCAGTGCGACGAGACGGGGCAGCAGTGGGCCCTGTACACCGACTGCGACGGCCCCGGTACCGGCAAGGTGTGCTCGCTCGGCACGTGTACGCTCCTGTGCGACCTCAGCCTCAAGTGGAACACCTACCAGGGCTGCGACTACTGGGGCGCCGACCTCGACAACGCCTTCGTGGTGGGAGGCCGGGAGGGCTACTACGACGCCGCGGGCCAGCAGTTCGCCATCGTGGTCTCGAACCCCCACCCCGAGTATCCGGCCACCGTGGGCATCGACCAGCTCGACGCGGCCACCGGCGCGGTGCAGCCCGTGCTGGGCGAGCTCTACGACGCCGTCGAGGGCTGGAAGGCGCTCTTCCCGACCAGCCCCATCGGCCCGGGGCAGCTGCGCATCTTCAACCTGCCGCGCCGCGACGTGCACGGCTCGACCCAGGCTCCCCTGGCTTACCACGTACACAGCTCGATCCCGGTCACGGCCTACCAGTTCAATCCGCTGGCCAACGTGGGCGTGTTCTCGAACGACGCCTCGTTGCTGCTGCCCTCCAACGTGTTCGGCACCTGGTACTGGGTCATGACGCGCGAGCAGACGTTCGACACCCTGCGCGGCTTCCTGACCGTCATCGCCGTGCAGCCGGGCGAGACCCAGGTCGAGGTGCGCGTGACGGCCCCCACGCTGGTCGGCGTCCAGTCCGACCTGAAGCACCTCGAGCCCGGGCAGGCCCTCCTGCGCACCCTGAAGCAGTACGACGTCCTGAACCTCGAGACCGACGCCACCGGCGCCGACCTGACGGGCTCCGAGGTCAAGGCCTCGAAGCCGGTGGCGGTGTTCGGCGGCAGCCAGGCCTCGAACGCGCCCAACACCAACCACTGCGGCGACGACGGCGTCTGCGAAGGCGACGGCGAGACCCCCTGCGAGTCCCACGACGACTGCATCCAGTTCAACACCTGCTGCGCCGACCACCTCGAGGAGCAACTCTTCCCGGTCAAGACCTGGGGCAAGCGCTACCTGTGCGCCCAGAGCTACCAGCAGGGCCTCGAGGAGGACGTGTGGCGCGTGATCGCGGCCGAGGACGGCACGCTGGTCACCACGTTCCCGGTGCAGGTCGACATCCCGGTCCTGAACGCCGGCGAGTGGTTCGAGTTCCAGGCCAACGACCACGTCGACGACTTCGAGCTGGTGGCCAAGAAGCCGGTCATGGTGGGCCAGTTCCTCACGTCGCAGCAGGCGCAGCAGATCCCGGACGGCATGGGCGACCCCTCGTTCATCCTGGTGGTTCCCGAGGAGCAGTTCCGCACCGACTACGTGTTCCTGGCGCCCGACAAGTACGCCAAGGACTACGTGACCATCGTGGCGCCCAAGGACGCCGTGGTGCTCTTCGACGACGTCGAGGTCGACGGCGGGCTGTGGAGCGTCCTCGGGTCGGGCACGGCCCGCGCGGCGCGCTTCCAGATCGCCGACGGCGTGCACACCGTACGCGCCGACGAGCCAATCGGCGTGACCGTCTACGGGGTCGACAGCTACGTGTCGTACGGCTACCCGGCGGGCCTCGACCTACGACCCATCAACCCCATCTCCCCCGGCACGCCGGGGCCGTGAGCAGGCCCGCCGTGAGCTCCCCGCGTGCCCTCGCCCTGGTCCTGCTCGGCTGGCTCTCCGGCTGCGCGGGCGCGACCTCGATCGACGGCCGCGACGCCTCGCAGGACATCAGCCCCGAAGCCCCGAGCAACGCCGAGGGGACCGAGATCGCCGACACCTGGTCCTGGGAGCCCTTCCCCTCGGACCTGCCCGCCGACGCCGACGCCGACCAGCCCGCGCCCGCCTCGCCCTGGATCGAGGTGGGCTGGGACGCGCACACGACGTGGCGCAGCGTGGGCGGGACGCGCTTCGACGACCTGTTCGTGGTGGGCGACGGCGGCCGGGCGCTGGTGTGGAACGGGCAGAGCTTCCTGCCCGTCGACACGGGCACCACGGCCGACCTGCGGGGCGCCGACGCTACCGACGGCCGGCACGCGGCCGTGGGCGCGGGTGGCACGTGCCTCGAGAGCCGGGGGGCCGCCTTCCGGACGTTGGCGCTCGGCACGACCGCCGACCTGTGGGGCGTGCGGCTGCTGCCCACCGGCGACCTGTACGCGGTGGGCGACCAGGGCACCATCCGGCGCTGGACGGGGGAGCAGGCGCTGGCCGAGGGCTCGAACACGGAGAACCGCCTGACCGGCATCTGGGGCCCGAGCCCCGACGAGCTCACCGTCACCGGCGGCGCCGGCGGCGTGCTCGAAAAGATGGGCGGCGCGTGGTTCCGCACGCAGGTGGCCAGCGGAGCCGTCACGCTGCACGATCTGGGCGGCGTGGTCGACGGCGCCATCGTGGCCGTGGGCGACCAGGGTACGATCCGGCGCCGTGACGGGCTCGGCTGGCTCGAGGAGCTGTCGAACGACCTGGACGCACACGCCCTGCGCGGCGTGGCGCAGGTCTCGGGCGACGCGGCCTGGGCCGTGGGCGACGGGGGCACCCTGCTCCGCTTCCAGCGCGACGCCGCCGGCAAGGGGCGCTGGAGCAAGGTGAGCGTGGACGGCCCGGAGTTCGCGAGCGCTGACCTCGCCGACGTCGCGGTCGAGGAGACCGACGGCCAGGTGCGTGGCGTCGCGGTCGGCGCCGACGGTGCGCTGCTGGTGCAGGCGGGCCAGGGGTGGAAGGACGCCCGGGCCGAGCCTTCGCTGGCGCTCGCCGGCGCCGTGAAGCTCGCCGACGGGTCGGTGGTTGCGGCGGGACAGCAGGGGCTGCTCCTGCGCGTGCTGCCCGAGCGCCTGGTGGGCCTGCCCACGGGGCTCACAGAGGCGTTCTCGGCCGTGCAGGCGCTCTCCGACGGTACCCTGCGCCTGGCCGTCCCCGGGCGCCTTCTCCGCATCGACCCCGCCGCGGGAGCGCGCACCGAGACGCTCCTCGACGACGCACAGGCCGTGATCCGGGCGTTCTCGGGCACCGTGGCCTGCGGCGAACTGGGCCTGCTCCTCCGCCTCGACGACGACGGCGCCCCCACGCCCCTGGCGAGCGGTACGCTGCGCGACCTGGTGGCCGCGGCGCCCGGGCGAGAGGGCGTGGTCTGGGTGGCCGGTGCCGAGGGGACGCTACTCCAGGTACAGGGCGAGGCCGTCACGCCCCTCCCCCTGTCGATCACCGACGACCTGCACACGCTGGCCGTGGCCCTCGACGGCACGTTGCTGGCGGCCGGCGACCACGGGCTGGTGCTCGAGCTCCCCTCCGGGGCGGCCGCTCCGACCGTCACGCGCCTCGACGCCACGACGTTCTGGTACGCGGCGGCCTGGCACCCCCTCACCGGCTGGTGGCTGGGCGGCTTCGGCGGCGCCGTGGCCCACCGGGCGCCTGGAGGGGACTGGCAGCGGCGTGACCTGCCGCGGGCGCTGACGGTGGCCGCGTTGATCCCCGACGACGCCGGGGCTCCCCTCGCGCTCGCATCACCTGCCGCGGCCTTCCGCTGGCACGACGAGCTTCCCTGAGGTCGCGGGCTGTTGTACGCTGCCCGGCGAAACGAGGCCCCGAGGGACCGCGCCGATGCCCAACGATCAGCCCAACGACCAGCCCGCCGACCCGAGCACGGCCCAGGCCGAGAGCACACCCGAAGAGCGCCTGACGCGCCTGCGCCACACGCTGCGCCAGCACCTGCCGAACGCCCCCAAGATCGTGCGGCAGCTGCTCATGTCGCTGCACGAGCGCGGGTTCGCCACCATCCAGGAGATCTACGAAGAGGCCGCGCTGCGGGGCGACGAGGGCGACGGCGCGCCCGGGTACGCCGACGACCCCAACGCCGCCATGGCCCGCAACTGGACGGCCGCCGACGAGGCCGCCATCCGCGAGATCGTGGCCGAGCGCGCCGCGCGCCACTTCACCGACGTCGAGATGGACGATCTCGTGAACCTGGTCTTGAAGCGCGAGAAGGCGCGCGGCCTCGAGGACATCGCCAACCTGCCCCACGTGCCGTCGCGCCTGCTGGTGGCCGCGCTGCAGGACTTCTGCAGCCTTCCGGTCGGCGGCCTGACGCTGCGCCCCGCCGAGGTGCTCGGCACGCGCGTCGCGCTGCTGCGCCACTTCGTCAGCGACTCGCTCGACTTCATCAAGATCGCCAAGCACCGCTTCACGATCCGTTTCATGAACGAGGTGGTCGAGCGCATCGTGTGCACCGAAAAGGGCAGCGGTCGCATCGGCGGCAAGGCGGCCGGGCTGCTGCTGGCACGCTCGATCCTCGAGACCCGCGAGCCCGACGACCCCATCGACTTCGCGAGCGAGGTGTTCTACCCCGAGTCGTGGTTCGTGGCGGCCGACGTGTGCGAGGCGTTCATCACCCTGAACGGCCTCGGCGAGTACCGCTCGCACAAGTACAAGTCCATGGACGAGATCCGCGCCCAGAGCCGCGTGCTGCGCGAGATCTTCCGGAACTCGGCCTTCCCGCCCGAAGCCGTCGCGCGTCTCCGCCAGATCCTCCAGCAGATCGGCGAGACCCCGCTCATCGTGCGCTCGTCCAGCCTGCTCGAGGACAGCTTCGGCTCGGCCTTCGCGGGCAAGTACGACTCGATCTTCCTCGGGAACCAGGGCTCGCTCGACGAACGCCTGCGCGCGCTCACCGGCGCCATCGGCGAGGTCTACTCGACCATCTACGGGCCCGACCCCATCGAGTATCGCCGCCGGCGCGGGCTCATCGACTACGACGAATCCATGGGCATCCTGATCCAGAAGGTGGTCGGACGGCGCTACCACGACCTGTACCTGCCGCTGTACGCCGGCGTGGCCTTCTCGCGCAACGATCTGCGCTGGTCCAAGCGCATCCGCCGCGAGGACGGCATGGCGCGCCTGGTCTTCGGCCTCGGCACGCGCGCCGTCGACCGCGTGGCCAACGACTACCCGCGCCTCGTGCCCCTGGGCATGCCCACGCTGCGCCCCGAGGTCACCCTGCAGGACATCCGCACGTACTCGCAGAAGATCGTCGACGCCATGGCCTTCGCCGAGAACCGGCTGGTACACCTGCGCAAGGACCAGGTCCTGAAGGACGGCACGTTCCCGGGGCTGCACCACGTGATCTCGACGGTCCAGGACGGCGCGCTCAACCCGCCGCTCACGCGCCTCGTCGACCTGGACCAGCCGAGCGTCATCACCTTCGACGGGATGGTGCGCGACGGCACCGACGTGAAGCGCATCTCGGCCATCCTGAAGAAGCTCGAGCGCGTCTACGGCTGCCCCGTCGACATCGAGTTCGCCCATGACGGCGAGCGGTTCTACCTGCTGCAGTGCCGCCCCCAGGCCCAGCGCATCGAGTTCGAGCGCGTGCGCATCCCGCGCCAGGTACCGCCCGAGGACTGGGTCTTCACCGCCAACCGCTACGTGCCGAACGCCCACATCCCGGGCGTCGAGTACGTGCTCATCGTCGATCCCGCCGACTACGACCGGGTGCCCAGCTACGAGGAGAAGAGCCGCGTGGCCCGCTTGGTGGGCGCCCTCAACCAGCGCCTGGCCGGACGGCGCTTCATCCTGATGGGGCCGGGGCGCTGGGGCTCGAACAACCTCGACCTGGGCATCAAGGTGCGCTACGCCGACATCTCGCACACGCGCATGCTCATCGAGATCGCGCGCATGAAGAACGGCATGGTGCCCGACGTCTCGTTCGGCACGCACTTCTTCCAGGACCTGGTCGAGGGCAACATCCAGCACCTGGCGCTCTTCCCCGAGCAGCCGGGCGTGTACTGGAACACCGCGTTCCTGCAAGGCTCGGCCAACTGCCTGGCCGAACAGCTGCCCACCTACGCCGATCTCGCGCCCTACGCGCGGCTGATCCACGTGCCGTCCGTCGCGGGCGGGCGCACGCTCACCATCGCCATGGACGGCGAGGACGAGCAGGCGCTGGCGTATCTCGAATAGTCTTTCCTCGGAACAACTACTCGGGCAATAGCCCCTCGACCTTCTCAACGAACGAACGCGCCAGACTCAGGGCTTCGTTCGCTTCGTCGAGGCTGGGTTCGATCGGCTCCGCCGGGTAGCGAAATCGTACGGCGTACGGCGTCAGGATGCGCGACGCTTCGTCCAGGTCGCAGAACGAAGGCTCGATCGCGCGGCAGGCCCGCACCAGCACCCGCAGGTCGTGAACCTTGTCGAACGGGACGTCGTTGGCCACCAGGAAGGCCTTCAGCACTTTCTCCGCGGCTTGTTGGCAGTGGAGCTACGCGGCTCAACCACTCGTCAATCTCGCGCCGCTTCTCGTCAGGCATGGAGGGCGAGCCCTTCCCGCGCTACAGTCGCGGCGAACGAGGCAGCCACGCCCCTGCGACGCTCGAAGTGGTCGGCCGTCATGACCACCACGTCCACGGGGGCCTCGACGTCGTCCAGGACGCGGTACGCTTCTCGTTCGAGAAATCGAACACGGTCGACCGGGCCATCGACGAGCACCAGCACGTCATAGTCGGAGGCTGCATCGGCCTGCCCACGCGCCCTCGAGCCGAACAGGTAGAGCGCCTTGGGATGCAGCAAGGCAAGCCGCTCGGCGAGCAAGCGAACGATTGGATCACGAAGGGTTTGGCGGCGCATCGCGGGAGTCATGGCTTCATGGTAGGCGGACGAGCCCTGAGGGTCAAGGTGGCCCTGAGCGCATCGGCGCCGCGCAAACTTGCGGTGTAAGTAGGTCGCTCGCCTCGTAGAGGGCGCAACGCCCTCGAGGTCATCGAGTGCGAACGCGGCTCTGCCGTGTCGACCGTTTGGCGGAAGCCATCCGTTTACGTCGTCGCCTCAGGCCGTAGAGGGCCACGGCGCCACGGAAGCCAAGTCGAGGGGGGCTAGGATGCAGCGCACGCCGGATGGATCGGTCACCTACGCCGATCTCGCGCCCTACGCGCGGCTGATCCACGTGCCGTCGGTCGCGGGCGGGCGCACGCTCACCATCGCCATGGACGGCGAGGACGGGCAGGCGCTGGCGTACCTGGAGTAGACCTCAGCGCGACAACGAGCTCCGTGGTCGTCGACCTGGCGCGGGGACAGCCCACGGGTTGGTCGCGCGGGTGCTCACGCCCCGGCCTGGAGGTCGAGCAGCCCCCGCAGGATGTCGGCGCGGTCGAGACAGCCCACGAGGCGGTCCTCGGCGTCCACGACGGCGACGATCTTGTGCTCGCCGGCGAGCATGGCCGCGATGGCCTCCCGGAGCGGCGTGTCTTCGCGCGCCACGGCGGTCTCGACCATGAGATCCGCCGCCGTCCTGGCGCTCGCGTGCTTCTCGGCCAGGGTCTCGTCGGGCCTCGGGCGCACGAACGGGAGCCGCAGCATCAGCGAGCGTAGCGCGCTCGGGCGCAGCGCGGGCGTGACGCGCTCGAGCACCTCGGCGTCGGTCACCTTGCCCTTCACGCGCCGCTCCCCGTCCACGACGAGGCAGCGGTTCAGGCGCGTGGAGACCACCGCCTGGACGACCTCGGGGAGCCTCGAGTCCAGGAAGACCGTGGGGACGTCCCGGCGCATCGACTTCGACACGGGCGCGTCGACCGCGAGCCCGGTCTCCCGCTGTTCGGCCCGGGGTGCCTCGAACGTCTGCGCGGCCGTGCGGAGCAGGTCGACCCGGCTGATCATCCCGACCAGGGCGCCCCGGTCGTCCACGACGGGCAGGCGCTTCATGTGGCGAAGCACCATGAGCTCGGCGACCTGGGTCAGCAGCGTGGACTGGTTCACGGTCACCGGATCCGGCGTCATGACGGCCTCGGCCGTCTTGCCCCCCCGCGCGAGCTTCTCGAGCTCGGCGCGCTGCTCCTCCGTGTCGAGGGAGGCGAGCAGGTCGACGCGGATGGTCAGGCCCGCCCGCTTGACCAGGTCGCTGTTGGTGATGATACCGACCGGCTTCCCGTCGTCCTGCACCGGGATGGCGCGGTACCGCTTTCCGACCAGCAGCTCGACGACCTGGCGCACCGACGACCCGCGGGCGACCGAGACCACGTCGCGAGACATCACGTCGACGGCACGGAGCGCCGCCGCGACGTCGCGGACGGGATGAGGACTGAAGAGCGCGACCTCCGTATCGTCGACGGTGATCAAGCCGTGCTGGACCATCTCCTTGACCTGGGGGAGGAGCCGCTCGCACTGCTCGGGCGTGTCGATCCAGTCAATCACGAGCGGGAGCCGCTGGTTGATGTCCACCAGGCGCGCCGTGTGGAGGTCCCCGGAGCTCCCGAAGCCCTCGATCCCCCGGAAGACCGTCGCCCCCGCTGCTCCCTCCTTCCGAAGGAGGGCGAGGATGGCGACGGCCAGGGGCTGGTGCCGGTACAGTTGGCCCTCGGCCACGTAGATTCGGACGCGCTTCGCCTTGCCCGCGAACGTGCCGATCGGCATGGTCGCCTCCCGTTCGGGCAGGCCGCCGGGGCCCCGGGCGCCCGCGATCTCCCGGGAGGGGCCTCGTTGACCTGCGAAACACCCCCAGTATAATCCGCGGCAGTCCTCCGGCAAGGACCACCCCGCGAGGGTTTAACGGCCATGCTCCAGTTCTTGTGGATTTGCCTCGGCGGCGCGCTGGGCACGGGCTCGCGCTACCTGGTGGGCCTCTGGGCCGCTGAGGCGCTGGGCACGGGCTTCCCCTACGGCACCCTGACGGTCAACGTCCTGGGCTCGTTCCTCATCTCCCTCGTCATGTCCCTCTGCGTCGACGCGGGGGTCATCCCTCCAACGGTCCGCATGTTCCTCACGACGGGCGTCCTGGGGGGCTTCACGACCTACTCGTCCTTCAACTTCGAGACGCTGAAGCTGGTCCAGTCCGGAGCCTGGGGCCTCGCGGCCACCAACGTCGTCGTGACGCTGTTCGCGTGTACGGCCGCGGGGCTGCTCGGCCTGATCGCGGGCTCGCGCCTCGTCGGAGGTCTCGGCTAGGCTCGAACCGGTCCGTCCGTCGACGGGTCAGTCGTTCGACGCCGCGGCGGCCTTGGCCTTCTGGCGATCGAGCTTCACGCGGCCGATCTTCGCGAGGATGCGCTTGCGCATGCGCAGCGCCTTGGGCGTGACCTCGAGCAGCTCGTCGTCCTGGATGTACTCCAGGCACTGCTCGAGCGACAGGCGCACCGGGGGCTCGAGGGTCAGCGCCTCGTCGGAGTACGTCTGGCGCATGTTCGTGAGGTGCTTGGTCTTGCAGGGGTTGATGGTGATGTCGTTGTCGTGGCAGTGCTCGCCCACGATCTGGCCCTCGTACACGTCCTGGCCCGGCTCGATGAAGAACTTGCCGCGGGTCTGCAGCTGGAACATGCCCCAGGCCGCCGTGACGCCGCCCTCGATGGCCACCAGCACGCCGCGCGAGCGCCCCGCCAGCTCGCCCCGGTGCTCGCCGTAGCCCGCGAAGACCTGGTGCAGGATGCCCTCGCCGCGCGTATCGGACAGGAACTCGGAGCGGTACCCCATCAGGCAGCGCGAGGGGATCAGGAACGTCAGGCGCGTCACGGTGGACGACAGCGGCTCCATGCCCTTCAGCTCGCCCTTGCGCTCGCCGAGCTTCTGCATGGCCACGCCCACGTAGTCGCCGGGCACGTCGACGATCAGGTGCTCGTAGGGCTCCTGCAGCTGGCCGTCGACCGTCTTCAGGATGACCTGGGGCCGCGCCACCTGGAACTCGTAGCCCTCGCGGCGCATGGTCTCGATCAGGATGCCGAGGTGCAGCTCGCCTCGCCCCGACACCTCGATGGCGTCCGGGCGATCGGTGTCGCGCACGCGGAACGACAGGTTGGCCTCGGCCTCCTTGTACAGGCGGTCGCGCAGGTGGCGGGTGCCCACGAAGCGGCCCTCGGTGCCGCAGAAGGGGCTGTTGTTGACCCAGAACACCATGCTCATGGTGGGCTCGTCGAGCGTGATGGGCGGCAGCGCCTCGGGGCACGAGACGGCGGCCACGGTCTCGCCGATCTGCACGTCCTCGAGCCCGGCCAGCACGATGATGTCGCCGGCGCTGGCCGCCGGGCACTCGACCTGCTTCAGGCCCTGGAAGTAGAAGAGCTTGGTGGCGTTGCTGGTCACCTGCCGGCCGTCGAGCTTCAGGAGCGAGATGGGGTCGCCGAGCGTGATGCGGCCGCGCCGGATGCGCCCTACCGCCATGCGGCGCAGGTAGTCGTTGTAGGTGGTGGTGGTCACGAGCATCTGGAAGGGCGCGTCCTCGTCCACGTCGGGCGCCGGGATGGCCTCGAGGATGGTGTCGAACAGCGGCTTCAGGTTCGTGCCCGGCGTGTCGAGGTCCAGCGAGGCCCGGCCCTCGCGCGCCACGGCGTAGACCACCGGGTAGTCGAGGTGCTCCTCTTCGGCGCCCAGGGCGATGAACAGGTCCAGCACCTCGTCGACCACCTCGTGGGGGCGGGCGTCCTTGCGGTCGATCTTGTTGATGACCACGACGGCCGGCAGGTTCTTCTCCATGCTCTTGCGGAGCACGAAGCGCGTCTGCGGCAGGGGCCCCTCGGCGGCGTCGACCAGCAGCAGGATGCCGTCGACCATCGACAGGATGCGCTCGACCTCGCCGCCGAAGTCGGCGTGCCCGGGCGTGTCGACCAGGTTGATGGTCACGCCCTTCCAGGCCACCTGCGCGTTCTTCGCGAAGATGGTGATGCCGCGCTCCCGCTCGAGGGCGAACGAGTCCATAACGCGCTCGACCACCTGCTCGTTGTCGCGGAAGACCCCGGACTGCTTGAGCATGGCGTCGACGAGCGTGGTTTTACCGTGATCGACGTGGGCCACGATGGCGATGTTGCGGATGTTCGAGCGGACGGTCATGGGCGGCAACCCCCTCGGCGCGGGCGCCCTTATAGCGAAAGCGCGGACAGAAAGATAGCGGGGAACGCGCGGAGGGCTCGGAGGGTCAGGGCAGCGGGATCGTCGCCACGATCGGGCGATGGTCCGACGCGGCCGCCTCGGGCACCACGCGTCGGGCAGTCGCGGCCGGCAACGCGCGCGTGAACAGGTAGTCCAGGCGCCGGCTGGGCGCTTCGGCGGGGAAGGTGAGCGTCTCGGCCTCGGGGATCTCGGGCGCGTCGTCGAGGAAGACCTCGCGGAGGCCGGGCGCGCTCTTCACGAGCGCGATCGTCTGGTCGGTCCCGAAGTCGGTCTCGGGCTCGTCGACGTAGCCGCTCCTCTGCGTGGCGTTCGCGGGCACGGCGTTGAAGTCGCCGGCCACGATCACGGGCGTGGCGGGATCCAGGCGCGCGAGCTCGGTCACCAGGCGCCGCGCGTGCTCCTCGCGGTTCGGCTGGCTGAAGGCCTCGGTGTGTACGTTCACGAGCTGCGCCAGGCGGCCCTCGGCCAGCGTGACGCGCGCCACCTGTAGCGAGCGGTGCAGGAAGAAGCGGTTGTACCACCAGGGCTGCTCGGCCGGCTGGGGCAGGGGGATGCGCTCGCAGCTCGCGATCGGGAAGCGCGACAGGATGGCCTGGCCGCTCCAGACGCGGCCCACGTGCTTCGAGGGCGGCCAGTAGGGGAAGGGCAGGTAGTGGAGGCGCCACGTGGTCACGAAGCAGGCGTAGGGCAGGCCCACGGCGTCCTGCAAGACCCGCAGCTGATCGACGTCGCCGCTGCGATCGGAGGCCCGGTCGATCTCCTGCAGGAACAGCAGATCCGGCGCCGCGGCCTTCACGACCTCGGCCACGGCCTGCAGGTTCGCGCGCACGTCGGCGGCCCCGTGGCGCTCGGTGGGCTGCTTGCCCGCGCCGCCACCGAAGGCCACGTTCCAGGTCATGACCGTCAGCTGCGAGCCGGGCGTGGCGGGCTTCGCGTCGGGCAGCACGCGCAGCTCGGCGTCCCGCGCGCGGGCCGGGTCGTCGCCGTCCCACCCCGACGAGGCCCACACGTACGCGGCGATGACCACGCCCGCCAGCAACAAGAGCGCGATGATCAGCTTCAGCATGCTCACCTCACGCCGGCACGCGGAGCGGCCCGGGACCCGCGGGGGGCGGCACGGCGCCGCGTGCGACCAGGGTTGCCAGCCCCGCCGGGTCCACCAGCCACTCCGGCGCGAGCTCCACGGTCCGCTGGGCCGGGATCTGCGCCACCGGGTAGCCCGCCCCCGCCAACAGCGCGAGCGCCCGGGCCCGGAGCAGCCCGCGGGCCGACACGGCCGAGTCGACCCCGGCGGGGTTCTTGATGGGCGCGAACGAGGCCTCGCGGGCCTCCTCCAACACCAGCGTGCGCGCGGCGCGCGGCATGGCGTCGAAGAGCAGCGCCTCGAGCTTGAACGCGTTCGGTTCGGCGGGCGTGACCGCCCCCTGCTCCGGGTCCCAGAAGGGCACCTTTTTCCGGGAGCGGTGCGGCACCAGACCCCCCTCGACGGCCATGCGACGCATGAACGCCAGCCGGAACAGGTAGATGGCGGGGTTGCCCGCGGCGAACCGCTCCCACTCGGACACGAAGCGCGGGGGCAGCGCGATGTACTCGACGATCACGGGCGAGCCGTCGGGCTGCACCGCGAACACGGCCACCTTCTCCCGGGCTTCGACCTTGCGCAGGCCGATGAACGAGAACTCCGAGCGCTCCTGCACGTGGTAGCCGAGGAAGGCCGGGTCCAGGATGGGCGCCAGCGGGTTGTCGACCTGGAAGACGAAGACGTGCTCGACGCCGCGCGCCTCGAGGGCCGCCAGGGTGCCACTCTGCAGGAGGGCCTTGTAGATGCCGCCGTGCCCGTCGGGGAAGGCCGTCAGGCGATCGGGCGCGGCCAGCAACAGCCGCCCGGCGTCGTCGACCGCGGGCAGCCTGCCCTGTTCGAAGAAGAGCACGTCGGCGGGGTCGAGCCCGAAGTGGCCGTGCCGGGCGAAGAAGGCGCGCGTGGGCGCCGAGGTCTCGTCGGACAGCATGATCGCGAAGGGGATCCGCACGCCGGCCAGGTCGGCCATGCGGCGCACCTTGCGCGCGTGGATCTCGAAGAGGGTGGTGCTGCCCGCCCCGAGCGGCGTCGAGGGGTCCTCGACCACGGGGAACGTGCCCTTGGGCCCCGCCCACCCGAGGCGCGTGCCCGAGCCACCGGCCATGAGCAACGCTGCGGCACGCCCCGCCTTCAAGGCGGCCCACCCCGCGTCCCGCGCCTCCCCGTCGCGCACCGCCCGCTGCCCCTGGTCGATCCAGGGGTAGGGCTCGGCCGCCGCCACGTCGAGGTCGTCCGAGACCTCCAGGGCGGCGCGCACGAGCCCGAGGTCGACGGCGGCGATCTCGCGGGCCAGCCGGTCGCGAGCCTCGCCCGACAGGCGGTGGAGCGCCTCGACCAGGTGCGCCTGGTTCGCGGCGGTCAGGCGGGCGATCAGGTCGGTCATGACCGGCTCCTCGCGTCGGGTTGGCGGTATCGTCATCCAGACCTCGCCGGCTGGCAAGTCTCTCGCAGCG
>Ga0172369_10006036_pt1 | contig 14613 bp, 22 predicted proteins | sample LakKiv25m_FD_114539 | JGI IMG/M metagenome (GOLD analysis project Ga0172369, IMG submission 114539) | Freshwater microbial communities from Kabuno Bay, South-Kivu, Congo - kab_022012_11.25m | ecosystem: Environmental > Aquatic > Freshwater > Lake | place: Democratic Republic of the Congo...
GCTTGTGCTTGCCAGCCTTACCCTGCTGCTAGCACATCATTTCTTTTTACTGGGAGAGGCCGTAGCCGGTGCGCTTTACCTGTTTAGCGGCGCCATCTTCCCCCTCGAAGTATTGCCCGCCTGGATCCGCCCGGTGGGGTTTGCCATGCCCATCACCTATTGGCTCGAACTGATCCGCCGCTCGCTGGTCGGCGGTGTGGCGCAAACCTTTCCCACCCTGGCAGCCTTCAGCAACCTGCAGCTGCTCGGCATCCTGGCGGCGCTTTCAGCTGTGTTCGGCATCATTTCATTCTATTCTTTTCGCATTTGCGACCGCCTGGCACGCGAACGCGGCCTGATCGACCAGACAACCAATTATTGATACAATCCCTGATAACCCGCGTAAGCCCATGCCAAGGCAGCAACATGAATTATCCAAAACTTAAGGTTTGAGTCCAAAATCAACAGCTGATTTTATCCAAATGATCAGATGGATTCATCCTGGTCGAAAACAAGGAAATAAGGGGTTGCGGGATTCAAAGCTCAATGCCCGTAATAATCAAGCACCTCGGTCGCTCTTTCCGTGATAAAGACATTGGCGCGGTCCGCCTGGCCGATCGAGGCGATGAGATTCATGGATTTTTCAAGTTCCCAGCAACCGCCGTCCTTCATCCTCGATCGCAATAAGTCCAGGGAGCGTGACATTCTCCTGTCTTGCACTTCCTCCCTTGACAGCAGCCATAATATTTCGAGAAAATCGCTCTTGTAGAAATTGGGAAATGTAAGTTTGCCGGCATCAAGGTGGATTAATTTGTCGGTATGATGGGACCTGAAGCACACCTCGTGTTGTAAAACAAAATCGATGCAGTATTCGATTAATTGTTGCGCTTCCCTGCTTCTCTTGTTTTTGGGGATGAACGAAATTCCCTTGAGCAATTTTGTCACTCCCCAAAAACAGCTATGCTTCCCGTAGCAAGAACTGTTTGAACAGTATGGATAGCTCTGCGGGGTTTTGAAATCGCCATCGTCAAAACGTTGGTATACGGCGAAAAAACGGATGGTTTTTTCCAGTATCTCTGGGTCAATTGTCTCGAAATACTGTTGGAGATAGATCATGTTGCCGTTCAGGCAGGGAATGGGGAAATGACTCATGCCCGGCAGCCTGAAAATCCCGTGTTCACGATCAAAAAAATGTTCGCTGATCAGCCGGATGGCTGGTTTGACCTGCGGGATATAGGCCGGCGCTCTGATATCAGCCAGCAGGATCAGGGTCCATAACGTGGATTTGAAATTGGGAGAATAGTACAAATACTCCGGGCGCTCACGGGCCTGTTTCTCATCGTATCCCCACCGGAATGAATCATCCTGTTCATCAAGGATTTTTTCGATGGTGTGCTGGCGGATTTCCGTGATCTCAGTATCCATAATCTGGTTCACTAATCCCGGACATTGCGATCTTTGCGATAACACTGTTCAAAGAACGCATACCTGAACCGATGTTAATTAGGCAGCCGGGCTTTTTATAAGAACGAAAAAAAGAAATATCCACATTACCAGGATAACCAGCGGGAAGAGTGCCGCCAGTTTGGTGGTGCTGATTTGTTTGTTGCGCCATTGATAAATGGTCATTTTTACGCCCAGCTCTCCCAGCTTTTCACTTTGACCATCCATATCTTCCGTCTGGCCGATAAAATAATAATTGGTAAGTTTGAGTCTGGTTTTAATTTCAACCACATCGTGCTCGATTTGTTTCCTGTAGAGGTCCACCAGGTAGCGGTCCTGCGCGCCGAAGATATACCAGAGGATACAAAGGAAGCCGCCGAATATCGGGACCCACCAGTGATACTTCTCAGGTGATAATATTGCCGCCCCAAACAGGGCTGATTGTAAAGAGAGAAAGTAATTGAACCGGGTCCATAATCTCGTAAAATGATCCTTGAGATATTGAACCTTTAACTTGTAATCATCAATTAAAAAATTCAGATTCGGATCTGCTTGCGGTTGCTCTGCCATTAAATACCTCGCTGGAAAATCCCATCTCCGACATATCACTTAATAAAACACCGATACAGGCATTTGTTTTCTCAGCGTTCAAATATCTCGTCGATTTTTTTCATTTGTCCATCGTTCAACAGGCCGAACTCCATTGCCTGAATATTTTCCTTCACCTGGGCAATGGTCTTGAAGCCAGGGATGGGAATGTTGCGATCGCTGCGAGTCCATAACCAGGCCAAGGCAATCTGGGCCATTGTTCGCGCTTCACCGGCGTCGGCGAAAATCTTTCGCACAGATTCAATGCGTTGCAGGCTTTGCGCTGGCTTTTCAGCCCGCATATCCCAGCCGCGCCGCACGTCATTCTCCGGGAACGTAGTCTCGCTGTTGAACTTTCCCGTCAGCATGCCCATCAGCAGAGGCGACCGGTTGACGCTGGCCTGGTCATATTGCTCACACACCGCCAGCATTTCAGGTCTGTCGGTTCTTATGTTGAAGGCATGCTGGATGGCCGTGCAATGTTGGCCTTGCGCGAACACGCGCGCGCCCTCCGGATTATCGGTGCTCCAACCGTACCAACGGATCTTGCCTTCATCTACCAGCTTTTCCAGGAGGTCGCGTACTTCACCTGCCTTCCCCGGATCATATTCGCCCCAATGAAACTGGTAGAGATCAATATAGTCGGTTTTCAGGCGCTCCAGACTGTCTTCACACTCCAGGCGCATGCGCTTGACAACCTGATCGATTTCCGTAACCGTGTGGTTTTTTTCATTAACTAGATAACCGAACTTCGTTGCCAGGATTACTTTATCGCGCCGGCCCGCAATCGCCTGGCTGAGGATTCGCTCGCTGTGCCCGCAACCATAGTTGGCCGCCGTGTCGAAGAAATTGATCCCGGCATCAAGAGCATAATGAATGCCGCGGATCGATTCTGTATCGTCCACCTGTCCCCAACCCACCGGCTCCTTACTGCCATCCGCTTCCAGCCAATCCCAGGGTCCGCCGATTGCCCAGCATCCCAATCCCATCGCGCTTACTTCGAGATCGCTCCGTCCCAAACGCCGTTTGAACATGATGCCTCCAGGTCCTTATAGTGACAGACGGACAAAGATACTCACGGGTTTACAATCGAACTTCGAGCCGTATTGTCACTTCATCACCTTCCCCAAGATTTTCTGCTTTCCGGACACTATCTTTGATGGGCACAACATAGCTGCCATCTTTGGGAAACAAGGCAGTCTTCCACCCTGTTTTGCCGATGCGGGCATCCACCGGGATCATTCCCCAACCATAAGTCACGATCCCTGACACGGCTTTCAGGTCGCTGCCCTGATCCGCAGGAACTGTGACGAAGTAAAATGGGGCAGGGCCCCGCCAGTACCAAATAACACCAGTAAATTCGATATTCATTGTCATATTTTATCAAATGTCTGGCTGCTGGCATCGTGAATTTCATCCCGATGCTTATGCAGAAAGGCTCTGTGCGTGTCCGGAGAACGCTTTGTCAGGCGGCGTTTTGTGAATTGCTCGATGTAAGGGCAACAACATCACTTCGGCTTTGGTTAAGATACACATCCGAAACTTTCCGCACATCCAGTTCAACCCGCAATATTTCCAAATCTGCCGACACAATTTCACCCATAACTTGCCCATCAGGCGCAATGGCAATCGTAGGACTGATTTGCTTTGGTGCGGCATTGTTGGAGCTCAAAACAAATCGTTGTGTCTCTGCCGCCCTGCTAATGAGATAACTTTTCCAAACTGGTTGAACAGAATCCAGTCCAATCGCATTGTTGAGATGCAGAAAAATCTGTGCGCCACACCGGGCGAGCCAGCCCCATTGTTCGGGGAAACGCACTTCCCTACAAATTTGAATTCCGACCTTAATCCTGCCTTCTGCCGTCTTTAGTTCAAACACAGGCAGACTATTACCTGTTGAGAAGATTCCGCGTTCATGGGTGGCCAGATTAATCTTGCGATAAATCTGTGTTTCTCCACTGGAGGAAAAACCATGCGCAGTATTGAACCACTCACCATCAATATTTATACAAGCGCCAACCCAAATGTTTATTTTTCGCCGTTCTGCTGCTTTTCGAATGTGTTCCAGACCAGCTATCAACTCCTGGTGGTTTATTTGTTTTAGAAATGCAATGTCGGTGGAATAACCAGATACTGAACCTTCGGGGAAAATTACCCAATCTCCAATATTGGTTTGTTCGATCACGGAATCAATAATTTCCAGATTACTCTGTATGGATAATGTCACTGGAAATTGGGCAACGATAGCAGTAAGACTCATGGATATTTTTGGATGATGCGAAGCCGCCTAACGGCAGGCGGCCTGTCCCGCACGACCAGCCCCGATGCTTTACGGGGTCCGGTACGCGAGATGTTGGCTGGCTGTATGATTGCAGAAACCTTCTTTTTTACAAGCGCTGTTCTGCCACAGGCATTTGAGAAACTTTTTGCTCTGGTTTTTTGATTGTTAGAAACAATAACATGATTCCCATGGCAATTCCGACAATAAGCCATATTGCCATCATTGCCATTATTGCCAATCCAGTCGCAACATCGTTTGACATTGTTGATCTGTTAATGAATCCCATCCATTCGGCAAGTTTTCCGAGAGGTAAAACAACAAATCCCATCAGCGGGAGGATCGAAATTGGACTCAAGCCCGTACCAAACAAAGTGCTGAAACATACTTTTAGCAGTGTGTTGCCACTGCGTTTTCCAATAAATCCAATTGACAATCCGCTTATTGCCCAAATGATCAGCAGCGGCACAATCCAAGCCTTAATATCATCCAGTGACATGTGTACGAAGTATCTAAACATGGCGATCCATGCGAAACCTGTAACAAGTGCCGTAATCACTCCCACGGGTACATGCTTTGTATTCATAAGGTTTTTCATTTTTAACTCCTTACCGATTGTAGAGACTGTATCTCTGAAAGATGTAGCCCAATCCATCTGTGAATTGTGCCCGTTTCCATTTTCGGTGCTTTTCCCCGGGATATCAACTGTGGAAGACCCCGGTTTCTCCATATCAATCGTACCTGTGGAGTTCCCCAGTTTCAAAATCAATTCTATTCTGGAATTCACTTGAAACTTGATGTAAATGTTTTTCAGATGAAATTCAACCGTACGGTCAGAAATACCAAGCACTGAAGCAATTAATTTATTGCTTTTTCCTTGCAGCAGAAGTTTTACTACTTCCCGTTCACGATTGCGCAGAGGAGTAAATTGTGTCATGGCAATTTTTTCCTTCATAAATTATTGTGCCCGGATGCACGCTATGTTGGCTGGCGTTTACCAGGATCAGTTTGCATGATAAGCATTATGCCAATACTTCCGAGTCGAGCCTGCGCATAATCTTGTTGCGGTGGTTGCGCGGCAGGTTGCCATGTGGAAATATGGACTCGCAATGCTGCCGCCATGTTTTGCCTGGCTTGCTGCTCACTCAAGTATTTTCCAGAAAGAATCCTTGCGGGTGATCTTGCCTTGAGCAAACTCAAGCAGGTCAACCCCCCGCACTTCGATGTGTTGCCCTGACGTGGATGTGCCCGTAAGTGTCCATTCGGAGACTCCGAAATCACCACAGACCCAATGCTGATCGTCTCCATAATGCACATCAGGAATCCCCTCAAATCTTTTTGCCAGGCCTGCCCGAACCTCCGTCTTCCCGACAAACCGATCGCCACGGGGCCTGGCGCCTCATGGCATGTAGAAGACACAATCAACTGCGAAATAGTCCATGATGGAATCCAGGTCATGGTGATTGAACGCTTCCAGAAATCCCTTCAACGACTCAATGGTCACTTGCTCAGACATTGGGAACCTCCGTGCGCGAAGTATGATTTGGGTCTATTCGGTTACCAATCTCCTGCGTATTCGAGATTGTAAGGTTTCGTGATATTTTCCAGTCTTACGCGCCTGAGTTCCACCAATTGGCGGATGTGGAGATTGTCGTGCGCGGCCCAACAGGCGAACATCTCTCCCGCACTGATTGTGCGGTACTCGGTTGTATAGGTTTTCTCCCAATCTGGATCCAGTAATCCATTGAGCCAGGCAAATGATTTTTCACGTTCGGCAAAGAATTTTTCCTGCATCTCAACAAAGCTCTGTTCGTTATATTTTCGTTTGGTTACCCAGCCTTCGGTGTCAATCATATGCCATTCTTCATTTTGGCGGTGAAGAATGAAATCGAGATGTTCTCGAAAATCTTCGCGCTCTTCATCGTATAAGTGACACACCACTTCGAGGATCGACCACGACTCAGCACCCGGTTTGAGGCGCGCTGCATCTTGTGTGACTCCTGACAATAAAGCATGGATCATCTCTGTGCTATTTTTAAGTTCCTGATAAAGAGTGTTAAATTCCATATTTCCTCTTCCTTTTTTTTATAATTTGATGGAAAGGGTTGTGCGGGATGCAGGAGTAGTTCTTGACATCAGTAACGCAGCTTGGGCGAGTGAGCTTCCAACGAACATCGCCCAGCCCAGGCATAAGTACGCTGGGCACTCCCCAGCGGCCAGTGCGCGCCGTCTTTGGCGGCCAACTAGTCATTTCGGCTTAAGATTAAGCTGCCAGGATACTCCAAATCGATCCTGCGCCCATCCGAATCTTGGACTGAACCCATAATTATCCAAAGGCATAAAAACAATCCCATCGCTCGAAAGAACTTCAAATGCATGGTCAAGATCGTTGGTATCTTCGAAATCGACAAATAGCGACATTGCTGGCGTAAATGTAAAATCATGCACGGGCGGGCTATCAATAATTATCAGATCATGATCTGCAAATTTCACCTTCGCAATTTTAATTTTTCCCGCCATTTCTCCATCAGAATCACCATACTTAAGGATTTCCTGGATCTTAAATTCATCGAATTCGGATTGATACAGCGCTATGGCCTCGCCAGCTGTGCCAAAGAACATCAAATGAGTTGAAACGGAATTGTTAATTGTGCTCATGAATAAAGTCTCCTGTTTGAATGTGATGACCATTAATGTCAGGAATTAAATAATAGAACGCGCGTTCCGTTTTGTCAAGATGGAATATATTGATTTCCGAATTCACGAAACCTGAAATTGAAAACAGGTACCACAATTTTCCCAGGCAACCGCCTAATCGTTGGCGGACTGTCCCGCACGTTCTCTGAGGGTTATGGGCAAGGGTAGGAATTCCCGTTAGAGCATCGGGACGATATGGAATAAAAGCCATTGAGCGAGACGCCGAATCCAACCTCTGTCTCGATGTTTTCTGGGTTCCGGTGCAACCTGCGAACCACGTTCCGCTTGGCATTTTTTCCTTGAAAACAGGCGGGTGATGAGCTGCTCCTTAGCACGCGGTGTGGGGTGATGGCCTTGTCAGTGTGCAGGAGTCTCCCTGATCCCGACCTGAACACGTCCGAACATATTCGCGAGCAGGAGGAAAACAACGGGACCCGCTGCCCCCCAGCCGAGGATGCCGACGATGATGGCCTGCTCAGGCGAGACCGCAAGCCAGACCAATCCCGCCAGACACAGGGCTCCGCTCAGGACCATCACCAGGCGCAGAACAGTCTTGAGAGTGCTCCCGCCAAAGACCGGCGCCGCCAGCAGCATCGATATCCCAAAGAACCAATCCCAGACGAAGTTATCCAGAACGAAGGCGGGAGCCGGCCACCTGCAAGGAAGGAAAAGCGCCTGCCACGTTTCCGAAAACAGGTTGGGCTGGCTGCTCACCATAAGCAGCAGGAAGTTAATGCAGGAAGTGATGGTCACGCAAGCGATCATGAAGGCCAGGGCTGCCAGGCTGTACGGTTTGTTGTCCGGTGACGCATAGGCGTGGACTGCGACCATCGCGAGCACCAGGAACGGCCCCATCACGACCACCAGGAGAGCCATGACCGAGAGCAAGGGTCCACTCTCCACAGCCGCCCCCTGCATCGCGTACGCCAGCCCGGACACGACCGCATAGACTTCGGTCACGATGAAGGTCATCCACGCAGCGACGATCCCGAGAGTCCTGGCCTGTGCAGTGAATGTCGAATCTGGTAGGATGATTGAATTCCTCATGTTAATGTCTCCTCTGCCGGCGTCCAACGGAAAACATTAGTGGTTTGCGGGCGAATTGGAATAATGCTTTAGCGTAGGAAAACTTGAAGCATGCCCCACGCCGCAAAGCGACAGTCCCCAGCCTCCAGTGCATTATTATCTGGTCTCTTGCAGGATGCCTTGTCAGCCCGCTCTTGACTTTTTATAAAGACTCAAGGAAGTTTGACTCCTAATTGTTCCAATATTCCTGCCAGTCCGCCTCCCTTCACTGGTTCTTCGCTGTAGTATGTAACCTTGCCTCCTGCCACACGAAAAGTGAATTTGCATTTCGGCAATTTGAATGATTTTCCGGTCGGGGGCAATTTCACAGGCATTCCCAAAGGATTTAAGTCAAGGACACCATTCTGGGTACCCGTTTCCTGACCGGTACAATAAACTGAATCCCCTTCTTCATCAAAGTCGGAAAAGCCAAAACTATGCTCTGGAAATGCCGTGAAAAATATTTGAAGGTAGCCAAGTGCTTGTTGTTTGGCAAGTTCCAACGTTCCACCCTTTGCTCTGAAATCGTCCGCCAGCAAGGCTTGCAATCCCTTCACATCCTTCGATTCAAGCAAATTGGCGAATCTTTTCGCGACTTCAAGGTTACTCATTTTTTCTCCTTTCGTGCCCTGATTTTTGGGTTTGAAAATCAATGGTGTTATGTGCATCAGACCTTCAAGACGTTCTTAATATGTGCCAGTGCTAACATAAACAATATACACGTCTTTGTTACTCATATCAATAATGATTTGCTGGCGTGAATGTTCTTTTTCTCCCGAGCAGACTTCGGCATACTCAGCTTGATCTGGTACCCACCAATCAAACCTATCTTCTTCGGTCTCCTGCACTCCTCGGGTGTTGGCCAATGGTTGATTGCACAATGTAATATCCATGAATTCAGGTAATTCACTGGCGTTCATTGAAAAGCGAACCATAATGAAAATATCACGCATGCCTGTAGTATAGGCATGGATTTCATGCGCGCTCCGAGGGAGTTTGATCCCAGCATTTCCTTCAATCGCCGAGATTTCTGGCATGTTAGTTGGAACTGGTTGGTATGAAAGTGATTCAAAGGATTCAACGGGAATTTCTTCAGTCGGTTTTGCGACAACACAAGACGCGCAAAGTAGTATTCCCCCAGCAATTACCAGATTTAAGAAAAACCGATTTATCCACTTCTTCATTTTCACCCTGCAACTCCAATCCCTTCTGGATGATTTTCGGCAGTGTATCATTCTTTAGAAGAAAGCGCCTGACGGCTGGCATCGCATCGCGCCTTTTAAGGTTCCGGCAAGGGCGGGACTAGACAACGCCATTTTGCCGGAACCAATTTCAAGCCACGCAGCGTGCTTGAAAACGCGCAGACTCCCACCACGCCAGCCCCGGCGTTCTCTGCCAGGGTTCGGTGATTGTTGTGTCGGGCGTTTTTTGATGTATGGCTCTTGACATACTTAATAATATGGTTATAATGTAAACAGGTTTGTGATTCAAAGTGGTTTGTAACTCAAGAGAAAGGAGTCTCTTATGAAATTCAATTCCCAGACAAAATTCTTATCTGAAAATTACTCTGCATTGCATGGGCTCAACGCTGTCCCAGTGGGCTTCGCTCTCTTTCTGGTAAGTCTTTGGGCAAATGTCGTCCAATATCCTATAAAGAATTTCTTCTTGCCAATAGTATTGGTGCTCGGTTTCTTACTTTTGTCCTTGGTGATTGATCAGTATTATAAGAACACATTTGGTGAGGTAAAACCTACTTCATCCGGACGCCGTTTGTATTGGATAGCGCAATCTATTTGGGGTTTGCTTGGACTTGTCGCATTTTGGATGGACATCACTTTAAACCTGCCCATTAGTTTTATTGGATTGCTATTTGCTTCGATGTTTCTGTTTGATAACCCAAAGGTAAGTCTGCCATTAAATAGATTTTCCGCTGTTAGACTTGTAGGGGCAATTTGTATAATTTTCGTGAGTATTACACCTATGCTTTTTGGAAAAAGCTGGTGGGATATCTTGGGAGTGAGAACTACCATAATCGGCGTCACCATGTTTATTGGGGTGCTCATCGTGTTGCAAGGTGTGATGTGGCATATTTTCTTTGTAAAATCATTACCTGCCGAAGAGGCTAAAGATGAGTAATGTGTTTGAAGAAATTGCGGGATTGGACAAACTGATCCATGAACCTGCCAGGCTTGCGATTATGACGATCTTGTCAACTGTTGAAAGCGCTGATTTCCTTGCAATACAACGCCTGACTGGATTGACGAGCGGGAATCTTTCAGTTCACTTATCAAAACTCGTGGAAGGAAAACTTATCAGTTACGATAAGAAAATTGTTGGCAAAAAAACAAAGACTCAAGTCAAAATCACTGCCGAAGGTCAAAAGACACTGGACAAGCATTGGTTACAACTTGAAAACTTCCGCGCCAATGTGCAGAAAACAAAGCCATAATAAAATACTGCTAATCGGATTATTCCAGCCCCGCTTTGACAAGCGGGTTTTTTTATCAGACAAACGTCCAACGGCAGGCGTCACTATCCCCGAGGGTGTTCTTCCCGCGGGGTTACCTTCTGGTGGGGGGGAGCGTGGACAGTCCTGATTGCATCGGAAAATGCCCGAGTGTTGAATCCTCTCATTTTGGCTGCAGAATCCCACCAGTCGGGTGCGCGCTGTTTTGGGCGGCTCTGAGTTCTGGGCTACCCTGGCATGAAATCATATCCGTTGAGAACATAGTACCAAATGACGACGAAGGAGAAGGTGACAAAAAAATGCATAAGGATGAGTTCCCAATGGCGCTGCGTTCTTGAGATCAAAGACCGGACCAAAAGGAATTGGATCGCAGGATACATAAGCGTGAAGAGGGAGTCTGCGCTGGTAAGTTTGGCGCCAAAAAGGACGCTGAGAACAACGCCTAAGAGCACCAATGGCCATCCGACTGCGCCAATGCTCTGCCAGAAAAGGACTTCGAAGAACTCGGATGGCGAGTAGCTCCGGAAAGGCGGGATTACAAACGGCAAGAGCGTCCAGGAAAGCACGAAATTGGCGATGAGTGTTGACACCATGAGTTTCGTTTTCGAATTTATTGCAGGCTTGATCATGATTCACCGCGTAGATATCGGTCACTATTTTTTGTTTTTTGGTTGGTAAGAACGGATGGAAAGCCGCCCTCGAATAGCACTGCGCAAGAGTGATACACCCCCGGACATGATCATGAGAAGAAGTAAAGCGGATAACAATCTCAACCACTCTCCATGAAATGCAAACCAGAACTCTCTCACTGCGAGAAACAATCCGGTGACCACGACAAGAATTCCTAAAGTGCCGATCAAAAATCGAAAGGTTGGTCCGATGGAGATCTCATGTGTCTTGAACATAGTATTTAATCAGCCTACCCAACTGTTTGCGTCACCGTCCCCGAGGGTGTTCTTCCCGAGCGGGATACTGGCGCTGGGGAGGGGATGGCGAAGCGCTCCATCGTTCAGTGCATTATTATCCTGTTGCCCGCGCAGGACACTTCGGTGGGCACTGGATGAACGCAAGACTTGCTGGTTTGGAAAATGAATTTTCATCAATTACCAAACTGCGGGAAGCAAACGATAGCGTACTTGTTGTGCATAGTTCTTGTACCCATCAAGTCCAATTTGTAGTGCTTTATCTTCAAGCGATGTACGCATAAAAATTGCATAAACCGTTAATACCGCTGGGATATATGCCCACACCGAGTTGAGAATTAGCGGTGTCGCCAAATCAAAAAAGATTGCGCCAAGATAACCAGGATGTCGCACATATTGATAGGGTCCGTTGGCGCAAACCGAGTGACCTTTTTCTTGTGCAATGCGTAAGACACCGTAGAAAAACTTGTTTGATGCCATCGCCCACGCAGTTAGTATGGACCCCAATATTGCAAACAGAACTCCCGTCATTTGGAGCGTGAGAGAGATTTTCGGCAACCAGCCATGGTGGAAATTTAAGCCAGCCACAATACACATGCTGATTGGTCCAAACAAAGCCATGATACCGGCAAGTATCCTATCTAAATCTCTTTTGCCTTTACTTTCAGCACGTTCACCCATCAACTCTGGGTTTCTCATGATAAGAATTGCCGCAATACTAATCTGACTGACTGCAACGATAGCAATGAATACCCATCCCATAGCCCAATCGAAACGGTTTGCCGAGAAGAATAAACTTGCGGCAAAAAACAAAACGAAAACTCCGCTTTGAAGAAAATATCTGGCGAGTGCTCGATTTGTATTTAGCATGCTTGTTCTCTACTTTATCAAGGCGACAAGCGCCTAACGAATTAAGGATTGATGCGGCGGGGATGATGAGAGTAAGATGAAGTCCTGGCTAGTACAGATGAAGGGCTTTCTGTGCCGCCGCACATTCCCCGATATTTTCGGGGTCCGGTGTACTCGGTGTTAGCCCGCTGAACCAGAAAGTATGCCTGAAGTGCTATTCAATCTTTTCGAGATCTGATGAACTGACAAATACTATTTCTCCTTCTTCAACAGGCGGTTCCTGCCTGGATGGAAACTCCTTGACAACAAAGTGTGCATATTCCTCCTCATCTGGATAATGCTCACCTGAAGAACGATTGATCTTCTCCAACCTGACCAGATATGCACACCTCACGTCTGAAAACCAAACAGTTTCCAACCACCTCTTCCGCTCCTTGAGAAAACCACGAGACCTGTACAATTTCTGATCTTCCGTAGTGGTTTTACCGATATGTTGTAGATATTTCCGATATTGGGTAAAGGAAACAATCGTCCCAATGCTTCCTTTCGTTAGCCATGCGAAGAGCTGCTTATATGGTAGCACGCTATCCACCGTTACGTCGCATGTACTTCTTACCAGCCGGACCTTGTCACCTGGCTGCAAGTTGGGGGTGTCAATAACCTTTTCCACTGTACCCACGTTTGGAAGTTCCAAGTGGAAACCATACGTTCCCGTGTTGCCGGGAACGTGAAAGATAACCTGCCCTGAAAGCCTGGCTTTACCTGCGATGTTGCCATCCGACAGGTTGATATGAATAGGCTCAACCCGCATACCTTCCTGCGAGGCGCGTCCCGGGTCAATGTAAGTGAGCCAAATTTGCAAGGAAGGCGCGAGGCGAAGAACCTCTGTGCTGCGGTTTTCAAACATAAAATCAGCGACCAACGCTTTGTATCCCCAATCGGGCTGGAAGGGGTGATCCCCCTCCGCAAAAATGACCCGAAGTCGCTCAAAGATAAAGACCGTCTTCTGATCGAGGAAGTCAAGCTTGACAATATCTCCCTTCCCGACCAGCTCCATATAATCTACTGTATTCCCTATTTGATCTTTTTTATCATCCACCCGATAAAACCTGACTGGACATCGAATGCCGTCCTTGATGCTTCTCTTCCAGTCAGAATAATAGATTTTGCGCAGTCTATTGGGGCTCTCCCAAGCTTGTGTATGGGATTTTTCAAAATCAGCCCAGTACTCTTCGAAAGATATGACAATCCCAAGCCTGCCCTTCGCCACGTTGACACAGGGGGTCCAATCCCAATCAGCACCCATAATATCATGTACAGCACACACCTGGTCTCCTGGTTTATATCGTGACCCTTTATTTGTCATGGTTGATTTCCATTAGGAGAGGCTAACGGTTTGCGTCACCGTCCCCGAGGGTGTTCTTCCCGAACGGGGTACCGGCGCTGGCTCGAGTTTGGACTTTATTTGGGAGCAGGAAAAGCCCGAAACCACGCTTCACGAATTGCTTGAAGCGAAAGATGCCGCAGATTGGGCGAGTGAGCTTCCAGCGAACATCGCCCAGCCCAAGCGCATGAGCGCAGGGAAATCCTTACCGCCCACTGCATTATTATCCTGGTGCTCTTGCAGAACGCATTCATTGTCGGGCGCTGCTCGATCACTGTTCTGAATAAAAATGTTAAGGTTGTGGTTGCAAACCCAAGTGGCGAAGAATGATGGTTGTCAACAGGTTGTTGGGCTCCATCATTGCCTCTATTACTGCAAAGTGATCGTGACCTAGAGACTCGACAAACTCAAGAGTTTGAGCCTTACCCATCCATGCTTGAGAAAACTCCCGTGATTGGCGACGAAGCTCATTCGTCTCATCAGAACCGACCACAACTGTGACTGGCAGAACATCTGACGGTGTCATGAATATCGGACTATTTTGTTTTGCACTCTCTCTATTCAAACCCATCCCGTCGTTTAATGATATTAATCTTATCGGTTCCAGATCGAACAAACCACTAACCGGTATTATGCTCTTAATCATGTCTCGTGGAAGGCCAGTCTGAAATGTTGGCCAATCTGTAGTAGCCATCATGGCAGTTAAATGCCCGCCCGCTGAATGACCAGCCACATGCAGGCGCTCTGGATTACCCCCATAGTCAACTGCGTGCCGCCACACCCAGGCGCAGGCTGTACGCACATGATTGACAAGTGTATCTGTCAATATTCACCCTATAATACACCACAAACATTCACCCAAACTGCGCCACTAATGTTCACCCAAAGTGCACCACTTTGCGATCGGGGCTAAGCGGATTATCCTCCAGGCAGACAAGAA
>Ga0172369_10006038_pt1 | contig 14609 bp, 11 predicted proteins | sample LakKiv25m_FD_114539 | JGI IMG/M metagenome (GOLD analysis project Ga0172369, IMG submission 114539) | Freshwater microbial communities from Kabuno Bay, South-Kivu, Congo - kab_022012_11.25m | ecosystem: Environmental > Aquatic > Freshwater > Lake | place: Democratic Republic of the Congo...
CGCTTGCTCGGTTTAGATAATTTGTTAAAATTGTTTGAAGCGAATTTAAAACGAACCATCTTTGGATGGTTCGTTTTGTTTATCCGTGTAATCCTTATTTTCCGTTTAAATCCGTGTCTTATTAGCCACTCTCTCAATCGCCTTAACAAAAGCCGCTGTCCTCATATCAATACCATATTTCTCTTTGGTCTCCCAAACCTCATTAAAAGCCTGCACCATCATTGGTTCTAATTTGGCAAACACTTCTGCTTCGGTCCAACGTTCTCCTTTAACATTTTGTTCCCATTCAAAACAAGAAACAGTCACTCCACCGGCATTGGCCAAAACATCTGGCACCAAAATAATTCCCCGCTCTTTTAATATTTCATCAGCCTCGGGTGTGGTTGGGCCATTGGCCATTTCCACTATTACTTTAGCTTTAATATTATTCACATTATCTACTGTAATTTGATTTTCCATGGCCGCTGGTACCAAAATATCTACTGGCAATTCTAATAATTCGGCATTGGACACATTTTGTGTTCCCTCAAAATTTTGCACCGAACCGGTTTGTTCTTTATGAGTAAATAATTTGTTCAAATCCAAATTTTCGCCATAAACTCCGCCTTTGGAATCGGAAATTGCCACAATCTTATAACCCTCGCTAGCCAAAATCTTGGCCATAAAGCCACCTACGTTGCCCATACCTTGTATGGCAACCTTGGTTTCTGCCGGATTTAAACCTATTTTTTTGGCCAATTCTTTAACGCAATAAACACCACCTTGAGCAGTAGCGGTTTCTCGACCTTCAGAACCACCATCTTTAATGGCTTTGCCAGTAATAAAACCTGGATCAGCATGGCCTAATAATTTTTCAAATTCATTTTGCATCCATCCCATAATAGTGGGGGTGGTATACATATCTGGAGCTGGTACATCAATTTGTGCACCAACACTGCGCCAAATTTTTTGAATATAACCACGAGATAATCTTTCTAATTCTCCGACTGATAAAGTTTTGGAATCTACAATCACCCCACCCTTGCCACCGCCCATCGGAATATTTACTGTTGCACATTTTACCATCATCCAAAAAGACAAGGCCTTTACTTCATCGATACTAACATTCTGGTGATAACGAATGCCACCTTTATATGGCCCCATGGCATTATTAAACTGTGAACGATAACCAGTGAACACTTTTATTTTACCATTGTCCATTTTTACAGGAATGGCCACAGTTAACACGCGGTCGGGTTGTTTCAAAATTTCGTGCAAGTTTTTGTCCAAATCCATGATTTGGGCGGCTTTGTTGAGTTGCGACATGGCATTCTCAAACGGATTGTGATTCATAGTTGAATGATTAAAATTTAGTAGACATTGTGAGATATTTTACTACTTTTGCAAATAACGGTCAAATGGTGGATAAGTTGTGCTACTCTTGAAACTTGTAACTTGAAACTTATAACTTATGAGTGTAATTTCACGCACAAGTTACAAGATATAAGTTACAAAATGCAAAACACAAAAAAACCACTGACTTTCGCCAATGGTTTTTACCCAGGCTAAAGCCTGATAGAAAATTTGTCTAACTCTTATTTTTTACGCGCTTCACCAATCTAACCACTCCCCACACCACCAAACCAATTAACACCCAAAGCGGTATATAAATTACCAACCAAATTAAAACATTCACCAAGGCTTGGCCAACAGCCAAAAGGCCACGTACTGAATCTTTAACTACTGCCCAGGGTTTCCAAGCATTTTGCTCATCTTTTACCGGCAAAGTGCTGGGGTCTGTGGAAAGATAAACAGTTAGTGATGATAATTGAGCGCTTTCTTTTAAATACTTCATTCTGCCCTGAATGCTTTCTATTTGACCGCGTACTTGAGTTAATTGCTCTTGCACGGCCAAAACATCTTCAATTTTTACTGCCCTTTGCATTATGGAAAGTAATTGACTTTCGGTGGCGTTTAAGTTTTTTAATTGTGAACCCAAATCCACGTACTCAGAAGTAACATCTTGGCCGGTTACTGACTCGCTTTCCACCTGGCCAAAAGTTTTTACTTGGGCAACGCCGGCGTCAAATTGGGCAGAAGGAATACGAATAACAATTTCGCCGGTTAAGGCTAAATCTTCTTTGGCAACATTGCTGGAAACCACAAAGCCTTTTTTCTCTATTGCGTATTTGGAAACCGCGGCAATAGCTGAACGCACATCTGAGACAACCATAGACAAGGAACCGGTTTTAACAATTAATCTTTCGGTGCTGTTCCCCACTTCATCATTGGCAGTATTGGAGACTGGCGCAGTAATGCTGTTTTCCGCAAAACCCGCTTCTTCTTTTGGCGCCAGTCCCGCAGAACGGCCTGGAACACTATAATCAGCATTGGCTTGTGTTGCCACCCTGCCCATCATACCAAAGCTGGGCACGCCGGCTATGCCTTTGCCCGGATAACTAAAAGACGCCTGCCATAAAGCCGCGCCCACCAATATTGCCAAAACCGCAACCGGTATGGCAATCCACAAAAAAAATTTTCCTGCTTTTGACATAATTTTGTAAATTAAAAATTAGTTTACGATAGTATTATAACATGATATGAAATTAGTGCCAATATAGATAATTCTTACTTACGGATTACTGATAATCCTGATTTACTGATTTACTGTTTTCAAGTACTATCCGTAAATCAGGATTATCCGGGAATCAGTAAGTAAAAAAACCACCGGCTTTCGCCAATGGTTTTAATTTGAAATTTGCATTTTGCATTTTGCAATTACACGTGTTTCTCAATCATCCCTTTCAATTTCTCTTTGGGCACGCCGCCCACCATTTTATCTACCATTTGGCCGTTTTTAAAAACCAAAAAAGTGGGGATGCTCATTACTTGAAACTGACCGGCCACCACCTGATTTTCATCAACGTTTAATTTGGCAATTTTAACTTTTGCGACGTCCATTTCTTTGGCCAAGTCTTCCACAATCGGGCCCATCATTTGGCAAGGTCCGCACCAAGGCGCCCAAAAATCTACAAACACTGGCAATGTTGATTTTAGTACTTCCTCCTCAAAATTTTGATCAGTAAGAATGACTTCTGACATATATTTAAAGAATAAGGATTAAAGAATAAAGATTAAAAAAATAAGATGATAATTTTTCTGCAAAGATAATTTTATCATCTCTAAAATTCGTTGACAAGAGTGGATAACTATTTTTCAAACACAATCTTTCTAAATTTTGATTCCACGGAATAGGCTTCCAGCACATCGCTAATTTCAATTTTTAATTTACCTTCAAAACGCATACCGCATTCAGTGCCTTCGGGCACTTCTTTCATATCTTGCTGGCCAACTTTTAAATGAGTAATTTTGCCTTCGCCAATTACTTCTCCTCCACGCTTCACGCGCACCAAAACATCTTTTTTCACTTTACCATTTTCCACGCGCCCGCCAATGGTCATTTCGCCCTTATCGGTGCGGAAAATGGCCAACACTTTAATTTTGGCAAGTTCTGTATAATTTTTTCTGTGTCCAGTTTGCTTTCCAGATCCGCAATCACCCAGTTAATCAAATCATAAATAATTTCATAGCGCTTAAACTCAACATTTTTTTCACGCATCAATTCTTCGGCACTGGGTGTAGGATTTACATGAAAGCCAATAATAATGGCACTGCCGGCCTCGGCTTTATTTACATCATCTTCGGTAATGTTGCCCAAACCTTTGCCAATAATACGCACACCCACTTCTTCATGTTTTAATTTTTGCAAAGAACCAACAATGGCTTCCAAAGAACCCAACACATCGGTTTTAATAATTAAATTTAGAGTATGCTTACGGCGCGCTTCTTCTTCGGCAGTGGTTTCATCTTGCTGTATGGCGCTAAAAGACCTTTCAGCTCCGGTTTGCTGAGTGCGTTTTTGTTTAATATCAATTTTTTGCGCGCTACCGGCTTTGTTCAAATCCATAATATCACCCACCTCGGGTGCCACTTTAAAGCCAATAATCTGCGCCGGTGTGGAAGGGGCGGCTTCAGTAATACCCCGGCCATTATAATCTTTCATGGCGCGCACTTTTCCATACACTTCATTATTTACTACCAGTGAATCGCCAACATGCAAAGTGCCAGACTGCACCAGCACTGTAGCCACGGGCCCCATGCCTTTGTCCACGTGGGACTCAATAATTGTACCCGCGGCCGGCACTGCCGGATCGGCCACAATTTTATCAGCATTCATTTCAGCCATTAAAAGCAATACATCCAATAATTTATCAATATTTAATTTTTGCTTGGCAGAAATTTCTACCATTGGTACCTCGCCGCCCCATTCATCGCTTAAAATATTTCTTTGTGCCAATTCAGTGCGTACGCGCTGAGGGTCGGCGCCTTCTTTATCAATTTTATTAATGGCCACCACAAACGGCAATTTGGCCGCTTTAATAATATTGATTACTTCTTCGGTTTGCGGTTTAACCCCATCATCGGCCGCAACTAACATTATGGCAATATCTGCCACTTTGGCGCCGCGAGAACGCATTACGGTAAAGGCCTCGTGGCCTGGAGTGTCAATAAAGGTGAGCGCGCGTTCAGCTTTGGTTTTGGGATCTTTCCACACGGTTTGATAAGCGCCAATGTGCTGAGTAATGCCACCAGACTCGGTATCAATAACATTGGTAGAACGAATGGAATCAAGCAATTTGGTTTTGCCATGATCTACATGGCCCATTACCACAATAACGGGCGGACGAGCCTCGGCATTTTCAGTACTAACCAAAGCCTGCTCCAAAGCCTGCGAACGTTCGGCTTCTTTTTGTTCGTCAACAATATTCCCTACTTCTTTTTGCACAGTAAAACCCATTTCTTCGGCCAAAATAGCCGCGGTTTCGTAATCAATATTTTGATTTTGGTTGGCCAAAATGCCATTTTTCATTAATTCAGTTATTACTTGCGTAACAGACAAATTTAATTTTTCAGCAAAACTGCGCACAGTTAATAAATCCGGCAAAGCCACAGTAATGCCGGTTTGCCGGCGCAATTCTTTTTCTTTTAACTTTTGCTCTTCTGCCTGCCGACGTTTTTGTTCTTCAATATTGCGCTTAATAAATTTCCATTGCTTCATTATTCTATCTGCCACTCGGTCGTCCACCTTCACGGCTCGCGCACCAATATCAAAACCATACTTGGGAAGTATTTCAAGCAAATCCTTTGTATTAATCCTCAGTTGTCTGGCCAATTCAGAAACGTTCATACTTACGGATTACGGATAATCCTGATTTACTGATTTCAAATCAAGTAAATTTGGGTTTAATATCCTTTTTATAAATAAATTTTTTGGATAAAAATTAACTAAAAGCAATAAATCTTTATTACTACTTACCAAATACCTCATACATTGTTGATAGACGTTTTTTGGTAAAATTGGCACGGTTTTAACTTCTATAACTACTGCATCATCCACTAAAAAATCCAATCTATTCCGACATGCTCTTTCACCTATAAAATTAATTGGTAAAACTTTTTCTCGTTCGTATTTTAAACCCTTTACCTGTAAACCACGCTCAATTGCATCACAATAAATTTTTTCATTCCTATAACAACCAAGATAATTATGGACGGTATACAAAATTCCTCTTATTTTAAACCTTAGTTCCTCATGTAGAAGCTCTACCCTCCCCATAGTTTAAAGTTTAAGGATTAAAAAAATTATACTCTATTTAGATAAATAAGTCAACCATAATCCGCAAATCAGGATTATCCGTAATCTGTAAGTAAAAGTCAACTCCGCCGAACTTTAACCAATAGTCCGGTAATAAACATAGCCAAAAGAGGCAAGAATAACATAATTGCGAATTGTGGAAGGGTTAAGAAAGATAAGTGAAAAACTGCGCGCAATGAACTTAAACCAAAACACAAAAGCAAGAAAATAAAATTTAAAGCATTAATGCCCAGCAAAGTTTTATTGCTTTTAACTTGTTCCCATTCGCGCGAAAAAATCATTAAAAATACTTGCCCGGCCACCAAAGAGCCAAATGCCAAAGAATTACCCAATCCCCGGTCACCTAAAATTAAAGTAAAGTAATAATAGAGCCCAAAAGCCACTGCCAAAATTACTCCGCCTTGTAAGAATATTTTACCCCAAGAACCAGGGTTAACCAAAGGCTCATTTATAGACCGAGGTTTTTCTAACATTAAATTATGCCGGGCTTTTTCTTTTTCAAAACCAATAACTGATGAAGGGTCGCAAATTAATTCCAAAAAAATTATATGAATGGGCAAAAATATTAGTGGCTGGCCAAATAATAACGGCAAAACTGCCAAACCAATAATGGGTAAGTGGAATGAAAACAAGAAAACAAAAGCTTGGCGCAAATTATCATAAATGCGCCGGCCCTCGCGCACCGCGTTAACAATGGTAGAAAAATTATCATCCATTAAAACAATACCGGCTGCGGCGCGTGCCACTTCTGTGCCTTTTTGCCCCATAGCAATACCAATGCTGGCCTTTTTTAAAGCTGGAGCGTCATTTACTCCGTCCCCGGTCATGGCCACCACTTCCCCACTTTCTTGTAAAGCTTCCACAATAGCAAATTTTTGTTCCGGCTCTACGCGGGTAAAAATATCATGCCGTTTAACAGTTTCCAAAAAAGCGGCTGGTGATAAATTTTGCAAATCAGCACCCACCACAATTTCTTCGTTGTGATGCAAGCCAATTTGTTCGGCCACGCTATGGGCAGTTAATTTATTATCACCGGTAATCATAATAATCCGAATACCCGCTTGCTGGCACAAATTAATTGCTTCTTTTACTCCAGCACGTGGTGGATCGCTCATGGCCAAAAGCCCCACAAACTGCAAATCCTTTACTTCAATTTTACCATTGGCAGTACACGGTCTTTGTGCCACCGCAATAGCACGATAACCGCTGTCAGCCATTTTTTCATAAGCAATAATCGCCTGCTTTCTAGCCGACTCAGACATATCGCAATGCTGAATAACAAATTCAGGAGCACCGGCCGAATATTGGGCACAACCGCCTTTCTGATTTTTCCACAAATGATGCACCATTTTGCTTTTGGCATCAAACGGCAAATCTTCAAGCAACAAATGTTCGCTGTAAAATTTTTGGGTATTAATTTTTAATTCATTAGCAAATCTTTGCACTTCAATTTCAATGGGGTCAATGGCCACCTGTTCCAAAGACAAAAGAGCAGTTTCAATTACCAGCAAAATATTCTGGTTATTTTTTTTCTCATCAATATTGTGTAATTCTCCCTGGCAATAAACTTGTTTTAAAGCCATTTTACCCTCGGTAAGAGTACCGGTTTTATCTGTGCAAATTACTGTAGCCGAACCCAGAGTTTCTACCATGGCCATTTCGCGTACTAGTGCTTTTTGCTTTGACATGCGCCAAACACCCATAATTAAAAACACACTAAAAACTACGGGAAATTCTTCGGGAATCAGGGACATGGCCATGGTAATACCAGCCAAAAAACCATGTAACCAACCCTCTTCTATAGTCATAATCAACCCCACGCCCAAAGCACAAAATACGGCCATCACGGCTACCAGGCGCACTAAGCTATACATTTTCTTTTGTAAAGGAGTTTTTTCAGTAACAATTTTTTCCAACAAATTTCCCAATTGTCCATACTTGGTTTCTACACCGGTTTTTTCTACCACCAAATACCCCTCGCCTTGCACCACCATGGTACCTTGGTAAAGCAAATTAATATCTGTATTTTCAGTTTGTTTTTTGTCTATTTCACTCTTGGTTACAGAGACAGATTCGCCAGTTAACATAGACTCGTCCACTTGCAAACCCGGGGAATTTAAAATATAACCATCGGCCGGCACACGGTCGCCCGCTGTTAAATAAACATAATCGCCCGGCACCAAAAATTTTATATCCAGCTGAAATATTTTGCCGTCACGAAAAACTTCTGTAAACTGCACCAGCATTTTGTCCAGGGCGCGCACTGCTTCGTCGGTCTTGGTTTCCTGAAAAAATTCCATGGCCAAAATTGGTATTAAAGAACACAACAAAATTATGGCTTCTAATTTATCGCCAATAAAAAAATACACAGCCGAGGCGGCCAAGAGCAACAAAATCATTGGCTCACCCACAATACCAAATAATCTACTTAGCCAAGTTTTTCCTTTTACGACTGGCCGGCTGTTTTCACCATATTTTTCCAACAAACTTCGTGCCTGAGCAGAAGTTAAACCACGATAATTTTTATCAATAATCATAAAAGCATTAAATGTATTTATCTTATTCTAACAGAAATCAATAAAAAAAACCACCCTCCTTACTTCTCACAAAATTAATTATGAAAAATAAGGAGCTCATACGCTTCAAGATAAGCCCCCTTCATCAGGTTGTGTTTTCTCTTGCAATATTGTGTCAACGCACAGGTGCCAGCCGTGCGAAAATTAGTTAAAGCAACCCACAAGGTTGCGTTGGTAAAGATCAAATATATTTACGCGAAAAACTAAGCCAAAAAAGTCGTCTTTTATACGCGAAATCTATACCCATTTAAGCAGAGAGAGAGAGAGAGAGAGAGATTTGTCAATAACAAAAAACACCCTACGTTTTACAGGGTGTTAGTTTAAAAAAATATTTAAGCCACTTTTAACTCTAATTTTATTTTTGAAAGCAAAACATCATGTTCGTTGATTTGCCTTTTCTGTAAATCTAATTCATCTTGCATGCGTCTTATTGCTTCTACAGTAAAAACACGCTCATCATCAAGCCGTGTTAAAATTTTCATTATCTGGTCTTGGCCGCGCAAATATTCAGCTTTAAATTCTTTTATTTCTGTCTCTAAGATGACAAATTTTTCATCATGTTCAAACAACTTGTCAGTAATTCTATCCAATCTAATTTCATGGCCATCAAAACGTTTATCATGTTCTAATAATTTTTCAATGACTTTGTCTTCGTTCATATAAAATATATTATAATGACAAACAAAAACTTTGTCAAATTTACTCAACAAAATACTTTCTCACCAACTCCTCCACCTTTCCTTCCACCTCTTCCATTTTCAACGGTGGCATTTGTCCAGATTTTTCAATCAGTTCAATTACCACCTTTAAAACATGTTTCATGCCTGGAATGATATGATTATCGCGATCTTCGGCATAAGAAAAGCGAACATGACCAAAGCCGGTCGGGCCAAAATCCACGCCTGCCAAAGTGGCCACTCCTCTTTCATACAACAGCCATTTATTCAACTGCTTGTCGTTCTCAATTTTCAATTCATTTTTTACGTACAGCAAATTTAAAACTCCCATAAAGCTGGGGAATAAATAAAACGCACCTTCAGCTTCATTGCAAACCACATAGGGCTTTAATAAATTTAAACACTCGGAAACAAACTGCCCTTTTTGTTCATATTCTACAAAATCCTTATTAATTAATTCCTGCACTTCATCTTTAATACTTGGATATTTAAAACCGTCCAATTCCATATCACCATAAATCGCGCCAGCCACAATTTGATTTATGCGGCTTACTCCGCTCCATTTGTTAATGGCCAGGCGGCCAAAAATTTCAATTAACCATTCTGGCGCCACTACAAAACCCAAGCGCCAGCCGGTCATGGCATAATTTTTGGAATAACCATTCAAATTTACCGTCCAGTCTAACATTCCCGGGATTGAGATGAAGGAAAAATGTTTTTTCCCGCCAAAAGTTATTTGATCGTAAATATCATCAAAAATTACAAAGAACTTATATTTTCTCACCAACTCTGCCACTTGTTCCAAAGTTTCGCGCGACATCATCATACCAGTGGGGTTTTGCGGAGTGTTGATGACTAATAACTTGATTTGTTGATTTTCTTGAAATAACTTTTCCAAATCTTCTACGCGGAATTCTAAAGTTTTACCCTGAGCGATAGCCGAAGGGTCTTCATTTTTATAAGCGGACCAGCGCAACACTTGGCCATGATGATAAAACTCGGCCAAAGATTCATAAACCGGATAACCAGGATCTTGCACAATAATTTTATCATTCGGCGCGATTAAAGTTTGTAAAGCTAATTCTATAGCCGATTTGCCAGCCGGTTCTAACAAAACATTTTCCGGCTTAATTTCCACACCGCGCAGTTCACTCCAATATTTGGCAATGTTTTGGCGCACTATTGGATAACCGGCAAAATGTCCATACTTCGTTTGTTTGTCTTTTAAGGCTTGGATGGCAGTATTAATAATTGGCTCCGGTGTTTTGGGACCAGTATCACCCACATGAAATTTATAAATTTGCGGAAATTTTTTTGAACTTTCTACGGCAATTACTTCTGCCCCAAACCCAAATGCCGTCTCTGTGCCCAGATAATTTAAGTCGGGATTGATAGTGACGTTGGGAATTAAATTTTTGTCTGAAAGAAATTTTGGAATGTCCATATTGTATAGAACACGAATTTAACAAATCAAACTAATTGGAACGAATTCGTCAAAATTCGTTAAATTCGTTTGATTCGCGTTCAATTAATTTTAATAGTAAATATATTTTATCTTACAACTTTAGTAGGCGTTTTCACTGTAGCCAAAACTTTATTTTTAATATCCTCCGGCATCATCCCCGCCAATTCATACACTTCATCTACAGTGCCAGATTTTAAATAATTATCAATAGAAATAGTGCGACGAGTGTAATCCTTTGGCAATAAGAACGGATATAAAAATCCTTTCCAGCCATTGTGAATTGTCACTGTATGCGCGCGGTCTTCATCAGAAAATATTTCATTGGCTTTGGCTGGATTATTTTTTCGCAGTTCTTCAAACAACTGTGGCGACGTCACACAGACTAACTTCACACTTAAACCCTGCGCTTCCAAATCCGGCAAAATCTTTAAAGTATTTTCTAATGGGATTGATCCACTCACTACCAGCACAACTCGCGGGGTTCGGTTATCGGGGTTCGGAGTTTGGTAAAACACATAAGCTCCATGTACTGCATCCGACGGTTTAGATTTTCCAATGCTTCTATCAAACACACTTGTATCCGGCCGAGAAACCGACAAGGCAATTGGTTCGCCTTTTTGCAAAGCATAAAATAGCATTTCAATTGTTTCATTGGCATCCATTGGCTTGTAAACTTTAATGCCCGGGTAAGCGGTAAACATACTCATCCAATACAATCCTTGATGCGTGGGACCGTCTTCACCAGTTTCCGGGCCATCGTGCGCCGCCAGCATTATAAAAAAACCTTTATTTTTTGGATTTAAATGATTGCCAATTAAAGTTAGGCGCACGCAATTGGTCATCATAGAAGTAAACACCGCGTAAGTGGAAAAAGCTGAGATGGGTGCAAACCCGCCCGGCAAGCGGTCGGCTGTCATACCAGTACTCATCATAGCCATATTTTGTTCGGCAATACCAAAACGAATACCGCGTCCCAAAGGATTTTCCCGATTAACAATACCATAAACCTCCTCGGCCTTGTTGGTTAATATAGATTTGCTGAGGTCGCCAGTACCCACCCAAAAAAATGCTGTTTGCTTCATTAGCCACTGAAAAAAAGCTTCGGTAGCTTTGCGTGTGGCCACTTTTGTTCCAGAGGCGTATGATAATTCTGCTGGCAATTCGCTCGGTCGGCGGATGTCTAGTGGATTTACTAATGGTCTGCCCACTAAATTTTGTTTCATTTTCTCAAACAGATCACTATCAATTCTGCATTCTGCATTCTGCATTCTGCATTTGATATAATCCGCCAATTCTTCACTGATCTGTTCTTCTACAAACTTAATATCCTTCGCCACCTCTCCCTTCACTGCCGGAATATTAAAGCCTAAATTTTTCATTATCTCAAAATATTCTTCAGTCTTGGCCGGAGCGCCGTGCGAACCCGCGGTATTTTCTTTGGCGCCATAAGCTTTGCCTTTTATGCAGTGCGCTATAACAACTGTTGGCGACTGATTATTAAAAATTTTCTGCGCGGCCAAACGATAAGCATAAATTAATTCCAAAAAATTATGGCCATTAACTTCAATCACATTCCAGCCCAGACCCAGCCAATGATTTAAATAATTGGAATGCATTACTTCATTTATATCACCATCAATGCCATAGTGATTATAATCCAAGCTCACCGTCAAATTATCCGCGCCTACGGCATTCAACACATTGCGCGCTTCATAACTCATGCCTTCTTCACTCTCAGCATCTCCCATAAATACCCAAACATGCGTGTCTAAGCCTGATGACTTGTGAGCAATGGCCATGCCCCCAGCAGCTGATAAACCATGGCCAGACGGGCCAGTGGCTACATCGGTCAAAGGATTATAATTTTCAATATGTCCTTGCGGGCCATCGTGATGGCGAAATTTTACCAAATCTTCGGGCATTACTGCTTGTAATTTTTTAGCGTCAAATTCAACACCAGCTTTGCGCAGTGCGCCATAAATTAAACTTAATCCGCCATACAATCCTGGCGAGCAATGCCCGGCAGACCAAACAACTCTATCACGTCCAGGATTTTTTGGGTCTAGTGCGTCAAACTTCATCGCCCCACCAAGTACCATGGCCAAAAATTGTTCTACTTTTGAACTTGATCCGCCCGGATGTCCGGAATGCGAGGCTTCTAAAGAGGCAAAAATAAAAGCACGCATCAGGCGGGCCATCTCGGTAAACTTGGTAACATCAATCCCCTCAATTTCTGCCAAATCCAAACCTTGCAAATTTAGATAATTTTCTGTTTTTAATTTATTTATTTCCTCTGAATTAAAAAGATTAATGGGCATAAAAAAACAACGGTTAATTGTTTAACAGTGGGATTATAGCAAAAGCTAACAAAGCTTACAAGACCTGCACTACCCACAGACTTGCGTCGAACATTATTTTGTGTTTTAATAAAATAAACGTGTTTCTTTCCAAGGGGGAATCGTGCCCAGGTCCAAGCGCCCCATGCCTACGTTGATCCTGGTGTTGTGCGTGCTCATCGGCGTCGGTATCACCGACTCGGTGCTGTACGGATTAACTTACTTGTTCGGCTGGAGCCCGTTCTGGATCACCATCACCCTCTGGGTGCTGGCGACCCTGCTCGGCATCTTCCTCGGCCTGTACATCGGAGCCAAGGTGTGCATCAAGTACTACGACGGCGTCATGGCCTACAACACCTGAAGCCAGACCCACAGCACACCCAGACAACCCCTCCCGACAAATGGTCGGGGGGGTAAAGGCACGCGGGATAAAAAATCCCCCGCCCATGGTTTATTTCTCAATTACTTGGGAAACAAACCAAGGAGTTGGGGGATTTTTTTATTTTTTCTTAGCAAGAATCACATACCCTTGAGCCTCAATAAATTTGCCTACCACATACATTTCTATCAAACCATACAATTCGCAAAGCGCTGTGGAATAGGGATGTAATTTTTTCTTTGTCCAGAATAATAAACGATTTAAATTGCGCAGAATAAAAAAACGCCGTAGAGACGAGGCATGCCTCGTCTCTACATTTAATGCATTATAAAATTCGTCTGGATGAACAAAAAACGAAGCCCAAAACGCGCTATACATTTTTTTAATCACAAATCCCGCGTCTGCCAATAAATTTTGCAATTCTTTTTTTGAATATAATGAAATATGAAACTCGGCGTGCGGATCCACATTCAACCCGCGTTTCATTAAATAATTTCTCACATAAGCCTGGCGCCCCAATTTTGATTCGGCAAACATTGCTAAAGCGCCACCAGGCTTTAACACGCGATTTAATTCTCTTAACCAATTCGAAACATTTTGTACATGTCCCAAAACATCAGATGTATAAATAGCATCAAAATATTCGTTGTCAAACAGTAGGTGTTCTCCATCATAATATTGCACCTCGGCCCACACGCCATTTTCTTTAATTTTCTGCTTGGCCAAATCCACTTGCAAGGCCACCACTTCTACACCATAAACTTCCACACTGCGGCCAAACATTTTTTTAAAATCAATTAAAGTAGCCCCTGTGCCACAGCCCACGTCAAGAATACGAATACATTCGTTCTCCCCCATCATCAAACTTGATTGTTTGGGATTATTATTGAGTCCGCACTTAATCCACCTATACAACATCCACTTTTTGGGATAAAACAACAACTTGCACCAATCTTTAAATTCAACTCGCTCACTCAAAAACACCGGGTCTGTATCCCAAATTTCCGCGCCCGACTCTTTCTTAATTCCCCAACCCATAGTTGTTTTTTTGTCTTGCATACTGTAATATTGTAGCATAACCAAACTCCAAACTCCAATAACCTTACACCTAATTGGTGTCTGGCTATTGGGGCAAGGCGTCAGGATTTATGTTTTTACTCATCAACAAACCCAAAGACTGGACCAGCTTTGATGTGGTCGGCTACATTCGCGGGCACATCCGTAAATCTGTAAATCAGGATTATCCGGGTATCCGTAAGTTAAAGGTGGGCCATGCCGGCACCTTAGACCCCTTTGCCACAGGTCTTTTAATTGTGGGCATTGGTCGTGAAGCTACTAAACGATTGGATGAATTTAAAAATTTGCCAAAAACCTATATTGCAACAATTAAACTTGGTGAGGTTTCTGATACTTTTGATTCAACAGGCGTGATAAAAAAATATAAAAAACCATTGTTATATTGTTATATTGTTCTATTGTTA
>Ga0172369_10006039_pt1 | contig 14607 bp, 9 predicted proteins | sample LakKiv25m_FD_114539 | JGI IMG/M metagenome (GOLD analysis project Ga0172369, IMG submission 114539) | Freshwater microbial communities from Kabuno Bay, South-Kivu, Congo - kab_022012_11.25m | ecosystem: Environmental > Aquatic > Freshwater > Lake | place: Democratic Republic of the Congo...
GTCATGACGACCAGAACCAGACCCAACCAGGACAGTTCAAAACTGAACGCACCCATTGGAACAATCAGATTGGCCTGATCCCAGCCCCAGGCATGTGATGTGGCACTGATAATCGAGTTGGCCTGCACCGCGTTAAACACGAAACCGTAAGTTAAAATCAGGGCAACTGCAAACACCACACCCAGCCATTTCTGTTTCAGGCCTTGGGTAATGTAATAGGCTGGACCACCACGGAACTGATGGTTGCTGCTATCACGTACCTTAAACAGCTGTGCCAGTGAAGATTCGACAAAGGCCGAACTCATGCCTAAAAATGCGGTAAACCACATCCAGAACACCGCACCCGGACCACCAATCGCAATGGCAATCGCAACACCGGCAACGTTACCGACCCCAACCCGACTGGCCAAACCGGTCACAAAGGCCTGAAACGGGGTAATCCCATAACTGTCTTCGCCTTTTTTACGGCTCGACTTCATGGCTTTAATACTGTGCCAGAACAGGCGTATTTGTACGGCGCCGGTGATCAGGGTATAAAATATGCCTACTCCGACCAGAAAGATCACCAGAAAATCCCACAGCGGGGTATTTAGAAACGTCACCCAGGACATCAGGGTTTCATTTAATTGTTCATTCATTTTTTCGCACCCTTTGCTGATTGAGTCATCCTAAAAAGAAAAGCCTTTTAATAAGGCTTTTCCACTCAAATTACTTAAACAAAAAACTTAAGAATGACTTGAATGACAGTCGCATTAATCAAGTCAACAAAGAAAGCACCACACAGCGGTACAATCAGGAAGGCTTTATGAGAAGCACCGTACATATTGGTAATGGCCTGCATGTTGGCAACCGCAGTAGGTGTTGCACCCATACCAAAACCACAGTGACCCGCAGCCAGTACAGCAGCATCGTAGTTTTTACCCATAACACGGAAGGTAATGAAGGCCGCATACAAGGCCATGGTGATGGTTTGCGCGCCTAGAATGACCATTAGCGGGCCCGCCAGATCTGCCAGTTGCCATAATTTCAATGACAGCAATGCCATCGCCAAATATAAAGACAATGAAGCGTTACCAAATACGTCAATCGCACGGTCAAAAATAGTGACTTTGAAAATGCCTTCTAATACGTTACGCAGAATTACCCCGCCAGCCAAAGCCCAGACGAAAGTTGGCAATTCAAACAGCGTGCCTTTGGCATAACCGGTCATAAACTCGGCAAAGGCCAGACAGGCTGCAAATAAACCCAAAGTGGTAATGGCATTGTCTGCGGTAATTAAACGCACCTGATGCGGATATTCAAATGGCACAAACTCACCCGGTACCGGTTCAACTGGCGTATTGTCACGCTGTTCAATTTGCGCATCGGTACGTGGTGTAGCCAACTGATAACGGTTGATCAGCAGTTTGGCCAATGGCCCACCAATAATACCACCAATAATCAGACCGAAGGTCGCACTGGCCATCCCCAGGGCCAAAGCCCCCTGAATACCATGTTCAACCTCAAGGATTTCACCCCATGCACCCGCAGTCCCGTGACCACCGGTTAAGGTAATGGAACCGGCAATCATACCAATTAGCGGATCAATGCCCAATACTGTCGCCAGACTAATCCCGACAAAGTTTTGCACAATGATGAACAGTGAAACTGCAATCAGGAAGATCACCAGACCAATACCGCCTTCACGCAGTTTGGCAAAGTTGGCACTTAAACCGATGGAGGCAAAGAAAATCAGCATAAAACTGGTTTGTAGCGCACTACTGGTGGTAATGCTATAGCCCCAGAAATTGTGCACGATTAAAGACACCACCGCAGCGACCAAACCGCCCGCGACAGGTTCCGGGATATTGTAACGTCTTAGAAAATCAATATTGTTAACTAAAAAACGTCCTAAAAGGAGAACGATTACAGCCGCAATTAAGGTGTAAAACGCATTAAAAGTAAATTCCATGGCAATATCCATTTAATATGGTCAATGCTTATTGTTTTCCGGTTCTGATTATTTAAACCTGATGATATAAGCACCTTTTATGATAAGGCTGCTCTGTTTAATTTAAATAAACGGGAAAACTCTGCAATATGAATAATGTAAATCAGAAAAAGTTCTGAGTTGGCGAAGAAGCATCTGAGTTGGCGAAGAAGCATCTGAGCTGGAGCGCAAGACTCAGCTTCGCTCCTCAAATTCATATCAACCGGCACTGCCTGAAAAAGAGGGAGTGAAAAATAAAATACAGACACTTCAGTGGCAGGGTAATGTCAGGCTGAAATCTCTGAATAGGCTTACTATAGAAAGATAATCTCATATAGGCTCCTAAACATAGAAAATGCATTGCTTCATGTAGCCAACAAATACATCTTAATTCATAGAAAAAGCTGAACAATACAGCTTAAAAAATCGCACATTATGCATCTTTTTCTCTAAAAATCTTTATTTTTTTAACGCTATTCGCTATTAGTCTAACTTATTGCTTTTAACTATAAATTTAAGCAACTGAATTTAAAATTGTTTTTTTAAAAATCGGTAAATAAAAAAAAGAGGTGGCAAGCCACCTCTTTTTTGGTTCAGCACTTAGAAGTTATAACGTGCCATTAAACCAAAACGGTTATCTTTAAACTTGTTACCTGCAAAGGTTTCACGCTCACCGTTGATATATTCAATACCCAAATCAACCGGTTTTACTGGCGAATAAATAAAGTTTAACCATGCTTGATACACTTCTTTATTTGCATCTTCATTTAAGGCTGCGTAGTCTGTGCCATCATCTGCAAAAATAGCACCATAACCGAGTGTTGAACGCAGGTTTGGCGCAAACTTATAGGTTGCACCGACCTGGAAAGCAGTAAATTCATTTTGTTCAATATCACCATTAGCACCTTCTACAAATGCAGTATTCGCACCGTATAGATAATTGCTGTTGCCTTGAACATAAGAAACATCAGCCGATACTTTTAGTGGTTCTGCAACCTGATAATGTGCACCTGCAGCTACACCCCAACCTGTTTTGTCATCACCTGATTCAGCCTTATAGTGTTCAACCAATGCACGTGCTGATGCGGCACCTTTACCTTCAGCAAAGCCTTGAGTCAATTTAGCTGTTACCGTTGGTACACGATAAGTCACATCACTACCAGTAGCAGAGCTATTCCCTTCTTCAGCAGAAACCAACAATTGAGTCGCCGGTGCCAGTTTGTGGCTATAACGCACTTGTGGAATACGGGTAGTACCGCCGCCGATGTTGGTAGCAAAGTCAATCATTTCTGGTGCATGATTTGACAGAAAGTTAGAGGTGGTTTGACCCAATAACCAGTTGTCCAGCGTTAAGTATGCATGACGGATACGTAATGCATCATTGGTTCCAGCAAAGTCAACTTCAATTTTACCGCCCACTTTACGGTCACCTACTGGTGAAGAGAAATCGAGACCTAAACGTGTAGTTTTTGGGGTTGCACGTAATTTGTCTTTAGCAGCACCTGTGCTGGTATGTACCGAGTTGAAGTCATTGTCTGCACCTTCTACAATATAGTTGGCATCACCACGTACAAAACCGTACAGATTGACTTCAGCACCGCCCTTCGACTTTAAGGAAAATGGTGAAGCCGATTTTGCTGCAGGTGCCGGTTGCGCCTGCAGTTGCTGAATCTGGACTTGTTGCTGTTGCTGAACCTGTTGCTGCTGTTGAATTAAAGCTTTGAGTGCTTGTACTTCCTGGCGTAATTCTTGAATTTGTTGTTGTTCAGTGCTTGCCGCCTGTACCGTAGACGCCATTGCTGCTGTAATTGCGACCGCTAATGTTTTTGTGATAAGTGAAGTTTGGATTTTACAATCCATGAGTTTCTCCAGAGTAAAAAATAATGCGCATCCGTGCTCTTTTAAGACATTTTAAATACTGACTCAGATGGCAAGCATCCCTAATTTAAATGTCATTTAATCATCACACTTTTGCTATTTATCAACTAATTAAAAGTCTTATCGATAAAGAATTACACAAAACTGTAATCGTTTTATGCTTTCAATCTAACAATTAATTTATTTTATTAAAATCACTTTTAACGTATAAGGATAAAGGACTGATCAATTTTTCTAATTCTCGTTTGCAAAAATATCGAATTATCATGGTTTTATCGAAAAGTAAAAGTTACCCACCCGGTTAAATATTAGACCATTGTATATAGCGATAGTTGATTAGAACATAAACATTTTAAGGGATTTTTCATGGATAAAGGACTAGTACAACTGGTCGATCAGGCCATTAGCTCGCGTCATTCGGTACGTGCCTTTTTAGATCGGCCGGTCGATCCACAAATGATTAAAGATATTCTAAGCGTGGCCAGCCGCGCACCTTCTGGCACCAATATTCAGCCGTGGAAGGTGTATGTAGTGACCGGTCAAAAGCGTCAGGAACTCATTGATCGGGTCTGTCAGACACAAACTGAACTGTATTTGCATCCTGAACGTGCGGCCGATTATCAGGCCACCTTTTCCTATTATCCGGAACAATGGTTCTCGCCGTTTATTGAGCGGCGCCGTGAAAATGGCTGGGGGCTGTATGGCCTGCTCAATATTGAAAAAGGCGAAAAGCAGAAGATGGCCGCGCAGCATCTGCGTAATTTTCAGCTGTTTGATGCACCGGTAGGCCTGTTTTTCACCCTGCATCGTGACCTGGAAATTGGTTCGAAAATGGATCTTTCCATGATGATGCAAAACGTGATGATTGCCGCCAAGGCACGCGGGCTGGACACCTGCCCACAAGCCGCCTGGAATAGTTTTCATCGTATTGTGTTAGAGGTCTTAAATGCCCCGGCCGATGAAGAACTGGTCTGTGGTATGGCCTTGGGTTATGCCGATCCTGAGCATATTGTAAATAGCTTTATTACCCCGCGCGTACCGGTCGAAGAATTTGCCGTATTTGTAGAATAATTTTTTAGCTCTGGCCCTCACGCTGCAACAGCTGAAAGAGCAAAGAAGAAAACGCTCGGGTTTCTTCTTTTTTCTTTTTTTAAAGATAAATCTGGTTTAGGCAGTTTTTAATTTCCGCTCCCGATGCATGATATACATCGCACTCACCCCAATCAGAATAAACAGCAGCATCACACTGCCCATATTTAATAAAGCATCCCAGATCAGTACATTCAACATTAAGCCGCCAATTAAACCGCAGCTAAATTGCATACTGCCCATAATCGCACTGGCTGTACCGGCACGGGCACCCTGCTCCGACATCGCCAACGCCATGGCATTGGGACCGGTAAAACCAATTCCGGCCACGGCTAAAAACAGCCCGGCAAAAACCACAGCAATCGGGGCATGGCTCATCAGCCCGGCGATGACCAGAATTAGCGCGCCAGTGCCCTGCACCGTACCGCCTATTTTTAAACGGGTCATTAAAGAACTGCGGGTTGCCAAATGCTTGTTTAAGGTCGAGGCCAGCATAATGCCAACGGCATTGGCACCGAAGGCAATCGAAAACTGCTGCTGGTTCAGGCCATAACCATCCATCAGAACGGCGGCAGAACTGCTGATATAACAGAACATCGCCCCGCCGGTAAAACAGCCAGCGATCATCGGTAAATAAAAACTGCGGTCCTTAAAAATGGCCAGATAGAGGGTCAGTACCTGATAGAAATTCAATTTCAGACGGCGCTCTGGCGGCAGGGTTTCCTGAAAGAAAAAATGAACACACAACCAGCAGAGCAAACTCATGATGGCCAGACAGACAAAAATCGCCTGCCAGTCAAAAAAGCTCAGCACAATCGCACCCAGACCCGGCGCAATAATGGGCGCAATTGCGGTCACAATCATCATGCTGGAAAAAGCTTGCGCGGAAGCCTGCATATCCAGCCGGTCACGAATTGTAGCCCGGGCAATTACCACCCCGACACAGCCCCCTAAGGACTGTAACACCCGCGCTGCAATCAGGCTCCATTCATCCTGGGCATAAACACAGAGCAGGCTGGCCAGAAAATACAATCCCAAACCAAAATACAGTGGGGTTTTACGGCCAATCCGGTCACTTAAAGGGCCATAAATTAACTGTCCAATCGCCAGGCCAAAAAAATAAGCCGGTAGGCTATTGGCCACCATTTGTGTGCTGACCCCAAAATCATCTGCCATTTGGGGCAAGGCCGGCAGATACATATCAATCGACAGCGGACCAAGCGAGGTCAGCAAAGCCAGCAGTAAAATCCAGGAAGATGGATACTGCTGCTGCGGGCTTGCACTGGCATGGGAATCGGACATATTCATATTTCTTTTTTAAATGACTGATTTAAAGACAAGGTACACAGTCCATAGTATTATTTCAGGGTACTGAAAGTGAAGTTTCACATAATTGCTGCCCGCTGCATAGCATCTGGCTTCGTTTAAGGAACAGTCTTGAAATCCTGGCTCACACGTCTCAAACACTTTGCCTACAACACGGCCTTTATCTATAACATCCGGATGATGATCGCCTTTGCCGGCACCGCCTTTGTTCCTTATCTGCTCGGCTATCAGCTGGCGACCATTCCGCTAACCTTGGGCGTGGTCGCAGCCGGTTTAAGTGATATTGATGACCGCTTCTCTTTAAGAATCCTGAACCAGACTTATACCTATATCGGCTTTTTTATTACTGCCGCCTCCATTCAGCTGCTGTTTCCACATCCGGTGCTGTTTGCCATTGGCCTGATTATCTCCTGTATCGGCCTGATTCTGCTCGGTTCTCTGGGCCGGCGTTATGCCACCATTGCCTATGGCTGTCTGGTAATTTCGGTTTATGCCATGCTCGGTGTGGACCTGTTTGAAGACTGGTACACCCAACCGGCCTTGCTGGTGGTTGGTGCAGTCTGGTACGGGCTGATTTCCACCATCAGCTTTTTACTGTTTCCGGTACGGCAGTTGCAAGACAAACTTTCGCAAAGCTATGCCTCGTTAGGCGATTTCCTGTTTGCCAAATCCAATCTGTTTGATGTCGATATGACACCCGGCAGCTATCAGCAAAGCCTGATTGACCTGTCAATGGAAAATGGCAAGCTGATTGGCCTGTTTAATGAACTGAAAACCGCGCTACTGACCCGTTTAAAAGGTGACCGTGGCCAGAAAGACACCCGCCGCAGCCTGCAGTATTATTTTATTGCCCAGGATATTCATGAACGCGCCGACTCCGCGCATATTGACTATCAGAAACTGGCCAAAATTTTTGAGCACAGCGACATCCTGTTCCGTTTCCAGCGCATTCTGGCGATTCAGGGCAAAGCCTGTAAAGATTTAAGCGAAAGCATCCTGAAGCGTGAACCCTATATTCACAGCAAACGTTTTAAACATGCCTTTGAAAACCTGAAACACTCGCTACAAAAGTTGCGTAGCGAACAGCAGTATGATCAGGTCTGGGTCAATGCCCTGTTTGCCCTGTATCAGAATCTTAAATCCATTGACGCGCAGTTACGCAACCTTGAAACCGAGCGTTATATTAAGCTGGATAAAACCAAACATATTGAAAACCAGCTTAAAGATGATGACCTGAAAGGCTGGGATGATATGGTCATCCGCATCAAGCAGCATTTAACTCCGGAATCGGTGCTGTTCCGGCATGCCATTCGATTATCGGCGGTGCTGCTGATTGGCTATATTTTTGTCCAGGTTACCAATATTGAATACGGCTACTGGATTTTACTGACCGCGCTGTTTGTAACCCAACCCAACTTTAACGCCACCAAACGCCGCTTACGCCTGCGGATTGTCGGCACCCTGGTTGGGATTCTGGTCGGTTATAGCATCTTATATTTTATTCCGTCGGTCGAAGGTCAGCTGTTACTGCTGGTAGTGAGCGGAATTCTGTTCTTTGAATTGCGCAGTAAGCAGTATGCACAAGCCACCGCCTTTATTACCATTCTGGCGCTGATTAACTTTAACCTCGATGGCATGGGCTTTGCCGCTGCCCTGCCGCGTATGATTGATACCTTAATTGGCTGTGCACTGGCCTGGTTTGGCGTCAGCTTTATTTTCCCGGACTGGAAATTCCGCCGTTTGCCGCGCACCATCCGCCGTGCCTTAAATGCGCAGTGTGATTATCTGACCGAAGTGGTCGAGCAATACAAAACCGGGCGCAATAACGGCCTGACCTATCGCGTGGTACGCCGTGCGGCGCATAATACCGATGCCGAGTTAGCTTCGCTCATTTCTACCTTGGCCACTGAGCCGGATTTTGATGCCTCGCAAAAAGCCCAGGCTTTTGAACTGCTATGCCTGAATCATACCTTTATTAGCTATATTGCCGCGCTGGGCGCACACCGGGAAAAAATTGAAGATCCGGAAATCTTAACCCTGCTGGACAAAGCGCTGGAAGATATTCGCGGTGCCTTGCTGAACGATGAAGTACCGGATCTGTCTTCGCAAAATATGCTGCATACCATCCGGCAGCGTTTAAGCCAAAATCATCAGGAAGATCAACAGGGACTGATTATTTTGCAGCAGTTATCACTGATGCTGACCATCCTGCATCAACTGAGTCAGCTGAAGCAGAGTTTAAGCCATGACCGTGATCAGGATGCCACCGAACTGGCCTCGTTATAATTCGGATGATTTTGCAACAATAGACTCCTGAAATGCTGTAATTAATGCTAAACTTTTCTGAGTTTGAAATTTGTTAGTTCCACTATGACCGCGAAAAATTTATACGCTTATACTTTACAGCCTGTGAACTACGACATTAGCGAAGCCGAGCAGCGTCATGCCCAGCTTTTAATTTGGCGTAGCACCAACAAAATTGGCACCAAAGCCTGGGCGATCATGGGCATTATTACGGCCCTGTCTATTCTGGGGATTATCCTAATCAAGAACTATTCCACCATTTTCTGCTGGGTAGCTCTGGTCTGTGTGGTGCTGTACTTCCTGATCCGTAAATTCGGTCTGGAATGGTATGCCAAACGCAAAATGAATGAATTTCCGGTACAGGAAATTAAAGGCATCCGTCTGGGCGTGCAACCGCACGGCATCATCATGCGTCAGCAAATGGGTCTACAAGAAGGCATGGGCGCGATTAGCTGGAAAGACATTTATGAATGGTATTCTACCCCGGATTTCATTCTGGTGAACTTTACCGTCAAAGGTCAGCAAGGCGCTTATATCTTGCCGAAACGTCTGGATTCTAAGAACTTTTCCTTTAAAACCATTCGTAAGCACCTGCTTGAATCTGTAGGTGAGCCAAAACAGCTTTAAGCCTGTACGTTCAAAAAAACCTCCACCCTGCTGGAGGTTTTTTTATCCGGTTTGCACAAACATAAATGATAATGAGAATAAATATTATATTCAAACTTATTCCATCTCGCTATTCTTCAGTTATAATTTCGCCCATTGTTCTCTTCACACTGCTGCTGTATTGCTATGCTTAAAAAAATATTTTTCCAGCTGCACTGGTTCCTTGGAATTAGTGCGGGTCTGATTCTCGCACTGATGGGTGTTACCGGTGCAATTTATTCCTATGAACAACAAATTCTAAAATGGATAAATCCGGACAGTTATACCGTGCAGGTCGAAAACCGGGCCAAGCTCACCCCGGCGGAAATCTATCAGTATTTTCAGCTGACTCAGCCTGAAACCAAAATTAATAGCATTACCATTGCCTCCGATCCGGCAGCATCTTCGAGTGTCAATATTGCCAAAGAAGGCGCACGCAGCGGCCAGAATGTGCTGATTAACCCCTACAGCGCAGAAGTGTTACCCGAGATTAAAGGCCGTGAATTTTTCCAGTTTATCCAGCAGTTACACCGTAACCTGACCGTTGGCCCGGTCGGCAAGCAGATTACCGGTGCCTGTGCCTTGATGCTGATCTTCTTTGTCTTGAGTGGTCTGTATTTACGCTGGCCAAAAAAGCATTCGGTAAAACAGTGGTTCTTTGTGAAGCCAAAACTCAAGGGCCGGAACTTTATCTGGGATTTACACGCCGTTGTCGGCACCTGGGTGGTGATTTTCTACCTGATTCTGGCCTGTACCGGTTTGTACTGGTCTTATGACTGGTGGCGTAATGGCATGTTCAAGGTGCTGGGCGTAGAACGTCCACAACCGCAAATGCAGGCCAATGCCGCGCCGCAAGGTCAGCATGGTGCGCCGCAAGGCCGTGAACGTGGCGAAGGTGCTGCGCGTGAAGGTCGTGGCGAGCGTGCGGAAGGACTAGATTCGCTGCAAATGCAGGCTGTATTAAACCAGACTTGGACTGGCGTACAGGCACAACTGGGACGCGACTACTCGACCATGACCCTGAACCTGCCCAAACAGGCCAATAGTGAAGTCAGCCTGAACTTTGTCGATGCAGTACCGCAGCATGAACGTGCCCGCAATAGTGCAACCTATAACTATCAGACAGCCAGCCTCACTGACATCAGCCTGTATGAAGATAAAAAGCTCAATGAAAAAATCATGAGCAGCATGTTACCAGTTCACCGTGGCAGCTTCTTTGGTCCGGTGTACCAGTTCTTTGCCATGGTCGCTTCCCTGCTGATGCCACTGTTCTTTGTCACCGGCTGGATGCTGTATCTGAAACGTCGCAAGCAGAAGAAACTGACCCAGGCAGCACGGAATAGCGCAAGGGCCGTCACGGTTGATCCAAATGCCAAACCGTGGCTGATTGCCTATGCCACCCAAACCGGTGTGGCTGAACAGCTGGCCTGGCGTACTGCGACCAGTTTGCAGGAAGCGCGTCAGCCGGTGACCGTGAAACCGGTCCAGCAATTGAGTCTGGAAGATCTGCAATCGGTAGAACAGGTGCTGTTTGTGGCCAGTACCTATGGTACCGGTGAAGCACCTGATTTAGCCTCCAGCTTTGACAAGAAAATCCTGAGCAGCTCGGCCAATTTACAACATCTGCGTTATGCGGTACTGGCGCTGGGCTCCAGGGAATATCCAGACAGCTACTGCAGCTTTGGTCATAAAATTGATCAGTGGTTACAACGCAATCAGGCGCAGCCTCTGTTTGCCACCATTGAAGTAGACAATGCCAGCAATGAAGATATCCAGCGCTGGAACGCAGCGCTGGCCCAAGCGACCCAGCTTGAATTACAAGGCATGGACATTCACAAGACCTTTGACAGCTGGATTCTGAAACAGCGTGATTTACTCAATCCGAACAGTCTGGGGGCACCAGCCTATAATATCGAGCTGGCGCCGCAACACGAGGCGCACTGGGAAGCCGGTGATATTGCCGAAATCCAGCCGGGGAACAGCCCGGAACGTCTGGCAGCCTTTATGCAACAGCATCAGATTCAGCCGGGTACCCTGCTGGATTCGACCGGTGAACCGATTGAACAGGCGCTCTGGGACAAAGACCTGACAGTTGAAATCGAGCCGTTTGCCAATCTGGAGCATTTACGGGAACAGTTACCGACCCTGCCGGCACGTGAATACTCGATTGCCAGCATTCCATCGCAGCAGATTTTGCGTCTGGTGGTCCGTCAGCAATCCGATGCCCAAGGTCAACTGGGCCTTGGTTCGGGCTGGCTCACCCAACATGCGCCACTGCAGAGCAGTATTGCCCTGCGCATTCGCACCAATGAATCGTTCCACCTGATTGATGACAACCGTCCAATCATCTGTATTGGTAACGGTACCGGTATTGCCGGGCTAATGAGTCTGTTACAGGCGCGCATCCGTCATGACTATACGCAGAACTGGCTAATTTACGGTGAACGTCAGCGTGCGCATGACTTTTTCTATGAAACTATTGTGTCTGCATGGCAAAGCACCGGTATGTTGCAGCGTCTGGATGTGGCCTTCTCGCGTGATCAGGAACAGAAAGTTTATGTACACCATAAATTGCGTGAACAAGCCGAAGAACTGCAACGCTGGATTGAGCAAGGTGCCGTGATTTATGTCTGCGGCAGTATTGATGGCATGGCCAGCGATGTTGACCAGACCCTGATTGAACTGCTTGGTGAAGCTACGGTGGATCAGTTACGCAGTGAAGGCCGTTACCGCCGTGATGTCTACTAAGTTTTGCTAACTGGCTGAAAACTAAAATTGAAAAAACCGGACTTGATGTCCGGTTTTTTCATCTTGATCTTTTATAATCCACCAAGACATCACACTATTTATGATCATTCCGCCATGCAGAGTCACAGCCACGCCCCACTGAAACGTATCTTCAGCCTGATAGCTGCAGCTCTACTGCTGGCCAATGGTCTGTGGTTGCTCAGCCTAAACAGCTTTCACTTTGGTACGCTGCTGCCAATGCTGCTCGGTGCAGCACTGTTCATTTATGCCTTGTGTTATGTGCCGCTACAACGCTGGATTCGACAGTGCCCGATCTATCAACAAGGCTGGCGTTTAGTATGGGGGGCTTTCTGGGTCTGGCTACTCAGTGTGGTGCTGTTCTTTGGCTATTTGCACTGGCAAAGCCTGCACACCCAACCCAATCCGAATACGCAGGCGATTCTGATATTAGGCGGTGGTATTCAACACAACCAGCCAACACCAACCTTGGCCAAACGCCTCAATGCCGGGGCAGCGTTGGCCAAGCAGCTGCCGCAGATTCCAATTATCGTCAGTGGTGGCGCCGCTTTTGGGAGTCAGTGGACTGAAGCTGAGGTGATGGCGCACTATTTAACAGAGCAGCAGCATATTCCGAAAACACGGATTCTATTGGAAGCACGCAGTACCAGTACCGCCCTGAATTTCCACAATTCCAAGGCCTTGTTGACTCAGCACGACATTCAGCTCAGTGATCCGATTGCCGTGGTGACCAGTGATTTTCATTTACCGCGTGCGCTGGCCATTGCCCGCAAACAAGGCTATCAGCAGCCCTTGCCCTATAGCGCACCCACGCCGCTCTATATTCGCTATAACTCCTGGTTACGCGAATATTTTGCTTATGTAAGCGGCTGGCTGCTCAATGAATATTAATACGCAATAAAGATTAATTAAGGCGAATAGAACGTGGCGAAGGCAGCTGCAGGTTTTTATAGACCTCAGGTTTTTGCAGATAAATCTGATAGAGATAGTTTTTAATATCCAGCAGCAGCTTTTCCGGTGCTACCAGCACATTCTGCCCTTCGGGACTAAGATTCATCGACACCAGTGTGCTTTCCTGTCTTAAAAATGGCAGGACTTTTTCAATAAAATCTTTAAAGCTGACTTCCTGAATATCGTAATTTTCCCAGTTGTCTTTGACCAGTAGCTTGGCCAGACTTTTATTTTGCCAGACTGCAAAAGCACGCTGTCCGGTGGGTGTGGCACATAAGGCCCAGCCATCATGATACAGCGCAAACACTTGTCCCTGGCTGACCATAATTTCAATAAACTGTTTATAAGTATCTTGAACGTTATAGCTTGAAGTTTGAGATTTAGACGCGGCCTTGCGTTGATATGGATTGCGCATAGATCATCCAGTCCATTTTATTGTTTTATAATGCTGGGATTCTATGGAATATTTAAGATTTAGGCAAGAAAGATATGGTGGGCGCTGACGGGATCGAACCGCCGACATTCTGCTTGTAAGGCAGACGCTCTACCAACTGAGCTAAGCGCCCTGATTAAGATTGTCAATCTTGAGTCCACTATAAGCTCAGGAAACTTATAGGGCTATTCTTTGAGATGGCGCAGCGGACGGGGCTCGAACCCGCGACCCCCGGCGTGACAGGCCGGTATTCTAACCAACTGAACTACCGCTGCATCGCAAAAGAATCATGGTGGGCGCTGACGGGATCGAACCGCCGACATTCTGCTTGTAAGGCAGACGCTCTACCAACTGAGCTAAGCGCCCTCAAAAGCGTTTTATGTAAATGGCGCAGCGGACGGGGCTCGAACCCGCGACCCCCGGCGTGACAGGCCGGTATTCTAACCAACTGAACTACCGCTGCACTTACACAAAGTCACTATTGTGGTTCAAACGAATATTAAAGAAGCTTAAGTGGCGCAGCGGACGGGGCTCGAACCCGCGACCCCCGGCGTGACAGGCCGGTATTCTAACCAACTGAACTACCGCTGCACATAAGAATCTTTAACGTAAAGGCTTGGTGGGCGCTGACGGGATCGAACCGCCGACATTCTGCTTGTAAGGCAGACGCTCTACCAACTGAGCTAAGCGCCCTTAACGTCTTCATCGTTTGTGAGGTGCATTATAGAGAATCTTTACCGCCTGTCAAACGCTTTTCTGCCAGTTTTCACTTTTTTATGACTGAGTGATTAAAAAATAAGTGATTCGCTAGAAAAACAAACAAATTCTGTATGTTATTTGACTTTATTCAAAAAATTTTATTTTTAGCCCACTGGGGAATAGAAGAAATTTCTTGCAATTCCCCCCTGCTCGCCTGCACATTTTTTATTTTTCCCTGTGAAAAATGCCGGCAAAATTCAGGCTTAAGTCTTATGGCTGGGGTTCAATAGCCAAGGGACTAAAATCCAGCCGCTCTTCAGACAGATACACCAATGCCTGTTCAGGAATCAGCTCGAACAGTTCAATAATGTCGCGATTGCGCATCCGGATACAGCCATGTGACTTGGGAATACCCATCGGTTCAGTATCTGGCGTGCCATGCAAATAAATATAACGTTTAAAGGTGTCACAGCCAGCGCCCTGGTTAAAACCATCCTCCAGCCCTGACAGCCATAAAATACGGGACAAAATCCAGTCACGTTCAGGA
>Ga0172369_10006041_pt1 | contig 14604 bp, 12 predicted proteins | sample LakKiv25m_FD_114539 | JGI IMG/M metagenome (GOLD analysis project Ga0172369, IMG submission 114539) | Freshwater microbial communities from Kabuno Bay, South-Kivu, Congo - kab_022012_11.25m | ecosystem: Environmental > Aquatic > Freshwater > Lake | place: Democratic Republic of the Congo...
GGACGCGGCGCGCCAGTTCCGCCCCCCGTGCTCCCGGCGTCCCCTGCGCGGGACGCTCCACGCGGGGAGGCGCCGGCTTTGCCGGGAAGGCATCGGACTCCACAGCGTCCTGGAGCGCCTCCAGCCACTGCGCCGAGCCCTCGCCCTGGTGCGCCGCCGCCAGTTCCTCGACCGCGGCAACGCCGGCCAGCGGCTCGAGCGCCCGGAAACGCTCCAGTACCTGCGCGATCGCCTCGTCCGGCTCGTAGCCCAGGCGCGCCTCGAATCGCCGGGCGGCCGCCATGCCCGCGTCGCCGCGCTCGGTCCGGACCTCCGCCCACAGCGCCGCGAGCTCCGTCGCCGGGTGCCCGGTCGCCTCCAGCCTGGCGCAGACCGTGTCGATGAATCCGCCGAGTTCCTGCTCCACGTGCGACCGGGCGTGCCTCGACTCGAAGCTCGCAAGGAACCGCACCGGCTCGCGGGAGTCCGCGGCGGACGGAGAAACCGTCAAGAGGATGTCGTCGTCCTCGGGTTCGATCCGAAGGATCGGCCAGAGATAGCCGGCGCCTGCGCTGCGCAGTTCGTGGTTCAGCCGCCAGGCCGTCGGCGGGGTCGCCCGCGGTCCGGGTTCCCACAGCAGACGCCACCAGGAGGCGGCCAGCCACGTCGCGAGCGGGTACAGGGCGACGAGCACGTCGTCGGCCAGCGATGCCGAGAACTCGTCCGAGACGCGGGTGGCCGTGCGCCCGTCCGCCGCGATCCGCAGATAGGCGGTCGTGTCCCGCTCCAAGTCGTCGGCGGCGTCGGCGACGACCCAGCGCGTCGGCCGGAATTCGAGCGCGCCTAGCGTCCCCATCGTTCGAAGACCTCCGCGGCGAAGGGGTCGTCGTCGGCGAGAGGATAGCCATGCGCCTCGCCGTTCGCGTCGACAACGGCCTCCAAGGCGCTGCCGTCGGCGGTCACGGCCCAGACGTTGGCCGGGAATTCCCCGGTCTGTCGCACGCTCCACAGACCGCGCACGAGTCCCTCGCGAAGAAGTCGCAACGCATCCTCGTGCCGGAATATCTGCACGGAGTCGCAGAGCGACTTGGCCCGCCGCGGAGCCGCCGGGGGAGTCAGGCCGAAGTCGCCGGGGTTTCGCTTGTGGTGCGGGCTGCCGCGGTAGTGCACCCGGCCGGCCAGCGCCCGGCGTGCCGCCTGATCCGGCAGGTCCGGGACCAGACGCAGGGCACGCTTCGGGTTGGGCACGGTTCTCGACACGGCTGGCGACCCTAGCACGGGCCGCAGGGGACCCGGGAACTGCCGGCGCCGCGCCGGTCCGCCCGTTTGCAGAGCGCGCCGACGGGCCGCTTGGATCCGTCGCAGCCGGCGGCTGCAGACGTGCCGCGGCCTCGGCTGGCGGTGCCATCGGACGCGCGAGGCGATCATCGCTACGAAGGTGGTCTTCGACGCCATCCGCGCGCTGATGGCGCCGCCCGATCGCGGGCCGAGGCGGCGGATCGGCTTCGCCACGGGGGAAGACCCCCCGGAAGGACGAAGAAACCGGATCCCTGCAACCCCGTGGTTGCGACCTGATCCAGGGAACTCGATTCGCGGCGATGCGCGCATTGCCGTGCCTGGGAAGGTTCTGGCGCCGCACTCCCGCGCATCGAGGCGCCGGAGCGGGAGAACGCGGCCCGGCACGGTTCAATCGGCCCGCACGGCTGGAATGCCGGTTCTTCCCGGGGCACGCCCGGCGTCTCGGCGGCGCGCGCCCTACCGGACGTAGATCGCGTAGTCGTACTGAAGGTCCTTGGCGCCGCCGGTGGATCCGGGCCGATCTCCGTTGGACAGGCTGACCGCGTTGTCGTCGCCGATGCACATGTACGTCTTCCAGGGCGTGGTGCCGGCCGCGTCGCAGCCCGGATACCACGGCATTCCGCCCGTGTTCTGCGCGTCCATCTGCGTGCCGAGGCCCCAGTTCGCGTTGTCCGCGTCGGCCATGGCCGAGTTGCGGATGCGCGCCCAGTCCGGAGTGCCGCCCGCGCCCCAGATCATGTTCGGGAACAGGTTGCCGACGGGCCGCACGACCGCCTCGGCGGAGTTGAGCGAGGCGACGTCGTTTGCCGTCGTCGACGAAGTGAAGGCGGTCGGCGACCGGGTCAGCCCCGCGGAGAAGACTGTCGAGAGCGCGTTCGTGTTCGTGAGGGCCCACGACCGGTAGCCGACCTGGTCGATGCCCTCGCGGTGCACCCGGATCATGATGCGCGTGTTGCCGCTCGCGCCGAACGCCGACCCGAGCTTGTAGTCGCCCGTGAGCGCGCCCGCCGCCGTGCCGTAGCTGCCCGTGCCGGTCCACCAGGTGGTGTCGAGGTAGTAGTGCGTGTTGCCGTCGTCGGTGTCGAGGTTCATCGCCAGCGTCCAGCCGCCGCCGTCGGTCTCCAGCTCGCACACGACCTGGTACGCGTCCGAATGGTCGTTGCCGTTCGGGTCGACCCAGAAGACGCCGTTCTTCGCCGTGGGCCGATTCGTGCGCAAGTCGCCGCAGCCCAGCGCCGCGGTGGTCCGGTCGTTGCCCAGCAGAGACGGGTCCACGACCTGCGACACCGGGCCGCGCACGAAGACGGCGTAGTCGTACTCGAGATCCCTGGCGCCGCCCGTGGTCGGCGGGCAGTCGGTGTTCGAGGGGCTGCAGATGTTGTCGCTGCCGAGGCAAACGTACTGCTTCCACGGCAGTGTCGAGCCCGCGTCGCAGCCCGGGTACTAGGGCATGCCGTTGTTGTTCTGCGCGTCCATCTGGCAGCCCAGGCCGTAGTTGGCGTTGTCGGTCGTCGGCCACGTGTCGCTGCGGATGCGCGTCCAGTCGGGCGTGCCGTCCGCGCCCCATATGACGTTGACCTGAAGGTTGCCCGACGGCCTCACGACCGGGTCCCGCGCGTCGATGTTCGACACGCTCGAGTCGATGCCGGAGCGCGTCAGGAACACGGGGTTGCGCGACAGGGCGCTGTTGGCCAGGTAGGAGCGCAGCGACGCAGGCGCTGCCGAACGACGTGTCGCCCTGCCAGTAGCCCTGGTCGAGGTAGTAATGCACCGTGCCGTCGTTGGTGTCGAGGTTCATGGCGAGCGTCCACCCGCCGCCCGACAGCGTCATCTGACAGTACACCTGGTAGGCGTCGGCGTTGCCGTTCACGCTGCCGTTCGGGTCGATCCAGTACGTGCCGGAGGCTGCGCCGGGGCTGGCCGCGAGGATGGCGTCGCAGCTCGCCAGCGCCGACTCGGGCGCCCCGCCCGCCGTCGAGCCGCTCGCGCCCAGCGACGTGTAGAACGCCCCGTTGCAGACCCGCACCTGCCTCATCGTCGTGTCGTAGTAGGTGTGACCGGCGTTGGCCGTGTTGCACGTCACCGAGGCCGAAGCCTCCTGCGGGAGATTGCCGGTCGGCTGCAGCGTGGTCCAGGCGAGGCCCGCCGACCGGGTCGAATCGGCCGCGAGCACCTGTCCGTTGGTCCCGACGCCCAGCCGCAGGTTGGCAGCGCCGTCGAAGGCCAGCAAATCGCCCTTCGTCGTCAGCGGCGACAGAGCGCCGAACGCACCGGACGCCGTCGTCCGGCCCGTGCCGCCGTGCGCGACGTCCAGCGTCGACGCGGCCGGAAAGAAGCCCGCCCAGCTCGTGCCGTCGCACACGCGCAAGCCCGTGCCCGCGTCGAAGGCAATCGCGCCCGCCCTGGTCGCGCCGCACGTGCCGGACGCGGGCAGGCGCACTTCGTCCGTGAACGCGGCGCCGCCCGTGAGCGTGCCCGCGAACGTTCCCGAGAAGGCACCGGAGAACGAGCCGGCGAAAGTATTCGCAGCGTTGCCGAACGCGACCGGCGACGAGTACGTGCCCGCGATCCGTCCGCCCGGCACCGTGCCGGTCGAGAGGGAGCCCGCGTCGAGCGAGGTCAGCCCTGCGCCGCTGCCCGTGAAGGCGTTGCCCGAGTTCGTGAACGAAGCCGCCTGCGCGTACGTGCCGCCGATCCGTCCGCCGGGAACCGTGCCGTTCGCAAGTGAGCCGGCGTTCAGTCCCGTCAGCGCGGAGCCGTCGCCCGCGAACGCGTTTCCGGCGTTCGTGAACGAAACCGCCTGCGAATAGGTGCCTGCCAGCCTCTCGTCCGCGAGCGTTCCGGAGGCGAGCTTGGAGGCGTCGAGACCGGGGACGTCGGCGGCGACGAGGGCGCGGAAGGCAGGCGCTGCGGCCGACCCGCTCTGCGGTCCGGCGAACACCGTGTTGGGCCCGGCACCGGAAGTCCCGGTGCCGCCGCTGCCCGTGCCCAGCGGGGTGCCGAACGCAGGCGCGGCCGTGAAACTCTTGGCACCGCCGACGCTCTGGTTGCCGCTCAGATCCACGTAGCCCGTCGACAAGCCGCCCACGTCCGAAATCGCGAGCGAGGCGGGGCTCCAGCGCGAGCCGTCGAAGCGAAGCACCTGCGAGGTCGCCGGCGCCGCGGTCGCGACGGCGAAGCCATGCAGGGCGGCCACCACGGGACTCGACCACGCACCGTCCAAGTCGCCGCCGCACAGCGTCTCGCCGTCGTACTTCGCCTCGAACCGCGTCCAGTCCCCCGACGAGAGGTATCCGTCGACCGCCGGTCCGGCCGGCGCAATCGAGATCTGCGGCGTCGTGCTGCCGTCGTACGCCGCGAGCGGGGCGAGGACGGTCACGACCGTCACGGTGCCGCCCGAGTTCTGATCGGCCGCCGGCTCCCATCGGTTCTGCACCGCGTTCCACCGGAGCACCTGCCCGTCCGACGGCATCGTCGCGGCCACGGCGCGCGACTGCAGACGCGCGACCGTCGGCGCGGAAAGCGTTCCCGCGAGGTCTCCGCCGCAGCTCGTCGCGGCGCCGTATTTCGCGGAGAATGCGGACCAGTCGGTCGAGGACAGGTATCCCGACGAGGCGGCACCGGCCTGCGAAATCGAGAGCTGCGGCGCGATCGTGGCGTTGGCGACGCCCAGCGGCTCGGATGCCGTCACGACGGTCACGGTTCCCGCCGTCGCGCAGCGCCACGCGGTCGCGTCGTGCACGAGCGCCTGTCCCGCGCCGCAGGTCTGCAGCGACATCGTCTGGCTGGCGTCGTCCACGGCGAGACCCGATCCCGCCGCGTAGCGCGCGGGCCCGGCGAGGCGTCCCGACACGTCGACGACCGTCTGTCCAGCGACCTTCAGCGACGTCACGCTGGCCGTGCCGCCGGACACGCTGCGCGCCGAGAAAGCGTTGGGCACGGACCCGATCTGCTGGCGCGGCGCAAGCGTCTCCGCTCCGACTGCGAGCTCCAGCCAGCGCTGGGCGCCGTCGAGCACGCCGGCCTGCGGCGCCGACACGAGGCCGAGGAAGGTCGAGTAGTAGCCGTCGGACAGTCCGAGGGTCTGGGTCTCGGACCACAGCGCAGTGCCGCCCGCGGCCGCGTCGAACACCGCGAAGGTGACCGCGGCGGTGCCCGTCGCGGCCGTGCCGTCGGCGCGCAGCAGGCGCCCCTGATAGCCGAGAAGCGGCGGCACCTGGGCGGCCGCGGGAAGCGCCGCAAGCGGCAGGAGCACGGCGAGCGCGGACAGACGGCAAGGGCGGGACTTCACGGCGGCCTCCGGGGCTGGACACGGGGCAGTGTGCCCCGGGGAGCGGCCTGCGTCCCCGATGGCCGGCGGCCGGTGCGTCGAAGTCGATGCGGCGCAACTCATTGCGGGCCCGAGGCAGTTTGCCCCGAGTTCGGTTCCGGTCAGATGTCGCCGAGGAGGCTGCCGCGGTCGGAGGCATCTATTGATCGGCCCGGAACAGGTACAGCACGTTCCCGTCCGGGTCGGTGAAGTACGCGAGCTTGCGTCCTCTGCCGGCCTGCACGACGGGGCCGGCGAATTTCACGCCGCGAGCGGTCAGCTCGCGCACGGCCTGCTCGATGGGCCGGTCCGGGTAGAGCCCGAGCTCGACGCCGCCTTTGCGCTGGGCCGCGGATCGCCGCTCCGTCGGGTGCAGGCCCAGCACCAGGCCGCCGCCGGCGTCGAGTTCCGCCCACTTGTCCTCGACGCGGCTGCGCACGGCAAGGCCGAGCGACTGCGTGTAGAACAGGAACGCACGTGGGAAGTCCGTCACGTAGATCGTCGGGATGCCGCCGTGGATCATCGTCGCCTCCGTCCCCGGTGCCCGGGTCGTAGCGGCGGCAGGCGCATCACGCAACGGAAGCCGGCCGGGGTCCGGAGCGCCGCTTGCCGGCTGCCGGCGCGCCATCTGCACGGTCGTCGCCGTCGCCGTAGCCGTCCCGCCCGGGCGCAGGTTTCATCCGGTTTTTTTGGGCCTTTGACCGCTCGGCCCGAGGGGAGCGCGGGCCGGCTCTTTGGCCGGCGCGGACACGAGGGGTGCCGGGGGGCCGCACCAGTGCATCCGTTTGCGCGGGCGTGGCGGCGGGGATCGTGCACCCGCCCTCCGCTACGGGAACTGTTTCGCCAGCAGGTAGTACAGCCGCCCGGGATGTTTGAGTTCCCCGGCGGTGCGTTCGGCGTACGCTCCCGAGCCCCAGTAGACGTCCGCGCGCCCGGCGCCGCGGATGGCGCCGCCCGAGTCCTGGTCGAGCACGAAGCGCGAGAACGGCCGCCACGCCGGACCGCTTTCGTCGACGGGACGCTGCGTCTCCACGAAGCACAGCCCGCCCTTCGGAAACACCCTCGAATCGGCGGCGATCGTGCGTCCGGGCGTCACCGGCTCGCCCAAGGCGCCGATGGCCGCGTCCGCCGTGCGGAAGAACACCTGCGACGGGTTCGTGTTCATCAGCGCGGCGCGTTCGTCCGGGTGTGCGTCCAGCCACGCGCGGATGGTCTGCATCGACATCGCCTCGCGCGCGACCGCGCCCCGGCGCAGCAGCTCGCCGCCCACCGCCGAGTACGGCCGCCCGTTGCGCCCGGCGAACGTCACGACGCGCGCCGCGCCGTCGGGCAGGCGCACGAGCCCCGAGCCCTGGATTTCCAGGAAGAAGGCGTCCACGGCGGAGTCCACCCACAGCAGCTCCGCTCCCATGCTCGTCAGCGCGCCGGAAACGATCTCCGCGCGCGTCGGATAGGGCTTCAGCCGCCCGTCCACGACGCGCCCGACGAGGTCCGAGTCGAGCTGCGGGAAGTCCTTCGTGCTCGCGGTCACGAGGTCGGGCGGCGGCCGGTAGAGCGGGAACGCGAACGCGTCGGTGCGCGTCTCCGAGCCGCGCAGCTCCGGCAGGTAGTACCCGGTGAAGAGGACTTCGCCCCGGCCGTCGGCGCCGCTCGAGCGGAACACGCGGTATCCCGCGGCGATCGCGGTCTGCAGCGAGTCGGCGGAGGGACGCGCCGCGACGATCGCGCGGAATCGAGACAGCGTCTCGACCATGCGCGCGACCGGGACGCGCTCCGGGCCGAAGGCGAAGGTGCGTCCGGGCTCCGCGGAGGCGATACGTCCCAGCCATGCGAGCGAGTGCACGATCGCCCGGTCGAGCTCCGCCAGATCCAGATCATCGGAAAAAACAGGCAGATCCGAGCCCGCGACCTCGACGAGCGGCGGCACGGGACCGGGCGGGGGCGGGTGCCTGCACGAGCCGGCGGCCAGGGCCAGGACGAGGATCAGACCCGGCGGGAGGGGGCCGTTTTTCAGAAGGGTGCAGCTCACGCCAGATCCGGCTCGTCGTGCGGACCGGCGCGCCGCCCTCACCCCCGACCCCTCTCCACACGGGCCACAACCGCAGTGCCCCTTTGACCGCACAGCGGCCCGGTGGAGAGGGGAGGGCTGCCGCTTCTCGATCCGGCGGCGCGGATACTCCCAACTGCGCGCCGTGCGGTCCCACCTCACGCGCACGATTCGACGCGCTCTTCTCCCCCTCTCCACCGGGCCGCAACCACGCAGGATCGAGCGTTGCGCATCGCGGCCCGTGTGGAGAGGGGGTCGGGGGGTGAGGGCCGCGGGCGCCCCCCAAGGAGTCGGATCCGGCAAGAGCTGCACCCTTTTCAGGACAGGGGAGCCGTGGCCCTCCGCCATGCCCTACCGCCGTCGCCGGTGCGAGGTGCGCGGGCGTGCGACCTCGACGGAGACGGCCTTGTCGCCGAGCGTCTTCCCGCTGGCGGCGATCGCCCGATCGACGGCTTCGGGGGCCACGTCCACGTAGGTGTGGCGCGGGCCGATCTCGACCGAGCGCACCGCTTCCGGCTCCAGACCGGTGAGCGAGAGGAACGCGGCGCGGACCGAGTCCGCGTCCATCCCGTCGCCGGTGCCCAGCGTGACGAAGAGCCGGCCGCCCTTCGGTGCGGGCGCATGCTCTCCCGGAGCGCTATCGTCCTTCGCGCGCGGCTCGGGCGCCTCCAGCTTCGGCTTCGTGCGCTCGCTGCGCCGCTCGCGGAGCCGGCCCTTGTGCTCCTCCTTGAGCGCGCGCGTGCCGACCTGCTCCTCCGCGCGCCGCGCCGCCGCCAGCCTTTCCATGCGGTGGTGCGTGAAGAAGTACTTGAGCGCGAACGCGATGAGAATCTCCCCGCCCTCGCGCGCCTTCAGCTCCTGCGCCAGCGGGATGAAGCTCTCGAACACCCGCGTGCCGAGCGCCGCGCGCAGCTCCTGCACGTGGCTCTCGGTCCACATGCGGTGCGCCTCCTCGGGCAGCGGCAGCTTGCGCTCCTCGAACTTCACGCCGAAGCGCTTCTCCAGCGCGCTCAGTGTCACCAGCTCCGGGCCGCGCACCAGCGACAGCGCCGTGCCCTTCTTGCCGATGCGCCCGGTGCGCCCCGCGCGGTGCAGGTAGACGCTCGGGTCCTCGGGCAGCGAGTAGTTGATGACGTGCGACAGGTCGCTGATGTCGATGCCGCGCGCGGCGATGTCGGTCGCCACGAGGAAGCGCAGCTCGCCGCGCTTGACGCGGGCCATGGCGCGCTCGCGCTCGGACTGGCTCAGCTCGCCGCTGATCTTGTCCGCGTCGTAGCCGGCCCGGTCCAGCACGCTGCAGATGAGGTTCACGTCGTCGCGCGTGTTGCAGAACACGATGCCGTTCTCGGGGTTCTCGAGCTGCATCATGTACAGGAGGTTGCGCGGCTTCGGGTACTCGTCGCGCGCGAAGTACGTGATGTTGCGGATGCCCTCGACGCTGTAGTGGTCGCCCGACAGCAGGATGGTCTCGGGCTCCTTCAGGTGCGTGCGGATGATGCTCTCGATGTCGGGCGACACCGTGGCCGAGAACAGCAGCGTCTGGTGCCCCTGCGGCAGGCGCCGCAGAATGGACAGCACGTCCTCGTAGAAGCCCTCCGAGAGCATCTCGTCGGCCTCGTCCAGCACGGCGACGCGCGCCTCGGCGAGCGAGAGCGTGCGGCGCTCCAGCAGGTCGAGCAGCCGCCCCGGCGTGCCCACGACGATGGTCGCGCCGTCGGCGAGCGCGCGGAGCTGGTCGTCCATGGACGCTCCGCCGTAGATGGCCGCGACTTTCACGCCGCGGAACTTCCCCAGGTCGCCCAGCTCTCCGGCGACCTGGAAGGCCAGCTCGCGCGTGTTGCACAGCACGAGGGCCTGCACAACCCCGCGTCCCGGCTCGACTTTTTCCACCAGCGGGATGCCGAACGCGGCGGTCTTCCCGGTGCCGGTCTTGCTGCGCACGATGACGTCGCGGCCGGCGAGCACGGGGCGGATGGTGGCCGCCTGCACGGGCGTGGGGCGCTCGTAGCCGCGCGCGCGGATGCCCTCGCGGGTTTCGGGCGAGAGCGGCAGCTCGTCGAAGGTGGAGGTCGCGAAGACCTCGGACTCGGCGGACGCAGCGTCGCCGGAGCCGGTGACTGTGTCGATGTCGGGCATTTCGTTTCGGGCCTTCCTGTCCGGCCAAATCGGAGCGTCCTTCGACTCCCTCGCTGCGCTCGGTCGCTCAGGATGAGCGGGAGGGCGGCTCGCGGTCGTGGCGAGCCTGTCGAACCACGGCCGCGCGCGCGCGCCGGGTCGTCCCGGACACGGCCCCTTCCGGCATGGACGCGGCTTGCGTCGCGGGGCGCGCGAAGGTATAGCACCGCGCTCCCGGCCGCGCCAAAGGTCGATTCGCGGACCTTGGGGCCCGGCCGGACGTGCGCGGGCCCGGAGGCCGCGCGCTCGCTTGCCTCCCATGGCCGCCAAGCCGACCCAGCCCCGCCGGCCCGAACGAAGGAGCAGGGCGGTGTCCGCAGGCGCGCAGGCCGGGAGCGGGGCCGCTCCGGCGGACGGCGACGCCGCCGGCAGGGTCGCCGATGTGCCGCGCGCCCCGGAGGATCCCTCCGGCGCCGCGCGGAAAGGCGCTCCGGTCGTGGTTCCGGCCGATCGTCCCCCGGCCCGCCGTGCGCGCACGCACGACTTCAACAAGGTGCGCAAACCGCCCCGGAAGGCACCCGCGCGCCCCGCGCCCGAGCCGTCGCGCGTCGAAGCCGACGGCGACTCGTCCCGCGAGGCCGCGGAAGAAACCGAGCCCGAGCTCGTGGAGGAGGTCGCCGGCGGGCCATCGGAGCGCGCGGCGGACCTTCCCGTGGACGCGGAAGCCGCTCCCGACGCGTCCGCAGGCGCCATCGTGCCGGCCGCCCGCGAGGCGCTGGCGCCGCAGGATCTGCTCCAGCGCTACATGGCGGAGGTCACCCGCCACGCGCTGCTCACGCGCGAGGAGGAAACGGCGCTCGCCCGCCGCTACGTCGACACGGGCGACCAGGATGCCGCGTTCCGGCTCGTGACGGCGAATCTGCGCCTGGTCGTGAAGATCGCCTGGGAGTACCGCCGCGCCGCGTTCAACCTGCTGGACCTCGTCCAGGAGGGCAACGTCGGGCTCATGCAGGCGGTGCGCAAATACGACCCGCAGCGCGGCGTGAAGCTGTCCACTTACGCCGCGTGGTGGATCCGCGCCTACATCATCCGTTCGCTGATGGACAACTGGCGGCTGGTGAAGCTGGGGACCACGCAGGCGCAGCGCAAGCTGTTCTTCAACCTGCGAAAAGAGAAGGAGAAGCTGGCGGCGCGCGGTTTCGAGCCGGAGCCGCGGCTGCTGGCCGAGCGGCTGCAGGTGAGCGAGCAGGACGTGGTGGACATGGACCGGCGGCTCGCCAACGACGAGCTGAGCCTGGACGCGCCGCTGCAGGGCGATTCGGCGGGCGGCTCGTACATGGACCGGCTGGCCCAGGGCGGCGAGAGCGCGGACGAGCGGCTCGCCGAGCACCAGCTCTCGGCGCTCTTCCACGAGAAACTGGCCGTGTTCGCGAAAGGGCTCGTCGACAAGGAGCTGTTCATCTTCGAGAAGCGGCTGGTGGCGGAGGAGCCGCTGACTCTGCAGGAAGTGGGCGACCGCTACGGCATCAGCCGCGAGCGCGCCCGCCAGATCGAGGCGCGGCTGCTGGGCCGGCTGAAAGCCTGGATGAAGGAACACATGCCCGACTACGCCCAGCTCACGCTGGAGCCGAGAGACGATTGACCCCGGACCCCGCACCGGCCGCCGCCGGCCCCGCCCCCGCCCCGCGCCATCCGCTGCTGCAGCGGCGCGTGTGGCTGCCGCTGGCGGTGCTCCTGTTCGTGCTCAACATCCCGTTTTTCCACCTGTTTCTCCGCGGCGAGCCGGCCGCGACGGCGAAGGTGCCCTTCTCGGACGACTTCGAGCGCGCGGAGCTCGGGCCGCACTGGTGGAGCAGCGGCGGCTTCTGGCGCGTCGTCGGCGGGCGTCTGTACTCGCCGGGCGTGAAGAACAATCCGCTGTGGCTGCGCGCGCGCCTGCCGGACGAGGCGGTGGTCGAGTTCGACGTCGTGTCGGCCGGAGACGGCGGCGACGTCAAGTGCGAGATCTTCGGCGACGGCCGCGACCACGCCTCGGGATACATCCTGGTTTTCGGCGGGTGGAACAACGCGATTTCGACCATCGCGCGGCTGGACGAGCACGGCGCGGACCGGCGCGAGCGCCGCGACCGGCGCGTCGAGAAGAACCACAAGTACCGCTTCCGCGTCGAGCGCAAAGGCGGGCGGCTCACGTGGTACGTCGATGACGAGCGGTTCATGGAGTACGACGATCCGAAACCGCTGCGCGGCAAGGGGCACGATCGGTTCGGGTTTTCGAGCTGGCAGACGGATCTGTGGTTCGACAACCTGACCGTCCGTTCGCTGCGCTGAGCCTTCGCACTGCCGCCGCGGGCCGCAAGCCGCCGTAGCCGTTGCCGTCGCCGTCGCCGTCGCCGGCAAGTCTCCGGACCTGCGATCGAGTCCGCGTGGCCGGCAGATCGAAAAGGCCGGCAACGGAAACCTCAACGGCGACGGCGACGTCCGCGGCGACGGCGACGCCCACGCCCCGGCCGCAAGCGGGCGCGCCCGCCCGCCCATATCCCATCGCAAGAAATAATCCGCGCCGGATGAGTTCTCACCCTGTAATTTACCCCGCCCCGCCGCCGCCGCACGCCGTCCGGGCATGCTACCTATCCGCGGCGCCCGCCCTTCCTGCGGGCCGGAGCCGACCCATGGGGCAGCCGCGTCCGCCTGGCGGCGACACGCGCGACCTGGCGCAGGTCTGGGGCCAGACGCCGGCGCCGGGGCCTGCCGTCGACATGCCGGTGGGCCCCGCGGCCGCGCCGCTGCCGGCGCTGGAACGTGCTTCGCTCGTCATCCTGCGCCAGTTCGACGTGGCGGACGAGATCGACCTGGCACGCGCCCGGGAGCTCGCGCGCGCGGACCGGGCCGACGTTCGTCCGAAGCCGCGCACCACCGCGCTGCTGCTGTCGAATCCGCCCGTGGCGGTACCGCTGGGCGCGCGCACGCCGGTGCTGGCCGGCCGCAGCGTGGAGGCGGAGGCAGCCGCGCGCGTCTTCGACTTCGGGGCGATCTCCATCCGCCTGCGCGTGGCGCTCCCGCCGGGCACTCCCTGGGGCGAGCTGGCGGCCATGGTGCGCGCGGCGCAGACGGACGACGCGCTCACCCGCGCTGCGCGCGAGGAAGCCGACGCGCTCGTGGCGCGGCTGGCGCCCGCGCTGCGGACGCCGCACCCGGCTTCCGTCTACGAGGACTACGTCGTCGCGTTCGTGGAGCGCTTCGCCGAGCCGGTGGAGCCCCGGGCCCTGCCGCGCGAGGCGGTGGCGCGCCTGCTCCTGGGCGAGGCGGACGCGGCGGCGCTGTCGCCCACGGAGGTGGACGAGGCGCTGCGCCAGAGGACCAGCTACTACAACGACGACCTGTGCGTGGCCGGCTGGAGCACCGCTCTCGTCGTAGAGCCGGGCGGGGACACGGACGCGGTGGACGTGCTGGAACTGGCCAACGCTCAGCTTCTGGAGCTGCGCTACTTCGACGAGCTGCTGGACCGCGAACTGGCGCGCCTCTACGACGAGACCGGCCGGCGCGCGCGCGGGCCGGCGCTGCTGCGCAGCTACGGGCCGCTGCTGCGGCACACCATGGCGGTGATGCTCGAGATCGCGGAGTTCATCGAGCGCGCGGAGAATGCGCTGAAGATCCTGGGCGACGTGTATCTGGCCCGCCTGTACGCGAACGCGGTGGCGAGCCTGCGCATCGGCGGCTGGGAGCGCAGCGTGACGCGCAAGCAGGAGCTGGTGCGCCAGGCGTACGACGTGCTCAAGAACGAGGTCGACGCCTCGCGCGACCAGTGGCTGGAGCTGACGATCGTCGCGCTCATCGTGCTGGAGCTGGTGCTGGCGTTCCGCGGAGCGCTGCCGCCGTAGGGCGTTCGCGGGAGAGTTTTCCCCGAAAGTGTCAGGGGCACATTTTGCCGGAGTGCGGCCGTCCCGGCGGCACTATCGGACCGCAGCCGTCCCGGCTGCGCGCACTCGTCAGGCCGGGACCGCGCGTGCGGCCGGGACGGCCGGGCACCAATTGTGCCGCCGGGACGGCCGCACTCCGTCTGGCGCGCCTCCGGCGGCCCGGTTGCGGGGGAACGGCGGACGCATTGTGGGAATCGGCGCCGACCGCATCCCCTTGTCCGGCCGGGCCGTCCCGTGTTCCAATCCTCGTGGATTGCGGCTGTCCGGCAATTCCCGCGCCCCGCCGGCGCCGCAACGCGGAGCACCCATGGCCATCGCCCGACGTGCATTCCCTCTCGCGGCGCTCTTCGTTCTCGTCGTCCCGGTGCGCGCCCAGGTCCCGCCGCTGCTCGGATACCAGGGTCGCCTGCTGCGCGCCGACGGCAGCGCGGCCACGGGCACCGCGACGGTTTCGTTCTCGATGTTCTCCTCCGACACCGGCGGCGGCGCGCTCTGGTCCGAGACCCAGACCCTCGGCCTGTCGAACGGCTACTACTCGACCTTCCTCGGACTCGTGACGGCGCTGCCCGATGGCACCATGGACGGCCCGACGCGATGGCTCGAGGTGAAGGTCGGCGCCGAGACGCTGAGCCCGCGCCAGCAGATCGGCTCGGTCGGCTACGCGCTCGTCGCCCGCAGCATCGGCGGCGGCAGCGCGAACGTGTCGTCGCTGAAGGTCGCCGGCCAGACCGTCGTCGACGCGAACGGCCGGCTCGCGGGCAGCGCGCGCTACGGCGCGGGCTCCGGCATCACCTACGGCGTCAGCCGACGGTTGGACCGGCCAAGCGCCTGATTTCGCTTGGCTTTCTTCCGTGCGGCAGTCCTGATCGTACCAGTCAATCCGGTTGAGTCGTGTGCGATTTCTCGGGCTTTTCATGTGTGCGGGGACGGCGGTGACC
>Ga0172369_10006042_pt1 | contig 14603 bp, 12 predicted proteins | sample LakKiv25m_FD_114539 | JGI IMG/M metagenome (GOLD analysis project Ga0172369, IMG submission 114539) | Freshwater microbial communities from Kabuno Bay, South-Kivu, Congo - kab_022012_11.25m | ecosystem: Environmental > Aquatic > Freshwater > Lake | place: Democratic Republic of the Congo...
AAATATGACCCATTTCGGCTGCCAGCCCATGTGATCCGAGCAAGAGATGGTCATCACTGATAATCCCGCCACCAATGCCTGTACTAATGGTTAAGTAAAGAAGGTGGTGGTGACCTTGTCCCGCGCCAAATCGCCACTCACCCAGTGCTGCCAGGTTGGCGTCGTTGCCGATTTTTGTATGTGTACCGAAACGTTTTTCAATCTCAGGGCCAATTGGGAAATTTTCCCAACCGGATATATTGGGCGCCGAGAAAATTATTCCTGTTTCCGGGTCCACTGGCCCAGGCAGTGCAACAATGATTTTTTCAACAGATTCATGTTCTGGCCAGATGGATTGGATCAAGGTGCACATACGTTCAAAAGCTGAACCATCACCTCGAGTTGGTGTTCGTCGAAGATCTACAGGTTCAAGGCTGCCACGCTTGTATGCGGCGGCGCGGATTTGAGTTCCACCGATGTCAACGACAATAATTATGGACATGAACTTGATTATATCGTAAAGACATCAATCAGAAACGTGACGAAACACACATCTTGATTGGATAATTGACGTTGACGGATAATTTGAATACTGCTATCATCTTTTTTATGAAAAGTCCTCCCGGCTGGTTCGACATGTTTAAGCGAGAAGTCGTGGGCATTTTACGTTGGTTTGTGCCGGGACTTGGCGTCAAACGCTGGTTTGCTTTTCTTTTTGCTGGTATTACACTGCTTGGCTTGGGAGTTGCTTATTTTTTATTGGATGTTTATCGTACAGCGCCTCCCGACGGCTTGATCATCGTTCTTGATTTTGCCAGTTTGCGATATTTTCCACGCCCCGTGCGGGTGGTTATATTTCTCGCGCTTGGTATTGCCCTGGTGGTGGCTGGTTTGTGGGGGCTCAACCGCGCTTTACTAAATCCCTTTCTTCGAAAGGATCGAAGGCTGGTGGATCAGATCGCTGATTTCCGTCGACGCGAACGCGGTTCACGGGTGGTAGTTATGGGTGGAGGGCATGGAATGTCCACTTTGTTGCGTGGCTTGAAAGAGCATACCTATAACCTGACGGCGATTGTCACCGTTGCCGATGACGGAGGTTCTTCTGGCCGGTTGCGCCAGAGTTTAGGGATTCTACCACCCGGAGACATTCGCAATTGCCTGGCAGCTCTTTCCAACGATGAGGCTTTATTAGCCCAGTTATTCCAATATCGTTTCAACGATGAATCCGGATTGGGAGGGCATTCCTTTGGTAATCTGTTTATCTCGGCGCTGGCTGATGTAACCGGAAGTTTTGAGGAAGCTGTGGCCGAATCCGGTCGTGTGCTTTCAGTGCATGGCAGGGTATTGCCAGCCACTTTGCATGATATTAAATTGGTGGCGGATGTTCAACTGCCTAATGTGATTAATCAAATACAGGTAAAAGGCGAAAGCAGTATTCCGGAAATGCCCGGAAAGGTGCGACGCATTTACCTTGAACCAAATAACCCTCCGGCATTTCCTCCCGTGATCCAATCCATTTTGGCTGCAGATATGGTGGTCATCGGCCCGGGAAGTTTATATACAAGCCTGTTGCCAAATCTGCTCGTTCCGGATTTACTGGCGGCTTTACGGTCGACCAGGGCGTTGAAGATTTTGGTGGTTAACATCGCGACCCAACCCGGTGAGACAAGTTCTTATAATGTGGGCGACCACCTTTCGGTACTTGAAGAACACGTCGGACCTGGTTTGTTTAACATAATTGTTTGTAATAATCGTCACGAGGGAACACTCGCAAATGGGGTAGAATGGGTTAATATTGATCAGCGGGTTCTGAATTATCCCATTTATCAAACCGATCTTGTCGATGTGGAACATCCCTGGAGACACGACTCAGATAAATTGGCCAGAACGTTGATGAATTTATTGTATGAGCGCACAGGTCCATTAATCGAGTAAACAGACTGGTAAAACAACAATATTCACATGTTTTCATCTCTACCATTGCGCAACAATACAGGTGTGGTAGAATATCTAATTGTGTAAAAATTCACAATCAACCTACAGGAGGTTTATCATGACAATTAAAGTCGGTATCAATGGTTTTGGTCGCATTGGCCGCCAGGTTCTTAAGGCAATCCGCGATCGGTACCCTCAAGAACTGGAAGTTGTAGCTTTTAACGACATCGGTGATGTGCCCACCATGGCGCATTTGCTTAAATATGATTCAAACTACGGCCGCTTTGATGGAACAGTGGAAGTTGCCAACGATGCGCTCATCGTCGACGGCAAGACCGTGAAAGTGTTTAAGGAAACCGACCCTGCCAACATTCCCTGGGGTAGCCTGGGGATTGATATCGTGATCGAGTCAACCGGCATCTTCACTGTCAAGTCGGATGGCGTCAACAAGAAGGGCAAGGTAGTAAAAGGCGCGGAGAATCACATCACCAAGGGTGGTGCCAAGAAAGTCATCATTTCGGCACCTGCCGAAGGCGAAGATTTGACTATCGTGTTGGGTGTCAATGAAGAGAAATACGATCCTTCCAAGCATCACGTCGTTTCGAACGCATCCTGCACAACCAACTGTCTCGCCCCGGCCGCCAAGGTCGTGCATGACAAGTGGATCATTAAACGTGCCTTCATGACCACTATTCACTCATATACGAACGATCAGAAAATCCTTGACCTGCCACACTCGGATTTGCGCCGTGCTCGCGCCGCAGGTGTAAGCATCATCCCGACAACCACCGGTGCTGCCAAGGCTATCTCACTGGTTATTCCTGATCTGAAGGGAAAGTTCGATGGCTATGCTCTGCGCGTTCCAACCCCCACCGTTTCAGTTGTAGATTTTACGGCTGAATTGGAAGAGGGAACTACAACTGAAGAGCTGCGCCAGGCTTTTCGAGATGCCGCCAAACTACCGCGCTTCAAGGGTATTCTGGCTGCCATCGATGAACCACTAGTCTCGATCGATTTCAAGGGTGACGAACATTCTTCATCGGTAGACCTGCCTTTCACATCCGTGCTTGGCAAGGAAAAGAACAACTTTATCAAGGTTGTCACCTGGTATGATAACGAGTGGGGCTATTCCTGCCGCACAGCTGATCTGGCAGCGCTGATGGCGAAAAGCCTGTAAATCGTTAAACTGGCAAGCTGGCAGCGCGGGGTTCTCTCGTCCTGCCAGCTTGTTGATTTTCCCGTATTATCGAGGCGATCATGAATAAAAAGACAGTACGTGATGTTGATTTGAAGAATAAGCGTGTTGTTATGCGTGTCGATTTTAATGTCCCAATGGACAAAGGTGTCGTTACTGATGATAAACGTATTAAAGCAGCTTTACCAACCATCAAGTATGTTCTCGAGCAGGGAGCTTCATTATTACTTATGAGCCACCTGGGACGCCCTAAAGGTGGTTTTGATCCTGAGTTCAGCCTTAAGGCTGCTGCTGATGTTCTCGCTGGTCACCTGGGTCGCCCGGTCGCCATGGCTCCCGATTGTATAGGCCCAGATGTGGAAAAAATGGCTGCGGCTCTTAAACCCGGCGATGTGCTCATGCTTGAGAACACCCGTTTCCACGCCGGAGAAGAAAAAAACGATTTGGGCTTGGCTAAGCAGATGGCAGCACTTGGAGACTTGTATGTCAATGATGCCTTTGGTTCCGCACACCGAGCCCATTCATCGACTGAAGGAATTGCACGCTTTTTGCCAGCGGTGTCCGGTTTCCTGATGGAACAAGAATTGGAATACCTCGGACGGGCAGTTAGCAACCCGGAACATCCATATATCGCAATTCTGGGTGGCGCAAAAATCAGTGACAAAATCCTGGTTGTGGAAACGCTTCTTTCAAAATGTGACAAGCTGATTATCGGTGGCGGTATGGCTAATACTTTCCTGGCTGCAAAGGGCTTGAATATGCAGGATAGTCTGGTGGAAGCCTCGTCAGTTGATACTGCCAAAGCCATCTTGTCCCGTGTTGCGGATAAACTCGTTTTACCTGTGGATGCCGTTATTGCCAATAAATTCGATGCAGAAGCCAATAGCCAAGTTGTTGATGTGGAAAAAATCCCTGCAGGCTGGCGTATGCTGGATGTCGGTCCGAAAACTCTTGAACTTTATAAGCTGACATTGGCAGGTGCAAAACTCATCGTCTGGAACGGTCCGGTCGGTGTGTTTGAGTTTCCCAAGTTCGCCGAAGGGACTTTTGCTCTTGCTAAATTATTGGCTGACTCTGGAGCAATAACAGTTATTGGTGGCGGTGACAGCGCCAGTGCGGTAAAGAAGGCTGGCCTGGCCAAGCAGATGACGCATGTATCGACAGGTGGTGGAGCATCCCTCGAATTTCTGGAGGGTAAGGAACTTCCTGGAGTGGCTGCGCTCAATAATAAGTGATTCATCCAACTACAGGGCGGATTTCGATATCTGCCCTGTTTTTATTTAAGCCTGATGAATGGGTAATTATCAAGTTTTTCATCCAAAAGGTCATGATTTGGCATCATTTTACTGGTTCTGTTGAATTAGTTTTTTTGCATTGTTGTCTGGACGCCGTTCAGTCTGGTTATGATGATATAAAAGATATCCGAAAAGAATCACCGATATTGTAAATATTCCGCTGCACCTTTATCATGAAAAAACCAAGTTAAAAGTGTGTTTGGATTTTCCATATCCACTCTTTATGATATTATTTATCCAGACTGAACGAATCTGAAGTCAGTCTTTCTAATAGTATTTCAGGAGAGAAAAATGCAAAACCCCACCCCGCAAGTATTGGTTAACGAACAGCCAAAGAAGAGCAACACTGGTTTGATAATTGGAATTGTAGCAGCAGTTTTGGTCTGTTGTTGTTGTCTTATCGTCATCATTGGTGGATTTTACATGAGTACATCAATATCGAAAGTATATTCCTCCATCAATGAACAATTGACTGCCATCCCTGAGATGCCTTCTTTCCAGGATGCAACTGTTGAGCCATCCGAACCGTCTACTTCTCCAAATGCAACCTCGGAACCCTTAGTTCCCTCCATTCCCGGTCTTTCCAGCGATACCGTTCCCCAGGGTGGGCTGGGTGATGAATTACAAAGAACACAGGCCTGGGCCCAATCCCTTACGGTTACTTTGCTTGCTGGTTGTACCCCGGTTGCCAAGGATACTACTATTGAAGTTACCCGGCAACCAGATGCAAATGGTGTCTGGCAGGAAAAATGGACGATTGCTTGTGATGGTGGTTCATCCATACCAGTGGATGTTACATTTACCCCTTCTTCCAATGGAATCACTGATATTACGGTTGAAAAGGCAAAATAAGTCATTTTCGGCACATCCAGCTTGATGAGTGGGGATAACCTGTTTGCAGGACAAAAACAAATATTTACCTTTAATTACTGGTGGTTTGCTGTTAATCGGATGACAGCGGGCCACCTTTCATGTTTTAGAATTACATCATTGTGTAAAACTTATTTTAATGTATACTGCTAAAAGGCTATTTGGTTGAAGGTAGTGTAGATGCTGTGGATGCCAGTAATTGGTTGTTTACTATCCATTCTCGCGATCGGATTTCTGATCGGCGCTGTGGTTACTTACGTAAAGCTACGCCAAAAATTTACCCGGCGTGTCTCTACAACTGGCATTGTTATGAGCCTCGCGATGCGTTCCAATTCTCAATCACAGCGCGGTGGTATGATTTATGTTCCAGTGGTTGAATATAAAAACCCTGTTGGAGAAATAATTCAATTCGAATCGGAATTTGGAACGATGCCAGCCAGCCAGCCAGCATATCGGCCAGGTGGTTAAAGTATCTTACGATCCGATTGATCCGAAACACGCCGAGATCGACTCAGCTATGAGCCGTGTGCTATATCCGCTAATTTTAGGTTTCATGGGGTTTGTGATGTTGTGTATCGGATCGTCTTTTTTGCTGATCGGAACATTGGTTACCCTGGCAGAAAAGTGATCATAAATTATCTAAGGGAAAGAGGAAAAATGTCCACTGTTGAAAAGAAAGTAATCCATTCAGAAAAAGCACCCAAGGCGATTGGTCCCTATTCCGTAGCCATTAAAAGCGGTGGCTTTGTTTTTTGCGCTGGTCAAACTGGTATCGATCCAGTTACTGGTGATCTGGTAGGCTCTGATCTGGAAGCTCAGACCCGCCAGGTTCTGACCAATCTCAAGAATGTATTGGAATCGGCTGGCACCAGCCTGGAAAAAGTAGTTAAGACTACGGTTTTTTTGCGTGATATGGCTGACTTCCCAAAAATGAATGTCATCTACGCTGAATACTTCTCATCCAACCCACCTGCGCGTTCTACGATTGCTGTGGCGGGTTTACCAAAAGGCGGGATTGTCGAAATTGAAGCAATTGCTTTGAAATAAAGTGGAAACTATTCTACTCGTCGATGACGAACCATCCATTATTGCCCTGGCCAGGATGTATCTTGAGCGTGATGGGTTTGGGGTCGAATCGGTGGGGGATGGCCTCGCAGTGCTTGAAGCAGCTGCCAGGTTTCACCCTGCCCTGGTGGTATTGGATGTGATGCTCCCAGGTTTGGATGGTTTTGATGTCTGCCGTCGAATCCGCGGTAGTGGAAACCAGGTTCCCATTATCATGCTCACGGCCCGTGATGAAGATATCGATAAGATCCTCGGACTAGAGTTGGGAGCCGATGATTACCTAACCAAGCCATTTAACCCGCGCGAATTGGTAGCACGGGTTAAGGCTATTTTGAGGCGGACGGATCGTCCTCAAATTGCCGAATCTGAGATTGTGCGTTTGGCTAACCTTGTTATTGATCAAACTCGTCGCGAGGTCCTGTTTGATGGGGTTCCGGTTGACCTTCGGACCCAGGAATTTGATTTGCTGCTTATCCTGGCGGGACAACCGGGACGTGTTTTTACACGCGAGCAGTTACTTGAGAAAGCATGGGGGTTTGATTTTTACGGGCAGACCCGCACCGTTGATGTGCATATTGCTCAACTGCGCAAGCGCCTGGCTGGCAGTGTAGTTAAGATTGAAACTGTAACCGGTGTTGGTTACAAGTTGGTTTTCTGATAGATCGCCACCTAAAAAGATCCTGGATATGTTCTCATCGCTTCGTTCCCGTCTCTGGCTGACTTACGCGCTCTCGATTGCTACCGCCCTTTTTGTGGTGGCAGTTATTTTTATCATCTATCTATTGGGTAATCCACTTATCTACCGCCAGACCCGTCTTCGCCTGGCAGTGGTGCAGTCTGAAATGCTTGCATCCCAGGCGGATTGGTCGAACCTTTCGAAGGCTAAGCTCCAGTCATCCCTGGCATCGAAAGACAAGGAACTCGATACGCGTTTATTGGTGATAAATGCAAAACGCCAGATTGTAGCCGATTCACGTCTTGGAACGGTTCCAGGTTTCGATACAACACCGTTTTTTCGTCTTTTTCGTATCAATCAGACTGTGAATGATATCCAGGGCCAACCATGGCTTTTTACAACCAGAAAATTGGATAATGGTAATTTTCTGGTTGCGGCAGTTCCACGACCGAAAGTTTCATTTTGGAATATTTTGACAGACGAATTAGTGCCGCCGTTATTATGGGCTGCTGTATTGGGACTTTTGTTTGCGCTTTTGATCGCTTTTTGGATGGCACGTTGGGTGGCTGATCCACTTCAGCGTGTGGTCAATGCAGCCCATGAATTTTCGGGTGGCAATGCAAAACCTTTACCTTTGCAAGGCCCGCAGGAAGTAAAAGAACTTGTCGGTGCTTTTAACCAGATGACCGTTCGGGTTCAAGCCAGCCAGAGGGCGCAACGCGAATTTGTTGCCAACGTTTCACATGAGCTTAAAACCCCCCTCACTTCCATTCAGGGCTTTTCCCAGGCGATCATGGATGGAACTGCAACCACTACAGATCAACAGAAGCAATCCGCCCAGGTGATTTTTAGTGAGGCAGCGCGTATGCATCGAATGGTATTGGATTTGCTGGACCTTGCCCGCCTGGACTCTGGTATTGCCGACATCAAACGCCAACCCGTGGATATGGCAGTTTTATTGAACAGTGTCGGGGAACGCTTCGCGTTGCAGGCACGTAATGCGGGTGTAACATTGGACATTAAAGGGGTGAATATACCCGTTATTACCGGGGATGGTGACCGCCTGGCGCAGGTCTTTTCCAACCTGGTGGATAATGCGCTTAAGTTTACCCATCCGGGAGGACACGTATCTGTAACATTATCTTCTGACCTTGATGCTGTTGAAACATCGGTGGTTGATGATGGCGTTGGGATTCCATCCGAATCAATCCCACGTGTATTTGACCGTTTTTACCAGGCGGATATATCCCGCCAGGGTGGAAAAAAGCATGGTGCAGGTCTGGGCTTGGCTATCGTTCAAGAAATTGTCCGTGCGCATGGTGGTAAAATAAGTGTTCGCAGTACTGTAGGGCAGGGAAGTGAGTTTGTGGTCAGTCTTCCGTTTGTCAATCCGGATGCGTCCACTATCGTTCACCGGAAAAAGTGACCTTCCGTTTTACTGAAATTCGTTTTTAATGAAAAACGGCGTCCAAAAAACCGAATGCCCCCAACCGTATCTATTATTATTCCCTGTTTAAATGAGGAAGAACGCATCCACTTTTTGTTGGATGCGATTTTTGCCCAGAGCTATCCTCATGAGTTGCTGGATGTAACTATTGCAGATGGTCTTTCCACCGATCACACACGTGAAGTTATCGCTGATTTCCAGCACGAACACCCTGGATTACGATTACAGGTGATCGACAACGAAACCCGTTCCATTCCCGCAGCCCTGAACCGTGCGATACATTCATCAACAGGTGAAATTATCCTGCGTTTGGATGCGCATTCTGGACCAGCTTTTGATTACGTGGAGAGATCAGTCGCCGCACTGATGGCGTTAAAAGGTGATAATGTTGGCGGGATCTGGAAGATCCAACCAGGGGCTGAGACGTGGGTGGCGCGGTCCATTGCTGTTGCTGCCGCACATCCGCTTGCAGTTGGCGATGCGTACTATCGGCATGCAAAAGAGGCAACTTTTGTCGATACTGTACCATTCGGAGCTTACGGGCGAACGCTGATCGAAAAAATTGGCGGGTATGATGAATCCTTATTAGCAAACGAGGATTATGAGTTTAATGCGCGGATCAGGCAGGCTGGAGGCAAGATCTGGCTCGACCCGGCTATTAATTCGGTTTATTTTGCACGTTCAACTTATAGAGCGCTGGCGCATCAATATTTCCGTTATGGATTCTGGAAATTGAAAATGTTGAAGCGCTATCCTTCCACACTCCGTTGGCGGCAGGCATTACCACCCCTCTTCGTTGCTAGCCTGTTGGTTGCTATTTCTTTAGCGCTTTTTATCAGTTTTTTTGCATGGATGCTGGTCTTTGAACTTCTGGTATATTTGGGTATATTGGGGTTGCTTGGCATTCGACTGGGTGTCAGGCGGAATGAGTTATTTCTAATTTTTGGACTGCCAGTAGCCATCACGGTGATGCAACTTGCCTGGGGCGGTGGCTTTTTGTGGAGCCTCCTGGCAGAAAAGTGGAATTGATAACGAATGGCTTCTGATACAACAAAAACCACTTGGCGACTACGCCCTGGTGAGCAACGTGCCCTGCTGCTGCTCGGTGATTTTTTTATGGCGGTATTGGCGTTGTTGGGGGGTATTTACGTTTGGTCGACTGGCGACAAGTGGTTGAAATTTTCTTTGGAATTTTTCAGAGTCCGCGTTGATTCGTGGTTCTATTTGCTTCCATTTGTGTGGATGTTATTGTTGGTTGAGATTTACGATTTGCATCGCGCCGCGCATTGGAGCCGTACCATCCGCGCAGTTTTTTTGGCTGCCCTGATCGGCGGTATCGCTTATCTTTTGATTTACTTTACATCCTCCGAGCCCGAAAGGATAAACCGCAGGGCGATTGCAGTATTTATCGTCCTGGCAGGATTATTGACCTTGCTCTGGCGCTGGGTTTACATCTCATTCTATCGTTCGCAAGGCAATTTACGCCGCGTGCTGGTGGTTGGCGCAGGTGGTAATGGGCGGACCCTGGCTGAAATTTACAAAACGATAAACCCTGCGCCTTTTAAATTGGTTGCTTTCATTGATGATGATCCTGAAAAGATTGGAACATATGTTGAAGGATATAGGATTCTGGCTGGCAGTGACAGGTTATTACGCCTGGTTGATGAACTTAATATTTCCGAACTGGTTGTATCCATTACTGGGGAAATGTTGGGCGAAACTTTTCAAATCCTGCTCGATGCCCAGGAGCGCGGTATCGAGATAATACGCATGGCCACACTATATGAAGAACTACTTGGGCGGGTACCTATCCATCATCTTGAGTCTGATTGGGTCATTCGTTCTTTTGTGGATGAAGCCCGTTCGGGCAGTTTCTTTGAGATCGGCAAGCGCTTTCTTGATATCATTGGCTCGGTAGTGGGATTGCTGATACTGCTCATATTTCTCCCATTTTTGGCTCTTGCCATCATCATTGACAGCGGCATGCCGGTTTTTTACTGGCAGGAACGACTAGGGCGCGGTGGACGCGAATTTAACATTATCAAATTTCGCACAATGCGCCAGGATGCTGAATCAACAGGCAAGCCTCAAATGGCTGGTGAACATGATCCGCGTATAACACGTGTTGGTAATTTTATGCGTGCCACACGCCTGGATGAAATTCCTCAATTCTGGAATGTCTTGCGTGGTGAAATGAGCATAGTTGGACCTCGCGCGGAACGCGCTGCATGGGTTGCCACGTTCCAGGAAGAAATTCCTTTTTATCGGGCCCGCTTACTTGTCAAACCAGGGATCACTGGTTGGGCACAAATCAATTATGGTTACGCATCCACCGTTGAAGATACTGCTGTTAAACTGGAATATGACCTGTATTACATCAAGCACCGTTCAATAGCCATGGATATCGTCATCATCCTGCGTACGATCAGCACGGTTCTTGGCCGAAAGGGAAGATAAATAATGAAACGTTATCTTGTCACGGGCGGAGCCGGTTTCATCGGGTCACACATCGTCCACGCCTTGCTCGAACTGGGTGATTTCGTGCGTGTATTGGACAACTTCTCAACGGGAAAACGCGAAAACCTGGCCGGGCTGCAAGTTGAAACCATCGAGGGCGACCTGCGCGATGGTGGAGTTGTGGCGCAGGCGGTTATGGGTATGGATGTCATATTTCATGAAGCGGCTTTTGTTTCCGTGCCCCAGTCCATGCAAGATCCATTGCCATGTTTTGAGATTAATCAACACGGAACCGAGGTTCTGCTCGAAGCGGCACGTAAAGCCCGGGTGGGGCGGGTGGTTTTGGCATCTTCCGCCGCTGTGTATGGCGACTCTGATGCCTTACCACTCGATGAGGACGCGCATCTTCATCCGCTTTCCCCGTATGCCGTATCAAAACGGGTTGACGAGCTCTATGCCGAGATGTATACTCGCTCATTTAGCTTGGATGTGGTTGCCCTGCGATATTTTAATGTTTTTGGACCTCGCCAGCGGCCTGACAGTATGTATGCAGCCGCAATCCCGATTTTTACCCGCCAATTGATTAATGGTAACCCAATCACAATATATGGTGATGGTGGCCAGACCCGCGATCTGGTATACGTTGGTGATATTGTCCGCGCAAATCTGGTTGCTTCCGAACATTCCGCAGCAGCAGGTCAGGCCTTCAATGTTTGTAGTGGTATTGAGACTCGCGTGCTCGATCTCATAAAAGTACTGATGGATTTATTCCCGGCAGCCCCCGCGCCTATATTTTCTCCAGCTCGTTTGGGAGATATTTACCGATCCGTTGGAAATCCTGGAAAGGCAGAAAAGGTTCTTGGTTACCAGCCTCAAACCTCTCTGGCTGATGGCCTGATGGCGGTTGTGGACTGGATGAAGGAAGCATAGTGTGTTGAACCTTCGTTTGAGAAACAGGCTGGTCTTTTTTGTTGATGTTCTGCTCATCGTTCTTTCGGTGTTGGGTAGTTATGCCTTACGTCTAGAATATACTCCCGATTTTTTGCGATACTATTTACAAGGGGCACTGTGGTGGATCGGGATTGCGCTTTTTATAAAGCCCCTGATCTATTATTCATTCGGTCTTTACCGGCGTTTATGGATTTATGCGAGCATTAATGAATTAAAATTGATCGCTTTCGCAGTATCGGCGGCCTCCATTGCTGTTTCAGTAATAACCCTAACCCTTTACGGTTTGGGTGTGTTTGGACCAGGCTTCTCGAAAACAGCCCTGGCTATCGACTGGCTGTTGTCCTTGCTGTTGGTGGGTGGAACGCGTTTTGCCTTGCGCATGATTGCCGAATCGACCTCACCGCGAGGGAGTGGAAAAAATAAAAAGATCATCATAATTGGCGCTGGGGACGCTGGCGCGTTGGTGGTAAAGGAAATGCAGAAAAACCGCCAGATCAATCTTGAACCGGTTGGTTTTCTGGACGATGACCCTGCCAAGCAGAAACACTCTTTATTGGGTGTCCCAATCATCGGAACCATAAATGATCTGGCAGATGAGCTTGATGCGCGCAAGATTGATGAAGTCATTATAGCAATTCCATCTGCCCCTGGCAGGTTGGTGCGTTTGGTGGCTGATGTGTGCCGCCTTAAGGGTGTGCCATTCCGTACCATGCCAGGTATTTATGAATTGCTTGGCGGCAAGGTCAATGTAAGTCGTTTGCGCGAGGTGGAAATCACTGACCTCTTGCGACGTGAGCCAGTTCGCATTCACGAAGAGCTGATAGGCCAGGTTCTACATGGCAGGCGCGTGTTGGTAACTGGAGCTGGCGGTTCAATCGGAAGGGAATTATGCCGCCAGATCGCGCGATGGAATGCATCCAGCCTGGTTCTACTTGGGCATGGTGAAAACAGTATTTTTGAAGCTTTGCTTGAGATCAAGCAGGATTATCCCGACCTGGAACTCATCCCGGTAATCGCTGATGTGCGCGATGCCAACCGTTTGCAGGCTGTATTTGAACGTTATCGCCCCGAAGTGGTTTTTCACGCCGCCGCTCACAAACATGTTCCCCTGATGCAGATCAACATTGAAGAAGCTGTTGCCAATAATGTACTTGGAACCCAAAACGTGGTCGATACATCTGACCGGTGCGGGGTGGAGCGTCTCGTCCTGATTTCTACGGACAAGGCTGTCCAACCCGTCAATGTATATGGAGCTACAAAACGCCTGGCAGAAATGATCGTATTGGATACTGCCCGGCGCACTGGAAAATCTTTTTCGGTTGTCCGTTTTGGAAATGTACTGGGCAGCCGGGGATCGGTTGTTCCATTGTTCAAGCGTATGATCGCCAGTGGGGGGCCGTTGCAAATTACGCATCCGGATATGTACCGCTTTTTTATGACCATCCCTGAAGCTGTGCACCTGGTGTTACAGGCGGCCGCCATGGGACATGGCGGGGAAGCCTTTGTACTAAACATGGGTGAGCAAGTGCGCATTCTCGATCTAGCCGAAGATCTAATTCGCCTTTCCGGGCTGGAACCAGGTCGCGATATCGAGATTGTTTTTACGGGTGTTCGTCCTGGCGAAAAGTTGCGTGAGGAATTGTGGGAGCAGGACAAGACCTATGATCCTACCGCCCACCCGGATATTTATCGCTCAACTGGTGAAAACATCGCTGATTTTGCCACGATTAAATCCACACTCTCCAGTCTGGTCGCTTTAGTGGGCGCAAGTCAATCCGATGCCATCGTGACCCTGCTTGATGAAATTGTTCCCGGTTCCGCCATCCGCGCGACTCCACCGCCGGTGGATGTAACAGATGTTGTCTAGCGAAAAGGTAGAAGGTCAAAGGTCATGCCACTGGTTTCTTTTACTGAATGGCGGAACTTTCTAATAGAAAAATATCCAAACGCGCATATTTTACAGACTGCTGAATGGGGCGAGTTGAAATCTTCTTTTGACTGGCGGACAGAGCGGATTATATGCGGTGAAACGGGTGCGCAAATCCTGTTTCGCAAGCTTCCATTGGGTTTCACACTGGCGTATATCCCCAAGCCGGTATTTGGCGCTTGCTTTCCAGCGGACAACGACCTGTTTTGGAGAGAATTGGATGAAATTTGTTTCAAAAATCAGGCCGTATTTCTAAAAATTGAGCCCGATTATTGGGAACCTACTGATGAACAAATGAGCCAATCAGTGGTCAAGTATCCGTCGTCATTCCTGGTTTCTCCCCACAACATCCAGCCTCCGCGAACGATAATCATTTCACTTGAAGGAAGTGAAGAGGATATTCTGGTTCGCATGAAGCAGAAATGTCGTTACAATGTACGACTGGCTGAGAAAAAGGGTGTCACCATACGACCATGGAATGACCCGGATGGTTTTCATCGTCTTGTGCAGGTTACCGGCAACAGGGATGGCTTTGGGGTGCACGCATTGGCTTATTACCGAAGAGCATATGCTCTGTTCCATCCTGCCGGGATGGCTGAGCTGTTGCTAGCTGAATTTGATGGCAAACCGCTGGCTGCACTGATGATCTTCGCCAATGGGACCAGCAGCTGGTATTTGTATGGCGCTTCGAATGATAATGAACGCAACCGTATGCCTGCATACCTCCTGCAGTGGGAAGCCATGAAATGGGCGAGGCAGCGAGGCTGTACCCAATACGATCTGTGGGGTGTTCCAGATGATGAAGA
>Ga0172369_10006044_pt1 | contig 14600 bp, 12 predicted proteins | sample LakKiv25m_FD_114539 | JGI IMG/M metagenome (GOLD analysis project Ga0172369, IMG submission 114539) | Freshwater microbial communities from Kabuno Bay, South-Kivu, Congo - kab_022012_11.25m | ecosystem: Environmental > Aquatic > Freshwater > Lake | place: Democratic Republic of the Congo...
CCTGGTATCATTGACGGCAATCGGTAATGATACATATGTAAAAGAGTTCCCCGCTTTGCAGAGCCGGAGAATCATTTCATGATCAGCAACAATGCTTTGCCGGACGCTGGATGCTGGATGCTGGATCCTGGCTGCTGTATCCTTGAACGTTGAACGTTGAACGTTGAACGTTGAACCTTGAACCTTGATCCCGTATCCCGTATCCTTTACCGCCTCTGTCCTGAACAACACCGACTGGTGACTGCACACCATCCCTTTCCACAATTCAGACGGGGAGCCTGCTTTCCGGTATATACTGAAATCTCCGTAATCGACGATGCTGTCTCCATAGATCACATCAGCATCCTTCTTCTCTGCTGAGAACAACTGCTCCAGCACATGCGGGTTGACAAGGGTGTCTCCGGCATTTAAAAAGAGCACCCACTCACCTGTAGCAACCCTCAGCCCCTTGTTCATGGCGTCGTAGATCCCCTGGTCGGGCTCGCTCACCCAATACTCAATTACATCGGTACAAGATTGGATCACCTCCAGGGTTCCATCGGTTGATCCGCCGTCAATCACGATATGTTCCACCTTTAAAGGAGTATGATCAGGAGAGGGTCCTGCGGAAGTTTCCGGTATGTTTTCCATGTTCCCCTGAACCGACCGGATGGTTTTTCCCAACCCGGCTGCATCATTGAGAACTACAGTGATCACAGAGATCGATTTCGGTTGACTGCCCATTGGTTACTGGTCAAGGGTTTAAGTTCAAGAGTCGGAGGAGGAGTCTTAAGTGATTAATTTTTAAGTGATTAATTCTAAGGTGATTAGGTTTTAAGTGTTAAGTTCAATAAATTGTAAATTGTAAATTGTAAATAGTAAATAGTAAATTGTAAATAGTAAATAGTAAATGGCCTCACCTCTCCCTTCCCATAACCCCCGTTATAGCATCCAGGTAACCTTTTCCCCATAGCCAGTCGGGTTCCAGGTAATTGCCCTCTGCCCATTCGTTCCAGGATTTGATGAAAATGATCTGTTCACCTGCTGGCCTTGATTTGATCTCACTGACTGCTTTTTCTAAAAAGAATGAAAACAGTTCTGGCGTTGAACCCTGCAACACAATCCCCCTTCTCCCAACCCTTGGTGTATTGTCCCAATTTGGGATCACCACGGGAAATTCTCCTTTCCCCAGGGGATCGTTCAAACTATGCCTGACAAAGGATTTATAGGTATAAACCTCGGGTCCGCCCGGATTTCCGGCTTGCACGCGCCGGCGTAAATGACAGTTGAATATCCTGTGAACCAGGATCTCTGCAAATGTGGGAAAAATTGTTCGTTCGGGAATCAGGGGCGTCCCCCGCATGTATCCGTCAAACCCAAATTCTGCCGGCAAAGGGGTATCACTGATCCCGATAAAATAAAACCCGGGTAGCCCCTTTTCCATGGACAGTTCGCGCCAGCAACGGGTAAATTCTGCCGGATTTGGGATTTCCCAGGGCTTATAAACCACAAACAACAGGTTACCGTTGACCCGGATGTACCGTTTATCGTTGAAAGCTCGTTCAAGTTTCAGAAAATGAGCTGCGTAATCATCACGACCAGGGTACTCCTGCCGGATCAGGATCTTGTCATCCAATCCGTGCCATCTCCCTGTCCAGGATTCGTTGGCCCAGGCAAGGCAAAAAGGAAAATCCGGTCTTCCCGATTCCATCACCTCTGTGAAAGGTCTTTCAAGTAACTGGTTACCGTTTCCAAACCAATAGTGCCAGTAACAGAAACCCTCTATCCCTGCATCCCGGGCAAGCTGAGCCTGCGCTTCCCTGGTTCCCGGATCGGTCAGATCGTAATAGCCCAGGGTGGAAGGGATCTTTGGCTGAAGATGTCCTTCAAAGAGTGGAGCAGCCTTTTTTACATGGGTCCATTCGGTAAATCCTTCCCCCCACCAGGCGTCATTCTCGGGGATCCTGTGAAACTGGGGCAGGTAGAATGCTATACAGCGCACGGTTTCTGCCTGACCTGAAGGTCTTCTGCTTACAGTGGCACCTGTTTCCCTTATCGCCGGAACACGCTGAAGGTACCGTTTAAGGGTTTCACGGAATAGCCTGAAATAACCAGATCCTGTTGAGGGATTCTGATTGCTGGAGTTTTTCTTCAGGGAACCGTGAGTCATTTCGTGCCGGTTTTTCAATTGGGATGAATGAGATCTGTCAGGAGCTGATCTTCGTGATGCCAAATACCTTGTCCAGGACCGGTGTTACGGCATCCGTGGAGAAATTATCCTGGAACAGATGTTCCATCACCTGGCAATAGTCCAAATATAGAGTTTTATCTGTGATCAGTCTGTTGATGAACCCGGCAAACTCTTCCGGATCGTCGGAAGCCATGAAATTGTTACAGACATCCGGTTTCATTCCGGTCAGGCCCATGATGGTGGATACCACAGGCACCCCGTGCGCCATCGACTCAATGATCTTGACCTTCATCCCGGTCCCGTCGCGCATGGGACTGATGGTTATTTTCGACTGCCGGTACAATGGGGTCAGATCCTCCCGGAAATTGATTTTCAAAACGTTCGGATGATCCGGAACCACCCCGGTGATCTTCCCGACACACAGGATCTTCAGATCTTTGTCAAGGAGAGGATACACGGCGTTAAAAAACCACTCCATCCCCTTCCTGTTGCTTGCATTGGCAGAACCCACAAAGAGGATATCACAGTCAGGGATCCTCTCCGGCGGATCCGGATACATTGCTCCGGCATCCGGCAGCCCGGCATCCGGCAGCCCGGGTACCGGATCCATGAAAACAGGGGCGTAGTGAAATACGGGTTTGCCGGCGTGGTTGGCGAAGTATTCCATCTCCTGCCAGGAGATACATATGACTTCATCAAACAGGTTCACCCTGGAGGCCTCTTCCGTGAGAAGCTGATCCACCGGGACGGAGGACAGTTGTTTCTCTTTTATACTCCAGGAGAGACAATCTTCAATGGTCAGGATCATCTTCCCCCGATAGGATGTATCCCCGCGAGGCACATCATGACCCCTGATAAGGTTGGCCCACTGGACATAGCTGACCAGGATGAAGTCATAGGTATGTTTACTGGTCAGATCTTCCAACGTCTCTTTCAGTCCGGGAAAGGAATAATCGGGCAACCGGGAAATTCGTTTTTCAAGCAGATTCCTGTTGCCCATGAACCTGAATGAAAGGAGGTTACGGAGAAATGCTGCTTTCAATCCCTTTGAATGATCATAAAGATAGATTTGCCGGACTCCGGGAATAGTTATATCAACCCCATTATCAGCCCATTGGCTATGGAAATTCTTTACCCCAAGCAGGTCGATCGTAAATCCCCGCTTGTTGAAGTACCTCACCAGTTCTGCAAACCGCTTCTGCACGCCGCTTTGCTGACTGGTGAAGTTGTGCGGAAAGAGAATCAGAATGACAGGGCCGGAGCCTTCGGTTCGCATGGTTTCATCCATAAGAATGAACAAATTTAGAAGAAAAAACCTACTTTTGTCTGGGTTCATTCAATCAGACGGAGTGACCAGGATAAGTTTCAGGTGAGAATTTAACAGATACCCATGATCATCAAACAGTTTTTCCTTGAAGGGATCGATTTTATCAAGCAATTGATGAGTAACAGGGTACTTATTTTTGAATTGACGAAACGGGATTTCAAGACTAGATATACAGAGAATTTTTTTGGCCTGACATGGGCAATCCTTGAGCCCCTGGCCATGATGGTAATCCTCTGGCTGGTATTCACCCAGTTTTTCGATATCAATAAGGCAATGGGGTTTCCGTTTTACCTGTATATGTTCACGGGACTTGTTGCTTTCGACTTCTTCAACAATGCACTCAACCAGGGTACCCGAAGCATCAGGGATCTTTCATTCCTGGTGAAACAGGTGAATTTTCGCATTGCCGTCCTGCCCATGATCTATATCCTGTCAGAACTGATCATTCAGGTCATTGTTCTGTTGATAGTTGTCGGATTCTGCCTTGCCAACGGGATCTATCCTACGATCTACTGGCTTCAGATATTCTATTTTATTTTTGCCGCCTGTTTCCTGCTGACCGGACTTACCTGGCTTACCTCATCAGTCCTGCTGTTTTTTCCCGACATCTATTTCATCATCAGTATTGTGATGCGGGCACTCTTTTTCCTATCACCAATTTTCTGGGTGGCATCGGACATCCCGAACAAGTATATGCTCATTGTCAAACTAAATCCTGTTTTTTATCTTGTAGAGGGGTACAGGATGAGTTTCCTGTATAACAAACCATTCTGGAGTGATCCCAATGGGACCCTCTATTTCTGGGTAATTTCGGGATTAATTTTTCTATTGGGAATTTTCACATTTAAAAAGCTTCGTCCCCATTTTGCGGATGCAATATAACACAGGTCTCATACTATGAACCACAACCCGGTAATAAGGCTGGAAAAGGTCTCTAAGAAATATACGCTGTATTACAGTCATTCAGAAAGGTTGATGGATGCATTGAATCCTTTCAGGAGAGGAAAGCAGAATGAATTTATTGCAATCCGTGATTTCGATCTTTCCGTCGACAAAGGAGACATTATCGGGATTATGGGAAGAAACGGATCGGGAAAATCCACCCTTCTGAAGCTTGTCGCCGGCATAGCCACACCAACACAGGGCTATGTTTCGGTCACCGGCAAGGTTGTAGCGCTCCTGGAGCTGGGCACCGGACTGCACCCGCATCTCACCGGGAGGGAAAATATTTTTTTCTACACGACCCTTCTCGGATATGAGAAGAAAGAGATCCGTACCCTGATGGATGAAATTATCGACTTCGCCGATATCGGTGAGTACATTGATCAGCCGCTTAAGAAATATTCCAGCGGGATGAAATCCAGGCTTGCATTCTCGGTCAGTGTTTTGGTTGATCCGGATATACTTATCGTGGATGAGGTACTGGCTGTGGGTGATGAAAGTTTCAAGAACAAAAGCAAGAAGAAAATGATGGAATTGTTCAGATCGGGCAAAACGATCCTGTTTGTTTCTCATTCCATGCTGGACATCACGGAGGTATGCAACAAAGCCATTTTACTGGAGAGAGGAGCAAAAGTAATGGAAGGCTCACCGAAGGATGTGGCGTCGCATTACCTTAAATCTACGAAAGAATAAATAGCACCTATGTTTACCCGCGAACTCGAAGAGATAGAGGATGTCTACAGGTCACCGGAATCAAATCCCCGTTATGAGAAAGAAGATACCGGGGAGGTGCCCCGCACGGATCTCAGGCTTTTAGCATACTATCTTCCGCAGTATCACCCTTTCGAAGAGAATGACCGGTTCTGGGGAAAAGGGTTCACCGAATGGACCAACGTGACCAAAGCCCGGCCATTCTTCAGGGAACATATCCAGCCAAGGCTTCCCGGGGAACTTGGCTTTTACGACACCCGACTCAGGGAGGTGCTGGCAAGGCAGATCGAAATGGCAAAAAATCATGGCATTCATGGTTTTGCCATCCACCACTATTTCTTCCAGGGGAAACCTCTCATGCGACTCCCTTATGACAGGATCCTCGGGGATAAGAGCCTGGATATGCCTTTTTGCCTGCACTGGGCCAACGAATCCTGGAGTTCGAAGTTTGATGGATATGGTCGTGAAGGAGGGATGCTGATCGAGCAAAATCACTCGGCGGAAGATGACCTGGCTTTTTTCAGGGACATCGAACCGGCGCTTTTTGACGACAGGTATATCCTGATTGACGGAAAACCCCTGCTGCTGGTTTACCGGCCGGGTTTGTTCCCAGATGTTCATGCAACTACCGACAGATGGAGAACGTGTGCTGTAAAAGCAGGAATTGGGGATATGTTCCTGGTTATGATCCAGACAGGTTTTGATGAAATCCTTGATCCCCGGGATTTTGGATTTGACGCAGCTGCTGAATTTCCTCCTCACCGTGCCAGGAATATATCCATCAAAGGACGGTTTTCCATGTATGACCCTGATTTCAAGGGATATGTATGCAGTTTTGAGGAGGTGATGAATGGATCCGTGGAACGGGAAAAACCTGGATACCGTTTGTTCAAGGGGATTTTTCCGAACTGGGATAACACGCCGCGCATCCGGAATTCGGTGATCTACCATGGATCATCCCCGGCAATGTACCAGGAGTGGCTGGAATCCCTGGGCCGGTATACCAACAGGAACTTTCCTCCGTCCGAACGGCTGATCTTTCTCAATGCCTGGAATGAATGGGCAGAAGGAGCATATATGGAGCCCGACCGGCATTTTGGTTACGCCTATCTGAATGCAACCTCACGGGCGATGAGAAGAATTGCAGAGGGAGGTGGGATGTAGGAAGAGGGAATTGAGAATTGAGAATTGAGAATTGAAAATTGAAACCAGACACTTTACCGTGCACTTTAACCCTTGACCCTTAAACCTTGAACCTTGAACCTTGATCCTTGACTTACAACCAATGAACATTCGACCTCTTGCTATATATCTTCCCCAGTTCCATCCGATCCCTGAAAATGACCAGTGGTGGGGTAAAGGATTTACAGACTGGGTCAAAGTTAAACAAGCCAGACCCCGGGTAAAGCATCATTACCAGCCTCATGTCCCGTCAGAGTTTGGTCATTACGACCTTCGTGAACCGGGGATCAGGGAAAGACAGGTCAGCCTGGCCAGGGAGCACGGGATTTACGGCTTCTGTTACTACCATTATTGGTTTAACGGGAAGCGTTTGCTGAATCTGCCGGTTGATGAGATTTTGAAATTGCAGAAGCCGGATTTTCCCTTCTGCCTGGCCTGGGCCAATGAAGACTGGACCCGTGCATGGGACGGGCATACCGGGAAGATCCTTCTCGAACAGAAGTACAACCCCAACGACGACCTGGAGCATATCAGGTTTCTATCTGCTATGTTTCAGGACAAACGGTACATCCGGGTCGACGGGAAGCCGCTGTTTATTATCTACCAGCCTGCACTGCTGCCTGATATCCCGAAAACCCTTGAGATCTGGAGAGAAGAGGCGAGGAAACTCGGGATCGGGGAACTCTATCTTTGTTATTTCGAAAATATCCTGCAGGGTGTTGATCCACAGTCGCTCGGGTTTGATGCTTCCATCGAGTTTCAGCCCAACTGGTGGAAACTGCCGGCTCCCGTCAACCGGACCAGGCTGGGAAACTACCTGCTTGACAAGGGTATCTTTCTGAATGCCTACCACCGGCATACTTTTTATGATTACCTGGAAGTTGCAAACCGGATGCTGGAAGCCTCCAAACAGATTACCTATAAACGCTACCCCGGGATTACACCGATGTTTGACAACAGTCCGAGGAGAAAAGTCGAGGCAGCGATCCTGTTCAATACGCATCCCGAAAAATATGCCTTCTGGCTTAAATCCATAATCCGGAATTTCAATCCCTACAGCAGGGAGGAGAATTTCATCTTCATCAATGCATGGAATGAGTGGGGAGAGGGAAATCACCTGGAACCATGTGAACGGTGGGGGAGAGCCTACCTGGAGGCGACGAGGGACACCCTGCTGGAATTTGAAAACCACGAATCCGTGAGTCATGAGTAAACTGGCGATCGTTATACCGGCTTACAAGAAAGTCTTTTTCAGGGAAACTCTTGACTGCTTTGTAAACCAGACAAATAAAGATTTTCATCTCTATGTCTGCGACGATCACAGTCCCGAAAACCTGGAAGAGGTGATCGGACCGTACCGGGACAAACTGCCTGTCACGTATCACCGGTTCGGATCAAATATCGGATCAAAACATATCGTTGACCAGTGGGAACGAAGCATCGGTATGATCGGAGATGAAGATTGGATCTGGTTGTTTTCTGATGATGACCTGGTGGATGAACATGCCGTGGAAGCCTTTTTCAGGATCCTAATGGAGACAAAGGAAAGCCGGGATATTTACAGTTTCAACACCTGCGTCATCAACAAGCTGGGGGATGTGATGAGTGAAGCACCCGATGTCCCCGCGTTTGAGACCTCCGAAGATATGGCCTATAATTTATTGCTGGGGAAGCGGGCCAACTGCATGCCCGACCATATTTTCCGGCGCTCCGTTTACGAGAAAAACGGGGGATTTGTAAAAACCCTCTACGGCCAGGGTGCCGATTGGGCGAATTCCGTGCTTTTCTCAGGGGAGAAGGGAACCTGCATCATCTCTGGAGCGAAGGTATACTGGAGGTACAGCGGCGACAATATTTCATCCACCGCCTCCCGGCACAGATCGGATATGATCGTCGGACACTTTCAATTCCTGCGCTGGATCCTCCGCCACTTCTCCCCGCTCAGTGAAACAGCTCCCGACAGGTACCGGAGAATACGGGATGCAGCACTTCAGAACCTGCTGTCGGTCATCGATTATCATTATAAAGGCGTACCTTTATCCAGGTTAATCTATTTTGGCTGGTTTTTAAAAAGATATTTTAACCTTCCTGTGACCCGTGTCATTTCGTTAATCATGGCAATGAACACATACAGGATGGGAGTCGTCCATAAAAGAAAACAAAATCCATGAATCCGCCGGCATTATCCGTCATTACCACTACCTTTAACGCCGCTGCAACCATTGAACAAGCCATCCTCTGTGTTGCTAAGCAGAGTTTCAGGCCGGTTGAACACTGGATCATCGACGGACTTTCTACCGACAATACCGTCTCCATCGTGAAATCATACCAGGAAAAGTTTCCGCATTTGCGCATGATCAGCGAAAAAGACAGGGGGATTTACGATGCCATGAACAGGGGCATCGACCTGGTCAGGGGCAACTGGATCTATTTTCTGGGAGCCGATGATCTGCTGGTACATGACAGGGTGTTCAATGAATTGTATTCGGAAGGACATTTTTACCGCAACGACGTATTCTATGGCAATGTACTGGTTCAGGGTGATACATCCTGGGCAAAAGACGGGACGCTGTATGACGGACGGTTTGACCTGCATAAATTATTCAGGCACAACATATGTCACCAGGCCATCTTCTACCCTGCTGGTGTGATCAGGGAAGCGGGATATTTCAACCTGAAGTACCATGTGGCAGCGGATTGGGAGTACAACATCCGGTGTTATGCACGGAAAGAATTTGTGTATGTGGATAAAACCATTGCCGTATTCAACGGGGGTGGCAAGTCATCCTACGGAGGCACAGACGGAATAGGCGATGATATCCCTGAAATTGTCATGAAGTATTTTTACCTGGACCCGACCGACAGGTCGTTGTATGACCCATCCTCTCCTTTTTATCCGATCATTAAGCGGTACAAAAAGAATACGGTGTTTAACCGGTTTGTCAGGTTCTTGGATCAGACCCTGCTGAACAGATCATAAACGGATATGGATCCTGATAATATTTCAGTCGTATGAGAGAAGCAATCGTTGTATTAGGCATGCACAGGAGCGGTACATCCATGGTTTCTGGGATGCTGAAGATCATGGGTCTGGATCCCGGAAAGAATCTCTGGGCCCCCGATCATGCAAATGTCAAAGGGTATTTTGAGAACAGCCGGCTCGGGGTCTTCAATGATGAGCTCCTTGGAATGGTGCATGCAACCTGGTACGATACCCTCAGCATGCCTGACCGGTGGTGGCTGGATGAGAAGATCACCGCACAGATTGGCCGTTTCAGCGAAATCATCGGGGAAGAGTTCGATGCCACATCTTTCCTGCTTTTCAAGGATCCAAGGATCAGTGTACTGGTTCCTTTTTACATCATGGCATTTGAGAAACTTAACATCAGGCCGCTCTTCATTATCAATTTCCGGGACCCGTCAGAAGTGGCTGCCTCTCTGAGGAAACGGAACAACATGGCCATTTCGAAGAGCTTCCTGTTGTGGATGGATTACACCCTGAAAGCGGAATGGTACACGAGGGGTCAGTCCCGTATATTCCTCCGGTATGATCATGTCCTGGCCAATCCGTCAGTCTCCCTGAAGAAGATCTTTCGTCATTTCACGCTGAATTACGACCTTCCTCCTGCCTATGCAAAACGGATCGGTGAGTTTGTTGATAAAGAGCTGAATCATCATTCCGGTCTGCAAGACGCTGAAAAGGAATGTGTTCCGGAGGAAGTAAAAAATCTCTATGACCTTGTTTGTTCACTGAATGGGAAGGATACCAATGCCCCGGAAACAGAAAAAGTCGATATCATCGGGACAGCCTTTTATTCGGAATGCAGGTTTTACCGGGGGATCGATGATACCTTTGAAGCCCTGCTGCAGGTTGAATCGACTTCCGGAAAGAGAAAAACCTATGCAAGACCGATCCATGCAGGCTACAATAAGCTTGAATTTTCCATTGATCCCAAGGCTCCGGTCACACGGATCATCCTGAATCCCTGCAACCAGCGAACCGGCGTGATCATTCACAAGGCTGTGATCACCAGTGATACCGGCGGACAGTCGGAGATCTTTCCCAGTTACTCAAATGCCGACTGGAAAGAACATGACGGGTGCCTGGTGTTTGAATCAGAAACGCCTGAGATAAATTATTACCTGGAGGCTCCTGTCATAGTGACAAATGTCGCATTTTCCCTGACATACCTGGTCTTTGCCGACCCTGTGTACCGGTTTGCAATTGAACAACGAAATGATTTCATCACGGAGCTTTCAAATAGAGAAAAGGAATCCGCTGAACAGATCCGGAAGGATACCAGAGAAATTGAAGACCTGAAACCAAAGATTCAATCCGGGTTGGAAGAACTGGACAGGGTGAAAACAGAACATGCAAAAAAGGAAGAGGAGTACCGCCAGGCGATCTCTTTCTCCCGCGGGGAGATTGAAACGATGACGGCCCTGATAACAAAGAATGAAGAGGCTTACAAGGCAGCCATCGAATCAGGGCAGTCCGAGATCAGGACGTTAACGGATACCCTGAAAAAGCTGGAAACTGTCTACCAGGAATCTGTGAATTCCCGTCAGCAGGAGATTGACCTATTGACCCGGCAACTGGAGAAGAGTGAATCACAAGGCCGGCTTGTGATCGCATCCAAACAAAAAGAGATCGAATCACTTTCGGCATCAATCGCTAAGCTGGATGTGGCATACCAGGAATCCATTAAATCCGGCCGGGATAAAATAGAACAACTGACCCGGCAGTTAGCGGAAAATGAAACGAGGAACAAGCACGACATAAAAGCAGGAGAGAAAGAAATCAGGAGGATGGCATCCCTTGTTCAGCAAACCAGGGAAGAGATGAGTCTTGCACTGGACAGAAAACAACAGGAGCTAAGCGAATTGCATGACCGGCTCAGCAAGCAGGAAACCGAGTTTGCCGGTGTAAAAGAGGGACTGAACCGTGAACTGAAAAAAGTCAGAGAGGAATATGAGCAGGAACTGGCACGTTTCAGGACCATGCTTGCGGAAAAAGAGTATGAAAAAGCAGTTATAATGAATTCCTATACATGGAAGACAGGGAAAGCGATTCTTACCCCGCTTCAATTATTGAGGAAAAGGGACTGAACCGGTGTATCTCCTTCTGTTTTTCTCAGCACAACCCTTTCTTAGTTCAATGTGTCAGGAGGGGTATCTTTCTGGTTCACAATATGATCTTGCAGGCTGAAATGAGCCGGATCCTCAATGACTTTTTCGCCCCTTTCAACCACAATAAATCCACTGTATACAGTCAGACTTGAGATCAGGTTTGTGCTCCCGGCGGCTTCAACCAGTTCTGTGACAAGCCTGGTAGGCGGGATCAGTTTTGACCAGGGGTGCTTGGGATCGATGTATTGCGGCCAGTGTCCCCAGGCCCAATCCTCAATAATATAAAGTCCGCCAGGTGCCATAAGTGGGAAAAGGGTCTCAAAACTGGCTTTGGTTGGCTCATACAGGTGGGAGGCATCATCTATAACACAGTCGAGGTAGCCGGAAAGATCAATGGAAACAATCTCCCTGAGCCGTCCCTTGTTTGCCTGGTCGGTATTCCAGTAAGTGGTAATGTTCGCCTTTCGTGAATAATTCTTAATATATCGCTGGAAGTAGGGGCTATCAGTGCGGTTTTCAAGGTCTATCCCGATGAGTTTCCTGGGTTTGAAAAGTTCAAACCAAAATACCATACTACCCCCGTCGAACATGCCGAGCTCGATGATATGCCCGGGGGAAAATCCGGGAAAACGCTTCAGGAATAATTCATATTGGTCAAGAAGAGATTTGATCTTATAAAAACGGAAATGGTCTCCGCCATCCCAGCATTCTGACCGGTAGTGTTCGAGCCTGAAAACCAGGTCGTCCAATAGCATACGGTCAGGGAGCCAGATTAATTTTTCGAACATCGTTGTAAGTTTACGGCAAATGTAACTAAATTTGATCTGAAGCCTGGAGCATCAAACTTTCTATCTTTGGATGATGTTACTCTGAACCGAAATCCGAAAAAACAATCCTTTCTTGAAAAGAGGAGAAAAAATACCAGGGCCTGTGATCATTGGTGGGGTGGGTGGCAGTGGTACAAGAGTCGTCGCTGAGATCCTGAGAACATTGAATTTTTATATCGGGAACGACCTCAACGGTCCGCTTGACAACCTTGCCTACACCCTGCTGTTCAAACGCCCGAAGTGGTTCTACCGGCATCAGCATGACAGCAGAACGTTGATCAGAGGATTGCGGATTATGGAAAAGAGAATGCTTAAGTTAGGGAGGTTGTCGATTCCGGAATATCTGTACCTGGCTAATGCCTGTCTCTCCATGTCGCTACATGGACATAACAGGCAAAAGGACGGAACAGGTCTATGGCCGCTTGGACGAGTGAAAAAAATGTTTGAACTATTTCCCGGAAAGCTGCATGATTTCACCGGGTGGGGATGGAAGGAGCCGAATACGCATCTGCTGATCAGGGAGATGAACGATTTTTTCCCCGGGTTCAAATACATTCATACGATCCGTCACGGGCTGGATATGGCATTCAGCCCTAACCAGCAGCAGTTGTTCAACTGGGGGCCGATGTTCGGAGTCCGGCTGCCCGCCAGGGACGAAGATATCCCGGCAGCTTCATTCCGCTATTGGGTGGAGGCGAACAGGTCTGTTTTAGAGAAAGGGAAACAGCTTGGAAAGGATCGGTTTCTGATGATAAATTTCGATCAATTATGTACCCGTCCCCTTCAGGAAATTGAGCATTTGCTATCCTTCATGGCAGTGGTTCCTGATCAGCAAACGATTGACAGGATCGTTTCATTGCCTGAATTCCCTAATTCCACCGGCAGATACAAGGACAAAGATCTGCAATGGCTGGGTGAGAGTGATCTCTCCTTTTTGTCATCCTGTGGATTCAAAATATGAGAAAAAAAAGGGGCTGACTCGTTGTTCGAAGACAGCCCCTTGAAATTGTATGCAACAGATTACTTTTTCAATTCCTGAATCTGGGCCTTCATCTGATCATTCTGTTTCTGCAGGTCGATCACGTAGAGGGTGAGTTCTTCAATTTTCTTGAGCAGGATGGCATCCATCTCACCAAGGTTGGTTCCTTTCTGAAGTACTTCAGCTTCACTCGGCACACCTGGTAAATGGCTGTTTTCATTGATGAAAGCCTCCACCTCATACAATGGTTGGAGATCATAACCATCTTTGAACACATAATCTGACCAGCCACTGAGAGTCACTTCAACTTCTTTGCAGTTGATTTTTCCATTTACAGCAAGTTTTACTGTAGGGTTAGCCGTGCCAATTCCAACGTTTCCACCAGCTTTAATGTAGATGCAGTTGGCTGCGGCATTTTTTTCAAAGGTCATTACGTCCAAAGCGCTTGCCTGGTCCCTGATTTTAAAACCGCCTCCGGTAATGGCTTTGAATTTCCAGTCGCCACCATACAGTTGATCTATCATGCGGAAAGTAGAGCCTCCGGCATTGCCAAGATTTGTAACAACTATCTGGGGTTCAACCATATTTCTCTGTACATCAAGCAAATAGGCTGGAGTAAAACTTGTTCCATCCCCGATGCCGACAAATCCGGTGTTTGTATTATAGATATGTGTTGCGTTTGTTCCCCACTGAGCTTGTGTGTCAATGGTCGTAAACAACAATCCGAAGATCATTGTGAACATAAAAATTACTGATATCTTTTTCATGACTTTATAATTTAATTGATAATTGACAATTGATAATTAAAATTTTTCAAGGTATTCCTGCATTGGCTCCGCCGAGCTTTGCTTCGCTCCGGTTCCTGTATTTACTTTTCATAGCCGCAGCACCCGGAATGCCTCATCTTTTGTGGTGGGAGAGGCGTAAGTGCTAATGAAGAAGGATTTAGGTTGCAGGTTATAGGTTGTAAGATAGTGTAATGATGTGGTTGCAACACGCCGCTGGGATTCGGCAGGGATGCCGGATGATCCTGCGGACTGAAGGTTGAAACTCTCTTTTTCATCTGCTCCTTTGCGGAAGAGATCTGTTTTTTTGGTGACAAAAGGAGAGATCAGGGTAACAGCAGTCTCCAGGCAGTTGTGTTCTTCAACCTTCTGTTGCTCTGTCTGCGTCATTTCAAGAGGCTGTTCCTTTTCCTTTTTCTTCAGTGCTTTGATGTCTGTGTTAACGATCATCGCCTGGAGGGATCCACCCGCCACGACTTTCGTCCCGGGCTTCATAACGATCTTTTCACCTGCCAGCAGGATCAGGGCCTCTCCCTTCTCCACAACA
>Ga0172369_10006045_pt1 | contig 14599 bp, 13 predicted proteins | sample LakKiv25m_FD_114539 | JGI IMG/M metagenome (GOLD analysis project Ga0172369, IMG submission 114539) | Freshwater microbial communities from Kabuno Bay, South-Kivu, Congo - kab_022012_11.25m | ecosystem: Environmental > Aquatic > Freshwater > Lake | place: Democratic Republic of the Congo...
ACGTTCCGATTGGCATTGCAGGTGTGATCCTCGGTTCCCATTTCCTGCCAGACCACCGTATTGAACGGCGCCCCGTCTTCGACCCGCTCGGCCTGATCACGGCCATGATTGGCTTTGGCGCTATCCTGTATGCTGCCACTTCAGCCGAGTTGAACGGCTGGACCGGAACGATAACCCTGGCAACCTTTGCCATCGGGCTGGTTGCATTGGGCGCCCACGTTATTATTGAGCTATACGTGGTAAAAGAACCAATGCTCAACCTGCGCCTGTTCGCCAACCCCACTTTCCTGAATGCCAGCCTGGTGGGGTATGTGGCAACAATCGCGCTTTTTGGAGCAGAGTTTCTTATGCCGGTCTATCTGCAGGCTTTCCGCGGGCGCACCGCACTGGAGACAGGCTACGTGTTATTAGCCGTGGCGGCCACTTCCGCCTTTGCGACACCCCTGGCAGGCCGCTTGTTTGACAAAATAGGTCCGCGCATGATCATAACAGTTGGGTTTGCCATCCTGTGCATCAATACCTGGCAGCTTGCCCAGATACAGGGAACCACCCCAATCAGTTATATTGTGATGCTTTTAGGCTTGCGCGGCCTGGCCGTGGGATTGACACTACAAACGACTTTTACCACATCACTCAGCAGCATACCCCTCAACCTGCTTCCGCGCGGTTCCAGCTTGTTGAACAGTACACGCTTCGTGGTACAAGCCGTTTCGGTCGCCGCCCTGGCAACCGTATTAACAAGTACCCTCTCCGCAGATGTGAAAGCGCAACAGGAAAAAGCTCAACAAACGCCGGTTGTATCATCGGCGCGCTTTGGAATCTGCGAAACTCCCGGTGTCAAGGTAGAAGATAATATTCCCCCGTCCGCTGTGGAAGCATTAGCTGGTCTGCCCGTTCAATCAGCAACCCTTGCAAGGCAAAAAATCCTGATTGGCTTGACGCGTGCTTGTGACGAAAGCATACTGGGATTCGAGGCGGCCTACCGGATCACTTTTTATGCCTCGATTGGTGCGCTGCTGTTGGGCGTGTTCCTGCCTGGCTGGCCCGCAAAATGGGGCGGACGCGGATCCACACAAACACCAATAACCGGTGGGCATTAATTTAACGACAATAATGGATAAGACCCAGACAGCAAAGAAAAATAATTTTTGTAGAATTTTAGCAGTAAAACCGTCCGCAAAAATTCTACCTGCGGAGCAAATCATCGAGTTTGGCGCTTGATAAACCACAAAATCCTTGATCACCCAAGAAAAGACCGTTATCCATTATTCAGGTTAATTTAGATCAGGAACGGAGAAACAGAAGACCGAAAGAACCAGATGAGAAAGGTTTCATTGGCGAACCACTGTTTTTTTATTCCGCGAGGCAAAAATCTGGAAGATAAAGGTCCAATCCAAAATAAATCCGTGAGTAAATCCAGGACCGGGACCTTCCGGTTTTCAAATGGATCGAAACCCGAAAAAAATCGCAGACTCCTTCCACCCTAACCGAATAAGTAAAGATACTACCTTAAAAGCGGCCTGCACCGGGGGGAGGACCCGGTGCAGGCATTCGCCAAAGGAGGAGACAGCGAAGAGCTTTTTTGTGCCCTTCTGTCACTTACAATAATACTACTTTGTGCCAACAATCACAAAGTAATATGTGTCATATAAACCTAGTGACTAATTTCACAATTATAACAATGGGGGTTTTTCAAAAAAACATTCACTATGCTGACGGCTTCTTCCACATCGTAATAGGACTTTACAACCAGGTTTGCATCCGGGTTGCCCGAGATCATTTTGGAAATTCGACGTCCGGCTTGATAACAGGCAAGTACCGGTTTTCCCATCCCGAGAGCAAAACCGATCTCATACCCCACCCCATGCGAAGGTGTACTGACTTCGGCTACCAGCACATCCGCTGCACGGATCCAGGCCACATCACGGTCGTACACATCCGCGGCCGCAACGACAATTTCCATCTGGCCGACCGATGGATCAGCAAGGTGGGCTGTTGGAACCTGGTGACCAGCTTTCAACATGGTGCCCACGATCGCCTGGAATACCGGCTCGAACTCGCGCCCACCGGTGATGGAACAGGCAAAATAAATATTCATGGCATCACTTGCGATTGAGATCGTCGAGCAGGCCAAAAGTACCACGCTGCCCCGGCTGCACCTTGCTGACCGGGTAATTGGTGGCTGAGCGGCGGCTTTCAAGCTCGGTGCTAAAACCCATCCAATCATCCAGGATCAGCACCAGGTGGGGGGTTTTGTCCGCGAAGAAAAAAGGCGATAAGAACATGCGCAGGGCGAAACGAGGCAGAGGGTATGCCCGGAGATGGATAACAACCGCGGTACGCCCGGAGATGGGTCCGATCAAATCACGTCTCCAACTGGAGAGGCTTTTCGGTGGGAACAGGCTGAATATCTGGCCTGTGGTCGATCGCTCAATCCGTTTGTAGGAAATGTTCATGCGCAGAAAAGGCGTCACCAGGTGCAGGCAGTCATCATACAGCCGGACATAGGCCATTTTTCTGGTTGCGAGAAGGAAAATGGAGAATATCAGACTGATAATGCCAACAGCAAGCATAACGGCTCCACCCTCAGCCGAAACAGTTGGCAGAGGGTTTTCTGCCGGGTTCGTAAAGTACCATTCCGCGCCCCATAATATACCAATATTCAAGAATATGAACACCGCCAGCAGCAAGGTCATAGGCCACCAACGATTAAGCATGTATTCGTAGATCAACAGGCGATATTTTTTACCTGGTTTTGCCATACATCATTCCTCTTCACCTGCGGAGCGGCTGAGGGTAGGACCGCCGGGACCGGCATCTCCGGTCAGTTGCTCGCTCAGACGCGCAATGGCAAGCTCAAGGTGCTCGCCGCGCAAGCTAAAGGTTATATCACCGCGAGTCTTCTCGATAATGTTGCGGGCGATGTCTGTTTGTCGGCGCAAACCATTGGTGATCGCATCCGGGTAATCGATGGTAACCAAGACAGCGTAAATATCGTCCATCTGGGTCAAAAGCCTCTCAGCTTCGGTGGAATATCCATGACGCAGGATATCAAGACAGCGCCGGCGCAATTCGCCGACCACCTCTGACAGACCGTTCAGGTAAGTGTTGTATTCAACACCCAATTCTTGTGGACCAATCAGGGGTTGGTTCTTGATCAACGCGCAAGTCACATTGGCTTCCACGAATTCCTTAAGCGCATCCTGGGTGTAGCCGGCATAATACAGATCAGGAAAACCCGCTACAGCAGCACGCAGAGAATCGGCTAATTTATGAGCCTCATTTAGCTGCTGGCGCATGGCTTCGTCTTCATCGCGGTGGACGGCGCGAATGGCTTGCGAACAGAAACGAGTCAGTGCACGCGCCTGGGTCAGGGCCAGGTCACGGGCAGCAGTACGCGCATCGAACTGGGCACGGATGAGTTCAGAGATTGAATCGAGATGGTCCATTCAGGATTTACCTTCTTCGGGTGGTTGTTGAAATGGTTTAAATAAATGGTCTGCCAGGGTGGAGGTCGGCATGGTAATTTCGCCAAATGCCGCTTCGTAACGGGCCAGGTTCTCACCCAGCGCCCGGTAGAGCAGCTTGGCACTGAGCGGTGACATGAGGATGCGGGCGCCTACGCGGGCTTTGGTTTCCCCTGGCAGAAGATGGGCAAAGTCAAAAACAAGATCAGCCGGGGAATGAGCAATGCGGACCAGGTTGGCATACACCGACTGGATATCGGCGGGTACTTCCAGTGTGGTTTGGGGGCGTGCAGCAGGAACTGCCATCGGGACTTCCTTTTTAATGAATAAGACCCCAAGGGCGTTTGAAACCTCGGGGTCTGCGTTATCTAGAATGGGATGTCTTCGTCAGGAGCACCAACAAAGCTGCCACCGCCCATATCCCCACCACCACCATCGCCTTCACCACGCGATGACAGAAAGCGGACTGTATTGGCGGTCACTTCAAACGAAGCGCGCGGGGTGCCATCCTGAGCCTTCCACACTCTCGGTCCACCGGTCTCGCCATCGGGTGTCAACCGGCCTTCCACCAATACTTTTGAGCCTTTTTTTACATATTGGTTGCAGATCTCGGCTTGTTTTCCCCAGGTTGTGACCCGAAACCAGATGGTTTCCTTAACCGTTGCGCCGTTATTGGATGTGTATTGGCGGTTTGTAGCAACCGAGAAAGAAGTGACTGCCTGCCCGGAAGGGGTAAAGCGCATTTCTGGATCGCGACCTACGTTTCCAACAAGAACCAGGGTGTGATACATGAGAAAATCCTCCTTGTGATTAGGTACCGTCGTAATACGACGGTGACAGTGTTTTGGTAAACCAATTTTACACTACCAGGCCAGGAATGGCGCGCTTTATCGGATGGATTCTTGGAATTGTAATGTGGCGGAAAGACGGGTTATAGGTTTGAGGCCAAATTAGATACGGGTCATGCCAGGAAATAAATAAATGTGAAGTTTGCAAACTTCACATTTATTTAATACCATTCGCGAGTTGAAAGATCAGGGTTTCAGCCTGGCGACAACCAATTCGGCTACATCCAGCACCTGGAGCGAGTCGCTATCGGCGCGGGAAGCGTCAGTCATCATCGTCAGGCAGAAGGGACAGCCAACCGCCACGGCCTGTGCGCCGGTGGCCCTGGCCTCGGCATAACGTGCTGTATTTATCCTACCGGTGCCTGGCTCTTCTTCCTTCCACATTTGAGCGCCGCCAGCGCCGCAACAGAAGGATTTTTGCGAGTTGCGCGGCATTTCCACGGTCACCAATCCGGCTGATTTGAGTGCATCACGCGGCGCATCCACAATGCCATTGTGCCGGCCAAGATAACAAGGATCATGGAATGTGACCGATAATGTATCCTGGCTGGCAACCAACTGGAGTTTACCAGCGCCTACGAGTTCGTTGATCAACTGGGTGTGATGGATAACATCATAGTTGCCGCCAAAAGCCGGGTATTCATTCTTGATGGTATGCAGACAGTGCGGGCAAGTGGTGACAATACGCGCCGGTTTCAACTCGTTGAGCATTTCGACATTGCCCATCGCCAATCCAAAGAAAATGTCTTCGCGACCGGCGCGACGAGCCGAATCACCGGTACAGGTTTCATTCTTGCCAAGCACGGCGAAATTTACGCCTGCCACATTAAGGATCTTCGCAAAGGCCTGGGCGGTCTTCTGGGCACGCACATCAGTTGCGGGTGCACAGCCCACCCACCACAGGATATCAGCCTCTGGATTTTGTTCTACGGTGGGAACATTCAATCCCTGGGCCCATTTCATCCGGTCAGCCTGAGGCACGTTCCATGGGTTCATATTTCGTTCCATGCCCTTGAAGGACGCTTCCAGTTGTTTTGGAAAAGCGCTTTCCATCATAGCCAGGTTGCGGCGGATATCGAGGATATCGCGCATTGGCTCATTGCCAACCGGGCAGATATCGACACATGCTCCGCAGGAGGTACAAGCCCAGACAGCTTCATCACTGATTAACTCACCCAATGGACGATCCATCCCACCACCATGGTTGAAGTTGTAACGCTTGTTGATCTCCAGTGCCGCCGGTGAAAGCACCTTGCCGGTGTTATAGGCCGGGCAGACTTCCTGGCAGCGGAAACACATGATGCAGGCATACGCATCCACGATTTGTTCATATCCCAAGTCGCTGACCTTGGCCGCGCCAAACTGCTCAATGGACTGGTCATCCAGGTTGATATAGCTTAACTGGCCGATTGATTTGCGGGCCGGTTTAAGTGCGAAGTTTATTGGAGCAAAGAACAGATGAAGATGCTTGGAATAAGGAAAATACGGAAGGAAAGCCACAACTGCGCCAATGGACAGCCAAAACATGAGGTGCTCACCCACCTCCAACACGAAGGGGTTGATCCCAGCCCACAAACTGGCAACTGCCGAAATAGTTGGCTGCCACGGGTCGGCACCCTTTGCCAGGGCAATATTAAAAGACTCACCCAACAAACGACCGCTGTTGTGCAGGAAGATAAATCCTGCCACGATCGCCGAATCGCGGTTGATCCCATTACGGGCCAGCGGATCCAGCAAGGTGGAAGCACGGGTGGAAAGCGTGGCCGGGTGCAGGAGAAAGCGGCGCAGTGCCATGGCAACAATGCCAAACAGAATAGCCACGTTGGCTATATCAGCCAAAAGACGATATAAATCTCCAAAGATACCGGTGTTATTTAGCAAACGCCAACCAGTATAGGCATAGATCAGGTCAGCAAGGTTGATGAGCAGAAAAGAGATAAAACCCCATCCAATGAGAGCATGCAGGATGCTCGGCAGCAGGCGAAAGCGGAATACAGGCTGGAAGGTAAAGAATTTCAGGATTGCAGTGCCTGCTTTTTGGCCTACCAGGTTCCAGTCTGGGCTACCTTTACCGCCGGAAATATTCTTGACGATGCGCTCCACACCCTTCCAGGTGAAATACAACGAAATCCCAACCGCCACAGCAAAAAGGACTTTTTCAACGAGAGTCAGCATGTCGCCTCCTAAGGTAAATCCGCTGTCAAAAATACAGAAAAAATCGATCGGGTGCGGCCATTGTCCAGATCCAGCATGGCTCAAACAAAGACAGGTAGCCTTATTATATGACAGGCCAGGCGGTGGGAACTCAGCGCCTGGCTATCAAACAATGAACAAATATACTAGTTTCAGGCCAAAGTAACATCAGCCAGGTTATATAGCAAATCCGCGGCTAATTCTTCGCGATGCAGCTTGACATATTCCCAGATACCGGTTTCGGCGCGAGTGAAAGCGCGCGCGACATGCCGCACCATGTAGACGGATTGAGTCATACTGAAACCCTCCACCTCCACCTTACGCACTCGCCCCAATGCCAGACTGCGCGAAGCCATCATCTCCGAGATAAATGTAATCCCGATGCCCTTTTCCACCGCCATCTGCACCGCTTCTGCATCACCCAATTGCATAACAGCATTCAAATTATCGGGGTCAATGCCATGCTGGCGCATATTGGCGAATAACATTTCAAATGTACCGGAACTGGTTTCGCGGGAAATAAATGGCTGTTCCAACACATCGGCTGGTTTCACTTGTTGTAAATTAGCCCAGGGGTGGTGTGCGGGAACGATCAGGATGATCCGGTCATCAAGCATAAGCTGGCATTCCAGGTCGCGATGATCCACACAGCGACTGATGACTGCCAGGTTGATGGTCTGATCGAGTAGTTCATTAACAGCATCCTGGCGGCGCATCAAGCTTACACGGGTGCGGACATGGGGATAATCTCTCTGGAAGGCAGCCAGGAGGTTGGGAATGGAGTAACGACCAGATGTGGTGGCACAGCCAATGATCAGTTCGCCCACCACATCATCATTGACATTATGCAGTGCATCTTCCAAAAGGCGGGCCGAGTTTAATACCTCACGCGCCATCGGTAGAATGGCAATCCCTGCCTCGCTCAACTGGACTGAACGACCATGTCGAACAAATAATTCCACCCCATAAGTACGTTCGATTGACTGAATATTCTGGCTCACAGCCGATTGCGATAGGTGCAAACGCTGCGCTGCGCGGCTGAAATTCAATTCTTCCGCTGCAGTGACAAACACTTTCAATTCAGGAACATTTATCATGATCGCTCTCCTCCATCTCGTCCGATAATCATATATCAGAAAAGACAATTACACCAATTAATAGCATAAGCGATTCTGAACAATCTTATTAGTTACGTAAGTCACTAACACATGTGACCATCGACTTAAAAACCTGGATCGGAGAAAACTCCGATCCAGGTTATGAACATTTAATAGCAAAAATTTCGAAAAAACCGGTCTGGCTATAACAGGCAACCTTTAATTCCCATTTACATTATCAGGCGGTATCTCGGTGGGAATAACCGGCACTTCAGGCTCATCAATCTTACTTATATCACCAACATAGTCTACGGAACCCGGGCAGTTGACTTCCAACACAGAAGCAACCCCATCCCAACTGAGAGGCACTTCAGCCGCAGGGTTATAAGCCTGATTAATGGCGGTTGCAAGACAACCCGACCCGGCATTGTAATTGACAAGTGTAAAACGCCAGAGAGTTTCGTAATCAAGCAATTGACCAGGCATTCTGCCGATCACATCCTTGACAATTTTTCCAGCCTGTTCGCAGTTTGCGAGCATGGTGCGAGCAAAAACGCCCACGCTGAAATCCGCCCGTGACAGATCGAGACCAAGAGGGCAATCTACGCAGCTCGCATCCACGCTGCCCACCAATGCCCCCCGTAAAAGCGATTGGAGAGCGGGTTTCAGGTTGGCGAAACCAGTAGATGCGCATACACTCTGGTCGAGTACCAATGGACAGAATTGATCATAGAAGGAAGGGTTCCACAATAAAGCCGTATCCGCACCGCCTTCGGTAAGCTGGCCTAGGCCCACATCTTTCCCATTACGAAAAACACCAGGCCAGAACTGGCTTTCCCGGCTGAATAAATTCTTGAGTAGCTGCGCAGGGACTTTGGTATCCTGGGCAACTGCAAAGATCAGATTATCAAAGCGATTCTGCCATTCCTGTACTGCAGGAGCAGCAGCTTCAAGCCCACAGGCATTGGCAGAACCATCAGGATTCAACCCGCCATCCGGGCAGGCAGAAACATCGGCAGCCGCCTGGGTAATCAGATTGGCAGCCAGGTAGTTATAGGGAATATTGGTTTTCAGCTCGCTGCTGGTGGATGGAGTGGACAGCCATTGAGGAGGACCTTCGGGCGGGAGGAAAGATTCCCAAGCCGCAGAGCAAGATGCAATCGGGGCGCCAACCCATTGGGATGAAATCACATTTACGTACCAACGCTCCGTCAGGCGTTGCCCACCCTCATCACTGATGACGCGCAGTAGTGCATCGAATTGTTCGCTGCTATCGCCGTGCGTGGAATTCGCCCAAAAAGTCAAGCGAATACCTTCGGGTAAGGTATTTGCAAGCCTGAAAACACAACGGTTACCCTGGCAGGTAAATGGGTCACTGCCAACAAGTCCATTGATCGCTGTGATCGATTCGTTTGGCAAAGGTTCATCTGCAGTCAGGATCAAGGTTGGCTGCTCGGTACACCAGCCAGCAGTATCCGGCACGCAATTTTCGACTGAAACCTTGATATCCGGTTCAGGGAGTTTTACGGTTATGTCGCGTTTACCTGGTTTGCTCGAAACCGGGATCAGGTAATAACCAGGACATGAGGTGATATCCTGCTCAGCACAGGGACCCGAATAGGCCTTCCACGCAGTGAAGATATCCTCCCCGCAGGTTGATGAAATGTCCGTATCGTTGGGCAGGCCCTCATGATCCACCTCAAATGAGCAGTGAACACTGCTGTCCTTCCAGGCAGCCAGCCACCATTCGTAAAGTGAAATATCCACCTGCATGGTGGTGTAACGATCCGGACCGGAAGGCGTAGGGAGAGGTGTAACAGTCGGGGAGATCGCATGTACGGAATTAGGGGCAGTCAAGACAGCTGAAACCATGACCAACCCAAGGGCGGCCGATAGCAATAAAATCCAATGAAAAACAGGCCTGTATGGTTTCAAATCACTGTCCTGATAAGGAAATAATCCACTACATAGTATAGCGGATTATTTTATCAAATTCCAGTACCAGATCATTCCAAATTCAATATAAAAGATGAAAAAGGTGGGATTCGGGCACTTTCATCAGGGATTTCAAAAAACCACTAATTTTTTTTCTGGTCGATATCTTCCAAGATCCGACTTTCGCGCTGAAGATTCTTCCAACGTGAAACCAGGCTGGCGATATAGAGCGACATGACGATGGTAAAAATAATATAGCCAGCCACCATGTAATTAAATGTATTGGGCGTTGCATCCATGACAGGCTCCTTATTGAGTTACTTTAAGTTTAAGTGCTTCCACCTTGTCGGCAAAAAGCCCAAGGCGGATGCGATGCCAGAAAAGGGTCACAAAAACCAGCGAGAACACTGCAATGCTGAACAACATGGTAGCTACCATCGAACCAGTCATGCTCATCTTCTCGCTGCCACCACCACCAATCACAACAGGATGAATGGTGCGAAAAATCCGTATTGAGACAAATGTCAACGGGACACTCAAACCACCCAGAAGGGTATAGACGGCGCCAAAACGAGCACGACGATCGGGATCCTCGATACCCTGACGCAAAAGCAGGTAAGCCAGGTAGATCATTTCAAGAATAGCCGCGGTGGTAAGGCGCGGTTCCCAGGTCCACCATGTGCCCCAGGCTGGGCGAGCCCAGATGGAACCAAGTACGATGGCGATCAGGAAAAACACCAGGCTGATCTCAACAGCAGCCAACCCGATGACATCCCATTTTAGATCTTGCGTGCGTAAATAAATCAAGGCGACCACTGCTGCGGCAATGAAACCAAGCATTCCCACCCAAGCAGTAGCCACGTGGAAATAGAACACTCTTTGTACTTCTCCCATTACTTTTTCGAGCGGGGCATAGAACATTGCCATCAGGAAGGCTGCCAGAACCAGTACTGCCGATAAAACATTCATTATTTTTAAAACCCGAGGTTGAGGGGACATAGTTTCTCCAGTTTTCGATTGAAGGTATGAAACGGCTTACTCATTCTTCGACCACATAATCAAAGACCATAAATGCTACAGCAATAAAGATCAAGTCATAAACGATTAATATATTCAGCCATGGCAGGATTTCACTCATGTCCAGGCCGAGTAGAAAACCACTGCTGGCTTTTACCGCTGCCACCAATACCGGGATAACAAGCGGGAATAATAATATAGGCAGGAGCACATCACGTGTGCGGGTTTGGACCGACATGGCTGCCAACAATGTGCCAACCGCGATGTAGCCCACTGATCCAAGCAGGGTGACACCGATCAATCCCAGATTGAAAAGATTGATATTGTACATCACGCTATAAACCGGCAGGACAATCGCTTCAATGATCAGCATAAATATCAGGTTGCTGATGGCTTTTCCAAAAAAGATGGCCGAGCGATCAACAGGCGCCAACAGAAGGCCATCCAGACAACCACGGTCCTTTTCGACCGCCATCGAGCGGTTGAGACCAAGTGTGCCAGCAAAAGCAAATGTTACCCACAGGGCTCCGGCGGTGATGCTGTTGCGGGCTTTGACATCCAACTCTAGCGCAAAATAGAAAATGAGGATGACCAAAAGCGAAAAAACCAGCATGGCTGAAAGCAGTTCTCGCGAGCGCAATTCAGCGGCCAGATCTTTCCATGCGATGGCCGTCACGGCTCGCAGATAGTTACTGGCAGGTCTCTCTTTTTGTTCGATGATTTCAACCATGTCAACCCGCCAGTGCCTGTTTGTAGAATGTCAATAAATTACCACTGCCCAATTCGGCACGCGTTGAGGTGGCGGCAATAACACCACGGGAAAGAATATCAAAGCGTGTACCCAATTCTTCTGCGCGTGCCAGGTCATGCGAAGTCATAACCACGGTGCGGCCGGCAGCGGCAACGTTTTTCAGAACATCATCGAGCATTTCCGATGCATCCTGGTCCAGGCCGGTATAAGGTTCATCAAACAGCATTACTTCCGGATTATGCAAGACAGCCCGTCCAATTGCGAGGCGTTGCTGCATACCGCGTGAAAATGTACGCACCATATCATAACGGCGGGCAGACAGACCAACCAGGTCAAGGACAGCGCTGATCCGTTCATTCAAGCCGGAAATGTTATACATTCGCCCATAAAACTGCAGGTTTTCTTCCGCAGACAGATCGCCATATAAGAGCGGCATGTGCGAAACAACGCCCAATCGCTGCCTTACGGCCGCAGATTGGCCGGGAAGAATGTACCCTGCCACTTTTACCTGCCCCATTGAAGGGCGCGAAAGCGATGATAAGATACGCAGAAAAGTAGTTTTGCCGGCCCCATTGGGGCCAAGCAAAACCACAAATTCACCCGGTGTTACGTGAAAATCGACTCCACGCAAGACGGTTTTAAGCCCAAAACGCTTTACCAACTTTTTTACTTCGATCATTCTGGCTTTCAATTTCCAAGGAAAAACGGTTGGCTCAGCCTAAAGGAGTTTTTTAAGCTGCGCTTTCAGTTCAGAACGGCGTTCTCGATACGCTTTTTCCGAGATATTCCCGGTTTTATACTGATCATCCAGCGTCACAATGGCATCCATTAAATCATCCTGTGTGGCGTTTTCTTCATCATTTTCTTCATCTTCGTCTTCATCGTCTTCATCTTCGTCATTTTCATCGTCATCGTCAGTGGAGCGGTTTCGTTCACGCCAGAATAGCCATATACCGGCTGCAATCAGTACCAGGCCAAAAGCGCCAATTCCGATGACCACGCCTTGAGTTGAACTGATCCCAGTCGATGCCGGTGCGCTGCCCTTGGGAGCGCCTGAGGCGCTTACTTCCAATTTCCCACCAGGTTCACGTGGGCCTGCACCAAAAACCTGGTAAGTGACGCCGTTACCCATATCCTGGGTACCGCTAGGTGTAATATTGGCACCTTCCACAGTGACCCCGCCTGGCACCAGGATGGAAACGGCGTTGGATTTAACCGGGATCAATTGTGTAAACTGCAACTTTTGTCCACCAAACAAACCGGGCTTGGGAAGTGAAAGATCAAAAGCGAAGACAATCTGGTATTGCTTCATACCCGGCGAAACCGGAGTGGTATCGGCAAAACCATCTTCAGTCTTGACATATCGATCGCCAATGGCGCCCTGCTCAAACTGCAGGTTAGTATATCCTGCCGGCAGGCTCACTTTAACCACTGCTCCACCCTTCGATTCGGGGATGACAGTTTTTGTACCCGGGTTGGTAATAATGTAAAACTGCACAACCTGGACAATATCAGGCTTGGTGTAATCGAGCAGGATGTGCACCTGGTCTGCCAAGAGTCCGGAGGCATCGGTGGTGGTATCGTAAACAGTGATAGGTAAATCAAAGGTGGTTTCGCCCGGCTTGGGGAAGGCGGGGTCAGACTGATAGTCAGAATCCGCGTAATTTACTGTGACATAAAAAGCACGGTTGGCCGGCATTTCCACATCTTTAAAACTGAAAGTCCCATCCGCGCTGAGCGGAGCTTCCTGGGTGGCAACTTCATTAAATTGCTGGGTGGCAGTGTTATGTTCAAAAGTATGCAGGATTGCCTTGAGCGTAGTAGGGATTGAACCGCCGGAACCATTCACTACCTTGCCGGTAATGCTACCAACTGATTGAGTGGGCGTACTTGTGACGGCAGGAGTGGCCGTGGCTGCCGGGGTTTCGGTGGCAGCGGGAGTGCCAACGGTAACGTCGGCAGTAGCCGCTGGAGTGCCAGCGGCGACAGCAGAGGTGGCTGCCGCTGTACCGGCAACCGTGGGCGAAGATTCAAGAGCAGCCGTTGCACTGGGAGGAACTGCCGTGGCTGTTGCGGTAGGGCTTGCTACGGCAACCGGAGCAGCCCCAACTGTGTATGTGCGCACAAAAGCCGCCACCGCGTAAATATCGGCATCCGGCATCAATCCGCCAAAACCGGGCATACTGCCAACGCCACGATTAATAAAACCAGCAATATCATCCTGGTTCAGCTTGGCCATAAGCGCCTGGTCACTAAAATCGCTATCCGGAATGGCATTTCCGGTAGGGCCATGGCATTGTAAGCACTTGGCATCATAAACGGCCTTGCCTTTTTCAGCATCTGCAAGCGTGCTGCCACCCAGGGAGATGGAATATGCAACCACATCCCAACGTTGCTGATCACTCAACCCATCCTTAAAGGGAGGCATGAATGAATTGATATTACCTTCAGTCACAATCGTGTACCAGTTGGCAGGAGCGGCTGCGCGGCCAATTTCCGGTTTGCCAATCGCAGCGGGCGGTTTTTGTAACTTGGTTGACATTGGACCATCTCCAAGCCCGCGATCGCCGTGGCAGGGTGCGCATTTCTCCGCAAATATTGCTGCCCCTGAAGTAAGATCAGGTGGATTCTGGGGAAAAAGCGGGCTCATGGTGGGTCCGGGAGTCGGGGATTTATAGTCCGGAGGAGGGGTGATGTCCGAAGCAAGCGAGAGGGTACACGCGCCCAACAAAATCGACAATAATGCCGATAAAATAATAAAACGATATTTCATGAGGTTTCCTTTACGATCTTGTATAGGATGTTGTTAATTGATCGATTTGCCACAATGCGGGCAAAACCGGTCGGAACGCAGCACAGGTTTACCACATTTTGGGCAAAACCCAGCCGCTTTTTCTTTACGAGCCGAGCGGCGGGCTGCAACCAATTCTTCCAAATCTTCATCCGCGATTTCACGCTGTTCCACTTTTTGAACCGCAGCATCAGCGCGATGCGAAGCAATGGCGGCCTCCACACGGCTTTCGGCATCGAAGTTACCCGCCTGCTGGGGCTGAAGTTCATCCAGCTTCCTGAGCACATCCGATGCGCGGCGCAACAGGTCAAGGCGCATGGATGGATAATCCTGAGAAGGGATCTTGCCCAGTGTGTGGTCAAAATCAAGCTCCTGCAAGGCAGTGATCAGGCGATCACGCTCGGCCATAAGCGAAGAAATTTCCTGGTCGCCGGCAGAAATGGCGGTGATGCGACGACGTTGCAAAAAAGGCCGGGCTACGAACAACCCGGTGATCAAAC
>Ga0172369_10006046_pt1 | contig 14598 bp, 12 predicted proteins | sample LakKiv25m_FD_114539 | JGI IMG/M metagenome (GOLD analysis project Ga0172369, IMG submission 114539) | Freshwater microbial communities from Kabuno Bay, South-Kivu, Congo - kab_022012_11.25m | ecosystem: Environmental > Aquatic > Freshwater > Lake | place: Democratic Republic of the Congo...
GCCCCGCCCTGCAAAGGCAGCCATGCCGCGCCGCCCGTGCTGCCGGGCCCCGCGGCCCATGGAGGGCGCCGACCCGGCCGGGGGCGGCCTGCGCCCCGAACCCGGCGAGCCGGCCCCGGACCCATCCGACGGGGTCGCCGATTCCATCGGGGACGACCGGCGTCCGGGGCGGCTGCGCCGGCGCGCGCGTTGACGGCGGTGATCGCGGCCGCTAGCCTTGCGGGCGCTCGCTGGCCCTTCCACCCTTTTCCCTGCGAGGATTCGCATGAACACGCCCGCTCCGCGCCGTTTCGTCGCCGCCCGCTGCACGCTCGCACTTTCGCTGTGCGCGCTTGTCGGCTGCGGCAAGAGCTACATGATTCTGCGCGACACCAAGCCCGCGCTCGGCGCAAGACCCGAGGCCGCGACGCTGGCCATCGTGCGCACGACCTCCACGGGTTTCGGCGTGACCATGGACAACTACCTGGACGGGAAGATGATCGGTCAGACCCGGGGCCGCTGCTACTTTCTGACCGACGTGCCCGCCGGGACCCACTACGTGGTCGGCACCGCCGAGAACACGGCCGTGGCGCGGCTGAGCCTCGAGTCGGGACGCGTCTACGCGCTCCGGCAGGCGCTGTATCCGGGCGTCATGAAGGCGCGGACCGGGTACGAGCCTCTGACCGCGGCCGAGGCCCGGCAGGAGATGGCCGACGGGAGCTGCGACTACCGCGAGTACGACCGGGCGAAGCCGGGCCCCGACATGGATGCCGCCGACTACAAGGAGGCGGTCGACGACTTCGAGAAGGAGGTCCGCGAGGACCCGTCGCGGCACAAGGACACGCTCGAGTACAAGGGCTTCGAGTCGCTCTAGACCGCGCGCGCGCCGGACGGGCAGCCCGCCGCACGCCGCGCCATCGGCACTGCCGAAGGGCCGGGCTGAGGCGCGGCGTGCGGCGGGTCTGCCCATCCTGCCCACCGATGCCCCTTGGTCCTTCATCTTTCATCCTTCATCCTTCATCCTTCATCCTTCATCGGGGTTGTGCGCCGGCCCGGCATTTCCTAACCTGACGCCTTCCCGCGGGGTCGGCGGCCCCTGAGCCGCCCGGCGTCGAAGACGGGGTCGCGACCGATGGCCGAGGCCGAGGACGACAAAGCTCCGCGCTACTGGGTGAAAAACGAGATCGGGCGCGTCTGGGGCCCGTTCGCGCCCGAGGCCTTCACGCGCATCAACCTGGGCAGCACGCGCACGCGCATCATGGCGTCGCTGGACGGCCAGGTGTTCGCGCCCATCGGCCATTTCCCCGAGCTTCTGGAGGTGGTGCGTCAGGCGCGCGCCGCCGCCCGGCTGCGGGACGTGGACGCGGCGCCCGAGCCGGAGACCGAACCGGAGTCCGCGCCGACGGCGACGCCGGAGCCGACGCCCGCGCCGGCGGCGGCTCCGGCGTGGCCGCGCCCCGCCTGGGAGCCCCGGGCGCCCGTTCACGCCCCGGCGCCGCCCCAGCCCGAGGAGCGCGGCCCAGCCTCCACCGGCGAGCTGTCGGCGCGCAATCCCGTGCGCCTCTACTCGCTCACCGCCTCGTTCGGCCTCACCGGGCGTCTGGCGCTGGAAAGCCCCGGCGGAACGTGGACCGTCCACTTCAAGAAAGGCGTCCCCGAGCACGTCGACTGCCCGCGGCCCGGCCAGGAGCTGGCCCGCTTCCTCGCGGCCCGGCGCGTGGCGGGCGGGCGCGATCTGGAGCAGGCCCTGGAGCTTTCGGGCGGTCCCGAGGGCGATCTGGCCGACGCGCTCTTCGCCCTGAACGTGCTGCCGCCCAACGAAATCTTCCGCCTGCTGGGCGAGCACCGCCGCATCCAGCTCGAGAAGGCGCTCGGCCTGGAGGAGGGGACGTTCCGCTGGGATTTCGGCGTCGCGCCGCCCCCCGGCTCGTTCCCGCTGGGCGAGAAGTGGACGCTGCTCTTCGACGCGGTGCGTCGCTGGACGACCGTGGAGGTGCGCCGCCGTCTGGGCACGCGCGCTCCGTGCGCGATCTACAGCACCAGCGGTGCGTTCATGAAGCTGGAGGAGCTGCCGCTCAACGCCCAGGAGACGCGCGTGGCGCTGCAGTTCGACGGCTCGCGCTCGCCCGATCAGATCGCCGCCGGCATGCCCGGCGAGGGCGACGTCGTCCACCGCACCGCGCTGCTGCTGCTGGACGTCGGGTTCGTGACCTCGGGCCCCGAACTGGAGAGCCCTTTCCGCCGCCCGGCCGACGACTCGACAGCGCCGCCCGAAGAGCAGGACGCCGGGGGTACCGACCTGACGCCGCCGGCCGAGCCTACGCCGGAGCCCCTGGAGCCCCCGCCCGAGCCGGTCGCGCCGTCCCCGGCCGACGACGCCGCGCTGCGCGAGGCCCGCGAGCTGGCGGCCGCCTGGGCCGAGGCCACGCACTACCAGGTGCTCGGCGTCGCGGAGAATGCTTCCATCGGCCAGATAAAAGCCGCCTACATCTCGCTTGCCCGCGTCCACCACCCGGACACGGTGCCGGCCGAGGCGCACCCGGCGCTGCACGCGGTCAAGGCCGAGCTGACGGCACGCGTCAACGACGCCTACAACGTCCTGGGCGACGACGACATGCGCGCCGTGTACGTGCAGCAGCTCCAAGGCGGCGCCAACGTCGTGGACGTCGGGCCGCTGCTGGAGGCGGAGAACGACTTCCTCAAGGCGACGCTGCTGGTGAAGTCGCGCCGCCACGCCGAGGCCCTGCCGCTTCTGGAGCGCGCCGTCGCGTTCAACCCCAACGAGGCGGAGTTCCTGTGCTGGCTGGCGTGGACGCGCTTCCTCGTCGCCGAGGACAAGGACGCGCAGGCGCAGGAGAGCCGCGAGGACTGCACGCGGGCGACCGAGCTGGACGCGCGGTGCGTGCCGGCGCACCTGTTCCTGGGCAATCTGTGCCGGCACCTGGGCGACCTGGATTGCGCCCGCGCCGAGTACGAGGCCGTGCTCGCCCTGCAGCCCGACAACGCGGACGCCATGCGCGAGCTGCGGCTGCTCAGGTCGCGCCGGTAGGGACAAGGATGAAGGATGAAGGATGAAGGAACCGGGATGACGCGTGAAGGACTGACCGGCAACCAGCGGCGCTATCTGCGGGCGCTCGGGCACCATTTGGATCCCGTGGTGCGCGTGGGACATGCGGGCGTCACCGAGGCGGTGGGGCGCGCGCTGGACCGGGCCCTGCTCGACCACGAGCTCGTGAAGGTGAAGCTCGCACCCGCGGGCGGCGACGCCGACGAGACGGCGGCCGAACTGGCCCGGATGACGGGATCCGATTGCGCCCAGGTGCTCGGGCACACGGCGCTGCTCTACCGACGGCGAGAGGAGAACCCGCGCATCGAGCTGCCCGGTCCCCGCACCCGCCCCGCGCGTCCCACGCCCCGCGATGCGAAGCGGGCCGCGCGCCCTCCGCCCCGGAAGAACGGCGAGTCCCGCGCGCCCCGCGTTGCCCGCAATCCGCGGCATGCCGGCCGACCCGGCGCAGGAAAGGCGGACGCACGCCGCAGAGGCGGCCGGTGAGAATCGCCCGGAAATCATGGGAAGAAGACAACGGGCGACGCGCGCTCATCCCTCGTCCTTCATCCTTCATCCTTCATCCTTCATCCTTGTTGCTGCTGGCTGCGCTGGCGGCATGCCGCACTGCGTCGCAGACCGTGCCTGCGGCGCAGCGCCATTGCGCGCCCGAGGTGCGGGGCGCCTTCGACATCGGCTCGGGCAGCACGAAGGTGCAGGCGGCGCTCGTGACGGCCTGCCGCGACGGCGGCCACACCGTCGAGGTGACGGTGGAGCGGGTGTGCTGGCGCGGCAACGAGCCGGTGCCCTACAGCGCCGAGCTGAAGAAGTCCTCCGACAACCGGCTGCCCGAGGCCGTCGTGGCCAGCGGCCTGGCGGCCATGGAGCGTCTGCGCCGGGAGGCGGTTGCGGGCGCGGCGGCCCGGTGCGGCGCCCCGCAAGTGAGGCAGTGGCGTGCCATCATGACGGAAGTCTTCCGCAACGCCGCCAACGCCGCCGAGGTGCGGGATCGCATCTCGTCCGCCCTCGCGGTGGACGGACGCCCGATGCCCATCAAGGTCCTGTCCCAGGACGAGGAGGCCCTCTACGGCTACTACCCGATTCTCCACACGGGCGCCGCGAGCCCGGACCAGCTCGCCGTCTGGGACATGGGCGGGGGCTCGACGCAGGTGACGGTGTTCGGGCGCGGCGCGTCCGGCATCGAGCCCCGCGTGCTCAAGACGCACCTGGGCACGGGCACGTTCGGCGCGGCGCTGCTGGCCCGCAGGAAGACCCTGGGCGGCGGCGACGCGCTCAACCCGATGGGGCCGGAGCTGCTGCAGGCAGGGATGGAGATCATCCGTCAGGAAACCGAGCCGGCCGCGGCGGCCGTGGGCGTGAAGCCCACGGACATGCTGCGAGGCCGCACGGTGGTGGGCATCGGGGGCGTGCTCGCCATTTCGGTGCCCAAGATGGTGACGCACGCGGGCGGCCGGCCCGCCGCCGCGCTCTCGGTGATCGAGTTCGGGCAGCGGGCGCGCTCGGGCGGGCTTGACGCGCTGCGTCGTGCCGGCGTCGAACGCGAGGCGATCGGGGTTGCGCTGCACGCTCTGGCGGCGAAGGACGACGCGCAGATTCTGGAGCTGGCGCGGCGCGCGGACGTCGCTGCGGGCTTCGCGCCCTCGCTGCCCAGCGGGTTGCTTCTTGCGTGGGGATATTCGGCGCCGGAGGTGCTCGACGTGCCGGTCTACACGCCGGTGCAGATGGACGCGACCGACACGATGGAGATGCTGCAGACGTACGACGAGCCGGCGTACTGGGACGTCGGGCAGGTGCCGCCGTAGCGCGGCGCCCATCCCAACCCTGCCCCGAAAGAATCCGGGGCAGGCAGTGTGCGCTGAAAGCGCCTCCGGCGCCTTCTCCCTCCCCCGGGCTTTTTCGGGGGAGGGTCGGGGAGGGGGCCGTCGGGTCGCTACTCCGCCCGCACCACCGCGCCCGCCAGCCGGATCTTCAGCCAAGCGATGCAGTCTTCCACCGCGGCCGCGTCGCGCGACTCCACCGTCACGCGCACCTTGTGGTCCTCGCCTTCGGGGCGCGGGTACGAACCGATGCACACCGACGGGAACGTGCAGGCGGCCTCCGTGAGGTCGGCGGCAATGCGCGTTTCGCCCGCCGACAGGCACAGGCATCGCAGCGCGATGGGCGGTGCCCGGTAGCGCCCGCACACGGCGTCCAGCTTCTCGCGGAACAGCGACGGCACTCCCGGCAGCACCAGCACGTTGTCGCACAGGATTGCGGGAAACCGCAGCTCGCGCGCGTCGCCCCAGAGCAGCTCCGCGCCCTGCGGCACCTGCGCCAGCCGCAGCCGCGCCGCGTTCATGCGCGCCCCGAAGAAGGCCCGCAGCATCGACTCCAGCTCCGGGTGCGCGATCACCGGCACGCCCAGCGCCTGCGCGACCGCCTCGACGGTCACGTCGTCGTGCGTGGGTCCGACGCCCCCGCTCGTCAGGACGTGCTCGGCAGCCGCGCGGCAGCGCTGCAGCGCGTCGACGATGGGCCCGATCTCGTCCGGCACGACCTCCACGCGCCGGGTCTCCAGCCCCAGGGACCTCAGTTTCGCGAGCGCGTACGGGCCGTTGCCGTCCGCGGTGCGGCCCGACAGGATCTCGTTGCCCACGACGACCAGGGCCGCGGTGTGCGGAGGAGCCATGGTCTAGCCTTCGCCGCGCGGCCTGCGCGCGGCTTCCTCCAGGCCGTAGTCGCGGATTTTCTTGATGAGCGTCGTTCGGCTCATGCCCAGCTTCTCGGCGAGCTTGCTCTTGTTCCAGTGCGTCTGGATGAGCCCGGTCTCGATCATCTCGCGCTCCAGCGCCTGCACGGCGCTCTCCAGGTCGCCGCGCTCGCGGAAGCGCGCGAAGGAGCGCTCGGCGCCGGCGTCGGCGGTGCCCAGCGCGCGCAGCTCCGCCGCGATGACCTCGGCGTCCCCGGCCAGCACGGCCAGGCGCTCCACCGTGTTCTCCAGCTCGCGGATGTTGCCCGGCCAGCGCTTGGCGTAGAGCTGCGCCATCAGCTCGGGCGCGATGCGCTTGCGGGGCGTGCCGGTGCGGTCCGCGAAACGCTGCAGGAAGTGCTCGCACAGGAGCGGCAGATCCTCCAGCCGCTCGCGCAGCGGGGGCACCTCCACGTTGATGACGTTGAGCCGGTAGTAGAGGTCCTCGCGGAACTCGCGCCGGGGGATCATGTCGCGCAGCGGACGGTTCGTCGCCGCAATGACGCGCACGTCGGCGTGATCCGGGACGGTGCCGCCCACGGGCAGGAACGTGCCCTCCTGCAGAACGCGCAGCATCTTCACCTGCATGCTGGGCGACATGTCGCCCACCTCGTCCAGGAAGAACGTGCCGCCGTCGGCCACCTTGAACAGGCCCTGCTTGTCGCGCACGGCGCCCGTGAACGAGCCCCTCACGTGGCCGAACAACTCGCTCTCCAGCAGGTTGTCGTTGAGCGCGGAGCAGTTCTGCGCGACGAACGGGCGCCCGGCGCGCGGCCCCCCGAAGTGCAGCGCGCGCGCGATGAGCTCCTTGCCGGTGCCGTTCTCGCCGGTCACGAGCACGGTGGACTGGCTCTGCACCACGCGCTCGAGCACCGACAGCAGGCTCTTCATGGCGGGGCTGCGGCCCACGATGGCGGCGAAGGGCGTCGCGGTCCCGTCCGCCTTCGACGCGGCGCTGCGCTCCTCGCGGCGGCGCAGGAGCGAGGCCTGCTCGGAGGCCTCGTCGGCCGCGGTGCCCAGCAGGTCCAGCAGGTAGCTCAGGTGCCCCGGATCGACCCGCGCCACGCGGGCGAACGCCTCGCCCAGGTCCGAGATCTCGCGGTCCAGCCCGAGCTGGCGGGCCTTGTGGCAGGCGGTCGAACGCTGCTGCTCCTCGCCGGCCCCAGGCATTCGGAAGCCGCAGGCGAACAGGGCGCCCGCGAACGCGCCGTCCACGCGCACGGGGGCGGCGACGATTTCGAGCCCCAGGTGGCAGGGGCCGCAGAGCTGGGCGCCGCCGACGTCCTTGTCGACGCGCCCGAGCGCCCGTTCCACCGAGCGGTTGCAGGCGGCGAAGCCGTCCTTCGAGTGCAGGCAGCTCTGGCACAGCGGATTGTGCGGCGGGACGACGATGCCGCGGCGGTGGTCGACGACGAAGCCGGTCGCGTCGGCGACGGCGATTTCGACGGACCACCAGCGGCGCACGAGCAGCCGGATGGTGCGCACGACGCCCGGTTCGTCCAGCGGCACTTCGAAGGGCATGCGGCGGACTGTAGCGCGGAGGGGGGCGGGCGGCGAGTCCCGCTGCGCAGGCGCCTTGTTCCGACTCAAGAACTTCAGTTTTTCGGCGGGTACCTCTCCACGAAGTCCTCGTATCCGCCCGTGTAGTCGATGATCTCGGCGTCGCCGCGCAGCTCCACGATGCGCGTCGCGAAGCGGGCGATCATCTCGCGGTCGTGCGAGACCACGACCGCGGTGCCCTCGTACTTCTCCAGCGCCTCGCCCAGCGCGTTGATGCTCTCCAGGTCCAGGTGGTTCGCCGGTTCGTCCAGCAGCAGCACGTTGTCCTTCAGCAGCATCAGCTTGCACAGCAGCGTGCGCACGACCTCGCCGCCCGACAGCGTGGCGGTGGGCTTGTCGCCCTCCTCGCCGCTGAAGAGCATGCGCCCCAGCAGCGCGCGGATGTCCTGGTCGTAGGCGCGGTCGTCCCAGGTCTTCAACCAGGACGCCACCGTCATGCCCGGCCGGATGGTGCCCTCGTGGTCCTGCGGCAGATAGCCGCGCGACGCCTCGTGCCCCCACGTCACCGTCCCCGCGTCCGGCGCCGCATCGCCCGCGAGCATCTTCAGCAGCGTCGTCTTCCCGACACCGCTGCGGCCGATCACCGCCACCTTCTCGCCGCGCGTGAAGAGCGCCGAATACCGGTCGAAGAGCCGCTTGTCCCCGTAGCCCTTGCAGAGTCCCTCCACGGTCAGCGTCTGGCGGCCGCTGGGGCGCTTCTGCTCGAAGCGGATGAAGGGGCGCGCGATGTTGGAGCGCTTGAGCTCCTCCATCTTCAGCTTGTCGATCTGCTTGATGCGGCTCTGCACCTGGCTGGCGCGCGTGCCGGCGTGGAAGCGCGCCACGAAGTCCTGCAACTGTGCGATTTTCTTCTGCTTTTCGGCGTTCTGCGACTCCACCCGCGAGCGCACCGCGACCTTCGCCTCGACCATGTCGTCGTAGTTGCCGGCGTAGGTGATGATCGCCTCGTAGTCGATGTCGGCGATGTGGGTGCAGACGTTGTTGAGGAAGCGCCGGTCGTGCGAGATGACCACGAGCACGCCTTCGTACTCGTGCAGGAACGCCTCCAGCCAGCGGATGGAGTCGATGTCCAGGTTGTTGGTGGGCTCGTCCAGCAGCATCGCCAGCGGCCTGCCGTAGAGCGCCTGCGCCAGCAGCACGCGCAGCTTGTAGGCGTTGGGCACCTCGCGCATGGGCCGCTCGTGGTGCTCGGAGCCGACGCCCAGGCCCTCCAGCAGCGCGCCCGCGTCGCTTTCGGCCGAGTAGCCGTCCTCCTCGGCGATGACGCCCTCCAGGTCGCCCAGCCGGTGGCCCTCGGCCTCGCCGATGTCGGGGCGCGCCAGCAGCGCCTCCTTCTCCTGCAGGGCCGCCCAGAGCACGGGATTGCCCTGCACGACGACGTCCAGCACGCGCACGTCCTCCCACGCGAACTGGTTCTGGCGCAGCACGCTCGTGCGCTTCGGGCGGCCCACGGAGCCCGTGTCCGGGTCGATTTCGCCGGTGAGGATGCGCATGAACGTCGACTTGCCCGCGCCGTTGGGGCCGGTGAGGCCGTAGCGGCGCCCGGGCGGGAACGTCGTGTTCACGTCCTCGAAGAGCTTCTTGGGCCCGAAGGCCTTGGTGACACCGGTGACCGTGATCATGCGTCGAGTCCCGCTCCGGGCATGTGCGACCGCGTCCGCCGGGCCGGGAACGCCAGCGCACGCGCGCCCGGGCCCCTGCGGGGGCGCGCTTCGTAGCACACCCGCGGAGAAATGCGCCGGCCCGCCTGCCCCGGCCGGGGAGGCGGGCCGCACGCAGCGGATTCCTCCTGTCAGCCCTCGACGACCTTGCGGACGTTCTCGGCCTGGGGGCCCTTGGGGCCCTGGCCGAGGTCGAACTCGACCGGGTCGTTCTCGGCGAGCGAGCGGAAGCCCTCCGCCTGAATGGCCGTGTGGTGGACGAAGACGTCCTTGCCGCCGCCGTCCGGAGCGATGAAGCCGTAGCCCTTTGCGTCGTTGAACCACTTCACCTTGCCGCGCATTCCTTCTCCTTCTTCTTCGGCCGCGCTCCGCGGCCTCTTGCCGGAGGGCATGCCTCCGTCCCGCCGACACCCGGCGGCCGGCCGTAGTCATGCACACCGCGACGCGCCCCGTCAAGCCGCAATGCGGCGCGACGCCGCAGGGGCCCCCCGGGCGGCTTCACGGCGGACCCGGGAGACGCCTCTCGCTGCGCCCGGGGTTCCGTCCTGTCGCTGCGCCCGGGGTTCTGAACGGGGCGCCGCCGCGCGGATTTTCGGAACCCCGACCGAAGGGAGGGGACGGGAAGCCCGAGCCCAGCGAGGGGCACGCCCGGGACGAGGGGCCGTTCGGACGGCGGCCGTCGGGCACGGAAGGTTCCCGCGCGGGCCCGGCATCGGATAGATCGTCCCCCGGCATGAGCCTCGTCATCGTCCGCGACCTCTCGCTCTCGTTCGGCCCGCGCGTGCTGCTGCACGGGGCGTCGTTCGTCGTCGGCCCGCACGATCGCATCGGGGTCGCCGGGCCCAACGGGTCCGGGAAGACGACCCTGCTGCGGCTGCTGGCCGGGCGCACCGCGCCGGACTCCGGGACCATCCAGGTGGTGCGCCGGGCGCGCGTCGGCTACCTGCCGCAGGATCTGGCTGAAATCCCCGATGGCACCGTCCTGGAGAGCGTGCTCGCGTCGGTGCCGGGGCGCACGGCGCTGGATGGGCGCCTCGGGGAGACGCGCGACGCGCTGCACGCGGAGGCCGATCCGGAGGCGCAGCTCGAGCTCGCCGGCGAGCTGGCCGACCTGCAGGACGCGCTGGAACGCTTCGACGAGCGCTGGGGCGCGCACCGGGCGGCGCGCATCCTCTCGGGGCTGGGCTTCCGCGACGCGGACCTGTCGCGCCCCGCCGCCACGCTGTCGGGCGGATGGCGGATGCGGGCCGCACTCGCCGCGCTGCTGCTCCAGGACCCCGAGCTGCTGCTGCTGGACGAGCCCACCAACCACCTCGACGTGCCCACGCTCGACTGGTTCGACGACTTCCTGCGCCGCTCGCGCCACGCGCTCGTGCTCGTCAGCCACGACCGCGAGTTCCTGGACCGGCAGATCGGCCGCGTCGTGTCGCTGGAGCCCGAGGGGCTGCGCACGTACGCGGGCACGTATACTGAATACAAGGAGCGCCGGGCGCTCGAGGAGGAGCAACTCGAGGCGCTTGCGGCACGGCAGCGCAGGGAGCGCGCCGAGGCGCAGGAGTTCATCGACCGGTTCCGGGCCAAGAACACCAAGGCGCGCGCCGTGAAGTCGCGCGAGAGGATGCTGGAGAAGCAGGAAATCGTGCAGGTGCGCGAGCACCGCTCGACGGTGCGTTTCCGTTTTCCGCCGGTCGGGCGCCCCGGGCGCGAGGTGCTGCGCTTTTCCGGGGTTTCCAAGCGCTTCGGCGACGCCGTGCTGTACGAGGGGCTTTCGCTGCAGGTGCAGAGGGGCGAGCGCGTCGCGGTGGTGGGCGCCAACGGGGCGGGCAAGACGACGCTCTTGCGGCTCGCGGCGGGCGAACTCGCCCCGGATGGGGGCGAAGTGACGCAGGGGCACGGGGTGCGCGTCGGCTTCTTCGCGCAGCACCTGACGGCGCCCCTCGACCGCGGGGGCACGGTGCTGCAGGAGGTGGCTGCGGCGGCGCCCCTGCGGCCCGAGGTCGAGATCCGGGGCGTGCTGGGTGCGTTCCTGTTCTCGGGCGACGAGGGGGACAAGCCCCTGCGCGTGCTGTCGGGGGGCGAGCGGGCGCGCGTGGCGCTGGCGAAGCTGCTGGTGGTGCCCACGAACGTGCTGCTGCTGGACGAGCCCACCAACCACCTGGACCTGGACTCGGCCGACGCGCTCGTCGACGCGCTGGAGGGCTACGAGGGCACGCTCGTGTTCGTGTCGCACAACCGCACGTTCGCGAACCGGCTGGCGACGCGCGTGTGGGACGTCGCGGGCGGGCGCGTCGAGGAGCACCCCGGCAACCTGGACGACTACCTGCACCACCGGCACCTGCTGGCGGCGCAGGAAGGTTCTGCGGCAGCGCTGCAGGAAGGCACGGACGGCGCGACCCGGGCGGAAACGGAGAAGGAGCGCCGGCGGCGCGAGGCCGAGGCGCGCCAGGCCCGCAGCGTGCGCGAGCGCCCGGTGCGCGAGGAGATCGCGAGGCTGGAGACGCGCATCGAGCAGCTCGAGCAGGCGGTGCGCGCGGCCGACGAGGCGCTGGGCGATCCGGCCGTCTACGAGGACTTCGCGCGCGCCCGACCGCACGTGGAGACGGCGCGCGTCGGGCGCGAGGAACTGGAGAAGCTCTACGCGCGCTGGGAGGAGTGCCAGCGCGCTCTGGAGGCGATGCGCGCGGAGGAGTAGGGCGGAAAAGCAACTTCAACCACGGAGACCACGGAGAGCACGGAGACTGTCCTTGTTCCATTGATCTGGAATCTCCGTGCTCTCCGTGGTCTCCGTGGTGAAAAGGCTCTTCTCCCTGAGGGGAGAAACGGAACGGGCGCCGCCCCGCAGGACGGCGCCCGACCGCGCGGCGGATCGCGCCTCGACCTAGCCCGAGATCGCGTCCTTGATCGCCTTCACCGGGCGCGCGCGCACGGTCTTGTACGCGGGCTTGGCCGGGAAGGTGGTCGGCTGCTTCGTGAACGGGTTGATGCCCTGGCGCGCCTCGCGGGCCGGCTTCTTCACGACCACCAGCTTCGCGAAGCCGGGCAGCACGAACAGCCCGCTCTTCTTCAGCTCGCGGGTGCCGATGTCCACGAGGGTCTCGTAGAACATCTTCACCTGCTTGCGCGAGGTCTCCTCGCCGATCGCGTCCGCGATCGCCGTCATGAGCCCCGCCTTCGTCAGCTTGCCGCTCTTCTTCGCCGCCTTGGCCTGTGCCTTCGCCATCTCTTTCCACCTCTTTCTGACGCGCCCCGTGCGCGTTCGGGAACCGGCGCCTCCGCCGGGAGGGCGGCAGCTATAGGACAACTGAACGGGGCTGAAAAGCCCGTTCCAGCTTTTTTTTCGCGGAACGCGGTCCGCGCCCCCTGTCAAGTCCGAATCGGAGGCCGCAGATCGGTTCGTCCCCGGGGCCGCCGCGCGGGCCGCGGCCGGTCTCGGATCGGCGCAACCGCCCGGATTTGCAGGAGATTTCCGCCGCGCAAGGACCGCGGAGGCGCCGGCGCGGGGAGGCGCCGCCCGGCGACGGGGGGGGCGCGGTCCGCCCGCCGGACCCCCGGCGCGCCCTGCGTGCTAGAAGGCAGGCGCCTTTTTTCCGGCCCCGACGGGCCGACCGGGAGCCCTCATGGAAACGCTCATTCCCGTCGCACTGCTCGTGGTGCTCGGCATCATGGGCCTGCGCATCGTCAACGAGTACGAAACGGGCGTCGTCTTCCGCCTGGGGCGCTACGTGGGCGTCAAGCGCGCCGGGCCCAAGTGGATCATCCCGTTCGTGGACCGCATGGTCATCGTCGATCTGCGCACGGTCGCGCGCGACGTGCCCCCGCAGGACGTCATCACCAAGGACAACATCTCCATCAAGGTGAACGCGGTCATCTACTTCCGCGTGCTGCAGGCGGAGAAGGCCGTCATCCAGGTGGAGAACTACCTGTACGCCACCAGCCAGATCGCCCAGACCACGCTGCGCAGCGTGCTCGGCCAGCACGAGCTGGACGACCTGCTGGCCGAGCGCGAGAAGCTCAACCGGATCCTCCAGGAGATCATCGACCGGCAGACCGAGCCCTGGGGCATCAAGGTGAGCAACGTCGAGGTGAAGACCGTCGACATCCCGCCCGAGATGCAGCGCGCCATGGCCAAGCAGGCCGAGGCCGAGCGCGAGCGGAGAGCCAAGATCATCGGCGCCGAGGCCGAAATGCAGGCCGCCGAGAAGCTCAGCCTCGCGGCCGAGCGCATCAGCCGCAGCCCCGGAGCGCTCCAGCTCCGCTACCTGCAGACGCTGTCCGAGATCGCCGTCGAGAACAACAGCACCACCATCTTCCCCCTGCCCATCGAGCTCATCACGCCGTTCCTGGCGCGCAAGGCCGCCGAGAATGCAGCGGCGGACGCGGCCGCGGCCGGCGGCAAGAGCGCCTGACGCGTCCGTCGCGGGCGCGCCCGGCTGGCGGAGCGCGCCCGCGCATGCCTAGAATCCGCTCGTGATCCGAGCCGCCGCGCTTCCGGCCGCCCTGGGCCTGACGATGCTCGCCGCCGGGGCGCGCGCAGAGCCCGCCTCCGCGCGCGTGCCTGCCGACGCGGTGCTCGCCGACGAGGTCGTGGCGGTCGTCGACGCGCGCGCCGTCCTGCTGAGCGAGCTGGAGCTGGAGACGCGCCTCGCCGAGGGCAGACGCACCGGTGCCGCAGGCCTGCTGACCGCTCCCTCGCCCGAGGCGCTGGGAGCCGCCCTGGATCGGCTCGTGGACGAGTACGTGCTGCACGCGGAGGCCGACCGGCTGCAGGTGTTCGAGCTGTCGGACGCGGAGGTCGCCGCCGGAATCGCGCAGCTCCGGCGCGCCGTCGGGGCGGAGGCGCTGTCGAAACTGATGGACCGGTTCGGAGTCGCGGAGGCGACGCTGGAGGCGATCGTGCGCCGCGAGCTTCGCGTGCGCCGCTATCTGGAAGGGCGTTTCCGTCTGGCGGCGCGCCCGCGCGAGGCCGACGTGCAGGCGGCGGCGCGGCGGGCGGCCGGGGGGCCTCCGGACGCCGAGGCGCTCCAGACCGCCCGCGAGCGGCTGGGGCGCGAGAAATACGAGCAGCTCACGCGCGACTTCACGGCCGACGTGCGCCGGCGCGCCCGCGTGCGCGTTCTCCACGATCCGGCCTCGGCAGGCTCTGCGACACCGCTCTCGGGCAGTGTCACGGCCCCGGACGCCGCCGCAGCCGACCGGGCGGCCCGCGGTCCGCGCGGCGGGGGAGGGTGATGGCCGCCGCGCTGCCGGCTCCCGTGCGCGTGCGGCGCATGACGGAGGGCGACCTGGACGAGGTCGTTGCGCTGCAGAAGATCGCTTTCGCTCACCCGTGGACCGCGCAGATGCTGCGGCGCGAGCTGGAGCACGACTGGTCCACCGTGCTGGTGGCGCTGCTGGACGGGCCGGAGCGCGTCGCGGGCTTCATCGTGTACTGGCTGGTGCACGACGAGGTGCACGTGCTCAACGTGGCGACGCATCCGGAGGAGCGGCGCCGGGGCGTCGCGCGCCTGCTCATGCTGGAGGCGGAGGCGGCGGGGCGTGCGCGCGGGGCGGTGCTCTCCACGCTGGAAGTGCGCCGGTCCAACGCCGCGGCCATCGCGCTGTAC
>Ga0172369_10006049_pt1 | contig 14595 bp, 14 predicted proteins | sample LakKiv25m_FD_114539 | JGI IMG/M metagenome (GOLD analysis project Ga0172369, IMG submission 114539) | Freshwater microbial communities from Kabuno Bay, South-Kivu, Congo - kab_022012_11.25m | ecosystem: Environmental > Aquatic > Freshwater > Lake | place: Democratic Republic of the Congo...
GAATTGCACGCCAATTTGTGGTTATAATTGGTAGTTTATACATCATAGCTTCAATCAAAGTAACTGGCATAGCTTCAGTCTCATATGTTGGTAGACAAAAAATATCTGCTTTTTTAAATATTTCCCATTTTTCAGCGTCAACTTTGGCACCATGAAATATTACTCTTTCTTCTAGACATTTATCTTTTATAAACTTAATACATTCATTTTTAAAGTAATCATTATGCCAGCTACCAATAACCTCAAGATTAACACCTTTCAACATTTTAATAGCAAGTAATAAGTCTAAAATCCCTTTCTCTTTTTTTAAATTACCAACAAAAAGCAATTTAATATTTTGATCTATGTTAAAAATCCTATTGAATGGTTCTTCAAAACAATCTTCAATTCCATTTGGGACACTTAATATTTTTTTAGGCTTAATCCACTCAACTTCATTTTTTAAAGAAGGTAATAGTACTATAGCCAGATCAACATTGGAATAAATTAGTCCAGCTAATTTTTTTTCAAATGAATTTAACTTATCTAGTAATTTATTAAAACCTCCAGAGTGAAAATGAAATATTACTTTTTTAGATGCTATGCGAATAAAGGGTACTAATAGGATGTCCCTATAAAATGGAATTTTGTTAGGGCTTGAAGGGGGATAATAAATTATATCTATTCTATTAATTAATCTTTGTTTAATTAATGATAAAATTACATTTATTAATTTTGGGAGTTTGCTTATATTGAATTTCCCAACAATACTAATATTTTCCGAAAAATCTAGTCTAATAATCTCTTTTTTGCACCAATTCCATTCATCATCAACTAAATATTTCTGCATTATTGATTGTCCATGAAAAGGAGGTGGTGTTTGAGCTAAAAGTAAAACCTTATAATTACCACATTTTACCAAAATATTTTTTCCCTATCAAGTTTTAGTAGAGAAAAAACTCTCTAAACTATTAATATCAAAATTTGTATCTAATTCATATGAAATTTTGATGTTCAAAAGGGATGATTTTGAGAGGACACGTAAAGAATAAAGTACACCGTTTGGTATAATAATCTGGGTTATTTTCTCATTATTTATTTCTATTTTTTCATTATTTAAATAAGTTATTGAATTAAATCTAATATCATATAGTTCAAGAGAAAAAACACCCTCAATAAAAGTGATTAATCTTTTTTTAGTTATTTTGTCGTCAAATAATTTTTGGGATATAATCATATCAAATGAATATGATATATTTAATTCTTTTTCAAATTTTACATTTCCAAAATATTCATTATATTTATCCCACTTTAAGGATTCACATAAATAACCCCTAGTATCATAATATATAATAGGTTCAATTTTTATAACGTCTTCAATACGTATGTTTTGAAAATTCATTTTTTTACCTGCATAAAATAGTCTGAAAAATCAGCAGTAAATTCATCATTCATATCTTGCGCCCAAGCTGGATTGGGCATATTTAAAATTAAAGCTTCATTTTCACCAATATTTTGAATAAGGACAGGAATACCAGTAGGGATTTCAATTGATCGGAAATTATATTCTTCGCCGCTAAAAAATTCCATGTAACCTTCGTTTGTTTTAAGGATAATTTTTATATTCCCACATATACATGTAAAAAAGCCTGTTCGAATATGATGCAGATGAGGCCCCTTATATTTACCAGGTAAAATTGTTGTTAGATATACTTGTTTAGGTTCCTTTCCCATCTCAAAAAAATTATCATTAATATTATAAAGTGGTATTAAAAAACCATTAATTTCCCCACTACTGTCTTTTGTAATATTTTTTTTATGTTCTAAAGTTCTAATTTTCATTTTTTAAATCCTATATTATATTCTAAATGATTTAATCGAATCAATAATAAAATCAATATTATCGTCTGTTAGATTGGGATGTAATGGAATGCTTAATGCATCATTATTCAAAATTTCACAATTAAATAATTTTTTATTAAAGTTATATATAGGATTCATATGAAGAGGATGATACCGTAATGTAGTATATATCCCCTTGTCTAATAGATACTTTGCTAATTGATCTCTCTGAGGTGCCCTAATAACATAAGTAAAATATGAATGCTTCTCATAGCTTTCAGCTTCACATGGTCTAATTAACCAATCTAAGTTATTAAATTCTTGCTGATAAATATCCCAAATCCTTTTCCTAGTTGATTGTAACTTATCAATTTTTCTTAGCTGCTCAGTGGCAATAGATGCTGCAATATTTGTCGGTAACATTTTAATAAAGGGTTCACTAATATTATATTCCCACCATTTATTATTATCTACACCTTGTGATGCTGATTCAAACCCAGATTTTCCTATTCCACAATATCTCATAGTTTTTGCTCTTTCAATTAATTCAGATTTTTGAGTAGTAATGCCCCCCCCCTCACCAGCAGTTAAATTTTTTACAGCATCAAAGCTATATATTCCGATATCTCCAATTCCACCGCATATCTTACCATAATAATATGAATCCACTGCATGGGCAGCATCCTCTATTATAGGGAATCCTAATTCGATGATTGGATTCATATCTACGGGTTTGCCAGCATAATGTACAACCATTATAGCACCTGTTTTTGGGGTAATATGGGGTTCAATTGTTCTACTACTTATATTAAATGTTTCTACCTCTACATCACAAAAAATTGGTTTGTGCCCTGCTAGAATTATACTTTGCGCACAAGAAACCCATGTAAATGATGGTAAAATGATTTCTGAATTGGGTGGTAAATTTAAGAGCTTAACAGCCAAATATAATGCATTTGATCCACTATCAACCATCGCAAAATTATTTAATCCGCTTCTTTTTGTGAAGGCTTTTTCAAATTCCTCTACTTTTTTACCAAATCCTAGCCATTGGCTTTTTAGAACTTCTTCAACTGCCTTTATTTCTTCATGTTCGATTTTTGAACCAAATACGGAAATCATATAAACCTCCTTAATTTTACTTATATTTATAATTAATTGGTAAGTTGTGAATAATATTTAGTATTGTACTATTTCTATTGTATCCACTAAATGATTATCTAGCCTGATTAATGAATATTCACTTAATTTATCTACAATTTTGAAACCATTCTTAATGTACCATTTTAATGCAGGATTATCATTTAATACTTTGGCAGTGATATCCGTATTTGGATATTTATTGCTGATAAAACTAAACATAATTTTCAATGATTTACTCATTATTCCACTACCTTGATATTTTTCCGTTCCTAATATTATATTATATATATCTATCATTAATTCTAATTTTCTAAAACCCATGCATCCTATTTTTTCATATTCATCCTCAATAATAAACATAAAGTCATTCGGTCTTTCTAAATAATTTAGATACCATTTTTTTTGCATTTCTAAATCAATAAATTCTTTGAAGAAGAACGATTTTCTGTTTTTATTTTTCCAATTCATTAAATCAATTAAATCATTTTTATCACAAGTTCTTAATTTTATAGAAAACTCATCTTTGCACAAAACTGTAAAAGTTTTATTATTCATATTATTTTCCTCTTAATTTTAATTCTGTTTTTAAAATATTTACTCCAACATCTGCAGTCCATCTTTCGGCTGTTTTTCTAGCTTCACAACCTAATTCTTTCATTAATAGTTGATTGGAATATGCTTTCTCAATTAAACTTGCAAGTCCTTCTATATCATCTGCTTTATAAATATACCCATTTTTACTATTGATTACGCGCTCAATAACAGCACCCGCACCTGTTGAACCTATAACTGGGATACCATATGACATGGCTAATAATGTTCCTCCTCCGAACGCATCAAAGCGCGCAGGATGTATAAAAGCTCTTGAATTAATAATTATTTCATTAAATTCATTTATTGGCAACCAATTAAGGAAACGAATTTCTTTATTAAGATTATATTTATTTACTAAAATTTTTAGATTACTTTCTTCTTCACCCTTACCAACAATAATTAATGAAAAATTGGCGTTTTTTACTTTTTCCTTAAATACGCTAACAGCTTCAATTAATAAATCATAACCTTTAGATTTTACAAGCCTACTTCCAGCGGAAAAAATTACTGAATTACTAGGTAATTTAAGCTTATTTTGTAATACTGCTTTTTGTTTGGGTGCATTAATTTGTTCTATTGTAGGTAATTCAAGAAATATTGGTAAATTAACCAATCTATTTGGTGGAAAATCTTTTTTTTTATAAAATTCAATCGCATGGTTTCCAACCAAAAAAATAGGATTTGCATTTTTTTTTACAAGCTCATATAACAAATATCTTAATGATTTAATAATTAAGCTGTAATCATCCTTTTCTTCAAATAGATCAGTCCAAAAACAAAATTTCTTTCTAAATATCGATAGTATTATAATCAATATACGTGAAGTATTTGAAGGCCAATGAATAAAAAATGGGTAACCATTTTTATCAAATAAAATTTTTATTATCAAACTTAAATTAATCTTATGTTTCCCTAAAACAGACGAATACTTAGATAATTCACTAAATGAATTCTCTTCTCCATTATAATATCCTACATTTTTATAAGCGTAATAAAGTTTCACATTAAAACTATTGCTATCAATAACAGCTTTAAATAAATAATTATTATGAGGAGTAGGAACAGCTGAAAAGATATATAGGTTAATTTTACTTGAAGACATATCTTTAAATTAGTTTATTATTATTTTATTGTAATTATCATCTAAGTATTTTTTAAACTTTATATAAATATAGTTATTCTTATTTATTTTTTTATTAAAGGCGTAATAATAACTTTTTAGCGTAAATAAATAGCCCGCTTTTCTTGAATAAAAAAATAAAGTTTTTATCTCTTTTAATAAATTAAAAATTGTGAAATAATTTCTTAAAAATACTATATTACCTCTTATTACAGTAGAAATTCTATCATTTGAAATAATTTTTATGTTTTTATGATCATGAAATACTTCAACATCTTTGTTATTCACGAATTTTCCACCTAATTTTGAAACCCTTATTCCCCATTCCCTATCTTCTATGCTAACTGGTGACAAATCATTATCGAAGAGACCATATTTTATGTAACATTCGGACTTAATCATTTGTGCACCTCCTGGAAGTATATGAATTATATTATTTGCACTAATTTCATTTACATTTTTAATTATTCCAAATTTATAAATTCTTGTACCAGCTGTTTGAATTTCTTTATTTGAATAATATCTGACTATAGGACAGCTACCACTATAATCTGGATGCGCTAAATGGAATGATAATATTTTTTTAAAATAATTCTTATCTTCAAAATAAATATCATTATCTGAATGATAAATATATTCACAATCCTCCTTAATTAATTCGATTATTCCAATATTTCTTCCTGTTACACAACCATAATTATCATTCAACCTTCGTATATCTAATTGTGGGAAATCTATTTTTAATTTTTCAAAAGAATTATCAATAGAGTTATTATCTAAGACTAATAATTTAATATATTTTTCTTCTCCAAATAAAAAATAAAATCTTTCTAAGAAATTTTTAGTTATTTCATATTGATTGTATGTGACGACGCATAAACCAATTTTAGTTTTATTCATTAGTAACCTTTGATTTAATAATTTTCATGAAAACATCAATCTCCATTTTTCCCCCACGCTTTATTATGTTCACCAAATAGTAAAGCTATTGGTAGCATGGCAATTCCATAGCCGTCATTAAACCCGGCCCCATTAAAACTTAACATAAAAATTAACAAGATCCATAAAAATAAAATTTTATGAAAAATATTTCCTGTCTTTTTATATTTTCTATATGCTGTAATAAGCGAACCTACTATTATAAAAAGGATAATAAATACCCCAACAAAACCAGTATATACTATAAAAAAAGGCCACATTGTGTCGCCCATCCAAGCTAAAGAAATTTTATTAAAATAATCCATTATGGCTTGACTAAATCCCAATCCAAATAATAATGAAATCTTTGAGGCACTAATCATTTGGAAACTTATAGTATAAAGTAAAATTCTATATGCCGTATTTCCCTCTTCCAACCCGCCGGATATTAGCAGATCATTGCGTTTTGAAAAATAAACTATCTGTCCGGAAAATAAATGCACAATTAAATATATAGACAATACCAGCAATAGAAATATTAAAGTATAATTAGTTACTTTATTTTTTATTTTCATTTTGGATGTTAGGAAAAAGGAAAGAAAGGTTATAAAAACAAACGCAATAAATATTCCTCGAGTAAATGTAAAAAGCATTACAATTATTGCCACTATAAAATAGAATACATGTGATTTTTTATTCCCAAAATAGAATTTGTTATTCTGCAAAAAAACAAGTGAAATAATAAAATATAATGCCCAAAAAATTGGTATTGTTAAAAAATCCCTTGAAAAGCTTTGGCTGCCAAAACCAACTTGTTCATAAGCTTTAAATGGGAAGATCTTTATAATTTCACTAGAATTAATAATGTATAGTATTGAAGATATTATTGTAATTATAAACCCAAAATGTAAGAACTTAATAAATTGTTCTTTTGTGACTGTCGAAAAAATTATCTTAAAAATGAAAAAATAAATTGGTATGTAAAGAAATATTCTGAAAATTGACACTGTACGCCAGTTAATATATCCTATGAAAAAAGAAAAAAGTAATAACAAAGAAATGTAAACTATATAGATTAGAAATATTTTGTCAATCCAACTTACTTCATTTTTAACCGGTCTTTTTACTAAAATAAATGCTATTATAGCATAAACAATAATTAGTAAATCTCTTTGTAATCCAAATCCTGCAAATGTGAAAACAGACTGGTCAATAAAAACACCAGGCCCCTGTATAATTGAAAAAGGGAAAATTAGGAAGAATAATGGATTCTTTAACCCAGCAGTAAAAGAAATAGCAAGAAAAATAATAATGACTATAATACTTAGCATTCTCTAAACTTTGATTCTAATCTTGTTTAAGAAATGATAAAGTATTGGTAATTTGAATTCCCTCAATTCATTTGTATGTGTTTGCGAAAAATTCACATCTTTAGTGTTTTCAAATTTATACAATAATTCTTTTGTCTGTTTCTCTAATGAAAGATTATCTAAAATATAGTTCCTTGGTTCAAAGGTATGCCAAATATCCATCATTTCATTTAAAGCACCTTTTAACTCAGAAATATTATAAATCACCGCGCCACATCTCTTGTCAAAATATGGGACAGAAGAAATATTTACTTTATTAGATAACTCATATATTTTATTAAATTTTGAATAAAATTTATCATTTTTATATACCTCTTTAATATCATAAACTAAAAGAGGTACATTACTAGAAAGACATTCTTGATATGCAATCCCTTGAGTTTCTTGGCAACTATGCCAAAGAATAAAAATCGATTTTGCTAACCAATATTTAAATTCAGCCTCAGTATAACCCTTATTATAATTGATAATCCAATAATTTAAATTTAAATTAGTAAGAATCCTTTCAATTTCTTTTAATTCATTCGGATTACGATTTTTTGTATAAATTAAAATAGTATCTTTTTTCTTTCCCATAAATGGGATAAATTCATCTGTATCTATCCCAACAGGCCAAACATCCGTTTTTGTCAAATCAAAATGTAATAATTTATATAATTCTTCATACCAATTCGAAGGCAAAACATGAAGAGATGTATATTTAATTTTGTTTCTAAGAATCCTTGAGATTTTACCGTAATATGGTAAATCAATAATATTTGGCCCAATTATAATTTTATTTTTGTATTTTTTTTTTAGCCCTAATAAATTTGAAGCGCCATTTGGCATATAAATATAATGCCCTTTAATTATCTCTTTGTTAAGCAGATATGGATATTTTATAATATCTAATCCCTTAATTAAGTTGTTTACAACCTTTGTTGGGCCGCTTACCTTGCTAAGGTCACTATTAAACAGAATATTAAGCACTTTTTCTGCTCAGTTTCATGTATTTAATTAAAGTAGGTATTAGGAAACGCAAAGGGAATACTGACGCACCAATAAATATATAAGGAACTCTAATTACCCAATATTTTATAAAATTATCATAATAATCATTAATTGAATATATATTATTGTACCATCTTATACTAAAGACTTTATATTTTCTTAACGCCATTATTAAAAATATAAAATTAATTTTATAGAATTGTCCATACCTAATTTCGACGAGAGTCCTTTCGGTATTGTTGATTCTTCCAGTTTTACTTATACCAGAGGAGGCTAAATAATATCCTAAATTACCCTGTGTTTTTTTCCCTTTAAATGCTCGCGCAAGACGAATACAGAAATCAAAATCACCTGCCGATTTAAACTGTTCATCAAAGTAACCAATTTTACTATGAACTTCTTTTTTCCACATCGGGAAACAACCGCATAAATATCTTTTTAAAAAAACTTTTGGATTGGCACTATATTCCGGATATACAATATTGGAACCAATAAAATCACCATATTTCATAACTTCAATTTGATCACCATATGTAAAATAAGTATCATTATTGTTGTCTAAAGTTATGGCCTGCATTTCTAATGATTGTGTTGTTCTAATATCATCGACATTCCAAATTGCTATGTATTTACCCTTAGCAAGATTAATTCCCCTATTCCAGCTTGCATAAAGATTTTCCCTTTTTTCAACTATGTGATGATTTAATCTATTTATAAATGTCTGTTTATAAAATTTTATTATCTCCAGTTCATTTATTTTTGGTTCATTGTGAATTAATATTAATTCTATGTCATTGATATTACTTAGATTGTAAACGTATTTTAGAAAGCTTTTTAAATATTTCTCACAATTATATAATGAAGTAATAACAGAGATCTTAATCATTTAGGTTCATAATTTAATATTTAACGGTTCAATTTTTTACTAACCAAAAAGAACCTGGTTCTCTTCCAGGCTGAGTTTTATAAATAGGACATTTCGAGGCAAATTGGCTATGATATTTATGAGACAAATAATTAGTTGCACCAATTATTCTAAATTCTTTATTATTTGATAAAAAAGCTTCAAGTAAATATTGTTCATTCCAAAAATTGTTACCAACCCATTCATCAAGATAATCCTTTGGTGTAAATATATCATGTATATGTACAATTACACCCTTTGATAAAATTGGTAGAATTTCCAAATATTCAAATAATACGTCTCCCTGGGGTCGAATTATGTGCGATGAATCAATAAAAAATATATCATTTTCTTTTAGTTTAGTAAAAATTGATTTATCAACCTCCTCAACCTTTTTTCGAATAACATTTAATCCCAATTCCTCTAGCCAATCTTTTTCAAAAGGCTCAATACATAAAATTTCACAATAATTCATAACGTTATCAAGTAGATTTTTTTTTATTGCATTTACAGCCATTAATGTGGAGCTACCGCTTCCAACTTCAATAATTTTTTTAGGTTTAAAAAGTCTTATTATATTGTACAAATATTCTGCATCCCCAGAAAAGAAAGGACCTTCATTGTAACTAAATTCTTTTTTACTTTTATTACTCACTAAAGGAAAATTTAACAATTCATTACAATAATTAAATTTATTTAAAATTGATAACTGTTCGTCATCATTCATATCAATTCCAGGTAAATTTCGGTCATCTCGTAGCGAATATCTTAGATTCTTTTTATTGAACAGAGGTTCGTAATAATGATCTACTATAGGGTAAACTCCAATTTTCAGCATTAACTTTTTTGTAATTCTAAACCCAGCAAAAGAGCTTTTTCTAATATACTTTAATGCAATTGCGGCGAAAAGAATTAAAGGAAATAGCAAAATATCTAATATATAATTTAATGTAACTGTGAACTTCTTTAAATAAATATAAAAAGTCAAAATAGTCTTTCTTTCGAAATGCTTAAGTATAATTTTTTTTAGATCATTACTTAACATATAGGGTTACTCTCACAAATTATAGAATCTAACTAATGTATTTGAGAATTTATTATTATTTCCAAAATAACGATTGATGTCATTTCTTCTTATTAATCTGAATAATTTATATAGAACCATTGAGGCAAAAATAATTGCAATAGGTTCTACTAATAAAATAATAACATTATGTCCTTGTAGAAATAATTTAATTGCTATCCCCAAAATTATCAAAATTGTAAGTATAATAATTAAATTAAAAACTTGTTCCAATGAATCAAATATCAAACTATCTAAATATTTTTTTTGGTAATAAAGTGATAATATAAATGAGCTTAATATAGCAGCAACATTTCCTATAATTAAAGCATAATACCCCGCAAAGGAAACAGTAATTAAAAAAAACAGCGTATTAAATACAACGTTTGAAAACTGCAATATTATTGTTTTTTCCGCAAGGTTTTTAGACATTAAAAACTGGTAATTTGGAATTACTGTGCTGCTACCTATTAGATGAAAAGAGATAATTATAATAGAAGTTATAGCGATAATATTAATATTTTTGCCTATCCATAATTGAATAAAAGGATGCATTATTACAATGATAATCGCAGTAAGAGGGACTACAAGAAAAAACATTTTCTGTTCGAGTTCGTGTACATATTTTCTAACTACAGCTTTATCCTTTTGCTCAGCCATAAATGGAAATAATGGATAAAATATTTTTCCTACAAAACCCCATAATTGATTTCTTAACCTTAAAGCCAAATCGTAAAAACCAACTTCAGTTATACCGATAAAATGAGAAATTAATATTTTTGAAAGCGGCTCATAAAAAAACCCTATTAAACCGCTGCTATACATTTTTAGCCCATAAGACAGTTGTTTTTTTGTTGAATTTTTAAATCCTTTGTTCAATCCGTTAAATGATATTTTTCCCCATTCTTTAATAGCGCTGATAAAAGTTATTAAAACCCATATTAGTGCTGCAAAAAATATTGCAGCACCTATTTCGGGTAAATTAAAACCAAGTAGTAAAACAATTAAAATTAAACTCCAATAAATAATATTATATATTGCTTGTTGTATGCTTGTAATATACACTTTTTGAAGTGCGTCAAGTATTGACTTGAATACTTGACCGACTATTAATAAATAATTAGCCCAAACTACCCATATGTATAAGCCCCTAGCAACTGCAAAAACACTTTGTGGAACTTTTAAGATGTCTAATAATATAAACTTATTAAAAAATATTGCAATTATAGTGAATGGAAGTAAGGTAATTAAAACCAATATAAAATTTACAACTATATCTATGTTAGTTTCATTACATCGTCCTTGTTCAGCAATAAACTTAGTTAAAGCGCTTGTTAATCCTAAATTAGTAAAAGTATTTAGATTGCCGATTACCATTACAAGCGCAAATACACCGTATGATTCACTGCCAAGCATTTTTATAAAAATAGGTATCACAAAAAACACAAGCAGCATATTAATTATTGCTTGTGCTATTCCGAAAATAGAGTTCTTAACCAAAATCCTTTTCATCTATTACGATTGCTTTATTTTTCTGTATTTTAAAATTCTTGCTGGTACGTCGGCAACAATAGTATAAGGCGGAACATTCTTTGTCACAACAGACCAGCTCCTATTACTGCTCCTTTACCTATTGTAATACCTGGATTTATTACAGCATTAGAGTCTATCCAAACATCACCTTCTATAACAACGGGTTTAGCTATTATCGGTTCAAAGCGCATATTCTCATAAGTATAATCATGCGTTAAAGATGTTATAGCTGTATGGGTAGCAATTAAAACTCTATTGCCAATTTTAACACCGCCGTGTCCCCAAATATGAACATAAGCATTAATTGAAACATCATCACCAACGATTATATATTTTTTCCCTTCTAGATGTACCGGAAAAGAAATAGAATTTCTTTTACCAAACTTTTCAAAACTTAAAGAAAACAGAATCAGTCTTATTTTATTTAAATATTGAGATAGTTTATTAATCATTCTTGTATTTTTATTAGTTTTTTATAAAAATAAAATCAGAATACAACAATTTATGATTTTGAATTACTGGTTCAGTTTGCATAAAAGAGGAAAATCCAAAAGGCTTAAGGAATCGAACTATTTCCTCAATAGTAGCTTGTCCTTCATAAAAAGGCATAAAACTTAGCTCTAATTGAATTGCATTTATATTATTTAACTCGTTGGTTGCCCCTTTTAATACATTCAATTCAGAACCTTGTACATCCAATTTCAACAATGTATACCCTTTTATAATAATTTCTTTTCGATTTATAAAATTGTCTAATGTGTCTGTATAAACATTTATAATTTTTTCACCTTTCGTAAATGGGAATATTTCCTTATGTGTATCTGTCATTTTAAGTAAGGAACTTGAAAAGCTAAATTCATTTAAATTAAATTTTGTTTCTCCTGTTTCATTACTTAAAGCAGTATTAAAAATTTTTACCTTATTTTTTTGTGTCGTACTTTTTAGTTTATTGAAACTATCCGGTATAGGTTCAAAAGCATAAACTTTCGCATTTTGAAAAATAAAATTAGCTGCTTTTGAATATTCACCATATGCCGCTCCAACATCAATAATTGTTGAAAAATTAAAATTCATTTCTTTTTTTAGAAACAATAGTTCCTTACAAAAGTCTCTATTAATTTTATTAAAGATAGTTTGTATAAGTTCTGGATATTGGACTAAATTATTTAGTCTTTTAAAATTTCTTTGGAAAAAATTAATCATATTTCAACCTTTTTAATAAACATATCATATAAGTTTAGCTAATTCATTAGTTTTGCAACTAAGAATCCATATTTGTACAACAAAGCTGCCTAAGATTGTAAAATAAAATTACCGTAACTTAGCAACAACCTATTTCATGCTAGTCTTGGCGTAATTTTTTCCAAGTCGTGTAAAGCAATTTTTAAATACCACTCACAAGTATCAGACTACCACTTTGTCACCTAAACTCACTTTCCCACAGCAACGTTAGCACTGAATTATAATTCGGCATCGGTACATTCTGTTCATAAAGATAAACATCTTCTCTGCATCTGCTGTCTTCAGCAAATTCAACCCGTGAAATAAAAAAACATTAGATTCTACGAATTTCTTGAATAAACGACTATTTATTTTACTATCATTCTATTTCACAAGTCAAGTACACATGCCGACATTAAATCAGCCTCTGTCTGTACATCACTAAACCTAAAGAAATTATCCTTATTCTCATTCCAGGTTGTATATGCACCGGATTCCGATTTTAGTCTTAGAGCTTGAACACGTTCTCAGATGTATTTTCAACAATATTCCTGAGATCTATAATCAGTTTAGAATATTTCTTGATGAATTCCACATCAAAAACTTTATGATTCGTCGTAAACACAACCGCATCAGCAGATTTAAGTATTTCAGCTGTCAATTTAACAGAACTGAATTTTCTACCTTCACCCGTTTTTACGCTCGGTATATACGGATCGTGATAAGTTACCTCTCCCCCTTTATGCGCGGTGATGGCCATAATTTCAAGAGCCGGGGATTCACGGTCATCATTGATATCCGGTTTGTACGCAACTCCTAGGAAAAGTATTTTACTTCCATTAACAGACTTTTTCTGACTGTTAAGCGCAGTAGCAATCTTTATGTACATATAGTGAGGCATACGCATGTTTATATGTCCCGCTGCATGAATCATACTAAGATCAAACTGGTATTTTTTTGCGATATGCTCTAAGTAAAAAGGATCGAGAGGTATACAATGTCCGCCGATGCCGGGTCCCGGATAGAAAGCCTGGAAACCGAAAGGTTTAGTTTTAGCCGCTTCAATCACTTCCCAAATATTGATATCCATTTTACCGCTAAGTAATGCTAGTTCGTTAATCAAACTGATATTAACCAGCCGGTAAGTATTTTCTAAAATCTTCACCATTTCCGCAATACGCGGAGAACTTACTTTATGCACAGTGTCTATGGCAATTAGATATAAAGCTTCGCCAATTTCAAGTCCGTCTTGAGACATAGCGCCCAACACTTTAGGAGTATTACGTGTATGGAAATTCTTGTTCCCCGGGTCAACACGTTCCGGCGAATATGCGAGCCAGAAATCTTTGCCTTCTTCGAAGGCGGTAACAAGTGACGAATGATCAGTGACGGATGATTTATTGAGCGGATTTTGTTTTGAATATTCTTTAATCAATGGGAGCATGAAATCTTCTGTAGTAGTAGGATAGGTAGTAGATTCAAGACTTATAAAAGTTCCTTGCTTCATGTTAAGGCCAATATCTATACAGGCACTTTCAATATAAGACATATCAGGTTTGCGGAATCTATCTAATGGTGTTGGCACAGCAATAATAAGCGCATCGCACTCCTTCATTCTGGATACATCCGTGGTAGCTTCAAGTTTAAGCTTATCAACGGTTACTTCACGTAATACAGCGTCTCTAATATCACCAATATAATTATGCCCTTTATTAACCTTATCAACTTTGTCAATACTTTTCTCAAATCCAATTACTTTCACACCCGCTTCAGCAAAATTAACCGCAAGCGGCAATCCAACGTAGCCGAGTCCGATGATACCGACTGTGACGGAGCGGTCAGCAATTTTGTTTAGTAAGTTTTGTTTGTGGTCAATTGGGAACATAAGGTTTCTAATTAGTTGTTAAAAATTTTTAGA
>Ga0172369_10006051_pt1 | contig 14591 bp, 15 predicted proteins | sample LakKiv25m_FD_114539 | JGI IMG/M metagenome (GOLD analysis project Ga0172369, IMG submission 114539) | Freshwater microbial communities from Kabuno Bay, South-Kivu, Congo - kab_022012_11.25m | ecosystem: Environmental > Aquatic > Freshwater > Lake | place: Democratic Republic of the Congo...
GCTGGCAATGGCAAGCTTTGCACGCAACACCGAACCAGAGACAGTAATGAGCGTTTGCTCCCTTGAGCCGCTTGAGAATCTGCTGCGTTAAAGTGTTGAATTACTTTTCGGGTTTGCTATAAAGAGGCAGAAAACGCGGGAGACATACTGAAAACTCTAGGATATAGATTTGATTTTGCATTTACATCATTTTTGAAAAGGGCGGTTGAAACGCTTGGAATTGTGCTTGAGAAAATGGGCATTGAAGAAATACCCACTGCGAGTTCGTGGAGATTGAATGAAAGACATTATGGCGCGCTGCAAGGGTTGAACAAGGCGGAAGCCACAAAGGAATTCGGAGAAGAACAAGTCCGGCAATGGAGAAGAAGTTTTGACATCCCGCCGCCCGCGCTTGAACCAACAGACCCGTGGCACCCCGTGCATAATCCCAGATATGCAAACATCCAAACTCTTCCCTCCTCCGAATCCCTGAAGGACACAATAGTTCGAACCATGCCATATTGGGAGCAGGAGATAGTGCCGGCAGTAAAAAGCGGCATGGGAATTTTGATCTGCGCACATGGAAACAGCCTCAGGGCGATCATAAAGCATCTGGACGGCATTTCCAATGAGGAAATCGCTGGTCTGAATGTTCCTACGGGCGTTCCTCTTGTTTACGAATTTGATGCAAAGATGAATCCGCTGGTGAATTATTACCTTGGGGACGCGCAGGGAATATTTGCAGCGATAAATTCTGTTGCAAATCAGGCAACCAAGCCAAGCCCGTGATTAAGAAATCTCTCGAAGTTTTGCACGTCTCGCCCTTGGAGATACCTTTTTATCTGCTTTCAGGACTAACGATGCGAGAAACGAACAGGTGAGCGGGGGAATGGGCAACTGTCGCGCAGTTGCCCAGTTTTCGCACCCAAGTGCGATGTGCGTTTTCCAAAGGAAAACGCATCAGACATGGAGCGCGTCGCTCCATGCTGAAACCCCAACGGGGGAATGGGCTAACCTGGTATGCTACCAGGTTTGGGACCTGGTGATTCGAGTTCAAATCTCGATTCCCCCATTAGACAAACCTCATAGGGGGGCTTGCGCCCCCCTCGCGGTTTTTCCTTGATTTCCCCTTCACCCCCCAACGTTATTGATTTCCACTTCATCTCCCAATGATTGGTGCTTCTTATGAAATACGGCAACTCTGAACTTCGCGGGAAATTCGTGTTAGGCCCCATGGCTGCTTATACTGACGCTGCTTTCCGCCTGCTCTGCAGAAGGAAGGGCGCGGCAATGTGCTTCACGGAATTCGCGAATGCCACGGCTGTTGTGCGCGGAAACTGCGAGAGCTGGAAGCTGATGCAGACCTGCGAGGAGGAAATGCCCGTCGGAATACAGATTTTCGGTTCGGATGAAAAAATAATGGCAGGCGCGTGCGCGAAAATTGCGGAAAAGGTGAGGAGCGGGTGGCTCTTTGCATCCTGCATTGACTTGAATTTCGGCTGCCCTGCTGGAAGCGTGATTCGCGCGGGGGCGGGCTCTGCACTTTTGAAAAAGCCGGAGAAAGTTGCGGCGATTGTTTCCGCCTGCGCGAAAGCAAGCGGCATCCCGATTACCGCGAAAATCCGCGCGGGATGGGGGGCTGACAACGCAGTCGGGCTCGCAAAGCTGATTGAAAAGTCGGGCGCTGCGGGAATCACTGTGCATTGGAGAACGGCAACAGAGGGAAGGAAAAGGGCTTCTGGCTGGGAGCCGGTTGCCGAGGTGAAGCAAGCGGTTGAGATACCGGTAATCGGGAACGGCGGCGCATCCACTCCCGAGCTTGCAGTGAAATTTTTGGAGGAAACCGGCTGCGATGCGGTTATGATTTCCTCAGGCGCGCTTGGAAACCCGGGAATATTCTCTCGCGCGAACTCGTTGCTTGAAGGAAAAGAGATTCCAAAAGCAAGCTGGGAGGAAAAGCTCGCGGATTTTCTCGAGTATGCGCGGCTTGCGGAAAAGCAGGATGCGCTCTCGCCGAAAAAAATGCGCGCGCACGCGATTGAATTTGTCACCGGCTTTGAAGGAGTGAAGATTGCGAGGAAGAAGCTCAATGCCGCGAAAAGCGCGGAAGCGATAGAGGAAATAATGTGCGCGTTTGTGCCGGGAACGGAATAAACGAGTGAAAAGAAAAAAGTCGGGCACCGAAGAATTGGCATGGGCGAACTAACCAATGCGCGCCCTAACCTTCTCAATCCCATTCTTGATTATATCCCTGAATGTTTGCGCGACATCGACCGTTTGCGAGATTACACCTAGTGCTGAGATGCTTCTTCCGGATTCCGTCAGCACGTAGTTGTGGTAAGAAGGGGGCGTATGAGCACGTAGGTCGCCAAAGTGGTAAAAGCTGCCCAAACTAATAAGTCCGTTCCAAGTTTCCCCGTCTCCCAGGGAATTGCCATATGGATGGGCTTTGGGTCTGGGCTCAAGATGACTCGTTCGCTCAAACACAAGCAGCGGACCGTTTGAACCGCCACGCTTCACGAAGTCCCTAAGCATTCCATTGTCATCCAGCACCATATTGTAAAATTCACCCTTTTTTGGCACATAAAAACCGAACCATGCGTCGGGACGGCTCACTTCGTATAAATATTCGCCCTTGTCGCCTTTTTTCGGATCAAACGTTACTGTGATGAATGTATTTTTGTCAAGAACAAGCGAAAGCCCGAGATTTTTCGCATCTGCAACATTCATTATTTCCCGCCCATCCGGGCCGAGAACCGTTCTCGGGAGCTTGATCCTGTGAGTCGAGTCAGTATTCAGGTCAACTGAGACATTGTATTCGCCGTTGTCATCCCGATTTGCCTCTCGAAATGAGGCGCCATATATTGGCAAGGAGAGCCATTGATTTGAGTGAGCTGGAACGGGACTGTGATGCACGCATCCTTCACGGATAGGGAATTTGTAATCGACATTATACCCTCTAGCTGGCAGGTCATCCTCCCATATTTGCCTGATTTCGTGCAAAGTTCCTACTGAGACAATCCTGCTCATCCTTGCCAAAATAAGCGTATCTGAAAGAGTCATGCGATCGTGCGCGACGATATTGCGAGTTAACGTTGGTTGAGCCTTATGCGGCATAAATACGCCTCCTTAGTGTGTCAAAATGTGTTAGGGAAAATTTAAAAAAGAAGTGTTGGGAGATGGATGAAACAGAATTTATGCTATTGTTAAGGGAAACGATTGTGACGAGAAAGACGAGCGCGGGCATAGCAATTATTCTACTCCAGCTCGTCGCTCAGGAAAACGTAGTTCGCCTTCTCGAATTTCTCGGCGAGCATCTTGCGGTTGGTCGCCTCGAACGGCTCGTCCAACACCTTGCCGATTCCCGTGAACATGCCATACCAGCCGGCAGGCACGAGAAGCACGGCAATCACCTGGTAAAGCATGCTTGACTCGCGAAGCTCAAACAGCGCCCAGACGTTCGCGAACAGCACGAATGCTCCGATTGCTATGTAGAGGTAGCCGCGCGCGCGGGTGGCGCGTATGAAATCGTCCTCGCGCTTGACCATGAAGGCGAAATGCTCGCGCAGCCGCTTTTTTATCAGCACTTCCGCCTTGGCGTCGCGCTCGGAGAACGGGATGGTGAAGCGCACCTCGAACCTGCCGCGCTTGTCCTCCATGTACCTGCGCTGTATTTCCTTGAGGAAGTCCTCGGACAGCATCCGCTCCGAATACGGGCGCGGGTCGAAATCGGAAAATATATCGTCGTATGTGTCGAGCTGGAGCGAGATTTCGCGCATGGGCGGCTGGCTTTCGGCTTTCTGCTGCGCGGGCGCGGGTTTTTCTTCAATCATGTTTCCAATTCGGCAGGCAACAAATAAAAATGTCCGCAGCGAACTTTGCCCATGGACTTCAAGCAATATTCCGTGAGGGAAATCGTTGGCGAGAACAGCGGCGTGCGCACTTTCAAGCTTGTCCCCGCCGAGGGAGGGCTGCCTGAATACAAGGCAGGGCATTTCTTTTTGCTTCGGCTTTCGGACGCAGGCGGCAAGCCAATCCACCGCCCGTATTCAGTCGCGTCCGCCCCGTGGGAGGACTCGCTGCAATTCTGCATAAAGCGCAAGGGAAATTTTCCGGAGCTTCTCTGGAAGCTCGCAACGGGCTCGAAAATCGAGGTGGGCGGACCATACGGGATTTTCCTGCTCAAGGATGACGACAACGAGCGCGTTTTCATCGGAGGAGGAGTGGGGATTTCCGCGCTGCGAAGCATGATATTGCAGAGCGTGAAGGACGGGAAGAAATGCTCGCTTTTCCACTCCGCGCACGAACGCGAAGGGCTGGTATATTTCGCGCAGATGCAGAAGCTCGCGGACGAAAATCCGAACTTCAAATTCCGCCCGTCAATCACCTGCGAGAACGTTCCGGCGGGCTGGGGCGGTCTGACCGGACGGGTGGATGTTGCCATGCTCAAGCGCGAGCTTGGCGCGCTTTCAGGCAAGACATTCTACCTTTGCGGCTCGAAGGAAATGGCTGGCTCGCTTGCGGCTTCGCTTGCGGTGGAAGGCGTGCCGAAGGAAAACATACGGAAGGACGAGTGGGGCTGAGACTGTGATGGCGCACATGGCGCGCGAGATTCAACTTGAGGGCTTTTTTCTCAATTCTCAGACTCAAGACGGCTTTTTTCTCATGAGCACGAGCGTGTCGCCGCTCTTTTTTTCAAAGAAGCCGAAATCCGAGTATAGTTTTGCCGCGTGATTTATGGCGCGCACCCGAAGCGAGGTCGCCTGCACGCCATTTCGGTCAATCCGCGAGAGCGCGTTCGCCATCAGCTGCGAGCCAACGCCGTGCCCGCGGTATTGCGCGAGCACGCCCAAGCCCGCTATGTAGCAGCGTTTTTCGCGGATTCGATAGTGGCAAAAGCCGATTGGTATTCCGCCGCGCTCGGCGAGCAGGAACGTGTCGCCGGGCAGCGTGCGCATGCGGTTGTTGGGAAAGAGAACGAGCGCCATCTCGGCAAGCATGGGCATGTCGGAAGCTTTTGCCTTTCTGATGTGGAACATTTTACCGCCGCCTAAAGGGTGAAGAAATCCACGCCTATTTCATCCGTTATCTCGATTCTTGCTGCGCGCATTTTCTCCGCGGGCGCAAGCTTGACCACGAGCGTCTCGCCGAGTATTTCCTGCCCCTCGTGCTCGTGTATGTGTCCGCAGATTGCCATGAGCGGCTTTTTCGCCTCGATGCAATCGCGAACCGCCCTGCTCCCCACGTGCAGGCTGCCGACTGAATCGAAAACCCCGAATGGCGGGGCATGCGAAAGAAGAATGGTGTGCGAATCCACGCCTGCGCGGGCGAGGCACGCCGCGAGCTGCTCCTCGGAAAATTCGGTTGGCGTGTGAAAAGGAGTGGGGTTGCTACCTCCGAGCCCGACCATGTTCCACTTGCCGAGCCGCGCTTTTTTCCCGTGTATCAGCACGCCCATGGAATCCAGCTTGCCCGCGATTTCGGGAGTGTCCATGTTCCCGAAGACCGCGAATGAGCGGGGAAAAAGCGAGAGCGCGTCTCCTGCGTATGATGATGGCCCCCGTTCGGTTATGTCTCCGCAGAAAAGCGCGGCATCAAAGCTCTCCCTTGCCGCAAGCATGCGCAGGCGGTCAAGCAGCTCCTCGTCGGAATGGAGGTCGGAGAGCGCAAGAAGTTTCATGGTAACACTTGATTGCCAAAAAGCGGCTCATGCCTCCTTTTCCGGCTGCGCCGCCTTCGCGATTATCCTCTGCGCGGACTGCTCGAAGGACGCCTTGAGCTTTTCCGCGATGAAGTTGTGCGAAATCGCGTCCGCCTTGGATGCGATTGCGAGCTTCCCCGCGAGCAGCCGCGAAATCCTGCCCCTCGCTTTCTTGGGAGACATGGAAATCAGCGGGTGCTGGAAAATCAGCCCGTGCTTGGGCGGCCTTGAGCCCGAGCGCAGATGCTTGAAGAGCGCCTTTTCCGCGCCGAGAACCTGGATGGTGCTCGACGGAAGGGTGGAAATCCTCTGCAAGCCGCCCGCCTGCGCGACAAGCTTTGCGGCAAGCGCGGGACCGGCGATATAAGACATGTTCGGGCACAGCTCGGTGGCGACTTTCTCCTCGTATTTCTCCACGGCATCGCGGAGCTGCCATATCATCTTTATCTGGGATGCGAGCGCGCGGACTTGCGCCAGGTCGTCCTGCGAAAGGGGCGAGCCCATGGAGTTTTTTGCCTTGTCGAAAACCGACTGCGCAGACTGCCCGAATATTTTCTCCATCTCCGCCCTGTCGGGGTTTGTGCGGTCAATCGCCAGCACGAACTCGACGTATTTCGAGTTGTCCGAGGTCTTGAATTCCGGGAAGTGCATGCCGTACCATTCGGTCAGCCGCTCGAAGAGAAGATTGGAGGATTTGTTCAGCTCGTCAACCGCGGAAACGGTCTGGATGAGGATGTTGTCGCGGGAGGTGAGCGCCACAGTAACGCGCTTCTTCGCCTTCTTGAAGAAGTCCTCGCGGCTTCCGCCAAAGCCGCCCTTGCCGCTCGGGAAGCCCCTGCCCCCTCCGCTTGCGCGGTTGAACCGCGGCTTTCCGCCAAAGCCGCCGCCGTTGCCCCTGTTGCCGAACTTTTGATTAGGATTGAAACCCATAAGCTCTCCTCCCGTTCCAGTATAGCTCAAAACGTTTATAGAGCTTCCCGCGAACAAATAACCCATGAAAGAACCATCCAAATCAGACCGGCTCATGGACGTTGCCATCCGCCGCTCACTCATCATCCCCGGAAGCGAGATTTACGGCTCGCCTTCGGGATTTTACGACTACGGGCCGATTGGCTGCGCGATAAAGCACAAGATTGAGAATCTCTGGCGCGCGGAGTTCTTGCAGAGCGAGGGATTCCACGAAATAGAGACCACGCTTATTGTGCCGGAGAAAGTGCTGAAAGCTTCGGGGCACGCCGAGAATTTCGCAGACCCGCTCGTGACGTGCGGCTCGTGCAAGAACAAATTCCGCGCCGACCATCTGATAGAGCAGAACGAGAAGGCGAAAAAGGAAGGGGTGAAGGCGTCAGGGCTGCCACCGCAAAAATTGAGCGAGCTTATTCATGATTACGGCGTGCTGTGCCCGAACTGCAAGAAAACCACGCTGACCGAGGTCGGCTGGTTCAACATGATGTTCAAGACAAACATTGGACCCATTGAAGGCAATGTCGCGTATTGCAGACCTGAAACAGCGCAGGGGATTTTCCTCGACTTTTCGCGCATTGTCAGAAACTACGGAAGCCGCCTGCCGATTGGAATAGGGCAGGTGGGCAAATCGTTCAGGAACGAAATTTCCCCCAGGCAGGGCTTGATTCGGATGCGCGAATTCACGCAGATGGAGTTGGAATATTTCTTCAATCCCAAGGAGCAGGGGCATCCGAAATTTGAGAAGGTAAAGGGTGAGAAATTGAGGTTCGTGAATGACAAGGGCGAACACTCTGAAATTTCACTCTCAGAGGCAGTTGCAAGCGGGCTTGTCCCGAATGAGATAATGGCGTATTTCCTCTGGAAGCAGAAGATGCTTTACCTTGCCGCCGGAATTCCACGGGAAAAATTCGCGTTCAGGAAAATGCCGAAGGATGAAACCCCGCATTACTCGCGCGGGAACGTGGATTTGGAAGTTGAAACCTCGTACGGAATGGTGGAGACTGCCGGCACTGCTTACCGGACTGATTATGACTTGTCCTCGCACGCCAAATTGTCGGGCGCGGATTTGTCGGTTTTTGTCGAGGAGGAGAAGGCGAAGGTGGTGCCGCACGTTGTCGAGCCGTCCATGGGCTCGGACAGGATGTTCTGGTGCGTGCTTGAGCATTGCTTCCGAGAAAAGAGTGCAGAGAAAGACTGGGAGTGGTTCGCATTCCCGCCCGCAATCGCGCCTTATCATGCGTGGATTTTCCCGCTCATGAAAAAGGACGGAATGGACGAGAAGGCGCGCGAGATTGAGGGGATGCTGCGCGCTTTCGGGCTGACTGTTTATTGCCAGGATTCGGGAAGCATTGGAAGGAGGTACGCGCGCGCTGATGAAATCGGCGTGCCTTACTGCGTGACAGTTGATTTTGACACGCTTGACGAAAAGTCGGACAAGCACGGAACAGTCACCGTGCGCTTCAGGGACGACGGGAAGCAGATTCGCGTGAAACTGTCCGAGCTTGCGAAAAAGATACACACCTATGTGGCTGAGGGAAGGATTGCTGCGCCTGCTTGAGAAATTATCCTTAAACTATTTTCTTGACTGCTTCAAGACCGCGTTCCGCATCTGCGATTATATCCCTTCTAGCCTCGCAACCAACCGAAATACGATATAGTCCCTCTGGAATGCCGGCTCCTGCTTGGTCATCCACGAACCTTTGCGTTGTTTCACCAGAAAGACAACCTCTAGTGTCCACAGTCCCGAGGCTAACCAAGTTCCCGAAAAGCGCAGTGTTGTCTATGAACGCCTTTGCGCCAGTCACGCCGTTCTTAAACACGACTGCAATCATTGTTCCTGCTCCACCGCTCATTTGCCCATTGCAGAGCTTATTCAGGTAAAGCGGATCAAAACCAGAGTAATAAACCTTGTCTACTGCGTCGCTCCGTTCCAAGAACAGCTTGGCGAGCTGATTGGCATTGTCCAGCATTCTATCGTAGCGATCTGGCAATGACTGCATGCCCATAAGGATAATGTCGCCGCTGTTCGGATGAAGAGCGCCTCCAAAGTCCTTCCTTGCATGGAAGAGATTGTCTATGAAAGGTCCGGCGCCGATTACCGCCCCGCCCATCGCTTGACCCGAACCAGTGATTATCTTTGTCAGGGAATGAATGACTATGTTTGCGCCATATTCGAAAAGATTTCCTCCAAGCGGACCGGCAAAGGTGGCATCCACCACGATAGGTATCTTGCCATCCGCTATCTTAGCCAGAGCAGACAAGTCTATCAGGCGGAGATTGGGGTTAGCGATTGACTCCGTGTAAATCAGACAGGTATCCTCATCAATCGCTGCTTCCACTGCCTTTGGATTTTGCATGTCCACTATCCGGACTTCTATGTTGTCAGTTGGAAAACCAACAATGTCTCCAGTAAAAAGATTGTGCGTGCAGCCGTAAAGTGTCTTGTCTCCCACAAAGTTTTTCCCTGGCGCAACGAGCGTGCGGATTGTACTATAGATTCCTGCCATGCCTGTTGTGAATACGAGCGCGTCTCCCGCACCGTAAGCGCCCGCAAGCGCCATCTCTATTTCAAAGCTCTGCGCGTTTCCAAGACGCCAATAGATTTTGCCCATCCTGCCTGCCACAATCGGATTATTGAAATATGATGCAAGTTCATCCGCAGTCTCTGTCGAATATGCGACTGAACATTGAATAGGAGAAGAACGGGATTTTCCTGTGCCCCCAAATCCTGCGTGAGTAAATATCGTGCGGGCGTCCCAGCCATTCCAATCTATCTTTCCTATGACGCCTGGCTCCTTGTAATTCTTCCAAGAGCCGTCCCTAAAAGCCGGCTTCGGACCTGCGATTGGCTGAATCACTCGAACAAGTTGAGAACTTTGCATATTATCACACTTCCGCCCAAAATAAGAAAGGTTCGTTTTTTAACGATTCGCATTGGGGGTTTTGTTACAACCAATTAAATACGTCTTGAACGCAGAAGGTGCCAACGAAAAGTCATGAGGTGAGAAAATGACAAAAGGGTGTTTACGCATTCGGGCGGAATGAAACGGCACAAGGAAATATAGGATGGCTGAAAGCCGGGAAATCTGATTCTATTCTGGAGTATGCGGGAAATGGCAATTGCTTAGCGCCAGCGCGGCAACCATCCTCAAAACCCTGCAAGATGGCTGGCACGGCAGGCGCCAATTGGGCGGCAAGTGGTTCCCATGGGCGGATTTGAAGCCATAGAACCATCAGCCGAAGAACGGTTGTTCATAAACCGGTTCCCGCGGGTGAAGCGGGCGATTGAAGCCGGGATACTCCGAAGCGGGCAATTCCCGAAAGGTGAGCTTCTGGGAATCTCTAACCTGCACCCGGACTCGCTGAGAGACATGGAGGATGCATTTGGGGCAGTCAGGGTTCTTAAGGGGCATTTCGGTGAGCGGCTCGTTTGCGCGGGGCTTTTCGGGAGCGTGGCGCGCACGCCAAACGAAAGCCACAGGCATTCCGACATAGACTTGCTTGCAGTGGTAACCGGATGGGCAGGGAAAACGGATGCGCTGGAAATGTCGGAAGCCCTGGCAAAAATCAGCCCGCGGCTGAGCGTGAACTTCCTTGACCGCGTGGAAGAGATGGGGGAGGGCGAGGTAGTGGAAACTGGGAATCTGGACAGATACCAACTCCATTTATTCGCCCAGAATGTGGTTTTTTTCTACGGAATTGGTGCCGGGCGGAGGATTGAGGCGCAGGTCAAAGAATACGTGGGCCGGCTTGGCATTGAAGAAAAAGAAATGATTTCGAAGGCGCTCATTGAGCACAGAGTTTCAAACGACTGCAAAAACCTGAAGGAAAAATGGCTGGCAGATGAGAAGCGCGAGGATGAGAGGGCGGCAAACAGGGCGGCTCACCGCAGGCTTTCGCAGAGGACGGAAAGCCCGGAAAAAAAACGGAGAAGGGAGGTGTGGCGGGAAGCCGTGCTTTTCAGGGGGGTGCGTGCAATACCTGTCTCTCCAAAAGAGAGCCGGGAGTTTGTGAGGATGGCAATCCGACTTGGGCTGAATCCCAAGCTTGTTGCCGTTGAGAAGGCAAGATACCAGAAAAAGCGGGCAGTGCGCGCCTAGATTTTCCCAATCTCCCCGTTCATCTTTTTTATTTCCGAAAGCGCGGCTCCGACAAAGTCGTCCGTGCCGCTCTTTTTATATGCGTATGAAATGCCGCTTGAGGAGTTTATGCGATGGAGTGGGAACGTCTCCTGCCAGACCGTGCGCAGCACTTTTGCAGTCTGCGCGGCGGATGCGCCCTGCGCGCCCACGCCGGGAACGAGGAGCGGGAGCTTTTTGCGCGAGTCGTAGAAGACCCACATCATGGCTTCCAGCTCGTCCGGAGCCGTCGCGCCCATGACCGCGCCGAGCCCTGGGAAGTGCCACTTGGAAAGCTTGTGCGCGACCTCCATGAAAAGCTGCCTGTTGTTGTCAAGCACGAGCGACTGGAAGTCCGCCGCGCCTGCGTTGGAAGTCCTGCAAAGGACATAAACTCCTTTTCCGGTCTTGCAGCGCTCGATGAACGGAGACACGCTGTCAAAGCCCATGTAGGGGGAAACCGTGAGCGCGTCCGCGCCCCAGAAATCGAACGCCTCGCGGGCGTATGCCTCGCTTGACTTTCCTATGTCGCCGCGCTTGGCGTCGAGGATGATTGGCAGCTTGCCGCTGTATCTTCCAATGAGCGACTTGAGCGCGCGAAGCCCGTCAAATCCGTATTGCGCGAAGAACGCGTAGTTCGGCTTGATTGCCGAAATGGATTGCGGCTGTTCAAGCGCGGCATCTATTATTTGCGAGTAGAAATTCATGATTCGCTCTTCGCACGGCAGAGTGGATGCGGGCATCTGCGAGAGGTCCGGGTCAAGCCCGAAGCACACCACGCTTGCGCGCTCCCGCGCGGAATTTTCCAGAAGCTCAAGATAATTTGCCATCCGAACACCCGCCTAAACCCCGAACTGTTTTTTGTATCCCTCGTATTTGCGCATGATTTCAGGGGTTACCTGCATTTTGCCGCAGACCTTGTTTTTCGAGAGGTATTCGAATATCTCGTCCGCGGTTACCACTGCATGGACTTTTGCGCCGTTCTTTTCCTCGAACGCGGCAATCGCGTTTTTGCCCTCGTTGTCCTTTTCCTGCCTGTTTACTAGGATGAACACTCCTGCGAGCGAGACTTTCGCCGCGGAGGAGAGCTGCGCAAGCGCCTCCTCCTTCGCCCCGCCGGTTGTGAAAACGTCGTCGAGCATGAGCACGCGCGTGCCGTCCGAGACCGGAGCGCCCACGAATACGCCCTTGTCGCCGTGCCCCTTCTCCTCCTTGCGGTTGAAGCACCACGGCTTGTTCACGCCCTTTCGTGCAAGCGCCATCGAGACCGAGACCGCAAGCGGGATTCCCTTGTAGGCGGGACCGAAGACAACGTCGTATTTTTCAGGGGGGAGCTTGTGGCAGATTAAATCCGCGAATATGCCGGAGAGCGCGTTTGAGAATTCGCCGGTGTAAAAGACGCCGGAATTGAAATAATAGGGCGAAACCCTTCCGGACTTGAGCGTGAATTCGCCGAACTTGAGCGCGCCTGCGAACACCGCAAGCTCGATGAAATCCTTCTGGTATTTGTGCATAAAGTGGATGGGATGGAGAGTATTTTTAGTGCTTGCGCCTTGAAGGCATTTGCTGCTGTTACAAAAATGTAACGAAAACAGCCAATTTCGTAACAAAAATGTAACAGTTAAAAACTTTGCCCAGCCAAACACGGACATGGATAGCGCAACCATAGTGACGCGAGTGCTTGAAGGGCATGCGGGGGCAATGAAAAAACTGGAGGGCATAGGCAAAAAACGCTACTTGTTCGCCTCTGCGCAAAAAATTGTCAGCGAACAGGCGTATTTCCTTGGCATAACCGGCTTGCGGGGAATTGGAAAAACCGTGCTTTTGCTCCAGCTTGCCACGCAAAACGGAGGCGTTTACTTTGCAGCGGATGACAGGAATCTGCGCGGGGTTGCAATTTATGACGTTGTGAAAGCCCTTTCGGATGCCGGGCACAAATCAATATTCATAGATGAAATACACGCGAAGCCGGATTGGGATTCCGACCTGAAAACCGCTTATGATGAAAGCCTTGCGCACGTGGCGTTCACCGGCTCGTCCGCAATAGAGATAAAAACCCTGAAAAGCGACCTGTCGCGCAGGGTGGTGGTGGAGCATCTGCGCCCTGCAAGCTTCCGGGAGTGGCTTTCCATTAAAAAGAAGCTCGAACTCCCGCTGCTCGAAATGGAGGCCATTGCAAAGGAAAAGGCGGGCTTCGCCCGCAGATTTGCAAGTGCACACACGAATATGAGAGAATATTGCGCTGCCGGAGGGGTGCTTTACGATGCAAAGTCCCAGTTTTACAAAACAGTAGTGTCCACTGCTGAGACAATCGCATACAAGGACTTTGCCGCGATAAAGGGGGTTAAAGAGGATACTGTTGAGAATTTTTTCAAGCTTCTGCACCTTGTCGCGGCTTCAAAGCCGATGGAATTGAGCTACTCATCAATAGGGGACGTTCTTGGGAAGAACAAGGTCTGGGTGATGCGATTCCTTGGGAATGTTGAGAAGACGGAGGCGTTGAAGCGAGTCTATGCATGCGGGACTGGAGCGAAACCCGTGAGAAAGGAGGCGAAATACTACCTTCCGTTTCCATACCGTGCGGCGCTTTGCGAATCCCTCGGGAAAAAACCAGATGTCGGGTCGCTGCGTGAGGAATTTTTCGTAAACCACGTTGATTGCTGCTATTTGAGGACTTCAAGGAAGCCCACGGCTGATTTTATGGCTGATGGGCGCACATTTGAAGTTGGCGGACAGGCAAAAGGCAGAGAGCAAGGGGCGGATTACCGGGTGCTCGACGGGCTGGACACAACCGGAAATCGCATTCCGCTATTTTTGTTCGGGCTGCTATACTGACGAACGATTGTAAAAATAGCTGGCTAGAAAAAGAAAAAAACGAAAAAACAAAGGAACCTAAATCTTCTCGGCAATCGCGCAGGATGCTTTGACCGCGGTTATCCTGATTTTGCAGGCGTCTCCAACCGCAGTGCCGGGGACGAATATCACGAATCCGTCCTTCTTGGCGATTCCGTCGCCCTTTGCCGCGACCGCTTCGATTGTTACGTCGAGTTCGTCGCCGACCTTGACCGGCTTGGGCATGTCGTTCCCGCCGCCGAATCCTCCTCTTCCGAAACCCATCTCATCAGCTCCTTATTTCATTCCTTATTTTTCTTTCATTCTTTATTTTCTTTTACGGGAGATATGCTCTGCAAGAAGCTATTCGACTTTGCGCCGCCAGACTTCAAGAAGAGCACGCCTTCCGTGGTAAATGTTCGGGGCAACGACTTTAAAAAGGAGTAACCCAACGACGCGTATTTTCGTCAATTTAGTTTGCGTCTAAATTCGACATTTTCGCCTTTTTATGATCGCAGCCGCCTTTCTCGCGCAATTCCCGGCGTCTTTTTTCACTTCGTGCTCCCAGAAGCGAACCACTCGCCATCCTTGCGCATTAAGTCGTCGTTCCTGCACCCCGTCTCTTAGGACGTTTCGCGTGATTTTCGAGAGCCAGTAGGATTTGTTGGATCCTGGAAAACGCATATGACGAGGGCAGCCATGCCAGAAGCACCCATCTACAAAAATTGCGATTTTTTTGCATGGGATGGCGATATCGATTCTATTAGTGCCATATTGCGACCTGTAATCAACCCCTATAGAAGCAAGTGCCCGTCTAAGCTTAATCTCAGGATATGTGCCCGCAGATTTCACTCTAGATGTTGCGTGACAGTGCTTATGGAGCCATCGTAGAGGGGCCCGCAGGGCATTAAGCCCTGCGCCTCTTAGTTTGTTTGAGCCAAACTTGGAGGTGCCCCATATGGGATACAACGAGGAGATTGTAAAGATAGCGGTAA
>Ga0172369_10006055_pt1 | contig 14584 bp, 15 predicted proteins | sample LakKiv25m_FD_114539 | JGI IMG/M metagenome (GOLD analysis project Ga0172369, IMG submission 114539) | Freshwater microbial communities from Kabuno Bay, South-Kivu, Congo - kab_022012_11.25m | ecosystem: Environmental > Aquatic > Freshwater > Lake | place: Democratic Republic of the Congo...
ATAACATGAAGAATTTCGCGATTTGGACGACTGGGTATTGCCTTGGCAGCGTCGACAACACGGACTAGATCTTCGCTAGTTATCTCTCCGTCTTGTCGAGAAATAGCGATGACACCCTTGCTTTGCTCACATTCAATCGATGGCCCGGTAATTCCGATGGCTGCCGATTCGATCTGGGTTCCAGCCATTCGTTCAGCTTCCTCGAGCGAGGCAGAGATTGAAGAGACAGTTTCCTCGATGTCAATGATTGTGCCCTTGCGAATACCGCGGTTTGGGTGTTTACCGATACCGATGATATCAATTTCGCCATTATCAGATTTACCAACACAAGTAACGACTTTGGTGTCGCCGATATCAATTCCAACTGATATATTTGCTTCTCTCACTAACCCTCCAAATCTATCTTGGCAGTCAAACCATAAATAATTAATCGGTTGACTAATACATTAATTTTAACCCATAGACGTGCTCGGATGCAAGTTGCCCTAAATAGAGGCAACAACACTCTTGACGTACGGCAAGAAGATCAAGAAAGCCACAACAGTGGCGATAATGGCAGCAATGAGCACTGCTCCGGCCATAGCATCTTTGGCGGCACGGATCAAGACATGGTCCTCGGGATGGCAGACGTCAAAGACTTTTTCTAGAGCCGTGTTGATAATCTCAATCGCAAATACCAGGATAACCGCGATAAAGAGAATCGCAGCTTCGACGCGGGAAACGCCAAAAATATAGACGGCTATGCCAACAAAAATTGTAATGATGGCATGAACCCGAGCGTTTTGCTCAGACTTGAGTAGAAAAATAACGCCGCGGATAGCATGATCAAAGCTTGCTCGTAGCTTGGGCCAACTGTGTTTTTTGTATTCTATCTTTTGGTCTGGCAGACAAACGCGAGCACATTCTTCGGGAGAGAGTTTTTTTGTAGCCATTTTAACCTTTCGCAAGTGTTAGTATTGACAGTTAATTTTTTGCGCAGCGTTTACCCACTCAATTTCATCGGTCTCGTGATCAAATCCCAGGAGATGGAGTAGACCGTGTTTAACTACATCATCCATCTTTTCTTTCTTGCCCGCAACTACATCAGGAGAAATTACGATGTCTCCCAGCAATTTTATTTTACTGTTTGGTGTTTCAGTTTGAGGAAATGACAGGACATCGGTCGGCTTATCTATCTTGCGATAGCTTTTATTTATCTTGCCCATCTCTACCTTGGAAATGAAATTTAATTCAACAAAACAAGCACTTTCGCCAAAAGCTGAAAGAGACTTATCGATGAGGTCGACAATATGGTCATGATCAATCTTGAAATTTATAGAGTTGTGGATATCAGTTCGGTTCATTTTTATTTTTGAGACAGTGCTTTTTTGACTAAGTCAGCGACAGTGCTGCCGTTGGCTTGGCCGTTAAGTTTTTTCATGACTGCACTGATGACACGGCCGAAATCAGCTGGTCCGGAGGGATTGATCTCCGAGACAGTCTCGTCAACAATTTTTTGTATTTGTTCGGCCCCCATCTGGGCTGGCAGATATTGGTCGATTACCTCAATCTCTTTACGATTTCCCTCGATTAGGTCATCGCGACCACCCTTTTCAAATTCGCTGATTGCTTCCTCGCGCTGCTTGGCTTCGCGACGGAGAATTTTTATTACTTCTTCATCAGACAGTTCGCTTTTGGCGTTAATCTCAGCATTTTTGATCGCACTTTTCATCATACGCAAAATCGAGACTTTCAATTCGTCCCGATTTTTGTATGCTGTCAAAAAATCTGCTTCAAGTTGTGATTTTAGAGACATAGGCTTACTTTGATAAAAGATCCTTCGACTCTCCGCCAGCTGGCGGATCGCTCAGTATAACACCAAGGGTGTTACCATCCTCTTTTTAACTTGTTTATCTCAGTGCGTCGAACAGCGATCTTGCGACGGCTACCGCGATTGAGCTCTTTGGTAAAAAATCTGTTTTCTTTGGCAACAGTTAAAACACCGCTTTGCTGAACTTCGCGATTGAAGCGGCGGACTAAAACATCAATTCTTTCATTGCCTTTCTTTTTGACCTCGATCAAGTGTAATCACCACCTTCCGAACAGGAGTGGATAGCGATTATTCGAATTGCGAATAAACCTATCACAAAATTTAATTTCTTAATTAGAATTATACTAGAAAATAAGCGAAAAAGCAACTGGGAGCTGGTCAAACAGTTAAACCGTGAACCGTTACACTGTTGTAGTTCGAGCGAAGTCGAAAACTTTTGTTAAATTCTAAATAGATTGATAAGTTCGATTTTGCGGCGGCGGATTCGCCTTTTAGCAGGTCCGATAATCTGAGGCCATTCATCCTTGAGCCATTTCTTTTGAAATTTCAAAACTTCGGCAAATCCCCTCTTTTTCAATTCATCATCAACTTTGCCGCCTTGATGCGGATATTTGGAGAGTTGTGGCAGTGGTGAGCAAAAACCGTGAGCATAGTGGGCCAGTTCGTGAGCGATGGTTGCGTCGATGATCTCTTCCGGCACTCGCTCGTCCATAAAATAACCGGTGATGATAATCTTGGTCATCGACTGCTTGTTGTACGGGCTTATCTGGCGGATGCTGCCGAGTCTCTGCCTGGCATTCTGACCAAACTTAATAATTACCCGATTTTGCTGTTCAACATCGGGAAAGTGTTTTTGCCAGATTCCATTTAATTTGTTGTTTAACCAAAGATTGTTGCGCATTATTTCAGATTATAGCAAAATTACGGTTAATATTTTCTCGGCCATAATTCTGGCGTTTATCTACTCAATACGCCGGAATTTAGGTCTTGACACGCAGGCGGAGGTCATGTTAAGGTCTTCTAGGACTTGGAGGAATCCAAGTTTTTTAATTAGAAAAGGTGTCGGGACCAAGGCTTGAGTTAGTGCTCAGTCCTCAGTACACAGTACTAAGGACTGCAAAGTTAACTTTAATTTTCAGAACTTGACTAGCCGAAGATCCTGAAACTAGCATTATGCCTCTCTTTTTCGAGAGAGTTTGTGTTTTAACCAGGAGGGCTGGTGAGAAACTTAAAAACAATTCTAGTAAATTATTTGCGACTATTCCGGTCGCCCTTTTGATTACCACTCCATTGTCAATTCCGACAACTCTAACCCAGGTGGCTGCTCTTGATGTTCCCAAGGTAGACACAGAAGTCGTGTCGACGTCTTTGCGGTTAGCAACTGATAGTGCTCAGGTACTCCTGATTTCCACAGCTGTGCCTCGGATTGTGCCCGGTGAATCGGCCCACGATCGTGAGATTAGACTGGCTGCTGAGGCGGCTGCAAAGGTTGCGGCTGCCCGAAAAGCTCAATTAGCCAAAACAAACACTGTCTCAACTGTTGGTGACCCGGCTGACTTTGATCGGCTATATCGTGACGCTGGACAGGTTTTTGGTGTTGACTGGCAGGTTTTAAAGGCAATTCATAAGGTTGAGACTGGTGCTTCTGGTAGTACGACTAGGACAAATCCGTCAGGTGCGACCGGTCCGATGCAGTTTATGCCATCAACTTTCCGAGCCCATGCTGTTGATGGCAATGGTGATGGAGCGAAAAGCGTTTATAATGTTTCCGATGCTGTTTTTTCAGCTGCGAAACTGCTGAGTGATTGTAATTATGTGGAAAATAAAGATAACGCTATTCTAAAGTACAATCGCTCCATTTCTTACCTGAATAAGATTAAAAATCTAGCCCGTAGTTACGGCCTAGAGATATAAATATAAAAACCCCGCTGAAATGGCGGGGTTTTTAAATAGTACTGATAAAATACTATTGCTGCGGTGTGACGACGACGTCATCAGTCGTTGACCAAGTAGCAAGAGAGACATTGCCCTGGTTCTTGTCCTCAATTTCGCACAGTCGGTTGTATTTTGCAGTTCTTTCAGATCGGCATGGCGCCCCGGACTTTATCGTACCGCAGCCAGTGGCAACGGCGAGGTCAGCGATGAAGGTGTCCTCTGTCTCACCAGAACGGTGCGAGATCATGACCTTGAATCCAGAATCTTCAGCCATCTTGATGGTCTGCAAAGTTTCAGTGACAGTTCCGATCTGGTTTGGTTTGACCAGAATTCCAGTTGAAGATTTTTGTTCTATCCCCTTTTTCAGCAATTCTGTATTTGTAACATAGATATCATCACCGATGATCTCTACCTTATCGCCAACTTGCTGTGTCAGACTGCGCCAAGCATCCCAGTCACTTTCAGCTAGAGGATCCTCAATAGAAATTATGGGGTATTTCTCGATCCAGGCCTCGTAAAAATTAATCATCTCGTCGCTGGTCAGAGACTTGTTTTCGCGATGGAGCTCATAGAAATTCTCTTCGGAATAGATGCGGCTCGCTGCCGGGTCTAAAGCGATAAATACGTTTTCACCGGCACGGTAATCAGCTTCAGCAATCGCCATCATCAAAAGCTCCATAGCTTGTTCATTGGAAAAAAGTGATGGAGCGTAACCTCCTTCATCACCCACTAGTGGCTGATAATTTCGTTCCTCGAGGATTTTACCAAGCGCATGGAATATTTCCGTTGAGGCTCGATAGGCTTCTCTGAATGATGGAAATTTGACCGGCACGATCATGTACTCTTGAAAGTCAGTTGAGCCAACAGCGTGTTTGCCACCGTTTAGGATGTTGCAAAACGGTATAGGCAAAACAATTTTGTCCGTTCTCTTGCCCATCAGTGAAGCCAGATACTGATGAAGTTGGACTCTGCCGCTTTTAGCTGCAGCTTTGGCGGCAGCAAATGACACAGACAAAATAGCATTTGCACCCAGATTAGCTTTGTTAGGTGTCCCATCGAGAGCAATCATCTTTTGGTCTATCTGGACGATGTTGGCAACATCCATGCCGAGGACAGCATCTCTGATTGAAGTGTTGACGTTGTTTATTGCTTTCAGCACGCCTTTGCCGTTGAATCGATTGTTGTCACCATCTCTGAGTTCAATAGCTTCATATTTACCAGCAGAGGCGCCGGAGGGAACGTAGCCGACTGCATATGTGCCGTCATCGAGTAATATTTCACACGAAACAGTCGGATTGCCTCTGGAATCCAAAATTTCACTAGCGCGGATATCTTTAATAGTAGGCACTTGCCCTCCTTGGTTTTATTAATCTGATAGACAGTTAAACAACAAACTGTCGTTTAATATTATTATAGCTCCAAACTCAAAAATAGCAACTGTGAGGACTGCTAGTTTTAACGTTTAACAGTGGACAGTGCACAGTTTGACGAGGCTTAGTGCCAGTCAGCTAAAATACCCCTTTTGCCATCAAGACGCTGAAGATAATCAAAGCATGACAGGGCGGCTTTGGCTCCTTCTCCTGCAGCGATCACTACCTGTTTGGCAGCAGTTTGGGTTAGGTCACCAGCGGCGAAAATTCCCGGTACGGAGGTTTCCTGAAGAGAATTAATAATGATTTGATTCTTCTCATCCATATCGACGAGGCCATCCGCTAGTGCTCGATCGATAACAAAACCAATCTCGACGATGACGCCATCGGTTTTCAGTGTTTTGTCTGATTTAAGTAGAATTGAGTCAACTACATCTTTACCCAAAACTTCCTTTATTTCTTCGTTATAAAGAATTTCAACATTGGATAATTTTTTCACTTTGTCTTGCAGGATCTTCTCACCGCGAAATTCAGAACCGCGATAAACAAGATAAACTTTTTTAGCGATGGTCGAAGCAAAGATTGTCGATTCTAATGCAGCATTCCCGCCGCCAACTATTGTCAATACCTTACCTTTAAAAAATGGTGCGTCACAAGTGGCACAATATGAGACGCCGACTCCGCGCAGCCTTTCTTCACCGGGTACATCCAGCTCGCGCGGTTTCTTGCCAAAGGCAAGGATAATAGATTTTGCTTCAATGATTTCCCTTGAGAGCTCAACTTTAAATTTGTTGTCTTTCTTGACAATTTTTTTGGCTTCATCAAATTTTATTTCAGCACCGAATTTCTTGGCTTGATTGAAAAACTTTTTAGCGAGATCAAATCCGGAAATTGACTCAAATCCCGGATAGTTTTCTATCTCGCTAGTCTGAGCAATTTGTCCGCCGATATCTTTGGTGATCACCAAAGATCTAAGTGATCGCCTACAGGTATAAATGGCAGCTGTCAGACCAGCCGGTCCGCCGCCAATTATGACAACATCATACTTTTTGATTTCCGTCATGATAAAATCCCTCTATTTTTAGTTGCGTCGCAGATCCTGGTCGTTGCCAGAGCGAATGCTGCTAGACGCAATGTGGCTTTTTTGCGATTAGCAAAATTGTAAATATTGGTAAAAGCGTTGACCATAATTTCACGAAGTTTGTTTTCTACCGTATCAAGTGTCCAGTAGTCACGCGATAGATTTTGCACCCATTCAAAGTAGCTAACAGTGACACCACCGGAATTGGCCAAAATATCCGGGATCACAGTGATGCCCTTTTCCTTTAAAATCGTGTCGGCTTCCGGAGTGACGGGACCATTGGCTAATTCAAGAATGGTTTTGGCTTTAACGGTCTTGGCAATTTTGTGATCGATGGCATTTTCTAGTGCAGCCGGGATGAGGATGTCACAATTTAGACTGAATATTTCTTCTGATTTGATATCAACGGTTTCCGGTAGGTTTTTAATACTGCCGTGTTTCTCTTTAAATTTCAAGGCTTTTAGCAGATCGATGCCATTTTCATTGTAAACTGTCCCCCTGGAATCAGCGATTGCCACTACAGACATTCCCTCGTCGTGAAGTAATTTGGCAATATTATATCCGGCATTACCAAAGCCCTGAACAGCCACAGTCAATGTATGCGGATCAAGCCCCTTCACTCTCAGGTATTCAAGCAAGACGTGCTTGCCTCCCATGGCTGTTGCGGTGTCACGGCCAAGTGATCCTTCGTTTCCAACTGGTTTTCCAGTAACGACAGCCGGAGAATGTTCTCTGCCAAGCAAAGAATATTCATCCATAATCCAAGCCATGGTTTGAGCATTAGTATTGACATCTGGTGCGGGAATATCCTTCATTGGTCCGATAAAATCAAAAACCTTATCGACGTAGCCGCGAGTGAGGTGCTCAAGTTCATGAGGAGTTAATTTCTTTGGATCGACAATGATGCCACCCTTGGCGCCACCAAAGGGAATGTTGGCGACGGCACATTTCATCGACATCCAGAGAGAAAGAGCCTTAATCTCATCGAGATTAACTCCTGGATGAAAGCGAATGCCGCCCTTGTATGGCCCACGGGCATTGTTGTGTTGGACACGATAGCCGGTAAAAACCTTAATACTACCGTTATCCATCTTGAGAGGGATAGATACCTCAATAATTTTTTGGGGATATTTTAAAATTTCAACTAATTTTTTGTCACTAGTACAATAACCAGAAGCACTTTCTAGCTGGGTAATAGCGTTGTCAAAAGCGTTAGTTTCACTCATATGTGTCTTTCTTTGATTAAAAAATAAATGATTTACTTTTACAAAGTAGCCGAGTTCAGGTCGGATGGCAAACCTTGGGACAGACACATATTTTCTTGCAGCGAGTTTTATTCATTTGTGCTAAATATTTATTCTAATTCTGACAAATAAAAATTTTAGGACCGCCCAGGTAATAGTACCTATAGATTTCAGCGCTGGCCAAGCGCCTGGAAAAAGGATAATAAAAATTACAATAAAAATCCAATGACCGTGAGCAAAGATGGCATAAAAAGACCAACAGATCAATAAAATCAACAACAGCGCAATAAAAAACTGTGCATTGGTTGGCAAACCAGAGAGAATACGATCGTAAAAATTAAATATTTCTACCAGTAAATTCATAACTTGCTAAAATACTTGCTCAGTGGCTCCCCATGATTACAATTATGTCATATTTACTAGTCATGCTGTCGTCGTTTCGTAGCAGTGTTGATTTGCGGCTAAGTGTAGTTTTAATATCTGCAGCGATTGCGTCGTAGCCTGTTTTATAGTAAACGTAAGTGCTCCAGTATTCAGAATTTGCAGCATTCCCAACGGCGGAGACAGTGTAACCGGCTTTGCTGAGAATAGCCTTATAAGTAGCTGCAGCACCATCAACGCGACTGCCATTTAAGACCTGAATTGTCGCATTTGTCTTGTCGGGGGTTGTTGCCGTGGCTGTGTCAGTGGTTGTGGTGGTAGCATCAGTCGATGTCGTGGTGGTCGAATCAGTGGCTGTGCCAGTGGTGCTAGAAGTATCATCGGCCGCATTTGGACTTTCAGCTGTTTCCGAGGTATAATCTTGCGGCACAATCGTCACAGCATTGTTGTCGGTTTTACTGGTGGTGCTGCCAGGGATCAGGGTTTCCTTAATCGAGTCGAAATTGCTGTAGATGATGATAGTTAGCATAACAATAATTGCGATACCTAAAAGTCGACGAATAGCTCGACGCCCAGAGAAATTACTTTTGCGGTGTCTGCCTTCATGCTTTTCCAGTTTGGGTTTAGCATCATCTTTTTTTGTCAGTTTCTTTTCTGGTGGGAAAAAGTCGTCAGCGTGATTCGGGGTGAAAAGATCACCGTCCTTGATCGGTTTTACTTTTTCAGCCATGTCGTTTTTTATAGGTATTTCAGCTTCTTTATCCTTGTCTTTTTTCTGATCACCATAAACTTCCTGGGCTTTTGGCTCAGGATCGTGCGTGAAATGTGTATGATGTCCTCGCTGGGGCGAAATATCGTCAGCTATGCCCATCTCCCTCCTTACAGAATCATTATATCAGAACTTTTTATGCTGTCTATTTTTTACTAACAAAATCATTGCCTTCAAGATAAAAACGCCACAGGTTTTCCTTTGATGATCCGGCGTAATCGATGCCGATGCGCTTAGCGGCAACAATATTATGATTTAAATTTTCCTTGGGCAGTAAATAAACTTCTTTGGAAGTAGTAATGTCTAGGTCATTTTGCTCTTTGGCCAAGTCAAAAGCTAGCGACAGTTTGCCTGGTCCTGTGGCCATTTTTTCATTGATTTTGACGAATTTTGATCTAGCTAAATTATTTTTGACAAGCTGATATCCTGCAGTAATTTCAGCCGAGCGCAGTAAGATTGCGCCGGATTTCCCTACCTTGCCGGTGACGATATTTGTCAGATAAAAGATGCCATAAATATGATAGATGTAGAGGCGCCCAGCTGGACCGGCCATGATATTATTTCGCTTACTAGAGCTAAATCTAGCATGCGAGGCTAGATCATTTTTATCGCCATAGGCTTCGGTTTCGACGATTTTACCGACAATTTTTTTGCCATCGATCTTGTGTACCAAAAAACTGCCAAGTAATTCCTTGGCCACAACTTCCGAAGGTCGCTCAAAAAAGGATTGATCTATCTTCATATAAGCATCTTAGGCGACCCAAGATACTCAAGCAAGGTTTAAAACTTTCGAATCACGCCCTTGACGCGACCCTGGATAGTGACGCGATTTTTCTTAAAAAGCATCGGTTTCATCGTTTTGTTTGCCGGCTGAAGTCGAATACTGCCCTTCTCGTTATAAAATCGTTTTAGTGTCGCGTTAGAATTATCAATCAGAGCAACGACGATGTCGCCGTTTTTTGGTGAAGCTGTCTGTTCGATGATGACATAATCCCCTTCCAAGATGCCATCATCAATCATTGACTCGCCTCTGACCTTAAGAGCAAAGGTGCGCTTACCCATCATATCTCTGGGAATATCGATAGTTTCATTGGTGCGGATGGCTTCGATTGGCCGGCCGGCGTCGATGATACCGAGGAGTTGAATCGAGTGAAGTTCGACGCCATCATCAAAAGTCGGAGTCAATTGAATTGCCCTGGCCTCAGTCGCCTCTTTGGTCAGATAGCCCTTATCTTGAAGAATGGAAACATATTCGGCAATAGTGCCAGTCGAAGAGAGTTCAAAATAGCGAGCAATCTCACGATAGCTCGGCGCATAGCCGTTGTCATCGATAAATTGACGAATAAAGTCGAGGACTTCTTTTTGTTTTTTAGTCAGTGGTTCCATAGTAGGTTTCCCGAATATCTACAAATTACAAATTTATTACAAATATACAAATATTATGAATTTTGATGTTGACAAATTTTGGAAACTGTTTTGTTCGGGTTGATGCTATATCCATTATCGAACACAAACCAAACAAAAGTCAAACGAAAACCCTGTGGAAAACTATTATTAAGCGAAAATATTATGTGGGTAGATGTTGCGGGGTATTGGATCAAAACAATATTTGTGGCATACAAGATCTGGGCGAGGTGGTGCGACTGGCGCCAGGATAGATGGCGGCTAGTGTTAAGGTCGTTTGGACAGCGTGGTCGAAAGTGGCCAGGCGAAAACACATTAGCAATACAGTCACCTTTAGAGAGACATGGCCACCTTGCCCCCCCTATTTCTGTAGCCCGCTCCGGTCCTTTGTGGCCGGAGCGGGTAGACGCTTTATTTTTTAACAAGTAGTCCGACACATTCGAGATGATGAGTTTGTGGAAACATATCGAGTGGTTGGACTTTTTTTAATTTTAGACCAAATCTTTCAAATTCTTTAATATCACGAGCAAATGTTGCCGGATTGCAACTGACGTAAATTAGGTTTGTAAAGTTTTTAAAGTCCATAAAGCTGGCGAGTTGCTGTATCAGCTTCTTGTTTAATCCGGCACGAGGTGGATCAATAATAATTTTGTTAATTAGCTGATCAGTTAATTTGTTAATCGGTTTGTCCAGTATTTTATTGGCATCGGCATTGATAAATTCGCAGTTAAAAATATTGTTTAGCCTGGCATTGATCTTGGCATCGTTGATGGCGCTCTGGACGACTTCGATCCCAATGATCTTTTTGGCTAGCGTCGATAAATAGATGCCGATAGAACCGGTGCCGCAAAAGAGATCCAAAACTGTGTCTCCTATCTCAATCTCAGCAAACTCCTTAATTTTGTCATACAGGATATGGACCCCCAGAGAATTTGTCTGAAAGAAAGAATCAGGAGAAATCTGAAATTTGTAGCGACCGATTTTTTCGTAAATAATTGGTGAACCGAAAAGCAGTCGGCGGCGAATATTATTTAAACGTTTACCGGGTGTGACAGTGTGGTAGAGAGATTTGATCTCAGTAATTTCTTTGAGCGCAATTTTTAATTCTGATTCAAACGGCAAATGGTTGTCCTCGGTCATCAGTTCGACCATAAATTCATCAGTAGCTTTGCCTTCGCGGATTTTGACCTGATAAAATTTTTCAATGGATTTATCATGATCAGAATTTACGACCTCCAAAATCTTGGCCAATATCTCGTTTGATTTTTCTGATTGCAGCAAACAGCTTTCGGCCTCAACCCATTCGACATGCTCAGGGCAGGCCAATCCATCGGTATATAAATAATTATGGCGGGTAAAAATCTTCTTGCCGTTTTTCTGTTCGACTAAAAAAAAGCGAATCGAATTGCGATAATATAAGGGCTCGGAGGCCCGGATGATTGGCAAAATTTCAGTTTCAATCTTGGCGCGCGAAAGAGTCTCTCGGAAGATCTCTTCTTTGAATTTCAGCTGGTCTGGGTAAGCGATGTTCTGGTGTTCGCAACCGCCACAGAGATCGAAGTATCGACATGGCGAATCGGCTCTCTTTGGCGAAGGTGTAATAATTTTTTCAATCACTGCCTCGGCATAATTCTTTTTTTCTTTGGTGACTTTGACTTCGAGAATATCACTCGGGACTGATTTCTTGACGAAAATAGCACGGTTATTTTCATCATGCCCAATCCCCCAGCCCTCATAAATCAGTTTTTCAATTTCTAATTTCATCTGCGATTTTGTAAAGGATAATGCCGGTGGCGACAGAGACGTTTAGAGAGTTTTTTTTACCATACATCGGGATCTCAAGAATCTCGTCACAAAGATCGAGAATCTCCTTCGAGATGCCGTCGACCTCGTTGCCGACAATGAGGGCAACTTTTTTCGTATTAGGTATTTCGTATAAGGTATAAGGGATTGCTTCAGGATCCTGTTCGAGAGCAATAACTCTAACATTGTCTTTTTTAAGTGTCGAGATTAAACTTTTTATATCTTCTTGATACTGCCAGTTGACAAAATCAATGGCGCCGAGTGCTGCCTTGTCGATCTCTTTGCGTGGCGGCTTCGGCGTGATGCCACAGAGATAAATCTTGGAGACGCCAGCAGCGTCGGCGGTACGAAAAATCGAGCCGACATTTTGCATCGAGCGAATATTGTCGAGAATTAAATAAATTTCCTTTGGCATATAGGACTTATAGGACGTGTAAGTCCTATAATAATCGTTATTTACATTCGCATTTGATCAATCGTTTTTTGATTTCTTCAGCAATGTCCTTCGAAGAAAAAACTTCCTGCGAAGATGAGATGAGGTCGCGTAGAATAATCTCATCGTTTAAAGCTTCCTTTTGACCGATGATGACGGCGTAAATGGCACCGATCTTTACGGCTGATTTAATTTGCGGACGAATACCATCATTACTGGGAACAAAATAAACATTTATATCGGATTTTGTCAAAGTGTCATAGATTTTTTTGGAAATCTCGCGGGCCCTGTCACCGAGTTGCAGGATGCAAACTTCGACACCGCGCAGCTTGCCCGGCTTAATCCCCTGCTCCTTCATCGTGCCAATCAATCTTTCCAGACCGATCGAATAACCAACAGCCGGAGTCGCAGTGCCACCGAGTAATTCGACCAATCCGTCATAGCGACCACCACCGACAATAGTATTTTTACGACCCTTGTCACTCTTGTCGACGATCTCGAAGACAGTGCGGGAGTAGTAATCAAGGCCGCGAACCAGTGTCGGGTCAAGGTCGTAGTGAATGTTAAAGTAATCTAAATACTCTAACGTTTGCTGAAAATGTGTTTTGCAATCAACACAGAGATTATCAAGCATCGTCGGGGCGCTTTGGGCAATAGTTTGGCAACTGTCTTCCTTGCAATCGAGTAAACGCAGTGGATTGACCTCATAGCGATTTTGGCAATCAGTACAAAGATTGTCGAGATGACTTTTATAATACTTTTTTAGCTTATTGATATATTTTGGGCGACATTTCGGACAGCCGATCGAGTTTGTATAGACGATTAGATTTTTCAATCCTAGTCTAGATAAAATTTCCCAGGCGGACATGATGACGAGATAGTCTGACTTGGCGGAGGCATCACCAAGGATCTCGACGCCGGCCTGGTAAAACTCGCGGAAGCGTCCTTTTTGTGGTCGCTCATGACGAAACATCGCGCCTTGGTAATAAAGGCGAACCGGCTGTGACCAGCTTGACATACCATTTTGAATATATGAACGGACGGCACCGGCGGTACCCTCGGGACGGAGGGCTAGTCTGGTTGCATCGCTATCAGTGTGAGGTTCGAGATAAAACATTTCTTTGGAGACGATATCAGTGTCACTGCCGATACCCTTGGTGTAAATGTTGGCGTCTTCGAAGTGTGGCAGAGTGATGCGACCAAAGCCCAGACCGGAGAGAGTTTTTTCGACTACCTGTTCGATCTGGAGCCAATAAGGCTGTTCGATCGGTAAGATGTCCTTCGTTCCGCGAGCTGTTTGATACGCTTGTTTGGCCATAGTTCTCCTATTTATTTAGCTCACGTAGAATGCTTAACGGTAGCGAAGACCGTTTCGTCAAAAGTTTGACGTCTGACGTAACCGTCCGCCAATTGGCGGAAACGATACGAGCATCGTAATCTGCGGACGATTAACATGAGCCTTGTGTGTTTTATGAGGCAATTCTAGCAGCATCTAAGCGTGAAAGTCAAATGGCTCCGCGTGCATTTTCTCCAGCCAAATTTCCAGGTGGTCGGAGATTACTCTAGGATAATTTTGTCTTCTTTAATTAAAAGCTTGATCGTGAGACCCTCAGTTTTATTATTTTCCAGTAACTTGTCTGAGAGGATGGTTTCGATATGGTCGGCGATGAATTTGCTGATCGGACGGGCGCCATACTCTTCGGAGAAACTTTGCTCGGCGATGAAATTTTTGACATCAACCGAAACTTCTAGTTTGATCTCTTGATTTGCTAGTCGGTCAGTCAGTTCGCTGATTTGCAGGTCGACAATTTTGCGAATGATTGACTTGGAAAGCGGTGAGAAGACGATGATTTTGTCGAGGCGATTTATAAACTCCGGTCGGAAGGTTTTCTCGACTGTCTCGATGACGTTCTCCCGCATCATCTCGTAGCGACTTTGCTCAGATTTGGAGTGGCCAAAACCGATCGCGGCTTGACGGCGGATGACGTCGGTGCCGAGGTTTGAGGTCATGATTACAACTGTGTTGCGGAAGTCAACGCTGCGGCCTTGGCTGTCGGTCAGACGACCTTCTTCCAAAATCTGCAACAGGGTGTTGAACACATCAGGGTGCGCTTTTTCGATCTCGTCAAACAACACCACGCTGAATGGCTTGCGGCGCACTGCCTCAGTGAGCTGCCCACCTTCGTCGTAACCCACATATCCAGGAGGCGAACCAACCAGACTGCTCACCGTGTGCTTTTCCATGTACTCAGACATGTCGAGAGTAATCAACGAGCTTTCGTCACCGAACAAGAATTCTGCAAGAGTTTTCGCAAGCTCGGTTTTACCAACACCGGTGGGGCCAAGGAAGATGA